>Ga0123335_1000694_pt1 | contig 57491 bp, 40 predicted proteins | sample BiotimSIPDNA_2_FD_89707 | JGI IMG/M metagenome (GOLD analysis project Ga0123335, IMG submission 89707) | Anaerobic biogas reactor microbial communites from Washington, USA - Biogas_R2 time_0 SIP DNA | ecosystem: Engineered > Bioreactor > Anaerobic > Unclassified | place: Washington, USA... | reverse complement strand
GGCGTTCGGGTAGGAGCGCAGCAGCTTTGTGATGTAAAGCGCGGTGGTCTCGCCCTCAACCGTGGGGTTTGTGGCAAGTATGACCTCGCCTATCACGCTGTCGGCCGCTTTGACCCGCTCCACCAGTTCGTCTATCTTCAGTTTGTCGGGGGTGACGCCCGTCATCGGCGATATCGCGCCGTGGAGCACGTGATACAGTCCCCTGTATTCCCGCACCCGCTCGAAGGTGAGCATGGTGCGCACGTCCTCAACCACGCAGACCGTGGTGCGGTCCCGCTCCTCGTCCAGGCAGACGGGGCAGACCTCGTCCTGGCTCAGCCCGAAGCAGACCGAGCAGTGGCGCACCGAGCGTTTGGCGTCAAGTATGGCTTCGGCTAATTCAGCCGCCTCCGCGTCGCTCATTTCCAGCAGGCGGAAGACATAGCGCTGAGCCGATTTGCGGCCGACTCCCGGCAGTTTGCGGAACTGCTGTATGAGCCGGTCAAGGGGGGGAAGAAGTTCGCTCATTTTCTATCAGAACATGCCCGGAAGGTTGAGTTTTCCGGTGATTTTCTCCATCTCGGCGGCGCTCGTCTCTTCAACTTTTCTTATCGCTTCGTTGAAGGCGGCCGTGAGAATATCCTCGAGAATCTCGATGTCTTCGGGATCGACAACCTCGGGTTTGATGTTCAGCTCGGTGATCTGCTTCTCGCCTGTGATTTTAAGGGTGACCATGCCGCCGCCCGCCGAAATCTCATATTCCCGGGCGCTTAACTCTTCCTGAAGTGCCGCCATATCGTCCTGCATCTTCTGCGCCTGGCGGAGCATGCTGTTCATGTCGGTGGGGCCGCCGCCGTAACCCTTGGGAAGTCTTGCTTTCATCTTTTCGCGTGTCCTTTCTCTATATGTTGGGGATTGTATATTATGTGAGATTTATATTTATCCGTCTTTCAGTCGCTCAGATCGTCCGGCGGGGCTGCTTGTCTGATTGGTATTCGGGTATCCGTCTTTCAGTCGCTCAGAGCGTCCAGCGGGTCATCGTCCGGGACTTCTTCTTCCGATACCTCGAAGATTATGTCCGACGGGCTGACCGCGAAGCCGCCGCCGGTGTGCCACCGGAGGCATGTGCCGCCGGCATGGGCGTTCTGTGTGTTCGATGACATCATTGTGCCGGCGGGGCTGTTTGTGCTGCCGGCATCCGGGGACGTTTGTGTCGGGTTTTGTTCGGCTGATAAAGTCTATACGCCGGCGGGGCTGCTTGTCTGATTGGTATTCGAGTATGCCTCTTTCAGTCGCTCAGATCGTCCAGCGGGTCGTTGTCTTCACTCTCGGCTTCCGATACCTCGAAGATTATATCCGACGGGCTGACCGTGAAGCCGCCGCAGCGGGATATCCCGTTCACAAGCGCCTGACGCACCTCCGGTGTGTCAGCAACTATGAGCGGGAAGCTGTCCGCCGTCCGTATTATCACTTTTCCCCTCGCCTCGTCCAGATACGCCCGCATGTGCCCGAGAAAGCTGTATGCCGGAGGATTCGCAGCCTCAAGCGGCTTTATCGCCTCCGCAAAAAACCTCATTCGCTTCAATTCAGCCGGCGAACCGCCGGTGGTATGTGCCGCCGCAGGCGTGCCGCCCGGGGCATGTGCCGCCGCCGGCGAACCGCCGATCGTGTGTGCCGCCGGCGTGGGGTTTTGTGTAGTTGATGAAGCCTGTCTGCCGGCGGGGGTATTTGTGCTGTCGGCATCCGTGGATGTTTGCGTCGGGTTTTGTCCGGTTGGTGAAGCCTGTCTGCCAGCGCCGGCGAACCGCCGGTCGTCTGTGCCGCCGGCATGGGCATTCTGTGTGTTCGATGACATCATTGTGCCGACGGGGGTGTTTGTGCTACCGGCATCCGTGGATGTTTGCGTCGGGTTTTGTCCGGTTGGTGAATCCTGTCTGCCGCCGCCGGCGTACCGCCGGTCGTCCGTGCCGCCGGCATGGGCATTCTGTGTGTTCGATGACATCATTGTGCCGGCGGGGGTGTTTGTTCGGTTGTCCCGGGGTGCCGCGTCGGGAGCTGTTGTCTGTTCAGCGCCCGGCATCGCGGGGGCGGGGGCGTCGGCGGGTTCTGATCGTTTCATCGGCGGCGTCACCTGTGGTGTCAACGCTCCGCCGGTTATAGCCGCCTCGAGCCGTGAAACCCTGTCCGCCAGCGCCTCATATGAGGGGGAAAGCTGCGGGTTTGTCATGCGCACAAGGGTGAGTTCGGCGGTCAGACGGCGCGCCTGTGTGGTGCGTCCGCCGCCCATCGCAGCCAGACCGTCGTCCAGCATTTTCGTGTGATATATTATGGTATCAACCGACATCGCGCCGGCGAAATATCCGAGTCTCGTCAGTTCCGCGTCGGTGGCGTCAAGCACCGAAACCGCTCCGGGGGCGCATTTTACCACAAGTATATCCCTGTACGCCGCGATAAGCTCGTTCCAGAAAACGCTTATATCCATTGACGACTGATATAGCTTCGCCACAAGCGCGAAGATTTCTCCCACGTCGGCGCGGATAACCGCGTCTATGGCGGCGTATACCGTGGATTTGTCGGCGACGCCCGAAATCTCGGTCACCCGGTCGGCGGTGACCTTCCCGCCCGACGCGGAACAGAGTTCCAGCAGCGCTATGGCGTCTCTCATGCCGCCCTGGGCTATGCGGGCTATGAGCGAAGCCGCGTCATCGGTCAGTTCAATGCCCTCCGCGTCTGCTATGCGGTGCAGATGTTCGGCTATTACCTCCTGAGGTATGCGCCGGAAATCGAAACGCTGCAGGCGGGACAGTATTGTCGCGGGGATTTTATGGGGTTCGGTGGTGGCTAAGATAAATGTAACCTGCTTCGGCGGCTCCTCAAGGGTCTTGAGCAGAGCGTTGAACGCCGAATTCGAGAGCATGTGAACCTCGTCGATTATATAGACCCGCATTGCCAGCCGGGCAGGAGGATAGGCTATCATCTCGCGGATGTCGCGGATGTAGTCGACGCCGGTATTGCTGGCGGCGTCCATCTCCAGCACATCGGTGGCGGACCCCGACTCGATAAGGAGGCAGGATTCGCATTCGCCGCAGGGCGAGCCGTTCTTCAGATTCGTGCAGTTGAGGGCGCGGGCGAGTATCTTGGCGCAGGTGGTCTTGCCCGTTCCCCGGGAGCCGCAGAAAAGATAGGCGTGGGAGGCGCGGCGGTTCTCGATCTCGTATTTCAGCACGGAGGTGATGGCGTCCTGACCGTACACCTGGTCGAAGGTGGCAGGCCGCCATTTTCTGTAAAGCGCCTGATGCTGCAAAAGGCTCTCCCTCCTTGATTACAATGTGTTTTTTAATTATGAAACAGAAAAAACAAGCCGTAAAATAAGACCATACACCCTCGCTTCGAACATGCATATATGCGCGAAGTCCGCACCCTACGCTCGGAACAGGCGACCCTGCGGCACATCAGACGATGCTGCTTAATGCTGCTCGGTTCCCCGCCTGACATGGTTCACAGTCGCTGATCGCGCAGGACCCGTTCGTCAACGCGGCGGTTTACGGTTCTGACCACACATATACAGCCCTCGGAGAGGGAAACCACCCCTGCTGCAGCGGATTGCAGGTTACAAGGCACCGCTATCTCCCCGGCCGGTATGGCCTTATTTTACGGCTTGCCGTACCCTGATATTATAACACGGGCTGTGTGCTTTTGCAAGTATCTGATGCGGATTTGATGAATATTTACATTTAATAATCTTCAAAAACGATCACGGCGGCGGCGTTTGCCGTGAAATTCGCGGTTGTATGAAAATCAGGGGAGCTGCAACAAATTTGAGTTTTGGCGCAGTTCCCCTGATTGATATTATGCTGTATTATACGGCTTCAATGCTACGGCTTCAATGCCGGAACGGCTCTGCCCCGCTGTCTCAATACACGTCCAGCGCGAAGAGCGCCGCCGAGCCGTAATCCGACCACATGGCAAGGGGGATGAGCCGGACGGCTTTGGCTTTGACGCCCAGGGGGAGGCGGACAAGGCGGCAGAGGTTGAGTTCCTCCGTGAAGAAGGGCTCGAAGTTCTCGTCGTCTGTCGAGATATCCACCCGGAAGGATTTTACCAGCGTCTTGGGCATGATCATTGTGGGAGAGTCGGGCTTGGTGTTGGCGCGCATCGAGTGGGAGCGCTCCACCCCGTCTCCCGGCAGGGTCCTGCGGTCAAGGTCGCTGTCGAAGACCATCCGCAGCTCGCTCAGCTCCTCCGGCTTGTCGAAGGCATACTGCACATAGCCGCCCACCGGTATTGACGCCGACTGCTCTGTGCCGCCGTAGATATGGTTCACCCGGTCTATGCCGTTGCGCAGCAGCTCCAGATCGCCCGTGTGGGATGAGGCGGTGAGGGCTGCCGAGGCGGTGAGAGGCGAAATCTCCCGGTCGACAAAGGGCAGGAAGCAGTCGTCCTTCAGCAGCGTCTGCTGCAGCTCGTTCAGCCTTTCAAGATACACGCCCCGAGGGCTGAGCCCGTACTTCACGGCGATAGCCGCGGCGGTGCCTGCCGCCTGTCCTATAACAGCGCAGGTCGCCATGACCCGGGTGGAGGACATCGCCGCGTGGGTCATTGAAATATTGCGTCCGGCGAAGAAAAGGTTGTCGATATTCTTCGAGTAAAGGGTGCGGTAGGGTATGCCGTAGGGCGCCGGAGTCGCCACCTGCACGCAGGGTCTGCCTATGTGCCAGAAGCCGTCGGGGTCGTGGTCGTCCAGCGGCCAGCCGCCGAAGGCTATGGTGTCCTCAAAGCGTCCGCCCGAGGTGATGTGGTTCTGGTTCATGAGCAGATCGCCCACCATGCGCCGCGACTCCCGCTTTCCGGGCAGGAAGCCTAAGAAATCTAACTGCCAGCAGTCGGCGTCGAACTCGCCCGAGTTCTTGATGTAGTCCCACATGCCGTAGGCAAGGGCAAGCAGGTCGTCGCGTATCGCCTCGGCGTCGCCGATGGTGTCCCGGTTGCCGCCCAGCTCCAGATACCAGAAGTTCTCGCCGCTCGCCTGAAGATTGGGGCGGCGGTTCTGCAGGTCCGCGGCTGTCAGCTTCAGCGCCCAGGGGGGCGAGACGAATTTCACGGGGTGATCCAGCTTGCGCGCCTGAATAAGGCAGCTGTTGCCCATTGTCTTCAGGTCTGCCGACTCCTCCGAGATATTTTCGTCAAATTCGTACTTCGATTCCCTGCCGACCCGGTACGCGGCGCCGGTGAGGGGCGCAAGTACGCTGTCTCCCGAGCAGTCGGCGAAGAGTTTTGCCTTTACCGTGTGCCACTGCTGGCTTGTCATCTGCCAGCCGGTGACCGAAACAATGCGGCTGCCGTCCATTTCGGCGTCGCAGCAGGAGCAGTTTAAGAGCAATTCAAGATTTTTCTCACGGTTTGCCGCGTTCCAGAGCACTCCGTCCCAGACCGGCCACAGCTTGTCCGGGTTGTAGTAAAGGTTCTCGAGCTGGATATCCTCGAGTATGCCCGTCTCGCGGCAGCCCGGCTTGCCGGCGGAGCCGCTTATCCACATGCGAATTTCGCTGGAGGCGTTGCCGCCCAGCACCGGCCGCTCCTGCATAAGTACCGTCTTGGCTCCCTTCCGCGCGGCGGCTATGGCGGCGCACAATCCCGCCATCCCTCCGCCGACTACGCAGAAATCCACTTCGTGCACGATTTTTCTTATCATAATATAATACACCTCATATTGCATGTAATCTATCGGCGATATTGTTGCTTCTCTGTCTTTGATTATATCATATCCCCGGCGCCGATTCAACACCAAAATATTGAAATGACGCTCCTGCCGACAACGAACAGAAGCGTCATTTCAATGCGATTGATTTTACAGACTGTGAGGCAAATACATTCCCATCCTATGCGCCTATGCGCTCTGGAATTTCGACATCTGGCGCTGGGCTAATACCAGACCGTAGTAGATGCCCTTCTTCGCCATAAGCTCGTCGTGGGTGCCCACCTCGGCGACAGTGCCCTTGTCAAGGACAATGAGCCGGGTGGCGTTGCGGAGGGTTGAGAGACGGTGAGCGATTGCAAGCGTGGTGCGGTCGGCGATGAGCTTCTGAATTGAGTCCTGTATCTGCTTCTCGGTTTCGGTGTCGAGAGAAGCGGTGGCTTCGTCGAGGATCAGGATCCTGGGGTTATGCAGCAGGGCGCGAGCTATCGAGACCCGCTGACGCTCGCCGCCCGAAAGGGTAAAGCCCCTCTCCCCCACCCGGGTATTGTAGGCGTCGGGCAATTTCATTATGAACTGATGCGCGCCCGCCAGCTTGGCGGCGGTTATCACCTCGTCGTAGGTGGCGCCCGGCTTGGCGTAGGCGATATTGTCGTAGACCGAGCCGGAGAACAGGAAGGTCTCCTGCAGCACCACGCCTATCTGGGAGCGCAGCGACTCCTGGGATATCTCGCGTATATCGGTGCCGTCGATTTTGATAACGCCCTCCCCCACGTCGTAGAGGCGCATGACCAGGTTGATAAGGGTGGATTTTCCCACGCCCGACCTGCCCACTATGCCTATCATCTCGCCGGGCTTTATTTCCAAATTGATATTCTTCAGCACATCCACCGCGTCGTCATAACCGAAGTTTACGCCCTCGAAGGTTATCGAACCCACGATGTCCATGTCCTTCGCGTTCTCGGCGTCCTTCACGTCGGTCTCCTCGTCGATGATGTCGTACACCTTGACAAGGGAGGTCATGACACGAGTGAGACGGCGGGGCAGGTTGGAGAACCAGCGCAGCGGGCCGTAAATTATGCTGACATAGGCGGTGAACTGGGACATTTCGCCCAGGGTCATCTGACCCGCTATGATGCGGGAACCCACATAGTAGAGCAGGAAATATTCGCCCAGACCCACAAGCAGCCCGATCAGCGGCGCGACTATCGCCCAGAAGCGCTCGTTCTTTGCGGAGATATCGCGCAGATTGCCGGCGGCCTCGTCGTAGCGCTCTATTTCGCGGTGCTCCATGCCGAAGGCCTTCACCACCCTGATACCCGAGAAGATATCGTGCAGTATGGACGAGGCACGGGAAGAGGCGCTCCACTGCTTTGAGTAGTGGCGGCGTATCCAGCGGTGGAAGGTGCGGTGGGCTATCATCACGAAGGGCACCGGCGACAGTATGATAAGCGCCAGACGCCAGTCATAGACGAATATATATATGCCCACGGCGATAAAGATGAGCAGCTGTTCCACCAGGTCGCCCATTTCGTGGCAGATGAACTGTCTCAGCACGCCGGTGTCGTCGGTGACCCGGTTCATCAGCTCGCCCGAGGTGCGCTTTGATATGCGGGACAGGGAGAGCATCTGAATCTTGCGGAATACCATCTCGCGCAGCGCCACTATGACCGAGTTGCCCGCCCTGATGAGAGTCAGAGAGCGCGCCATCGACAGCAGGCGGACAAGCACGTTCACCCCCACCATGGAGAGGATGACCACCACAAAGCCGGGAAGATCGGCATTGCGGGGGATGATAAAGTTATCAACCAGGTTGCGGTTGATCATCGGGGTGATAAGACCGCAGAGGGTGATTATGAAGTAGAGCGCCACGGTGGCAACGATATATTTAAGATAGGGTCTGGCAAGACCCAAAAGCCGGCGGATATACTGACCCTTCTTGGCGCAGTGGTAGCAGTATGAGGCGCCGGGGCGGTAGGGTCTTCCGCACTTGGGGCATATCCGCTCCAGCTCCTCCTCGTAATCATAACTGTACTGATTTTCCCCGATGTAGCGGTTGATGCGCTTTGCGACGGCGGCATAGAGACGGTTGTAGTCCATGTCGGCGCGGCAGAGTATGCGCTCCTCTCCCTCACGGGTGAATTCTATGAAGGTGCAGCCCACGCCGGCGATACATCTCACGTCCGAAATGCCGTCAAGGGTATATTCGGCGGTCTTTTCGCCGTTCTCCCAGACCTGAAGGTCTTTCTTTGTCAGCAGCACAAGTCCGTCGGTTTTCCCGTCGCTGTAGTCGACGCGGAGGTTGAACTCGAAGGGGACTATCACGTCCGCCGCGTTCGTTCCCGGAGCCAGAACGTCAAGCTGCCCGAGCAATTCTTCGCGTTTTCTCATATGTGTATCAACTCCCGTTCCGGTTTACAGGTAAAGCTCGATCTTCTTGTAGCTCTTGAAGTCTAACTCCTCGACGTTCGGTATGTCAAAGCGGTTGCCGTCCATGTCGACAATAAAGACCCGGCCGCCGCCTGCCTTGAGTATCGAACGGTAGGTGTCCTGCAGGGTAAATGACAGGTCTCCCTCGTCGGTGGTGACCTTCCAGTAGGAGAAGCCGAACCTTTCGTTGACCGAATGAATCGTCTTTATCACCGGCGCGTAATACTTGCGCTCCAGCTCCTCCCGCAGCATCTGAGCCGTCTCGGGCGGGAAGTCGTCGATGGAACTGATAAGTCCCAGCTCTTTCATGTCCTTGTCCAGCACCGAGATATACTCAAAGGGCTTGTCGAAGGGGAAGGCGCGGTGCAGGTATATCCGCGGCCAGAAGGAACGCCCGTCTCCGTCCTCCGGCTTGCCGGCGGCGGTCTTATCTCCGTCTTCCGGCTTGTCGGTTTCGGTTTTGCCAGCGGGTTTGTCGGCGGTCTCGCCGTTATCGGTCTCATCGTCGGTCTTATCGGCGCCGGACTTGTCCTCATCCGCCGTGTCGTCGGGCTTCGGTATATCGGCGGAGAGGGTGAGAAACTCGTTGCGGCGGGCGAAGGTGCTGTTCTCGGGGGTCAGATACACAATTGTGACCGCGTCCCCCAGGGTGCCTTTCTTTACTGTGCTTTCCTTTTTGCTGTTTTCGTCCATTTCTTACCTCTTATCCCTCGATGCCTATGTTGCGCAGGGCTTCCAGCTGCAGCCTATACAGCCTGAAATAAATGCCCTTCTTTTTAAGCAGCTCCACATGGGTTCCGTACTCGGGCATCTTGCCGTTCTCGATAACTATCAGCTTGTCCGCCGAACGCAGGGTCGACAGGCGGTGGGCTATCATTATGGTGGTGCGCCCCTTGGTGAGGCGCTCTATAGCTGCCTGGATAGTGCGCTCGGTTTCGGTGTCCATTGCCGCGGTTGCCTCGTCAAGAATCAGTATCTTCGGGTCGCGAAGAATTGCGCGGGCTATCGACACTCTCTGGCGCTCGCCGCCCGACAGATCTCTGTAACCGAAGCCGATGTTGGTGAAGTAGGCGTCGGGCAGTTTTATTATGAAGTCGTGGGCGCCCGCGGCCTTGGCGGCCTCGATCACCTCCGTGTAGCCGGCGTCGGGGCGGGCGTAGCGGATGTTGTCGAGTATGGTGCCGGCGAAGAGATAGGTCTCCTGAGAGACTATTGCCACATTGCGCCGCAGGTCCTCGAACGCCATGTCCCGGACATTGATGTCGTCAATAAGTATCTCCCCCGCCTCGGTGTCATAGAGGCGGATAAGCAGGTTGGCAAGGGTTGACTTGCCGGCGCCCGTGCGCCCCACTATACCCACCACATGACCCGGTTCGATCTCGAAGTCCACATTGTCTATGACCTTGCGGTTCTTCTCGTAGGAGAAATCCACGTTGCGGAAGGTGACCTTTCCCTCAACCTCGCCCACGCGTATCGGATTCTCGCTCTCCACCACGTCGGGTACCGCGTCCATGACCTCCAGCAGGCGGCGCATGGCGTTGAAGGCATCCGAAAGCTGGTGGATCATGCCCACGAAGAAGTATATGGGGCCGTAGATCATATGCATATAGGCGGTGAAGGTGAGCAGCGTGCCGTAGGTCATCTGACCTTTTATCACCATCCAGCCGCCGAGGCCGGTAACCAGCACGGTAGAGAGGTATATAAGGAAGTTCACTCCCGGATACGCCACATTGTTGAACACGCCCAGGTTCCGGTCGGCATTTGCCAGCCGCTGGGAGCGGCTGTTGAAGCGGTCGATCTCGGTCTTCTCCTGAGAGAACGCCTTAACCACACGCACACCCGAGAGCACGTCGGAGAGGACGCTGTTCATCGAGCGGGAGGCGCCGTAGCGCTTGGCGTGCAGCTTGCCCGAGTGGCCGAAGAGACGGCTTATCGTCATCATGACAAAGGGCAGTGTAACAAAGCTGAGCAGCGTCAGCAGCGGGTTCATTATCAGCATTATGACGAGCAGCACCGCCACCTGCACTATGTTCATTATGAAGTAGGGGAAGCCGTCCACGAAGAACCAGTATATGGTGTTCGCGTCGTTGTTGACCTGGGTCATAAGCCCGCCGGTCTGACGGTTGGTGAAGAAACTTATTGAAAGCCGCCCGATTGAGGAGAATATCAGCTTGCGGATATCGTAGACTATCTTCGCGGCGATGGAGGATGAGGCGACGCCGCTGACTATGCTTATGCCGATGTTTATCAGCCGCATTCCTATGATAAGCCCCAGCACCAGCAGTATCTGACCGTAGAACTCGCCGGCCTTGTCCAGCACCTTGTCGTAGTAGAAACCGGAGGAGATATAGGGCGACAGCACGCCCATAGCCGACGAGAGCACCAGCATGGTAAGGATAACCGCCATGTGCTTCTTGTATTTAAGGAAGAAGGGTATGGTGCGCTTGATTATCTCGGAGCGGTTGCTGCAGCGTGGGCAGATCTTCCGCCTGGGGTCGGCGTAGCGCTCCCCGCACTTGGGGCAGAACAGCTCCTCCTTTTTGTCCTTCTCGTTGAGAACTATATAGCCCTTGTCGATGAACTGGTTGAGGTAGCGGGCGAAAAGGCTGCAGTCGTTCTTCTTTGAGTTGGTGAGCAGCGTTATGCGCACATATTCGGCGTCGGGCTCGTCTGGGGGAGAGGGCGCTCCGCCGCCGTGACCTCTGCCCGAACCTCCGCCGCCAAAACCTCCGCCCGGACCGCCACCGCCAAAACCGCCGCCCGGACCGCCGCCGTGCCTGCCTCTGCCGCCCATGGGAGGAGGCGGGGGCGGTTCGGCGCCGCTGCTTTCCGCCGGTTTTTCAGCCGGCTTCTCGGGCTTGGGGGCGTTGGGGTCAACCTTCTTGGCGGTGAACTGCGCCGAGGAGATAAACTCCTCGACCCGGAAGTTTGCGAGCGCTTTCAGGTCGTAGCTGCAGCAGGATATCTCGCCGAAATCGGCGTTCAGCTTCACGGTCTTTACATGCTTGCCCTTTTTCGGCTCTAAAATATGGGTTCCGGCGAGACAGATAAGCTCGTCGGCGGTGGCAAGCAGCCAGTGGTCGCAGCGAACGCCGTCGCTGTCCATGTCGCCCTTCATCGCCAGCTTTATCGAGTCGAAGTCAATCCCCTTTTCCGAAAGCCGTTTCTTCAGCGGCTCGGAGGGATTGTCAAGCCAGACGGGACCCTCGGCGTAGCTCTCCCCGGGATTCAGCGGCCCGCGGGGGTCCTCCGCCGCGTTTTCGGGCGCCGTCTTTTTCTCTTTTTTCTCTATATTGTCGTTTTCCGGGGTAATGTCGGGTTTCTTGTCGTCTTTCGCCATTCTTTCACCTCATTTTCGGTGATTATCGGTGGTTTGCCGCTGTCGTAAATCCGTTTCCCTCGGGATTCGGGACGGGGCTGCCGCGGCAACTGTTGCCACAGCAACTGTTGGCTTTAAGTTATACCCCGCGCTCCCTTTCGGGAGGGGGGTATCAGTCTGCCGTGCGGAGCACAGTATAACACAGCCGGAGCGGCAATGCAATACAAAAAGTTAAGTTTTTTTCTTAAAACCGCGGCCGGATATGCCGGCGGATGCGTCCGCAGCCATGCCGCCTCACACCCCGTACATAAGTATGCCGGCAAGCGAGGCAATTACGATAAGCGTCACGGGGGAGAGCTTTATTTTACGCTCGGCGAAGAATTTTATCTTCCGGGTGAGAAAGAGCAGCAGCGCAAGCAGCGCCGTGAGGGCGGCGGCGCGGAAATCTACCGTCAGCGGCTTGAACTCGGGCAGAATACACTCCAGAGTCATAAACAGACCCACCGCCAGGATTATGCCGTTGACGCAGGGCACCAGCGAATCCATGACCGCCTTCACATAGCGGTTCTCCATTACCGCCCGAAGCGCGTAGACGACAAGCAGTATGATGATGAACGCCGGGGTGACCACCGCAGCAGTGGCAAGCGCCGAGCCCAGAATACCGCCCCGGGTGCTGCCCACATAGGTAGCCATATTCACCATTATGGGGCCGGGGGTGCTCTCGCTGACCGCTATCATATAGGAAAGCTGAGCGTCGTCAAGCCAGCCGTTTGACAGCACCACGTCGCGGATAAGGGGGATGGCGGCATAAGCGCCGCCGAAGGCGAACAATCCCACCTTCAGAAAGCCGAGCAGCAGTTCGAGATAGATCATTCCTTCCCCTCCCCGCCCTTCGCGGCAGCGCGGCTTTTCACGATATAGACGATAAGTCCGGCCGCGCCGCAGATAAGCATGAGGGTGACCGTCGAGAAGCGCAGCCCGAGAAGGTTCACCGCCATCATGACAACAAAGGACACCGCGAAAATAATTATCGTCGTCACGTCTTTTTTCATGCGCTTGACAAGCCGCAGCGCCGCGTCGACAATAAGTATGCCCACGGCGCAGCTGATGCCTTTGAACGCGCTTGCCACCCACTTTATTTCGAGCAGATTGTCTAAAAAGAGGGATATAAGATATATAATTATAAATGAAGGCAGCACCACCCCGAAGGTCGCCGCCAGCGAGCCGATCACGCCGCCCCGCTTGCAGCCTACGAATGTGGCGCAGTTGATGGCGACGGGACCGGGGGTGGATTCGGCTATAACCACCAGGTCGGACATCTCCCGGTGGGTTATCCAGCCCTTCTTTTCTATGCAGTTATGTTCGATTATCGGTATCATGGCGTAGCCGCCGCCGAAGGTGAAGAGTCCTATTTTGAAGAAGGTCAGAAACAGTTCCGCGATTGTTTTCAGTTTGTCTTTATTCAAGTTGTTTCTCCGTGTCTGTGTCTCGGCGAATTATATGCAATATGCCCGTCCTCCGGGCAGCCGGTATCTCCGCGCGCCGGGGCGCGCGGAGATACCTAAGTCTGTTTAAGTCTGTTCGTTTTTATTTTCCGCTGACTTCCTTGTATTTCGCGGTAATTCTCTCGAGGGCGGTGAGCAGCTTCGGCTCATATGACGCGTAGTAGGAGGCAAAGTCTGTCGAGTTCTTCGCCACCAGATCCGAATAGAACGCGCCTACGGAAGACATGGGGATCGAATGTACCCAGCCGAAGTTGAAGGACAGTCCGCCGCGGATGATGTCAAGCATAGCCTCAGACTCTTCGTCACGGGCGAACTTGGTCTTTAACACCACCTCGTAGTAGGCGGGAACTATCGTCTTATAGCCGTCGAAGCAGAGCGCCTCGGTTATCATGCCCGCCCGCTCCACATCGGCGACGGTCACCGGAATGAGCACCGTGGAAACGCTGTTATGGGTGCCGGTGTAGTAATCAGCCTGCGCCTCGTCGTACTTGGGGTAGGGGATTATGCCGAAGTCGGTGTCCATGTCGCGGAGCAGCTCGGCATTGCCTAAAAACGCCGACATAAAGAGGGCGCGGTCTCCCGTGAACACCGGTGAGATGGCGTCGGCGGCAGGCTCCTGCAGCTCCTTTGAAATGTAGGTTGACTGATCCCAGTAGAGGGCGTTCACCCGCTCCAGCACGTCAACGGACTTTGGGTTGTTGAAGGTCAGCACCGGATAGCCGTCCTTGTCCGGGGTGGTTATAGGGGTATCCAGCGAAACCATAAACTGTCTTATGTGGTTGGCAAGGCAGGTGAGCCAGCCGTAGAGGTCGGCGTCGGTATATTCGCCGTCGCCGTTCAGATCGGCTGAGACGCTCTTTGAAATCGACACGAAGTCGTCGAACAGCCAGTCGCCCGCCGACACCTTATCGTAGAGACTGCCTATCTTGTGATCCTCCGCCAGCTTCTTGTTGAAGAAGAGGACGTACATGCCCCGCCACACCGTGTGGGAGATATCGCCGGTGAGCATGTAGCAGCAGTTGTCAAGCGTCAGAATCTCCACCGCCTGCTGACACCACCAGGGCTTGCTCAGATCGAGATAGGGCACCTCATAGGCGTTGTGAAAGAGACCCGCCATGGCGTCCTCCACCACGAACGCCTGATAACCGAGACCCAGGTCGTATGTGCTCTCACCCGCAAGTATGGAGGCGCGGAAGGTGGAGAGCATCTCGCTTGTCGCCGACGCCCAGCCGCCCTTGGTGACAAGGCCGATTTTAATGTTGAAGCGCTCCTCGGCGCGCCTGTTGCGCTCGAATATCGCGTCGTTGAGCACCTCGCCGTTCTCCTCCTCGGCGACGAACTCATATTTTGTCAGTTCCCGGAGAATTATGGTATAGTCTGCGCCCTGCCAGTCGGTGTCGGGCAGACCGTCGTCGGCGTATGGGTCTGTTGTCTCGGCTGCGGTTGTCTCGGCTGTCGTATCGGCTTCGGCAACTGCGCCTGCGCCTTCTCCCGCGCCGGAACCGGAACCTTTGCCCGCTTCACCGCCGCATGCCGCAAGAGCCGTGAGCATCAGCGCCGCCAAAAGGGTCAGAGCGATAATTCCGCGTAGTTTCATGTCGTGTCCTTTCGTTTTTATTGTTTTTATCGTTTTTATCGTTATGATGCCGTTGTTTGCCGCGGTAAAATCATTATATCATAATTCCGCCGGCGGTCAAGGGCATTACATTTTTTGCGCTTGACATCGGGGCTTCGGGAGGGTAGAATAAGCTGAAAGACCGACGGCAGATACGGATATTTGAGCCTCAGTTCAAAAGCGCCGATATTATCTCGTCCAGATTGGCGCTCGACAGCTCCTCGTAGGTGAGCAGACCTATCCCCGACTCGGCGGCGCGGAGGGCTATATAGGGGGCTTCCCGAGCCACGTCCGACATTGTCGCCACCGCCGCGCGGGCAAAGCCTCCGCCGAAACGCGCGGTGAGTGCGCTTATCTCGGCAAGCGCCGGGGGCGATGGGATCGCCTTCTTGCAGGAGATAAAGAGGGCGGTTATTCCCCTTGTGACTATGACATCAACCTCGTTTGATACGGCTTTCTCGCTGCCGGGATCCCAGTTTATCAGCGCCGAAATCTGCACGTCGTCAAAGCTTTCCGACCGGAGCGCCGCGAAGAAAACCCGCAGTTCAAGCCATATGCCCGCGTCCCGCAGACACCTGCCGAGCATGGCGTTCCTGAACTCGAATGACACGTTATTGCGCTGTATCTTCAGATTTTTTATAATATCCGCGCCGAAGAGCTTTCGCAGTACGGCTCTCGGGATGGAGACGAGATTCCGACCTTTGCGCACTTTGAGCTGGGCTGACACCTTAAGCCCCCCGGATCGAAGGGTCTGGAACCAGGAGGATATGCCCGACCACTCATTGCGGAACTCGCAGAAGATCCGCCAGATGTTCTGCACGTCCTTTTCAAGTTCGGGGGTGGCGTCGCCGCGGCTGATTCTGCCCGACGCCGTCATTTTTCCTCCCGCGGCGGCTATAAGCTCTGCCGCCTTGAATCCCCTGTCATTGGGAACCCCCTCGGCTTCGGGGCAGGCGTGGAGATTGCGGAATCTGCCCGCCGACATATCGTATGTAAAGAGCGGCAGTTCGCGGATCGCCGACATGCGCCCCACGGCGATAAGCGCCACATCGCTGCCGCCGGTGACCTCAACCGCGCAGTCGGGATATACGGAACAGACCTCCGCAAGAATATAGGCAATATCCACCGGAGCGCCGCCGCAGTCTATGAAATGAGGCTCGGTCCCTATTCCCCGCAGCCGGAAGAATTCGGCGACCGCATCCCTGAAGCGCCGGGAGGCGGCTCCCTGCCCCACAAATACCGTATGTTCGGGGCGGAAAACGTCGGTGGCAAGGACATTATGTATCGGATTTTCGTCATAAAGCTCGATTATCGTTTTCACATTGCATACACCTCGCCCCATTATAACCTCTGCGTGCCGCTTCTTCAACACAAAAATTAAGAATTCGCGAAAGGACGGAATATCTTTATGAGCAAAAGAATATTGGTTCTCGGCAACTCTATTACAAAACACTCTCCCCGGGGCGCCATCGGCTGGTACGCCGACTGGGGCATGGCGGCATCTGCCGAGGACAGGGATTTCGTGCATCATCTCAAGCGCCTCGCGGCCGAGCGCGACCCCGAAAATGTGGTTATCGGCATAAATATCGCCGTCTGCGAGCGGGAGTACTGGGACGCCGAAAAGTGCGCCGCCTTTCCGCCCGTCCTCAGCGGCCTCGATTTTGAGCCGGATATCATAGTCATGCGCATCGGCGAGAATGTGCCGGGCGACGCCCTCGCAAAGCACTCCTATAAAGACGGCTTCGCTTCAATAATCGACATCTTCTCGCCCGCGGACAAGAAGGTCATTGTCGCCACCTGCTTCTGGCCCAATAAAGAAAAGGACGACGCCATGCGCGCCGCCGCCGCCGAGCGGGGCTATCCGATAGTCGAGCTGGGCGATCTCGGGCTTGACAAAGCCAACATGGCAACAGATCGTTTCGGCGACAACGGCGTCGGACGCCATCCGGGCGACCTGGGCATGGAGCGCATCGCCGCCCGCATCTGGGCAGTGCTTTGCGATATGCTGTGACTTTCCGCCTGCAATATCCGTCCGACGCGAATACGAATATAAGAAAGGATATATATTCCCATGTCACACACAGAGCCGGCTGTCGGATTTCTCGGCGACAGCATAACCCTCGGCTGGGGGCTTGACGGCGATGACAGGAATCTGCGCTTTTCAACGCTTGTCTGCCGTGAGCTTTGCGCCCGGGAGGTGAATCTCGGCATTACCGGAACGCTGATTGCCCGGGCGGGGCTGAGCCGGGATAACCGCAGTTCCTTCGTCGACCGGGTCGGCGGGCTTGAGGGGTGTGATTACGCCGTCATCTTCGGCGGCACCAACGACTATTTCTGGAGCGACGCTCCAATATATCCGCCGGCGGACGTATCGGGCGAACATATTGCCGGCATTGCCGGCGACGAATATTTCATCACGGCCGCCGACACCGTTGTCCGCGAAGCCGCTCGGCTTGTGGGCGGCATTGATCGGCTGCTGGTGCTCACTCCCTACCGTCACCACGGCACCGGAAACTATAAGGGCGGAAAGCATTTCCGCGACAGCAGCGCTCACCCCACCGACACGGAAAATTTCAACGGCTTCACCATATCCGACTATTCGGAGGCGCTGAGAGAGGTCTGCCGCAGGCATCGCGCCGCCTGTCTTGACCTTGACAGCCTGCCCTTCGACTGGCTGACGCTGACATCCGACGGCTGCCACCCGAACCCGGCCGGGCACCGCCGGCTTGCGCGGCTTGTCGCCGAAAGACTCGGAGAGATAATCAAAGACTGACTATAAAACGACTATATAACACGGAGGAAAACGCATGAACTGGAAATTGGGCTATACCGAAACCGCCGACGGGATACCGTCCGAATACCTGCCCGCCCGGGTGCCGAGCGACGTACAGCTTGTCTGGAAGGAAGCCAAGGGGCTGCCCGACTGGAATTACGGCCGCAACTATTTGGAGTACAAGTGGATGGAGGATGTGTTCTGGCACTATGAAACCGCCGTTGAAGTGGAGGACAGAACCGGAAAAACGCCGATTCTGCGCTTCGGCGGCATCGACTACCGCTACACAATCTATGTCGACGGGAATGTCGAAGCCGATTCGGAGGGAATGTACACTCCGGTTTACATCGACATGACAAAGTACGCCGGCAGGCGTGTTGGCGTAAAGTGTCTGATTCATCCCATTCCCAAAGTTGCCGGCCGCCCCGACGACCGCTCTCAGGCGCGTGAGAGCTACAAGCCGCCCGTGTCCTACGGCTGGGACTGGCATCCCCGTCTTGTGCCCAGCGGTCTTTACGAGCCTGTCGAACTGCGCTACGAGCCGAAGCTGCGCATAGTCGACAACGACCTTTACTATGAGGTTTCCGAGAAACTCGATTCGGTCAAGCTCACCGCCAAGGTGAAGACTACCCTTACATGCACACGCGGCGCGGCACTGGTGCTGAAACTCTTCGACGCCGACGGTCTTCTTGTCGCCGAGAACACCGCTCCCGCCTGTGACGGGCAGGTTTCCCTCGACTGCCCGAATCCCCGTCTCTGGTGGTGCCGCGGTCAGGGCGAGCAGTATCTCTACACCTGTTCGGTGGGGCTTGTGGATGCCGGCGGTCTGCTGCGCGACACCTCCCGCCGCCGTGTGGGATTCCGCCGCGTGCGCCTTGTCATGAACGCCGACAACTGGGGCACCACCGGCTGGCCTCAGACCCAGGCATACTTCCCTATCACCATCGAGCTGAACGGCCGCCGCATCTTCGGCAAGGGCTCCAACTACGTGCCCACCGAGATTTTCTACTCCCGCATGACCCGTCAGGTCTATTACGACACCCTGAAATGCGCCCTCGACTGCAACATGAACCTGCTGCGTCTCTGGGGCGGCGGTCTCGTGAACCGCGAGCCCTTCTTCGAGCTCTGCGACGAGATGGGCCTCATGGTCTGGCAGGAGTTCACCATGTCCTGCAACGTCTATCCCGACAAGCCCGAACTTCTTGATGTCATCGAGAAGGAGTCTATATCGGTCATCAAACGTCTCAAGAGCCATCCCTGCGTCGTCCTGTGGTGCGGCGGCAACGAGCTTTTCAACGGCTGGTCGGGCATGACCAATCAATCTCATCCCCTGCGCCTGCTTGACAAGCTCTGCTACGAATACGACCGCTTCACGCCCTACATAATGACCTCGCCTCTCTACGGCATGGGGCACGGCTGCTACCTTGCCATCACCCGCGAGGGCAATGAGGGCATCTCCGACTTTGTCGACGTCTACCGCACCGCCTACACCGAGTTCGGCTCCCCATCCCCCGCTCCCTTCGAGTATATAAGGCAGTACTGTCCGCCCGATGAGCTCTACAATGTCTCCGCCGACAACTGCTGGCGCGACCATCACGCCATCGACTCCTGGGGGCCCGAGACCTGGTTCCGCCGCTCCGAGATAGAGGCTTACTACGGTCCCGCCGACACCCTTGAGAAGACCATCGAGAACGGTCTCGAACTGCAGGGCGAGAGCTATAAGGGCATGTTCGAGGAAGCCCGCCGCCGCTGGCCCGCCACCTCCATGGCTGTGAACTGGTGCTTCAACGAGCCCTGGCCCTGCTTCGCCAACAACTCTCTGATTCTCTATCCCGCCGTTAAAAAGCCCGCCTGGTATGTCGTCCGCGACGCGCTCCGCGACACCATGTTCTCTCTCCGCCTCCATCACCTGCGGCTGCGCCGCGGCGAAGAGGTCACCGTCGAGCTTTTCGCCCTCAACGACCTCCCCGACAGCGTGAAGGGCTGCTCCTACCGTATCTGTACCGATATCGGCGGCAAAACCGCCGAACTCGGCGCCGGCAGGCTGGACGTATTCGAACCCACCTCCTCAAAGAACCTCGGAAAGTTCTCATTCACCGTTCCCGCCGACGCCCCCGACTTCTTCACCCTCACCGTCGAAGCCTCCGACCCGGCTTACTCAAGCAGCTATAAGCTCTACTGTCCTTTTGGTGATTAGGAGGCGCGCGGCTTTCTTGTGCATCCGGCTTGCCGGATGCTTGAGCCATGGCAAAGAACTTTTATGTGCGGCGAGCTTTGCTCGCCGGAGATATATGGATGGGGCATGGATTGTTCCGTGCCCCATGTTTTATGATTGTGCGTGTAAACAATATATGAACGATATTGACATTTGTCTTGCACATATGATATAATGTCACCCACTGATATCGATGCAAACGCAATGACGGGGATAAAACCTGACTTTACCGATTCAGAGAGCCGCCGGATGGTGCGAGGCGGCGCGGCGGAGCAGTCAATAACTCACCCCGGAGCGGCTGTGATGAAAGCGTAATGTACGGGAAGCGGCGAGGCTGAAGCGCAACGGCTTGGCTCGGCGCGGCCGATTTTATGAGAGTAATTGCAGACGGGAGCCGACCGTTAACAAGCGGCAGGCATTAAAGGGCGGTCACCGCGACGCTGCCCGAGATGCTCTGAGCGGGTGCGATTATTCGCGCCAATGAGAGTGGTACCGCGAAGAATGTCTTCGTCTCTTATGTTGAGACGGAGGCTTTTTTGTTTGTTTTCATATTCTTTGCGGCTTTCATCGGCTGAAAAAGCGGATTTCGCACCGGGCAGGTTTACACTTGCGGCGCTGCCGGTATCGGTAATACCACAAGAACAAAAGAAAGAAAGAAAGGGCCTTCATAAGCGAAGGCGGGTATTTAACATGAAACTTGCATTTTCCACACTCGGCTGTCCCGATTTTTCCTGGTCAGACATTTATTCCATGGCGAAGGACCTCGGCTTTGACGGTATCGAACTGCGCGGGCTGGGCGATTCCATCTTCTCTCTGAAAGCCCATCCCTTCCTGCCCGAGAACATCGACTCCACCGTGGCGCTGCTTAAGCGCATGAGGCTTGAGATTCCCTGTCTCTCCTCCGGCTGCACTCTCCGTGACGCAAGCCGAGTCGAGGAGACTGTTGCGGAACTGAACGAATACATCGATCTTGCCTCCCGGCTCGGTTCCTCTTACATCCGTATTCTCGGCGACCTGAACGCCGCTCCCGACGGATATGAGGTTGACGACGAACTGGTGGCGTCCACGCTGAACCGGCTCCTCCCCTACGCCGAGGAGAAGGGTGTCATTCTGCTGGTGGAGACCAACGGCGTCTACACCGACACCTCCCGCCTTGCGGGGCTGCTGAACCGCTGCGAGAGCGATAACATCGGCGCTCTCTGGGATTTCCATCATCCCTACCGCTTCGCCGGCGAGACCCCCGGCGTGACGGTGCAGAATCTCGGCGCCTACATCAAGTACTGCCATGTCAAAGACTCGGTAATGAGCGAGGACGGCAAAGTCGAATACCGCATGCTCGGCGAGGGGGATCTGCCGCTTGACGATATAATGAACGCCCTGCGCTCCATAAACTACGACGGCTATGTTTCTCTCGAGTGGCTCAAGAGCTACATGCCCGAGCTGGTGGACGCCGGCATCGTCTTCCCCCATTATGCAAATTACATGCGCCGTTACTCGAAGGCGGGCATCTCCGACCACCGTCTGCAGAATAACAATACCAACACCGGCAAATACGTCTGGCCGAAGGAGCATCTCATCGACCACACCTTCCCCCAGGTGCTTGACCGCATGTGCGACGAGTTCCCCGATCAGTACGCCTTCCGCTACACCGTCTGCGACTACACCCGCACCTATCCCGAGTTCCGCGACGATGTGGACACCTTTGCCCGCTCGCTCATCGCCATGGGCGTGAAGCCCGGCGACCATGTGGCTATCTGGGCGACCAACGTGCCCGCCTGGTACATCACCTTCTGGGCGACGGTTAAGATAGGCGCGGTGCTTGTCACCGTCAACACCGCCTACAAGATTCACGAACTGGAGTACCAGCTCCGCCAGTCGGATACCCACACTCTTGTCATGGTGGACAAGTACAAGGACTCCGACTATGTCGCCATTGTCCGTGAGCTCTGTCCCGAGCTTGACACCGCAACCCCCGGCAAGCCGCTCCACATCGCGCGTCTGCCCTTCCTGCGCAACATCGTCACCGTTGACTGTCAGGTTCCCGGCTGTCTTACCTGGGATGAGGCCTGGGCGCTCAGCGAAAAGGTGCCCGTCGAGGAGGTACACCGCCGCGCCGCCGCCATGTCGAAGAACGATGTCTGCAACATGCAGTACACTTCGGGCACCACCGGCTTCCCCAAGGGCGTCATGCTCACTCACTACAACATCGTGAACAACGGCAAGGCCGCAGGCGACTGCCTCGACCTCTCCACCGCCGACCGGCTGCTGATACAGGTTCCCATGTTCCACTGCTTCGGAATGGTGCTTGCCATGACCGCCGCCATGACCCACGGCTCCACCATGTCGCCTATCCCCGCGTTCTCCCCCCGTCTCGGTCTTGAATGTATAAATAAGGAAAAGATCACCTGCGTGCACGGCGTGCCCACAATGTTCATCGCCATGCTGGGACACGAGAATTTCGCTAAGACCGACTTCAGCCATATGCGCACCGGCATAATGGCGGGCTCTCCCTGCCCTGTCAAGGTCATGCAGGACGTTATCGAAAAGATGAACATGCCCGAGGTCTGCATCACCTACGGTCAGACCGAGGCTTCTCCCGCCACCACAATGTCAAAGACCACCGACAGTATCGAGACCCGTGTGAACACGGTAGGTTCGGCTGTCTTCGGCGTGGAGTGCAAAATAATAGACCCCGAGACAGGTTTTGAGGTTCCCGACGGCGTGGACGGCGAGTTCTGCGCCCGGGGCTACAACATCATGAAGGGCTACTACAAGATGCCCGAAGCCACCGCCGCCGCCGTTGACAAGGACGGCTGGCTCCACTCGGGCGACCTGCTGAGGCGGCTGCCCGACGGCAACTACAAGGTCACCGGCCGCATCAAGGACATGATAATCCGCGGCGGCGAGAACATTTACCCCAAGGAGATCGAGGACTTTATCTACACCCATCCCAAGGTTTCCGACGTGCAGGTCATCGGCGTGCCCGACAAGGCCTACGGCGAGGAGATTATGGCATATGTCATTCTCAAGGCGGGCGAAAGCGCCACCGACGAGGATATAAAGGACTATGTCCGCAAGCACATGGCAAAGCACAAGGTTCCCCGCTATGTGGCATTCGTCGACAGCTTCCCCATGAACGCCGCCGGCAAGATACTCAAGTACAAGATGCGCGAGGACGCCATAAAGCTGCTGAATCTCCAGAAGGACAATTCGGTAGTCACAGCGTAACGCCGCGGAATAATACAAGCCGCCATCCCGAGAAAAATCGGGACGGCGGTTTCTTTATGCGGCTGTGATGCTGCGGAGAGCGTTCGGAGAGCGATGTGTTCTGCGGCGTTTTTTATTGAGTTTGCTCATTCGGAAATAAATATTCAGACGATTGACATTATTTCCATGCTATGTTAATATGTATTTGCAGTGAAATATAATAAAAATCCATGTTGAGGTGATATTATGAAACCTATAAACCGCAATTTCTTAATATTCTTGCTTGCCGTGTTTATATTTATCGCGGCATCATGCGGCTCAAGTCCCGATTCCGGCGTTACCGGCGAAACAACAGCGGCTGAAAGCGCCGCAGAAACACAAGCCGCCACAACCCAACTCAAAGACAGCCTGCCGGAATTGGATTTGGACGGGGAAAAGGTAACGCTGCTGATAAATTCGCGGAATCTCGTCACCTACGTGGCGGAGGAGTCCGGGGACATAGTGAACGACGCGGTATTCGCCCGCAACCGCGCGGTCGAGGAGCGTTTCAACGTGGTAATCGAATATGTTCCCATAGACGGTCTGTCCACGAATATGGCGAATTTTCTTGCCGCTATCCGCAACAGTGTATTAGCCTCCGACGGGGCATATGATGTTGTGATCCCGCCCTATTGGTACGGGGCAACTCTGGTGCAGGAAGGCTTCTATCTCAACCTTCTCGATTTGCCCTATTTCGATTTCGAACAGCCCTGGTGGACTCAGGGTTTCAACGAACCGGCGCTTATATATAATAAACTCTATGCATGTGTGGGCGATTTCGAGCTTGTGCAGCTGAAAGGTCTGATCCTTACATATTTCAATAAGGAGACGATTGAAAACCTGAATCTTAAGAGTCCCTATGAGCTCGTGGACGAGGGTATGTGGACCATCGAAAAACAGATCGAATATGCCGAGGCCGCCGGAAGAGACCTTGACGGAGACGGAGTGATTAATGAAAAAGACACTTTCGGCTTTATAATGCAGCTTCACGGAATCAGGGCTTACGCGACGAATTTCGGCATAAAGTATATTGCCAAAAACGCCGAAGGCGATTATTACATCGCCAACGACACCCAGAAAACGGCCGACGCCTACGAGCTGATGTATAAAGTCGCCCGCGGCAGCGATTATACCTATTTTATGGACGACACGCTCAATTATGACTTCATGTATAAATTTTTCTCGGACGGCAAGGCGTTATTTATGCCATTCAGCCTCGATGCGGTTGAGATTCTGCGGACAATGGACGCGGATTTCGGGCTTGTACCCATGCCGAAATATGACGAAAATCAGGAGGAACACATCACCTCCTCGATCGGATGCGGAATAATCGCAATCCCGATATCCGCAACGAATCCCGAGACCTCGGCGCTTGTGCTCGAAGCGCTCAGTTTCGAGAGCCATGTAAATGTCATACCGGCGTATTATGAAGTAGCTCTGAAAACCAAATACTCACGCGACAATGATTCGGAAAAGATGCTCGATATCGTCCGCGAAACCGCTTATTATGACTTCGGATTTATCAACAATACGAACCTTGCCGGTATATCCGACGATTTCGGCAATTATATCCGGTCGAAAAACGCCGATTTCGCCTCCTGGTACGCCTCCAAGAAGACACAATATGAGACCTCGCTTGATAAACTGCTTGAAGTGTATAAAGAGCTTCCGTAAGAATCCGCAAAGAACTGATGACAGCTATAGATGTAATACACAGAACCGCCGCCCCGAAAAACCGGGACGGCGGCTGTTCTTATGCGGTTATGGCGATGACGGTTCGGCGTTTTACCGTTTCGTTTAAGTTTAACGCTTAACCCTCGCGTTGCCCTTCCAGATGGACCAGATAACGTCCTCGTCGGCGGGCTGGGCGTAGTCGGTGAGGAAGGTGGTGGCGAGCGCGCCGCTTGCCCAGGCGAACTGAACCCACTTCTCCTTTTCCCATCCCCTGAGGATTGCATACAGCATGCCGCCCACGAAGCCGTCGCCTCCGCCTATGCGGTCGAGGACGTTGATCTCACGCGGCTCGGCAACAAACCACTCGCCCTCGGCGTAGAGTAGAGCGCCCCAGAGGTGGCTGTTGACGTTGATGACCTGGCGCAGGGTGTTGGCGAACACCTTGGCATTGGGGAATGCGGCGCGGACATTGTTTACAAGACCCTTGAAGCTGTCGATCTGGTCGACTATGTCCTTGCCCCCCGCCTCGGGGCCGTGGATGCCGAAGCAGAGCTGGAAGTCCTCCTCGTTGCCGATGAGGATATCGGCGGCATTGGCTATCTCGGTGAATATCGACTTTAACTCCGCCTCGCGCCCCTTCCAGAAGGAAGCCCGATAGTTGAGGTCGAAGGAAACCAGTGTGCCGTACTTCTTTGCGGCTCTTGCCAGCTCGAGGCAGAATATTCCCGTCTCGTGGGAGAGAGCCGCGATAAGACCCGACATGTGGATAATCTGCACGCCCTCTTTGCCGAAGATGCGGTCAAGGTCGAAGTCGGCTATGTTAAGGGTGCGCCCCACCTCGCCGGCGCGGTCGTTGTGAACTCTCGGCCCCCGGGTACCGAAGCCGGAGTCGGCGATATTGAACTGGTGGCGGTAGCCCCAGGGTCCTCCCTGGTCGACGTCCCTGCCCTCGAAGTCCATGCCCCGGGCGCGGAGATTCGACTTGATGAAGGCGGCGATAGGGCTGTCCTTGACGAAGGTGGTCAGCACCTTTACCGGCAGACCCAGATAAGAGGAAATCGACGCCACGTTTGTCTCGGCTGATGTCGCGTGCATGAAGAAATTGTCGGACGCCGCCACCGGCTGGCCGTTGGGCGGGGTGATTCGCACGCCCATACTTGTGGGCACCAGCAGCGCGTATTTGCAGTTTTCTTTGAGTTTAAGCATGATTTTTCCCTCCGTGTTTCGGTTATTTCGGTCGGATAATATTAACTTCTGTATTAAATTATAGCATCGTACGCGGGTCTTGTCAAGATTCAACAAAGCGGATTTGCGCACGAGAAAATGCAACTGCGGCGGCGGGTTTGCGGCGGGTGACGGAATATCACCCGGCTTTTCCCTTCTTTGCGCCGAAATATTGACAGAGCCGGTTCCGTCTGCTACAATGTCAATGTCTCTTTATTATGACATAATTACATTAACTTACACGGAGGACAGACTGTTGGATAATCTTTCTCTTTTCTCGGACGGAACCCGCGACGCCACCGAGGCGCTGCAGAAGCTGCTTGACGGGCGGGGATACATATATCTGCCCCGGGGTAAATATTTAATCTCAAAAACCCTCGTGATCCGCGGCGGCACCTGCCTCAGCCTTGCGCCCCAGGCGACAATACGGCTCGCCGACGGAGCAAACTGCACTATGATAGTGAGCGACCATTCGGTTGAAAATCATGACATCACTATCGAGGGCGGCGTCTGGGACGGCAACTGCTCCGCTCAGGTCCGCTGCCATGAGCCGGACCGCTACTTTTACGGCACGGCTGTTCAGCTTCTCAACACCTTTGATCTGACCGTCAGAAATCTCACCGTGAAGGATCCCGAAGCCTTCGCCATTCAGATAGCCGACGCCGAGCGCTTCACCGTCGAAAACATAACCTTTGACTTCAACATGATGAAACCCAACATGGACGGCGTCCATGTTCAGGGCAGGGCAAGAAACGGATATATCCGCAACATAAAGGGCGCGACCAACGACGACATGGTCGCCCTCAACTGCGACGACGGCCTGAACGGCAAAATACACCAGGGCGACATCGAGAACATAGAGGTCGACGGCGTTTTCTGCGAGAACGGCTACACCGCGGTGCGGCTGCTCTCCTGCGGCAGCAAAATGCGCAATGTGAAGATTAGCAATATTTTCGGCACCTACCGCTTCTACGCGGTGTCATTCACCCACCACAACATTATCCCCGGCGCGCCTGTCTGGTTTGACAATATCACCGTCGACGGCATCTATGCTTCAAAAGCGCCCCAGACCTATGAGACCGAATACGACAAAAACGCCCGGGACAGCACCGATGAAGCATACGGAAAGGGAACAAACGACTGGGCGGTGCGGGCGGAGCCGATAATCTGGTTCGCGACCGGCGTAAGATGCGGCAATGTCACGCTTCGCAACATCCACCGCATCGAAGAGGCCGTAACCGAGGCGGTGACCATCGATATCAACGAAAATGTCGAGATCGAGCGGCTGTATATCGACGATGTTTTCCAGAGATTCGTCAACTGCCCGGAAATGCCGCTTATCCGAAATAAGGGAGAGGTAAAGAAGCTCATCACTAAAGCGATTGACTGAGCCGGATATCAGACGCCGGCAGCCGACCGCAAAAAAATTCCGGTATACGGCAAACGCCGTATACCGGATACTTGTTTAATCGGTTATTCGCGGAATTATCCCTTAAATTTCCGGGGGTGATTAACCGCGCTTCTTCGACTTCAGAGCAACAGCGCCGGCTGCCGAGAGGGCGACCAGTGCGAATATTGCGGTGGGGTCGAAGGTCTGAGCGGCGGCTGCCGGTTTGGCTGCCGCGCCCGCCTTGGCGGCCGCGGTGGTCTCTATCGCCGGAGCGGCGCCCAGCTTGACTGCCCAGTAGTTGTACTTGCCGGCATCGTTCTTGCCTGCGACGGCGACGTCAACCGGGTTGGCGGTGCTGTCGATGGCGGGCATGTAGAGGGCGTAGAAGACGACCTCGTCCTTCTCAGCGGGAGCCTTGCCGTCGGGCATGATCTTCGACCACTTGAAGGAAACTTCATATACGGTGGTGTTGCCGGTGCGTACTACCGCGAACTGATCCCACATGGGATCGGTGGTGCCGGGGGTAACGCCGGTCTTCGCCTCGCCGGTCTCGATGTTGAAGAGCAGCTTGCCTTCATCGTTGAGGGCGGCGATAACCTTGGAGATGGTGTCCTTGTTGTTTCTGTCGGAGATGAACTGCCAGATGAAGGAAGTGCCCTTCCAGAGCTCGCCCTGCTGACCTTCCTTATAGGGGTTGTAGTGGGAGGTGGTCTCTATCACCGAGCAGTAATAGAGGTGGGTGTCGCTCCAGCGGATGTAGGACTTCATGTCGGAGGGCAGAAGCTTGTCGTTGGTGAGCCACGCCTTGTCGTCGGCGCAGAGACCGAGGTAAGCGTCGCGGTTGGCCTTGGTGATGACCGAAACCGGCTCGCCCCAGGAACCTTCGTCAAACTTGCCGTCGATTACGGGATCTACAACAGTCTTCTGTACTTCGATGTCAACGATACGGCCGGTGACATCGGCGGCGGCGACGGATACGCCCAGAACGGCGATCATCATGGCTGCCATGAGCATTGCGAGAAATCTTTTCATTCTGAAAAACTCCTTTTTGAAATAGTCGTACGGCGGAAAACCCGCCGTCACTGATATGATAACACTATTTTCTCTTTCTGTCAATTGCTGCATAAAAATTCGATGAAATTCTCAATATTTTTGAATTTACCTTTGACAGCGCCGAAATTTTCGTGAATAATTACTATAACATGTGAAATTCGGTGAATAATTACTACAAGCGCAAGTGTATTGACATTTAGCCCCCGCCGTGTTATAATAACTTCGCGGCGGGGTGTGGCCCAATGGTAAGGCGCTTGGTTTGGGACCAAGATTTCGCTGGTTCGATTCCAGTCACTCCGACCAAAGCAAATATTCCGCCCGATGTAACAGTCGGGCAATATTTTTAATTTCATTAATATACAAAACGGAGGACCCTGACATGACCGGACGCAAAGAATGGCTTTTCCCCGACGGCGAGCTGCCCCCAATGGGCGCCGACAAAAACCTTTACGGCCATGAGGCCATAGTTATGACCAACCCCGGCGACACAGACGCCGAGGTGACCTTCACCCTCTACTGGACAGACCGGGAGCCCGACACCGGCTACACCGTCAAGGTGGGCGCCCGCCGGGTGCTCTGCATACACGTCACCGAGAAGGAGGGACTTGGCGACAGCGGCATCATGGTCCCTCCCGGCGAGCAGTACGCCATCGCCCTCTCGTCCACCCGGCCGATAGTCGCCCAGTACGGCCGTCTCGACATGCGCACCGGCGTCATGGCGTTCTACACCACCCCCGGCTATTGCGAATAGCTCCACCCCCGGCTATTGCGAATAGCTCCACCCCCGGCTGCTGCGAATAGCTCCACCCCCGGCTGCTGCGAATAGCTTAACCGCCGGCTGCTGCGAATAGCTTAACCGCCGGCTGCTGCGAACGAAGCGCAAACAGCGCGCGTCTTCGTATCTGCGCGCGGATTTTCCCCAAATCGGTGTTGACATACCGACCGGGGGATGGTATGATTGTTATAGTTTATGCAGTCGATGCATAAACTGTGACACAGCCTGACAAGCGATGAAAAACGGGGTGGAATTCATGTTAAAAAGACTTACCGCAATACTGCTGCTGGCGGCGATTGCCGGAGCGGCGCTGTTCTCATGCTCGGGCGGAGACGGGAAAGCCGCCAAGGACACCGCGGTGAACACCACAGCCGCCGAGACCGAAGCCCCGCTCACACCCGAGGAGTCGCGGCAGGCGGTGCCCGACAATCTGCCGGATCGGATGGACTTCAAGGGCGCCGATTTCCGCACGATGTGCCAGACCGGCGCCGTAGCCGATTTCTGGGTCGAGGACCTGACCGGCGAGGTGGTGGACGACGCCATATATCAGCGCAATTCCGACGTTTCGGAGCGGTTCAATGTAAACATTCCTCAGCCGATAAACGATGTATACACAAACATCTCGAACAAGCTGAAAAACTCGGTTAACGCCGGCGAAAACATCTGCGAACTCTATCTCGGCCAGGCGGTGCAGTCGGGCAACGACGCGCTGAACGGGCTGCTGATGAACTGGTACGACGTGGAGTACATGGACTTCTCCGCCCCCTGGTACCCGCCCTATGCCATCGAGAATCTTACGCTGAACGGCAGGATGTTCACCTCTGTCAGTGACCTGACCCTTTCGCCCATGAGCAACACCTACTGCATGTTCTTCGACAAGGTGATGGCCGAAAACTACGGCCTGCCCGACATATACGGGCTTGTCAACGAGAACAAGTGGGTCATAGACAGGCTTATTGAGCTGACAAAGGACATCTATGTGGACGAGAACGGCAACGGCGAGGCGGACGCGGACGACTACTACGGCTTCACTTCCGACTGCAAGAGCAACAGCATAACCTATCTCTGGGCATTCGACCAGCCTATCTTCAAAGTCAATCCCGACTATACAATTGAACTCACCTACAACAGCGAGAAAACCGTCCGGATAATCGAAAAGGTCAAGCAGCTCTACTACGGCGGGAAGGGGGCGCTTATCACCGAGGTTCACAACGAAGCCGCCGTCTTCTTCTCGAAGGGGCGCGCCATGTTCGCCAACGGCTTTATCGGAGCCTCGCTCTCAAATCTGCGCGACCTTGAGAACGACTTCGGAATAATTCCCTATCCCATGTGGGACGAGGCGCAGGACGACTACTACACCATGTCCGACGGCCGTTTCTCGATAATAGCGGTACCCGTCACGGTCACCGACACCGAAATGGTGGGCGCCGTGACCCACGCCATGGGCGCATACGGCTGGAAGAATGTGGTTCCCGCCTATTACGACGTGGCGCTGAAGGTTAAGGGCGCCCGGGACGAAGAGTCGGTTAAGCTTATCGACCGCATACTTGACGGACGCTATATCGACTTTCCCTACCTCTACGACGCCTGGAAGGGCTACGCCTTCACCTTCGAACAGTTTACATATAAGAACAGCAACCTGGAATTCGCATCGATGTACGAGTCTAAACTGAGCGCCGCCACAAAACACTACGAAAACGTCATAAACCTGTTTTTGGAATGACCGTTATAAACATTATTATATATAAGGAGAAACAAAATGGGCAGAATCTGCATTCCCGATTACGAATACAAGGAAAGGCTTGCCAAGTGCGCGAAAATCGTAGCCGACAAGGGCTATGACGTCTTCCTTGTCAACTCAAACGAGGCCGACTACGCCAACGTCCGCTACTTCACCAACTTCTGGCCGATCTTCGAGCGCTGCGGCGTCGCCATCGTTCCCGACGGCAGAGCCGCGCTTATGGTGGGACCCGAGAGCCCCATCTTCGCCAAGGACCGCAGCCATATCCAGAACATCTTCACCATGCTGGAGTACCGCGAGTCGGCAAACCCCGCCTATCCCGAAGCCAAGGTATACACCTATGACCAGGTGTTCCGCTCTCTGGGCGTCACCGGCAAGAAGATCAAGATTGCCATCGGCAGCTTTATCGACACCTCCTGCGTCATGATGAACGGCCTGCGCGAGGCTTATCCCGACGCCGAGATAGTCGAGGATTTCTCGATAATGACCGGTCTGCGTCAGATAAAGTCCGAGAACGAGCTTGCCTGCATCCGCGAGGGCTTCCGCATTGTCGAGCTTGCCACCAAGGAGGTTCTCGCCAACCTGCGTCCCGGCGTGACCGAGCTGGCAATGGTGGGCATCGCACAGCGGGTTATCTACGAAAACGGCGCCGAGTACGAGGGGCTTCCCATGTACGTCTTCTCCGAGGCGTCCACCCGCCACGCCATATCCCGCCCCGGCTACCGGGTAATAGGCGAGGGCGACATCGTTCAGCTCAACCTCTCCGCCAAGGTGGACGGCTATTCGCCCTCCGTCGGCATACCCGTCTGCGTGGGCAAACTCACCCCCGAGAAGCGCCGCTATGTGGAGTTCTGCCTTAAGGCTCACAACTGGACCGAGAAGCAGTTAAAGGCCGGCGTGAACGCCTCCGACGTCGCCAAGGGCTTCTATCAGCTCTACTGCGACAACGGCTTTAAGGACGCCTTCGTATACGGCCCCTGCCACGGCACCGGAATGATCGAGGTCGAGGCTCCCTGGATGGAGACCTCCTCCACCTACAAGCTGGAGCCGAATATGACCTTCCAGATAGACACCTTCATCTCGGGTCCCACCTTCGGTCTGCGCTGGGAGAAGGGCGTCGTCATCACCGAGGACGGCTGCAAAGCCAACTGTTCACCCATCGGCACCATATACGAGATCGGAGTCTGATTTATGCGTTACGAATTTCTGCTGCCCGACGCGCTGCAGAAGGCCAAAGACGAACGGACGCCGATGATCCTCCCCATAGGCACCATCGAGTATCACGGCCCCCACTGCTCTTTCGGCTGTGACGGCCTGATTGCCCAGGGCATGGCATACAAGCTCGAGAAGCGGCGCCCGGTGGTGGTGCTGCCAACCTTCTGGTACGGCATATCCAGCTACGCCGTGGGGGGACCCGAAAAGGGAACCATCAACGTCACCTTCGATTCGCTGAAAGCCACCCTCTCCGACCTCTTCGCCTCGATGCTTGACGGCGGCTGCCGCAATATCGTGGCGCTGATCCACCATCAGTATGAGCAGGAGACCTACATGCCCATGACCCTTGCCGCCGCATCCGCCGGCAAGACGTCTACCATGGCTTTCCTCGAGAGGGAGCGGGGCAATGGCTGGTGGGGCGACAACTCCTCCGCCGAATATTACAATCAGCTGGACGGCGCCGACAATCCCTTCAACTGGATCAGGGTGCTGCCCTGCATGTCCACCGCCGCTCAGAACGCCACAGGCTACGACCACGCCGGCAAGTATGAGTGCTCGCTCCTCTCGGCTCTCTACCCCGAAGCCGTATCGCTGGGGAGAGTAGCCTCCTCGGACGAGTGGTTCATTCAGTCCGCAAAGGACGCCTCCCCCGAGTACGGCGCCGAGATGCTGAAGATTTCCCTCGACGCGCTGGAAAAGAGGATCTGGTCCGCAGACTGATTGAGATTCAGGCACAACCGCGTATAACGCAAAAAGGACGTCCGACCCGGGCGTCCTTTTTATGTGTCGTGTAACGTGCCTGTTTATCGTACCGTGTAACGTGCCTGTTTGACTGTTTATCCGCTTAACTTCGCGTTACGCGTCTCTCGAGTCCTCCGCCTTCACGTCAACCTTGCTGACTGCCGAGCGGAGAATGCGTATCTTGGTGCGCTCGTTGCCCGTCTCGATCATGACGGTCTCTTCCTTGATGCTGATGATCTTGCCGATGATGCCGCCCTTGGTGGTTATCTCGTCGCCCACGGTCAGAGCGTCTATCATCGCCGCGAACTCCTTCTCCTGCTTCTTCTGGGGACGGTACATGAAGAAGTAGAATATGGCGACAATGGCGACCAGCATGATGATGGAGGGTATGCCCTGGAACAGCGCGTTGCCGCCTGCCGCAGAGGACGCGGCGGGAGCGGAGGTGAGTATAAGGTTAATCATTGTGTCTTTCTCCTCGCTAAGATATTGATTTATTCATACCGGGTATTCTATCATGTATTTCCCCGCCCTTGCAAGCCGTTATTTGTAAACTTTCGGCAAAGACAAAACCGAGAAAATCTCCCTTGCAATAGCCCGCCCGTTATGATAGAATCAGATAAATTCATATTATAAACGGAGATAATGCCATGTCAGACCGCAAATGCCGCAATTCAATACCCAAACCCGCATTCCCCCGCCCCGACCGGAAGCGGGAGAACTGGCTCAACCTCAACGGCGAGTGGGATTTCTCGCTGAATTCCGACGCCCTCGACGGGAAGATAGTTGTTCCCTATTCCTGGACAAGCCCCCTCTCGGGAGTTGAGAAGGACGAAAAGGGCACCGGATACTACCGCAGAAGCGTCTCATACGCCCCGAAAGCCGGGAACCGCCTGTTCCTCATTATCGGCGCGTCCGACTACACCACGAATATAAGCGTGAACGGCAGCCTCCTGAATACCCATCAGGGAGGCTACAACGAGATCGAGACCGAGGTGACTTCCGTCTGGAAAGCCGGCGGAGAGAACGAGATTTACATCACGGCGGAAGACAACCGTGAGGATTATCAGACCTACGGCAAGCAGGGCTACGGCGACGCGTCGGGCATCTGGCAGACCGTATGGCTTGAGGAGCGTCCGGCTGTCTATATCGAGAGCTGGATACTGCGCACCTCCCTTGACGGCAGCGTCACGATCGATTACAAGCTGAACGGCGGATGCGGCAGGGTTACCGCCGAGTTCGGCGGCGTCACCGCTTCATCGGAGGACGGAAGGATAGCCTTCAGAATAGATGAGCCGAAACTCTGGTCGCCCGACGAACCGAACCTCTGCTTCGGCACCCTGACAACCGACGGCGGCGACAGGGTGGAGACCTACTTCGGCATCCGCGAGGTGGGTATGGGCAAGTTCGGCACAAAGAACACCAACTACATAACACTGAACGGCAAGCCCGTCTACATAAACGCCACCCTTGACCAGTCCTACAACCCCGACGGCTACTTCACCCTGCCCACCAACGACGACGAGCGCGAGGAGATCGAGCGGATGAAGCGTCTCGGGCTGAACGCGGCGCGCATACATATCAAATCCGAGGAGCCGCTGAAGCTCTACTGGGCGGACGTTCTCGGACTGCTGATAATCGAGGATATCCCCAACTTCTGGGGCGAGCCTAATGAAAAGGCGCGCGCCCTCTTTGAAAAACAGATGTGGGCGTCGGTGAACCGCGACATCAACCATCCGTCGGTGTTCTACTGGGTCATCTTCAACGAGACCTGGGGACTGTTCACCCGCACCGCCGGCGAGGACGGCAAGCCCCGCCGCGAATACACCAAAGACACCCAGGAGTGGGTGCGCCGCCTCTATCGCGAGCTGAAGGCCTATGACCCCACCCGCCTGGTGGAGGACAACTCCCCCTGCAACCGCGACCATGTTGAGACCGACGTCAACTCCTGGCACTTCTACTCGAACGGCTATGAGAAGGTCAAAAAGGTTTGCGAGGATTTCGTAAAGGGCGCCTATCCCGGCTCCGAAAAGAACTACATCGGCGGCAACAGAATGGCGGACGTGCCGATTATGAACAGCGAGTGCGGCAACGTCTGGGGCATCAAGGGCAGCGCCGGAGACTCCGACCTGTCCTGGCACTATCGCTACATGCTGAACGAGTTCCGCATTCACGGCGCGCTGTCGGGCTTTGTCTTCACCGAGTTCCATGACGTTATCAACGAGTTCAACGGCTACTACCGCATCGACAACACCGACAAGTTTTTCGGCTACGAGGCATATGTGCCGGGCATGACAATCCGCGACCTCCACTCAAAAGAGTTCATGGCTCTCGACTGCCCGCCCTGCCGCAGCGTGAAATCGGGCGACGATATCTCGGTGCCGCTGGTGGCGTCCAACTTCTCGGATCGATACATGGGGCAGACACTGACGGTTGAATATGCCCTGCGGGTCGACGAGCCCGACTGCAGCTACTACACCGACGAGGGCAGCACAGCCATCTACTGGAACGACTGGGGCGCATTCCCCGCGGGCAGCATCGACTTCACCGTTCCCGAATCCGAAAGCGCCACCGCCACCCTTGAGGTCTGTCTCTGCGCGCCCTCCGGCGAGACCATAATGCGCAACTTCACCACATTCGACATAAACACCGACTGCCTGCCCGAAAACGCCTGCGAAGTGCCCCTCTCTTCCTTCAAGGCTTCCGGATTTGAGGCTTATCACGGTTCGGCTCAGGGCGGAAACAAACTGAACGGCGTGGGCAGGGGCGAGTTCTCAACATTCGTCAAACTCGCGGATATCCCCGGCTTTGACACGGCTTTTGAAGTGAAGGTTCTGTTCGAGGCGTCCTCCCGCGCACTCATGACCCGGGACCTGCCCGAGGACAAGGACAAGCCCTCGGCCGACCTCGACTACATGCACGGCTGCAAGGTCGACCGCTCGGCAAACAGAAACGCCTTCTTCATGACCGACGAATATCAGGTGCTCTCGTCGGTTCAGGTGCTTGTCGACGGCGTGAACTGCGGCATATTCCCGCTTGCCGACTGTCCCGCCGACTCGAGAGGGCTTCTCTCCTGGCACTATCAGGCGGCTGACGATCAGCTGGACGAGGCGGGCAGCTACGGCTACCTCTGCGAGGCGGTCATTCCCTCACGGGTCGCGGCTTCGCTCAAGAGCAAGGGAGCCGAGGGCTTCACCCTCACCTTCAAGTCGGGGGAGGGCGGTCTGTCGCTCTTCGGCAGACGCAGCGGCCGCTACCCCGCCGGCGTGAGAATAACCGCCGTTCAGTAAGAGACACATCCCCCCCCATTCAACACATAAAAACTCCGCCGTCGGACTGCCCGTTTCAGGTCTGTCCGACGGCGGAACTGTTTCTCTAATCATTGTATCAGGTCTGTATATGCAATCAGTTAGGCGGCAAGTCGACAATAAATCAGTCCAGACCCCACGCCGCCGCACATGGCTCCGGCGGCACGCCGGCGGCAAGCCGACGACAAAATCAGTCCAAACCCCACGCCGCCGCACACACCACCGGCGGTTCGCCGGCGCCGGCCGCCGGAGGCACGTACTCCTTGTTTTAAGCGCGTAACTTAATTTACCGAGAATAAGAGGTCGCCGTAAGTCGGGAAAGGCCAGGATGTCGAGGGAGTGAGAGTCTCGAGGGTGTCGGCGGTCTCGCGCAGGGCTTCCATGGCGGGGATTATCTCGTCGCGGCAGTAGTCGGCGCGCTCGCCGGCGTCGGGGAAGGCGAAGATGCGGGCGTGGAGGCTCTCAAGCTCGTCGGTGCGGCCGATAAGCTCCTCAAGCAGCGCCGAATAGTCCTTAGCAAGCTTCGAGAGACGACCGCCGGGGAGATCGTTTGCGGCGCGGGCGGACAGGGAGCCGAGAAGAGAGGTCTCAAAGGCGGCGCAGGCGGGGATTATCTCGCGCCGCGCCATGTAGAGCATGGTGCGCGCCTCAATATTCAGAATCTTGGCATAGTTTGAGAGTATTATCTCGCGGCGGGCGACAAGCTCGCTGCGGCGGAAGACGTTATGCCGCTCGTAGAGGGCGATGTTCTTTTCGGAGGCAAGATAGGGCAGTGCGTCGGCGGTGGTGCGAAGGTTAAGCAGGCCGCGGCGCTCCGCCTCCTCCGCCCACTCCCGGGAATAGTTATCGCCGTTGAAGACAATGCGCCTGTGATTGCGCACCGTCTCGCGCAGAAGGCCGTCAAGCTCGGCGTTGAAGTCCTCCGCCTGCTCCAGACGGTCGGCGAAGTCGCACAGCACGTCGGCGGTGATGGTATTCAGCACTATGTTGCAGTCGGCGATCGAGTGGGAGGAGCCGGGCATGCGGAACTCGAACTTGTTGCCGGTGAAAGCCAGAGGGGACGTGCGGTTGCGGTCGGTGGTGTCCTGCTTAAACTGGGGCAGGGCGTTGACACCCACGCTCATATCCCGGCGGGAAACCTTGTCGTAGACGGTGCCGTTCTCGATACAGTCAAGCAGATTGCTGAGATCCGAACCTATGAACATGGATATGACCGCCGGGGGCGCTTCGTGGCCGCCGAGACGGTGGTCGTTGCCTGCGCCCGCCACCGAGATGCGAAGCAAATCCTGATGCTCGTCCACCGCCCGCATGACGGCGCAGAGCATGAGCTGGAACAGCTTGTTGCTGCCCACGTCCGAGCCGGGCTTGAACAGGTTCATGCCGCTTGTGGTGTTGAGCGACCAGTTGTTGTGCTTGCCCGAACCCGACACCGAGGCAAAGGGCTTTTCGTGCAGCAGGCAGGCGAGGTTATGCCTGTCGGCTATGCGGCGCATGAACTCCATTATAATCTGGTTCTGGTCGGCGGCGGTGTTTGTCACCGTGAACACCGGAGCCAGCTCGTGCTGGGACGGCGCCGCCTCGTTGTGCTCGGTCTTCGCGTAGACGCCCAGCTTCCACAGCTCCAGGTTCAGTTCCTGCATGAACTCCATGACCCGCGGCTTTATGGTGCCGTAGTAGTGGTCGTCCATCTCCTGACCCTTTGGCGCTTTGGCGCCGAACAGCGTTCTGCCCGTATACATCAGGTCGCGCCGCTTCAGCCATAAGTCGCGGTCTATCAGAAAATACTCCTGTTCGGGTCCCGCGGTAGCCACTACCCGTCCGAAGTCCCGGTAGCCGAACAGCCTCATCGTCCGCTCCGCCTGCGCCGATACCGCGTCCATCGACCGCAGCAGGGGCGTCTTTTTGTCCAGCACCTCGCCGCCGTATGAGCAGAACACCGTGGGTATGCAGAGCGAATTGTTCTTTATAAACGCATAGGACGTGGGGTCCCACGCCGTGTAGCCCCGCGCCTCAAAGGTCGCCCTCAGCCCTCCCGACGGGAAGGACGAGGCGTCCGATTCGCCTTTAATAAGCTCCTTGCCCGAAAACTCCATTATGATCCCGCCGTCTTTCTGCGGCGAGATAAACGAGTCGTGCTTCTCCGCCGTCACGTCGTTCAGCGGCTGGAACCAGTGGGTGTAGTGGGTGGCGCCCTTCTCGATAGCCCAGTCCTTCATGGCGTTGGCTACCACCGACGCCACCGTTATGTCCAGGTCGCGCCGCTCCTCTATCGTCTTGTGCAGCGATATGTATATGTCGTTGGGCAGCTTGGCGCGCATTACCTCATCGTTGAATACCATGCTGCCGAATATTTCGGGTATGTTTGTCATTGTCTTTCTCCGGGTTGGTTTTTCATCAATTATATATCTATCTGATGTCTTAGTCAAGGGGGATACGGCTTCTTTCTTGAAAGAAAGAAGCAAAGAACTTTTATGTGCGGCGAGCTTTGCTCGCCGGGGAATATGTAAATTGCAGCAATTTGGCGTGCGGCTTCTTTCTTCGCAGCTGAACGAAGTTCAGGTGCCGGGAAGCAAGCAAAGAACTTTTGTGTGCGGCGGGCTTTGCCCGCCGGGAGAATTAATAAGAGCAGCACGGGTGTGCTGCTCTGGTACATACGGCGCTTGTAAGCCGGGTTCTGTGGACGCGCAGCATGGCATGTATGCACGCATGCTGCGCGAACCGCGATCATCTGTCTTGACGGCACGTTACCGTGACGCTCCAGCCACCTGCGGCAAAACACGCCGGGCAGACATGAGAGCTATGCCCTTTGCCGCATACGGTGTTGCTTCGGATAGGGTTTACAGCACCCCTGCGTTGCCGCAGAGCCGGGTGAGCTCTTACCTCACCTTTCCACCCTTACCGCAACGGACAAGTCCGTCGCGGCGGTATATTTCTGTTGCACTCTCCCTGAGTTTTCCTCGGCGGACGTTATCCGTTATCCTGCCCTTCGAAGCCCGGACTTTCCTCATGATAATACCTTTCGGCGTGATATCACGCGACCGCGCCGCGTCGTATGCGATGATATTATAGCAAATCCGGCATTCTTTGTCAAGGAAAATCAGGGCTGCCGGTCTTGCGGTTTGACGCATGTTGTGCTATAATAATCGCGTGTGCGCAAATGACATAACGGTACAGACATGAAAGACAGCAAATTCGTATTGAAGAGCCCCTTTGAAGCCACCGGCGACCAGCCCCAAGCTATCGAAAAGCTCACCGAGGGTGTGCTCTCGGGTATGCCGGCGCAGACACTGCTTGGCGTCACCGGCTCGGGCAAGACCTACACCATGGCGGCGGTCATCGAGCGGGTGCAGCGGCCGACGCTGGTTTTGGCTCACAACAAGACGCTTGCGGCGCAGTTGTGCTCCGAATTCCGGGAGTTCTTCCCCGACAGCGCGGTGGAGTTCTTTGTCTCCTACTACGACTACTATCAGCCCGAGGCGTATATACCCGGCAAGGATTTATATATAGAGAAGGACGCCCTTATAAACGACGAGATAGACAAGCTGCGCCACTCCGCCACCTCCTCACTCTTTGAGCGGCGGGATGTTATAATCGTGGCGTCGGTGTCCTGCATCTACACTCTCGGCGACCCCAAGGAATACAGCAGCATGCTCATCGGCCTGCATCCCGGCATGGTTATGGAGCGCAACGAGCTGCTTGAAAAGCTCATCGCCGTCAGCTATGAGCGCAACGATATAAATTTCGTCCGCGACAAGTTCCGTGTGCGGGGCGACACGGTGGAAATCTACCCCGCCTCCTCCGACGGCAAGGCTGTTCGGGTCGAGTTTTTCGGCGACGAGATCGACCGGATAACCGAGATAAACGTTGTCACCGGCGAGGCTATAACCGACCTGAACTACGCCGCCATCTATCCCGCCACCCACTACGCCGTGTCGGAGGAAGGACGGCTCAAGGCGCTTGCCGAGATCGAGCGGGAGATGGTTGAGCGGGTGGCGTACTTCCAGTCGGAGGGCAAGCTTATCGAAGCTCAGCGCATCGAGGAGCGCACCCGCTACGACCTGGAAATGCTGAAGGAGATAGGCTTCTGTTCAGGCATAGAGAACTACTCCCGCATAATGAACGGCAGGGAGCCGGGCTCCACGCCCTTTACTCTTATGGACTACTTCCCCGAGGATTTTCTGCTCTTTGTCGACGAGTCCCACGTCACTCTCCCCCAGGTGCGGGGCATGTCGGGCGGCGACCGGGCGCGCAAGAAGAATCTCATCGACTTCGGCTTCCGCCTGCCTTCGGCATACGACAACCGCCCTCTCTTCTTCGACGAGTTTGAGAGCAAGATAAATCAGGTGATCTTCGTCTCCGCCACACCCGCCGAATACGAGCGCACCCATTCCTCACAGACTGTGGAGCAGATAATCCGCCCTACGGGTCTGGTGGATCCCGAGATCGAGGTGCGCCCCATCGAGGGTCAGGTGGACGACCTTATGGGCGAGATCCGGTTCCGCGCCGAACGCGGCGAACGGGTTCTGGTAACCACTCTAACCAAAAAGATGGCGGAGGACCTCACCGACTATCTGTCGCTGAACCTTATCCGGGTGCGCTATATCCATCACAACGTTGAGACCATGGAGCGGCTTGAGATAATCCGCGACCTGCGCCTCGGACATTTTGACGTATTGGTGGGCGTAAACCTGCTTCGCGAGGGTCTCGATCTGCCCGAAGTTTCGCTTGTGGCGATTCTCGACGCCGACAAGGAGGGGCTGCTGCGCTCCGAGACTTCGCTTATTCAGACGGTGGGACGGGCTGCCCGAAACGCAGCCGGCAAGGTCATAATGTACGCCGACACCGTAACCGGCTCCATGCGGGGCGCCATCGACGAGACCAACCGCCGCCGCGCAATTCAGACCGCCTACAACCTGAAGCACGGAATCACGCCCCAATCGATTGTCAAGGAAGTCCGGGAGCTGATCTCCATCGGCCGTCCCGTCGGCGAGGATTCGGATACCGGCAGGGGACGGGGAAAGGCGGGCAGACAGCAAAAAGCCGATTCAAAGCTCAATCCCGAGGAACGCGCCGCGCTTATCGAACAGCTCACCGCCGAGATGAAGGCCGCCGCCAGGAAGCTGGACTTCGAGCTTGCCGCCTATCTGCGCGACCGGATAGCCGAGCTGCGGATAACCAAATAGGGGGTGTATTTTATGAAGAGCCGAATCAAATCGCTTCTTATTATATTAACGGCTATATTAGCGGCGGTTATTGCCATGACGGCGATGTTTGCCGGCTGCTCATCCCCGACCGCCGATCCGAATACCGCCGAAAACGAGACGGCAGATACAGCCGCAGACCTTGAAACGGGCGAAATAGTGTTCGCCGAACGGGATGCCGACAGCCCTTTCAAGCTGGTATACAGCGTGGACACCACCGACGACAGCCAGCGGGATGAGATATTGAAGATACGCTCGACCCTCCGCGACAGGCTGAACTGCTCAATATCGCCGGTGGACGACTATTTCCCCAAGGACGAGACGGCGTTTGAGATAATCGTCAACTCGGTGACCCGACCGGAATGCGCCGGGCTGAAAGAGAGTCTGGGCGAAAACGAATATATAATAAAAACCACAGTGACCGACGAAAAGACAAGTATTATAATAGCTTACAAAGGAGGCTACGCCTGTATGTGCGCAATTAAAAAGTTCAGCGACAGCTTCATCGGGGACGAGAAGGGCGCGATTCCCGCCGGCACCGAGATACGCGAGAAGGTTAAACCACTGCTTATCGAGTCGGGCATCGAGCGCCTGCGCGACCCCTGCGTTATATACCATGAGGGAGTGTATTACGTCTACGGCACCGGCTGGGTCTGCTATAAGAACACCTCCGGTTCCCTTGACGGCGGCTGGACGGGACCCTATGAGGTTGCTGTCGCCCCCGAAAACTGCGTCGACAACAAGTGGGCGCCCGAGGTGCACTTCTACAAGGGTTCCTTCTATATGTTCACTACCTATAAGTCTTCGAAGAACGGACACCGCGGCTGCACCATTATGAAGTCGAAAAGCCCCATGGGTCCTTTTGTCGAGATTTCGGACGGCCATCTTACCCCCGACGACTGGGATGCCATTGACGGCACCTTCTATGTTGACCCCGACGGTCAGCCCTGGATGATATTCGTCCACGAGTGGACCTGCACTCCCGACGGCGTTGGGCGCATGGCGTGCGCTCAACTGTCGGACGACCTGACTCACTTTATCTCCGAACCTGTCGAGATGTTCCGCGCCGACGACCCGAAATGGGCGAAGGGCAAGGTCACCGACGGCTGCTGGATGTATACCACCGAAAAGGGCAGTCTGCTGATGATCTGGTCGAACTGGGACGCTTACGGCTACTGTGTGGGCATTGCCCGCAGCGAGAGCGGTCTTGTCATCGGTCCCTGGGTGCAGGAGGAGAAGCTGCTCTACTCCAAGTCCATGACAAATCAGTATGACGGCGGTCACGGCATGCTCTTCACCCACACCGACGGTCAGTTATATCTGAGCCTCCATTCGCCCAACGATTCGGCTGCCGGACGCCGCGAGATGCCGGTATTCATCCCCGTCCGCGAGGAGAACGACACCCTGGTCTGGGATAAGTAAACGAGCGAACACACGCGACACATAATCCGCCGCACGACGCACGACGCACGACGCTCTGAACGCAACACTTGAAAAACAACGCGCGATACGCGATAAAGGTACAATAACGTGAAAGTAACACTTATAGCCCATACTCCCGAGCCGGACAAATTGGTTGCCGAGGCCGCAAAGCTCTGCTACGCCAAGAGCGACATCGCCACCCTTGCCGACTCGCTGACACCCGAGAAGATCGAGTCCTTTCTGCGGCTGCTTGACGAGCTGGGGCATGAGTCCCCGGTGGAGCACGCCTCCTTCACCTTCGGCATCGAGGGGGTTTCCCGGTCACTGCTGGCTCAGCTCACCCGCCACCGCATCGCATCGTATTCGGTGCAGTCTCAGCGCTATGTGGACAAGTCGGGATTCGAATATATCACTCCCCCCGAGATAGCAGCCATACCCGAGGCCGCACAAATATACGAGGCGCAGATGGCATCGGCCGCCGAGAGCTACGGAAAACTGCGGGAGGTACTTATCGAAAAGCACACCGCCTCGAACCTTGCCGGCGGCATGGATGAGAAAGAAGCCCGCAAGACCGCCGAAAAGCAGGCAAACGAGGACGCCCGCTTCGTGCTGCCCAACGCCTGCGACACACGCATAATAATGACGATGAACATCCGCTCGCTGCGCAACTTCTTCCGGCTCCGCTGCTGCAACCGCGCCCAGTGGGAGATCCGCGCCCTCGCCCGTGAGATGCTGCGCCTCTGCCGCGAAGTGTCGCCCCTGCTTTTCGCCAGCGCCGGACCTCCCTGCGCCCACGGCCCCTGCCCCGAGGGCCCCATGTCCTGCGGGAAGAAGTGGAAGCAGAGCTGAGATACATTCCGCCCTCTGGAGAAATTCTGAGGGCGGAATGCATGCGTTCATAAAAAAGTAACAATATTCTTGTAGAATGCGGTATTGTATCGCGTCAACCGGTCAACCGATAGATTGGGAAGATTTCTGATGAATTTTAGTTTTGATACTTCGCTTGCTGAAAATTACAGAAGCAACTCGCAGAAGATTCGGGTTATGAGCGAAAGTTGGGTTGAAAATAATGTTTTCTGTCCGATTTGCGGGAACAATCAAATATCAAATCTTGACAATAATATGCCTGTCGCAGATTTGCGGTGCGATAATTGCGGCGGGATATATGAGTTAAAAAGCAAAAAGGGCGAAATCGGCAACAAGGTAATCGACGGGGCGTATTCCACAATGCTTGAACGCATTAACAGTTCAAGCAATCCCGATTTGTTTGTTTTAAGTTACACAGAAAACTATCAGGTTACCGACTTAATACTTATTCCGAAATTCTTTTTTGTAGAAAGCATAATAGAGAGACGCAAACCCCTTGCTCCGACGGCAAAGAGAGCCGGTTGGATTGGCTGCAACATAGTATTTGGAGATATACCGTCTCAGGGCAGAATCAAGATTGTTGAAAACCAGAAAATGTATGATCCTGCCGAAATCGTTGAACGTTATGCTCAAGTCAGGAAATTGCAGACCGACAATATAGAAAATCGCGGTTGGCTGATGGATGTTCTCAGCTGCGTCAATTCCATAGATACTGTTGATTTTTCGCTGAAAGACATGTATTCCTTTGTTGAGAAGCTGCGGAAAAAACATATCAACAATAAGAATATAGAGGCAAAGATACGACAGCAATTACAGATTTTGAGGGATAAGGGATTTATTGAATTTACTGCCAGAGGTCATTACAGAAAACTGTTGTAGCAGCCACACACCGATTATTCCCGAAATGCGGCGACACCCGGCAAAAGGGGCATATGATACCCATGTCCTTTGATGTCATGCGTATATTTGAGGACGCCGGTTTCAAACTGAAAGAGCTGATAATCAAGGAACAGCACAACTGCAAGGCTACGGGCTATTGGAAAACAAACAGCGTGAAGTATAACTTCCTGCTGATTGCTCACGAGTATCTGTTTGTGTTCAAAAAATAAGCATATCGGCGAATCAGGCATAAATCCGATAAATTATCTGTTCAAGCCTTTTTACGGGAGCAAAACGCGGATAATTCCGCCCGTTCCGGCGATATACGCCGTGCCGTATGCCGCACCGCAAAATCGCCGTGAAATCTATTGACATTTCACAGAAATATTGTTAAAATGAACACTGTCATTATATAATCATCATTACGAGAGGAGCGTTCATATTCATATGACAAAGAAAATCATATCAATTCTGCTGGTTACGGTCATGACCGCGGCGGCGCTTTCGGGCTGCGGCGGCACCGACAAGGGGGGCAGCGGCACGGTTACGACGGCGGCAGCGTCTGCCGAAACCGCCGAGACCACCGCCGCCGAGCTGCGTCCCGACCTGCCCGACACAAAATTCGACGGCGCAGACTTCGGCATCTTCTACTCAAACAACGCCGAATACGGCGGAACCAAGAACGACTTCTTCGCCGAGGAGCTGAACGGCGAGCTTATCAACGACGCCCGCTTCGACCGGAACCGGATAATCGAGGAGGCCTTTGATATAAAACTCTTCACCGAGGACCTGCCGGGCACCAGCGCCACCGCCGCCACCACCAAGATGCGCACCATGGTCATGTCGGGAGACGATACCTTCGACCTGATGCTCTCCTGCGGCTACACCACCTGCGATCTGGCTGCCGACGGTCTGCTTTACGACCTGTATGAGATTCCCTGGCTGGAACTGAGCAATCCCTGGTGGGATCAGAAGGCAAACGAACATCTCACGGTGATGGGGCACATGTTCTACACCACCGGCGACATCTCCACCGCCGACAACGAAGCCACCTACTGCATCATGTTCAACAAGAACATGTTCGAGGATTATCAGCTTGACAACCCCTACGACCTGGTGAGCGGCGGCGTCTGGACTATAGACAAATGGATCGAGATGATCACCGGCGTTGCCGAGGACCTGGACGGCAACGGCAAGTTCGACAGCAATGACCGCTACGGCGCCATGCTCTGGGACGACACCATGATGGGCGTTGTCAACGCCACCGGCGAGAAGTGCTGCACCGTCAACTCGGACGGCGAGATCGAGCTTACCCTCTACTCCGACAAGACGGTCTCGATAATCGAGAAGTACTTCTCGGTAGCCCTTGACAAATCTCAGACCTACACCTACCAGCGCTACAACTGGGACGACAAGCTGCTGGGTTCCATGTTCAAGAACAACCAGTCGCTCTTTATCCTCCAGCTGCTGCAGATGGTGCCCAAGCTCCGCGACATGGAAGCCGACTTCGGCATTATCCCCTACTGGAAGGCTGACGAGAAGCAGGACGAGTATTACAACACCGTCGGCTCCTGGCACTCGGTCTTTATGGCGGTTCCGCTGGTACAGAAGGACGTTGAGCGCACCGGCATGGTGGCAGAGCTGTTCGCCTTCGAGGGCATGAACCTTCTCACCCCCGCCTACTATGACCTGACCCTCAAGACCAAGGCCGCCCGCGACGAGGAGTCGAGCGAAATGCTTGACATCATCTTCAGAACCCGCGTCTTTGACCTGGGCTGGTACTACGCGATAGGCGGCTACAACGAACAGGTCATGAACCTTCTCCGCCAGTTCAAGAGCGACTTCACCTCAATGTATAATACATATGAGAACAAGGCTCTCGACCGGATAAAGCAGCTGAATGAGAACTTCGCCGAGATAGGCAAGTGAGACGGATAAGGAGATAAAACAGGGCTGTATCAAACCCCGGGGTTTGATGCAGTCCGTTGTATTGGCTCCCTCCGTCACGGCTTCACTCCCTCCGTCACGGCTTCGCCGTGCCACCTCCCTCGGAGAGGGAGGCTTGTTGTGCGTCCTTTCACGGGTGCGCATTCCCATAGGCTTGGGTAAGTCCTGATTTATTAGCCGACTATCGACCCGCTCGTTCTCTAAGGCTCCCTCGCCGAGGGAGCTGTCAGCCACTGACTGAGGGAGTTCTACGTGGTAGCAGCCGGCGATCACTACTGAGGGAGTTCTCCGTGGGAGCAGCCGGCGATCACTGACTGAGGGAGTTCCCCGAGTGAGTTGCCGTCAGCCAAGAGAATTACCCGTCCATACCCGCAGTTATAAGCTATCCGATATCATGACGAAAAAAGAGCCCCCCGGCGGAGGGCTCTTTTCTATTCGCTGTTCAGTGTCTGCATTCAGGCGTCTGCCTTATCGGCTCAGCCTCTTCTCTTCCTGATGATAATCGCGCCCGACAGAGCGGCGGCTGCGACCGCGGCGGCTGCCATATCGAAGGTGGCGGGAGCGGCGGTGGTCTCGGCAGCGGCGGTGGTGGCTGCCGCGGCCGCGGTGGTCTCAACTGCCTTGGGAACCAGGGGCTTGCCGTAGAACTCAACTTCAGCTACGTCGCCGTGGCTGGTGTAGTTGATGTAGCGGAAGTAGCGGTAGCCGGCTGCGGCCTTGGCGGTGTCGATCTGGGAGGTGCAGTCCTTCCAGGTGAATTCCTTGCCCTCTTCCTTGCTCTCGAAAAGAACTACCTTGTCGGAGAAGTCTTCCTTATTGGCAGCCTCGATGGTAGCGCCGAGGAAACGGGGGAGCTGACCGTCTCTGGGATGGATCATCAGACCGGTGAGGATGTACTTCTCGCCGGCATCCATGCCGCAGTAGTCAACCGAAGCGGTGGTGGGATCGAAGAAGGATTTGAGGTCGCCGTCGAAAGCGGCTGCGCGGCCGGCTGCGGCATTGTCGCCCCAGCCGCCCTCGGCGCCGATGAGGGTTCCGTTGATAATTGCGGAATCCGCGCCGGGCTTAAAGCCTGAGGTGGGATATGCGGCGAACACGGTGACCGCCAGCGATGCCATCAGCAGCATGGCAAGGAGTATGACCGGGAGTTTTCTTGCTTTCATGATAACTGTGCTCCTTTATATAATATGTTATTTGTCGTTCCGGTACGCACAATGCCGGAACTGTGGGCATTGTAACATATAACCGTCCGGTTGTCAACACTTTATTTACATTATTTTCACATAATTTTGACGCGATTTTTCGTTAAATTTACATTTCGCGCAATAAAGAACAAAAGCCGGGCGGGCAAATCGAAAATCCCGCCCTGCCGTACGGCGGGGCGGGAGCGCTGACGGATACGGCGGATAATCTTCTGTCTGACCGAAAGGGGGCGCTTCGGCATCCTGACAATGTCATATCAGTTATTCAGAATTTAAGCGTGAATCCCTTACGTCAGGGATTAACGGTTACGGTTTAATTGTAAGGGCAGTAAGCGCCGGGGCACACATAAGCGACGCGCCCGCCGGTGTCGGAGACGATTGTACAGTCGGAGTGCATCGTGCAGTCGTATACATCATAAATATGATAGTAATCATACACGGTGGTCATTCCGATGTGACATGAAAAACGGATCTGCTGCCCTAAATATTCGCCGATCGCATGCGAGCCTCTTTGGGGTTCGTAATTGTTGTCGGTATAATCACTGCATCTCAGGAATGCGTCATTCATAATCACCGCTTCATCAACGCCCATAACGTCCTTTACATAGGCGTAAAGCTGGTCGATGGTGTCGAACCGCGGGTAATCCTCAAGTCTGAACAGGATGGGAGCGGTCTCGAAATTCAATTCCTTCTCTTCGACCGGACAGATATTATTTCCGGCGAGGGTTTCGAGAACCGCGTCTTTGCAGACCGCGGTCACCATGTCCTCATTGAGAACGGTGACATTTGCGGCTCCGGAAGCCTCCAGCAGCGCCGCGAGCTCTTCGGCAGACCCGCACCCGGCGGCGTCGGCTGTAAGGAACAGGCGGGCGTCCGTCTCATGCGTAATGAGCTTTTCCTCCGGGGATCTTGCAATCGCATCCCGGTTATCCGCAATCTCGTCCCGATTCTCCGCGTATACATAGAACACGCAGGTCATGGCAAGAAGCAGGGTAAGCAGGACGCCAACCGACGAAATCAACAGTTTTCTTTTCACTGTAAGCTCTCCTTTCTTTATAATAGTCAATGTCAATGCAGGATGTCGGGATATACCTATACCCCCTGATCCGTGCCTGGTACACAAAATCCGCTTCCATCGCAAATCAATATTACCGCATGTTTTTCCGCGTGTCAATATCGAATCAGACATTATTATGAATATTTATGATTGATTTTGTTATATTTTTATTACATATACCGAATATTGCCGGCGAGAAACTCATCATCTTTCCAGCCCCGCGAACTGGCTGTTGTAGAGGGTGGTGTAGACCCCGTCCATTTCCAGCAGCTCGGCATGGGTGCCCCGCTCCATGATGCCGTCGTCGGATATCACTATGATCTCGTCGGCGTGGCGTATGGTGGAGAGACGGTGCGCCACCACCAGTGTGGTCCTGCCCCGGCAGAGTTCCTCCAGCGACTGCTGGATAAGCAGCTCGGTTGCGTTGTCCAGCGCCGAAGTCGCCTCGTCAAGGATTATGACGGGCGGGTTTTTCAGAAATACCCGGGCTATGCTTATGCGCTGCTTCTGACCGCCCGACAGCATTATGCCCCGCTCGCCGATGTAGGTGGAGTAGCCCTCGGGCAGACCCGCTATGAAATCGTGGATATTCGCCCGCTTCGCCGCCTCGATAACCTCCTCCTCGGAGGCGCCGGGACGGCCGTAGGCGATGTTCTCCATAATTGTGCCGGTAAAGAGGAACACATCCTGCTGCACGATGCCTATGGCGCCGCGCAGGCTTTCAAGGGTCACATTCCGCACGTCGTGGCCGTCAAGGGTGATGCTGCCGCTGTCCACGTCGTAGAATCGGGGGATAAGGTGGCATATGGTGGTCTTGCCGCCGCCGGAAGGACCCACCAGCGCCACCGTCCGCCCTGCCGGAAGGTCGAAACTCAGGTCGACCAGTACGGGTTTGTTTTCGATCGGCGGCTTTGGCTCATGCTCATGTTCCTGCTCCTGCTGTGACTTCTTCTTTTTCTTCTTGTCCTTTTTATCCTTTTCGCCGTCATCTCCCTGCCCCGCGGTTTCGGTCACCTCGGCGCGCTCGTTGTACTTGAAATGAACGTTGTTGAAGGCGATATCGCCCTTCACCTCGGTCAGCTCCACAGCGTCGGGGGCGTCGGCTTCCGGCTCCTCGTCCATCAGCTCGCAGAAGCGCCGGAAGCCGGTCATGCCGTTGTTGTACTGCTCGATGAAGCCGATTATGCGGCGTATGGGACTGATGAAGGCGTTGATAAAGAGCAGAAAGGCGGTGAAGTCGCCGAAGTTGATCTCCCCCGTAAAGGTGAAGTATGCGCCCGCCGCCAGACCCACAAGATAGAGTATGTCGGTTATAAGGGTGCTGCCCGACGAGAAGTCTGCCATCACCTTGTAGGACCTCGCCCGGGCTTTGACAAACGCCTTGTTGCCCCTTTCGAAGCGGGCGTTCTCGTAGTCGCTGTTGGTGAATGCCTTCGACACCCGTATGCCGGTTATGCTGTTCTCAAGGGTGGCGTTGATCTCGCCAACCTCCCTGCGGTTCTGCAGGAAGGCTTCGCGCATCTTGGTGCGCTTGTCCACCGCGAACCAGATGAGGAAGGGTATGAAGATAAAGATAATAAGCGTCAGCTTCAGGCTCACGGTGCTAAGCAGGGCAAAGGCGCCGCCAAAGAGGATTATCGACAGAAACAGATCCTCGGGGCCGTGGTGCGCGAGTTCCGAGATGTCCATCAGGTCGTTTATGATACGGGACATCACAGTACCCGTCTTGTTGTTGTCGAAATACTTGAAGGGCAGTTTCTGCAGGTGATTGAAAACATCCCTCCGCATCGCCGCCTGCATTTTCACGCCGATTATATGGCCGTAGTACTGGACGAACCAGTTCAGCCCCGCCTTCACGAAGTAAATCACCAGCAGCACGCAGCACCAGACTACAAGCGGTCTCAGCCGGCTGTTGGGCACGAAATCGTTGATTATGCTGCGGGTTATCATGGGGTAAAACATATCGCACACCGCGATAAGGAGCGACGCCAGCATGTCGGCGGCGAACATCTTCTTGTGGGGCGCGTAGTAGCTTATGAAGCGTTTAATCATTTATGTTACCTCTCTTGCGGCGATACCGCTTTATAACGCGCGCATGTATACGCATATTTGTGCGCCGATCGGTCTGTTTCAATTCTGCCGGCTTTGCCGGCGTGCGGCGTGCTGCAAATTGCAAATTGCGATTGATTTATTTTTACCCGCTTACATGCTTGTCTGCCGCATGACATTATACACCGCGACAGTTGCGAATGCAATAGTTAAATCAAAATATGCTTTTCAGCCGATACATATTAATTGTGCTTGCAACAGCCCGCCGTTTGGGGTATAATAAACCCGTAAACAAAAATCATGAAAGGATATCACCATGCGCATATCATTTATCGGAACAAGCCACGGCGTGCCCGAACCCCACAGACGCTGCTCCTGCACCATGATCGAGGTGTCGGGACGCTATTACTTTGTCGACATGGGCACCCAGGCTATTGAGGACGTTATCCGCCGGGGCATTTCTCCCTCCGACGTGAAGGGTATATTCATCACCCACTGCCACGGCGACCACACCAACGGGCTCATCGCCTTTGTCGACCTTATCAGCTGGTACTTCAAGACCGCCGACCCGGATATCCTGCTTCCAGAGCAGGATGCCATCGACGGAATGGCGGCGTGGATCTCTGCCAACGGCTCGAAGGTGCGCGAGGGGCTGCGCATAGGGCTTGTGAAAGAGGGGGTCACCTACGACGACGGCTTCCTGAAGGTCACCGCCATACGCAACCAGCACTGCCGCACCTCCTACTCCTATCTCCTTGAGGGCGGCGGGAAGGCGGTTCTCTTCTCGGGCGACCTGCGCAATCCAAAGGCGGACTTCCCCGCCGTCGCCTTTGAGCGGGAGCTTGACCTCATCGTGGTGGAATCGGCTCACTTCACCCCCTTCGACACCGAGGAGGTGCTTGTGAAGTGCAGGGTGAAGCGGGTGCTTCACAACCATGTGGGGCCGGTCTGGGACGGGGATCTTCACGCCATGGCAAAGAACAAGCACGACTACATCTACGGCAAAGCCTATGACGGCTATGAGATTATTGTATGATCGGCGGGAGTGACAGCGTGTCTGAAAACATCAACGAAAACAGCGTTCTCCGCTTCGACCCCGCCGTATTCGTCGTGGGAAGCGGCTATCAGATAATCTTCCTCACCTCTGCCATGGGCATAGGCTGGGTGGAGATCGGCGGCGACCGCTTCACCGACGAGGAGTGCGGCCTGCTTATGTATGACACGGTGCACAAGATACCGGTACCCGGCGCCGCGCTGAACTCCGCCCGGGAATACACCGTGGTGTTCGTCGAATATGCCGACAAAAAGCCCTACTACCCGGTGGGAGTGGAAAAGGTGCGAAAAACCTACTCTTTTAAGCCGCTGGAGGAGGGCGCCGACAGATTCCGCATCTTCCAGTTCGCCGACACCCACGCTCAGACCGACCTGCCGCTTGAGACCTATGACCGCTGCACCGGCGGCGGTCCCGGGGGCTGCGACCTGCTGCTGCTCAACGGCGACATAAATGAGTGGAGCGACAAAATATCCCACTTCGACACCTCGTTCAAACTTGCCGCCGGGGCGGTGCGGGGCGAACGTCCGGTTATATATTCGAGGGGCAACCACGACACCCGGGGGCACTGCGCCCACCTGCTCGCCGGCTACATCCCCACCGCCTGCCGGGAGGGGCGGCGGGAGACCTTCTACTCCTTCCGTCAGGGCAGTCTCTGGGGGCTGGTGCTCGACTGCGGCGAGGACAAGTACGACCACAATATCGAGTACGGCGGCACCATCTCGTTCAATACCTTCCGCGACCGGGAGACCGCATATCTCGAGTCGCTCATCGCCGACGCGGAGCATGAGTACAGCGCGCCCGGCGTGAAATATCGCATAGCCTTCTGCCACCTGCCCATAACCGAGCGTTTTGACCATCCCTTCGACGTGGCGTCCGACATTTACGACCGCTGGACCGAACTGCTTGGTCAAATGGGCATTAACCTGCTGGTGAGCGGGCACATGCACCGGGCTTATCACATCGCTCCCCGCTTTGCGCCCGACGGCGATGGGATATATAAGGGCAAAGGGCTTGCCGACTTCCCCACCGCCGTGCTCTCCTGCCCCAAAGTTGAGCTGGAGGACGGCTCATATGTCTATCTCGGCGGCATCGTCGAAGCCGAGGGAGGCAAAGTCACCTCCCGGGCGGCGATGTAGCGGCTGCCGCATAACAGAAAGTAATATAATAAGAGAGTAATATATATGAACAGAAAACCCATGACGCCGGCAGAGCGGGCGGTGACCGCCCTGACACTGGGCAAGCCGGACGAAATACCCACCTTCGAGCTGGAATTCCAGCTGTCCGAGGAGTTCTTCGGCTATCCGCTGGATCTGCCCCGGCTCCACCCCGACGAGCGGGGCAAATATTCGGCTGCCGAGCTTGAAAAGGCGGCTGTCGCCCTTGCCGACCGCTATGCCCGGGTCTTCGGCGACAAAAGCGCCGTAGAGATGGGCGATCCGGAGCTGCTCTGCGGCGATCCGGTTAAGGACTCCCGCCCCGGACTTGACTACTGCATCATACCTGTATACGGCCCCGACTGGCACGACACCTCGTCGCCGCTGAATCTGGCGTTCCGGCGGCGGCTGCGTGAGCATTTCGGCAACACCCGTTTATTCGGCGGCCACGGCGACGGCACCTTCTCCATACCGGACGGCAATGATATGTATGCCTTTGCCTACCGAATAGCCGACGACCCCGAGGGTCTTGAAGCCAAGGCGGCGGCAATGGCAAAAAACGCGATTGAGGCAAACCGCCGTCAGAAGGAGGCGGGGCTTGACGTGGCGCTGCTCTGCTCCGACTACTGCTACAACACCGGTCCTTTCCTCTCGCCCGCCATGTTCGACCGCTTCATAACCCCCTATCTCGCCGAAATATGCGCTGCCGGACGGGCGGACGGGCTTTACATGATTAAGCACACCGACGGCAATATAATGCCTGTTATCGATTCTCTCATCGCCGCCAATCCACATGCCCTCCACTCCCTCGACCCGATGGCGGGGGTGGACATACGCGAGGTGAAGCGGCTCTACGGAGACAAGGTGGCGCTCTGCGGAAACGTCCACTGCGCGGCGCTCCAGACCGGCACCGACGAGGAGGTGCGCGCCTCCGCCGAATACTGCCTCAAATACGGCGGCGAGGGAGGCGGCTACATCTTCGCCACCAGCAACGTCCCTTTCAAGGGCATGCCGCCCGAGCGGTATGAGATGATTCTCGACATCTGGCGGGAGAAGCGGCGGTATCAGTAAATCAGTATAATAAGCGAGGGCTGAACCGAATGAACGGTTCAGCCCTTTTGCTGTTGTGTGTTTTCATGAATTTATGTGTACACGTTTGTGTGTCCGCACACGTATTTGTACACACACCAGTGTGCCTTTACGTTTTCTCGGTCTCCTCGCCCTCACTGTCGATATCTCGGATTTCGAGGTCGCCCGAGGTGGTGGAGACCACAAACTCGCCTCCGTCCTTTGCCGCTCCCGAACCGAATCGGTGCATGCCGCCCTCAACCTTCGAGGACAGCTCCGAGGTCAGCTTACCCGACAGGGTTTTGAAGGTCAGGTCAAAGTCGGCGGTGTCGGGCAGCGCGATTGTCACATTCCCCGACACGGAGGAAGCCTTCAGCTTTCCCGGCGGGTCATTTAACATGAACATCTGATCTCCCGATATGCTTTCGGCGGAGACATCCGCGACGCGGGGGGCGGATATCTGCACATCCCCCGAAATGCTCTTTATGACAAGCTCGGGCAGTTCGTCGCCGAAGTCACCAAGGAAATCTCCCGACACTGTTTCGACCTCCGCCAAATCGGTGACCCGCAGATTGTTGAGAACAATCCCGCCCGAGACGGTGCGCAGTTCCAGCTCCCGCAGCTCAAGACCGCTAAGCGTCATGTCCGCCGACACCGAGTCGATATCCAGACCCTCCAGAAGGCCGTAGGGCAGGTTCAGCGTCAGGCTCTTGTCGATCGAACGGAAGATACGCAGCCCGCTGGAGTAACAGTGTATGCGCAGGGTGCCCTCGTCAAGCCGCCAGCGCAGCTCGTACTTTTCTTCGACCTTGCCCGAGGCGGTGCTTTCGTTAAACTCAATGGTGTCGTAGTCGTGAATGCCGACCGAAACATCTCCCCCGACCCAGTCGATAACCACCCGTTCCACCCCTTCGGCAAGCTCCCCTTCCAGCGCCGCGCCCCCCGATTTGTAGAGGTGGGCGTCGACGTACTCGGGCATAAGATCTCCGAAGGAAAAACCCTTAAACGAGCAGGAGGTCAGCGCGACACAAATCAGCATAACAATCAGCACCGCCAGTATAATGTAAAGTATATAAAGTGTTCCTTTCATGACTGACGCACTCCTTTCAGATTTCGGTTTATTGTTTATTAAAGATACTTCTTAAAGTAATTCAGGTAGTTGCGGTATGCCGTCTTTTCGATTATTTCCGCGCTGTAGCCTCTGTCCTCCATGTATTCAATAAGCTGGTCGTGGATCGGGCGTTCGGTGGTGAGGGGGGCGGGATATACGCCGCTGACCCCGTCAACATCGCCGCCGAAGCCTATGCAGTCCTCGCCGAACTTCTCAAGGCAGTAGTCGAGGTGGTTAAAGAAATACTCAAGGGTGCGCTTCTCCGGCTCCTCGTGAATGAAGGAGGTGCAGAGGTTCAGTCCTATCATGCCGCCCCGGTCAACAAGCGCCTTCGCCATTTCGTCGGTGAGGTTGCGGCTGTGTCCGCAGAGGGCGCGGAAATTGGAGTGGGAGGCGATAACCGGCTTTTCGGCTATCTCGATTATATCCCGGAAGGATTTGTCGGAGAGGTGTGACACGTCGAAGATCATGCCCAGGCGGTTGCCCTCGGCGACGATTTCCCTGCCGATATCGGTGAGTCCCGTGTCCTCCTCGCCGTCGTCGAAGACCCGGTTGCTCTTTGCAAGGTCGTTGCTGAGCCACGCCAGACCGAAGACCCGAACTCCTATCTGCCGGAATTCCCGGAAGATATCCACCGAGCCCATGATGCCGGTGCCGCCCTCTATTGTGAGCATGGCTCCGTGTTTTCCGGCGGCGAATGCCGTCTCTATATCGGCGGAAGTCTTTACCTGCATTACTCTGTCTTTTTCGTTCTCCATGGCTATGAGGAACTGACCGATATAGCGGCATGCCCGCTCATAGCTCTTTCGCTTGTCTTCCCCCGGCCAGGAGCAGAAGGCGGCGACTAACTGAAGCTGCGGATATCTGCCGCTGAAGTTGTAGGGGTTGACTATCCCGTGGTTGCGCTGGTCCACCTGCTGTATCGAGTCGCAGTGTGAGTCTATTATATACATATTACCTCCCTTGCCGGTCATTTGAGCAAATGTTAACGTTCGGCTGTTTTTACATCGCCATTATAGCACTCCGCACGCACCCTGTCGAGTGGATTTTTTGAATGTGCCGTTAAGATTTCACATCTTTATGTTGCGGAGACAGACGGAAATGTGATACAATGCGGTATACTTAAATAAACCGACATATGATTGCAGGGAGATTTGAATATGAAAGAAGAAAACGCAAGAGAAATCATCGAAGGTCTTTACGCCGGCAGACGGGTGTTTCACGGCGAGCTCCACGACCATGCGGCTACCGGCGGCACCAGCGACGGCAAATATCCCCTTGACGTCTGGCGCCGCGAGATGGCTGAACTCGGCATGGACTTCGCCGCTATTATCGACCACCGGCAGGTGCGGCACATGTATCTGCCCGAATGGGAAGACGGTCTGTTCATCGGCGGCAGCGAGCCGGGCACCGGCATAACCGACAGCAAGGCTGAGAACAAAAGTCTCCACTACAACATGATTTTCGCCGATTCACCGCCTCTCGAAGAGCTGCTGACCGAGTTCGCCGAGTTCGGGTTCGAGGGGGGACCCGAGGGGCATTTCGGCTATCCCACCTTCACCCGGGAGCGCTTCTGTGAGCTTATCGACACGGTGAAGGCGAAGGGCGGCTTCTTCGTCCACCCCCATCCGAAACAGGTCATGGTGTCCGACGACCCTCTCGACTACTGGTTCCGGGACGAGACGGGCATCGAGGTGTTCTACAACGAGCCGGAGAGCAAATACACCGCCGCCAACTACGAACTCTGGCTGCAGCTCCTTGCGGCCGGCAAGCGGGTCTGGGCATGTGCCGGCGGCGACAAGCACCTCCATCCCGGTGTTGAAGCCCTCACCGCCATATACTCCGAGGAGCGGAAGAACGCCGCCTTTATCCGTCACCTGCGCGCCGGAGACTTCACCTGCGGCGGCGTGGGTATGCGCATGTGCGTCGGCGATGTCCTCATGGGGGGAGTCGCTCCGTTTAAGGACAAGGCACTCATTCTCGCCGTCGGAGATTTCCACAGGAGCCTTATTAACGCCTCTCATGAATACCGCCTCGACCTTTTCGCCGATGAGGATATCATAGTCAGCCGCGAAATTCCGCCCTATAAGACGGCGTATCTCGCTCTTTACGATCTCGATGCCGACCGCGCCTATTACCGCGCCGAGGTCACCGACGTGACCCGGGACCTGCGGATTGCCATCGGCAATCCCATCTGGAACGCCGATAAGATTTAATACAGCCGCATAACGAATACCGCCCGCGCCGTACAGTCTTGCTGTTCCGGTGCGGGCGGTTATGTGTTTTTATATTGTATGGTAGCGCGTTCCGTAGGCTTTGTATGGTGGCGCGTTCTGTAGGCTCCCTCTCCGAGGGAGCTGTCAGCGCAAGGTACTGAGGGAGTTGAAATCCTCTGCCGCTGGTACACTCCCTCCGGCACGGCTTCGCCGTGCCACCTCCCTCGGAGAGGGAGGCTTGTTTGTGTGGTAGCGCGTTCCGTAGGCTCCCTCTTTGAGGGAGCTGTCAGCCACTGACTGAGGGAGTTAAACGACGGTGTTGGTTACACCTTCGGTCGCCGATGTTGCTACCTCTGTCACAGCTTCACT
>Ga0123335_1000693_pt1 | contig 57495 bp, 40 predicted proteins | sample BiotimSIPDNA_2_FD_89707 | JGI IMG/M metagenome (GOLD analysis project Ga0123335, IMG submission 89707) | Anaerobic biogas reactor microbial communites from Washington, USA - Biogas_R2 time_0 SIP DNA | ecosystem: Engineered > Bioreactor > Anaerobic > Unclassified | place: Washington, USA... | reverse complement strand
ATTTACATCAAGCTCAAAAACCAGTCCTGCCTTCGCGCCTATACCATAGGTAAGCATCGCTCCGGAAACAAATTTTACTTTCCCGTTCTCATACCTGAACTCAAACTTGCCCTCTGCTCCTATCCCCACATTTCCGGCAGCATTGCCGCCAAAACCTGCAAGCAAATTGAATGCTGCTGCCTTTTCTTTACTCCATACTATTTCCGTAACAAGTTTACCTTCAGCAGACCCGCCGGCAAACCCTCCAACCGATCCACCAAAAACTCCCGACTTTTCATCTCCAAAGTCTATACAAGGCAGCGCGACTACAGCACTCAGAGATACTCCGGCAAACAGTTTCCCCTCTGTTTTTATATTAAACCTGAACCTGCATTCATAATTGGGCTTTATCGATTCACGAGCCTTTGGAGAAAGTAAAAGGTGATCATACAGATTAAATCCATCCTGATCCGGTAATCCCCATTCCCCCTTTATAGATCCATCAGCTATTCCATAAGAGATCCCTGCATCAGCCCCGAGTGTGAGTTTCTTGTCGGTCAGATCAAAGTCAGCTTCCCCTCTGGCTCCTGCAATAAACCTGAAAAACTGAATATCATAAGCCCCGCCAAAATATCCTGCAGCCGTATCTTTTCCACCTTTTTTGTCAAACTTCCATTTCCATGGCCACTGTTCATCTATCTTTTCTGTCTGAAACAATACTGTTTTAAGCCTGGTTTCTACTTTACTCTTTCCTGCTGCCGGTTCTTTCTTAAGCCACTTCTTTAAAAGTTTCTCAACAGTTTTATCATTGTTTTTTCTCCAATGCCCTCTTACCTGTCTGTTTGCGGCTTTATGTGGCCTGATGTAAACACGGCTTTTCATCTTTCCTGTTTTTTTGTTTGATTTTACCAGTAGAAGCTCCTGAATTGCTTTTGAAGGCTCTTTTGTGAGACCATCAAACTTTTCTTCCACTTTTTGCTGAATCTCTTTTGATGCCTTTGTCATCTTTTCATCAGCCCTTTTATTGGCAAAAGATTCCCTGTAAAGGCGGATCTCTTCAGAAAGCTGTTCCAGTTCATTGACCTCTGTAACCAGTGCATCAATATCTGACGGTTCAACAACGAAGTATTCATCCCTTCCGGGAGCATAAAAAACAACAGATTCTTCACTGAGATCTGAGGTTGTTTCATCTGGTGATTTTGCCGCTCTCTTTACCGGTTTCTTTTCGGTTATCCTCTCATCGTAAACAATCACCTCACTCTTTTTGATTTGCCTTTTATTTTCAGGTTCAATCAGTTCCGGAGCTTTCCCCTTATCAAAAAACACTATCTCAACTCTGCGGTTTTCAAGAGAGCTGTAGTTGTCTTTTTCTTTCTGATCAACAGGAAAACTTTCTCCGCACGGATAAACTCCATTGTGGTTTGAACTGTAAACAAGCGTAGGAGGTTCTTCACCGATTTCACCTTTAACACTCTCAACCAGAAGATTTCTTATTACCTCAAAGATCGCTTCCCAGGTCTTTGAACCCACAACGCCGTCTTCCTTAAGCGAACTGTTGAAACGGGTATTATACTCTCTCTGGAATGCCTTTACCGCGTCTATTGTTTTCTGACCGTTTGTGTTGTCTACTGCACCGGGATCGGTTGGCCATCCGTATGAGTCGCAAAGGGACTTCAGTATGGTCTGGTAATCTTCAACCCTTGATGCCAGTTCGACTATATCAAGCCACATGTTTACGTTGTTATCAAGAACTGACTTTATCCCTTCAGCACGCCATTGTGAAAGATCATGGTTATAATCCGGATCACCGCTGGTATCTGTATGTCCGAAAAGAACTATCTCTTTATCCGCGTTTTCTTTGGCATATTTGAATACCGAAGTAAGAGAATCTATTAAAGTCCCGTTTTGGTCGAGGCAGGGCACCGCACTGTTATGATGAAACAGTATATCAGGTGCTTCCACAAAGTCGCAGTCTATTTTTGGAATTATCGGAACTTCAACTCTGGAACTTGCCTTGCTTCGGGCAATTGCTTCAAATGCGAGTTTCAGGTTTTCGCCCTTTTGTTCGGGGTCTTCAACGGTCCATTGTGCCTTTGCAACACCGTTTTCGTTTTTGCTTTCAACCGAAGTGATACGGAGCGGAGTATTTGAGGAAACATCATAGATATCAAAGGTGACTTTGGCTTTCTCCGGATAGTTTTTTATATCAGCCCCCAGTTCTATTAAATCACCAATAACTGCCTTGTCGGCGGAATCTGTTTTCAGTTCATCTGTAGTGTGTTCCCATCTGGTGTTACTGATCTCAAGCTGTCCGGTAATTACTTCGAGGTCATCGGTAAGTGGGGCAGGTTCCTTTTTGTTTACATTTTCCTCTTCCAATGAAGGCGCATAGCAGGGAAGTCGTACAAATTTTGAGCGGTGAACAAAAATAATCTTTCCGGGGTATACCGGTCCGGCAAAAAGCAGATGGCAGGGTTTGTTCGCGCACTGTTTGCAGGCAGGGTTATTGGGAAATGGAACCTGATCGCGGCGAAGAAGCATCTTAATGTCCTTTGCTTATGTGTGCTATTTTGATAATTAACCAATCCCCCGACATCTTAAAAAGTGTTCAGGTGAGGTAAAACCTGAAGCAGAAAGATTGATTAAAAATTAAAATAATACAAAAACCGGTTCTGAAATGTGATCTTCGTCACATTTGTGCATTTTTTTTTGAAAAAGAACTCTAAACGGCTCAGAAAACAATAAATAGTGTGATTATCATTTTCGTAGCAGTTCTTAAACAAATGTTGAATTATTACCAAATTTTGATCATTTTATTATATAACTGCATAACTCTCTCATACAAAGTTATGAACATAAAAATTAGCCACAAAAGGAGTCTATAATGCCATTTTTAAAAATCCAGACCAATAAAGAGATATTTGAATCATCGGAAAGTTTAAAGAAGCTCTCATCATTCACAGCCGAAATACTCGGTAAACCGGAAAACTATGTTATGACATCATTGGAATGTAATCTGCCGATGACTTTTGGAGGTAGTGATAAACCGCTTGCGTTTATAGAGTGTAAAAGCATAGGCTTGAGTGAATCACAAACAACCAGTCTTAGCAATTCATTATGCAGTTTTTGTGAAAAGGAGTTTGGTATACCCAGAGAACGAATCTATATAGAGTTTTCCAGTGCCAAAGGTAATATGTGGGGCTGGAATTGCGGAACTTTTTAAAAATTCTGATTTACGGGCTTTGGAGCCCGTAAATTTATTTGGATATTAATTATAGTCAAATTACAGTACAGTCTTTTACCATTCCTTAGCGACTGTTAAAAAAACAAATAAGATTCCATAAACCCAATTTCATTATCTATTTGGTTCTTCAATGAAAATTGTCATTATAGAATCTCTTCCTATATATGCTTTCTTATAATCAGAAACGCCTGTTATTTTGATAACAACCCTTTCAGTATTCTCAATCGTGTCATCATTTAAAAATTCAAATCCTATAGACTTACATTGTTCGTTATTCCATAGATCACCAAAAGAGACTTTGTTATTGGTATGCATTAAATAATCCTTGCCAGAGTCTGCGCTTGAAGAGTTATGGTCGATCTCAAAATAAACATCTAAGGATGTAAACATATTTGATGATACACATATTCGTCCATGGTGATTTCCAGACCAGTCTTCAGTACCTGTATATACTGTATTTTCAAAATAAACTTCTCTCTCATTAGATATTATGGTGTAAATATGAGTAGTAATTTCTCCAGGAATTAAAACGTTATCTTTTGCTTTGAGGTGAATCACTACAGTTTCGCTGTCTTCCGGTATTGTATCGTCAATAACTGTCAACACCAGATTTTTCAAAGTCTCTCCCGGAGAAAACTGGATTGAATCAGGCATTGAGAAATCATTCGGCCCGGCTGTTGACGATGAATCAATACTGCAATATAAAACTACTGTTTCGTTTATTTCTTCTGATAATTCAACCGGTATTGTCACCCTTTCGTCTCCTTCAGATCCGCTTGACAGCTCGTTTGAAAAGGAAAAACTTATCTGGTCGTTATCAATGATAGTTCCGGTAAATATATGCCTTGGCCCGGTATGAATACTATCCGAACCTGTCAGAAACAGTACAAACAGCTCATCACCTTCCAGATCTTCATCATCGCTGATTAAAATTTCAGTACTGGCTATTGTGCTGCCAGGCTCAAACACAAAAACCGTATCTTCAAATTCAAAATCAGAAGCTCTGGCATGTGATGCGCTCCAGTCGATAGAGAATGGTATTTTCACGGTATCATTTACAGGATTACTCAGAACTGCCCGGATAATTCCAGTGTTTTCACCCTCTTCGAAACTCAATGATGTCTTTTCCCAATTGACATAAGCCGCCGGTGGTTTAACCACTGTAAGTAAAACCTCAAGTGTATCGGTTGACCCCAGACTATCCTCCACAATCAGCCGAAAAATCTGCGTACCAGCATATTGCGCTGTCGGAACCCATTCAAGATTATTATCATCACCCTGATAAATAATATCATCACCACAATTAACTGTAAAATTGAAAGGTGGAGTACCTGACTGAGAATGAATTTTCATCTCAACCTTTAGAGTATCAGTTCCAACCAGGAGTGTTTTTGGATATATATCTTCTTCATTAATGGACCATTTAACAGGAACAGGATCTCTTTCAGTTTCAAGCACAAAAAGAAGAAATGATGTCTGGACCGTCTCATACCCATCATACACTTCCAATACTATTTCATGCAAACCACTGTCGGATGGATCCGGCGTCCATTCAAATATTTTATTTTCAATTTTTATTACAGTATCCTTTTCGCCCTTTTTGAATTTTGCACTAACCTGCAATGAATCACCATCTTCATCACTGACTTCAATAGTATCTGTATAAACTGAATCTGCGGTTATAATCTGAAGCTGTGGTATAGAATCAAACTGCGGCATTCTGTTATAATAAACGTTAATGACAGTATCTGATTCATTACCGCTGCTGTCAATCGCTTTTATTGACAGGCTGTTTCCGCTTGTATCATGAACAAGATCAATGTCGATATTGAATTTTATTCCGTTATCTGATACACTACAGATTCTGTTATTTACCGTTACGCTGTCTGTTTTTCCGTTGTCAATAACAAGCAATTCGACAGACAGAGTCTCACTCCTGTTGATAAAACCATCATATAAATCAATCCCGTCACTCTTGATTGAAACGATTTGCGGTGATGTAGTATCGGCCATTCCGAGGCTGTAGTTTATATGTCTTTCGGTACGCGCTAAAAGTGTACCCTTCCCGGTGGAGTCTTCATACAGCTCCAGTACAACATCATTCCAGCCTTCATCCAGAACCAGTGTAAACTGCCATTCATTTTCACCGGTCATTATTTTGTGATCCTGAACTTTCCCGTTATTTTTAACCAGAAGAGCTACAGTATCAAAAGAGAAATAATCTGAAATTGTACCATATATCAAAAAACTCGATTCTCCAACATTTACCGTATCATCTTCAGGATACAGAACAGTAATCTGGGACTTGTATTTCAGATAAAAATAATTATCAATTGTCTCATTCTCTTCATTTTCACAGAACACATGAATTTCCATTGGCTCAGTTAAAATATCAAGATCATGGAATGTTTTATTAAGCAAAAATGAACCATCGGAATTTTTAATCCTTTCATCGAATTCTTCACCGTTTATTTCTGCATTTACCAGTTCTTGTGCTCCTTTTACTTTTACAGAAAAAGTAAAAGTCTTTGTTTGTGCATAAACTGTATCCCTGAATATAGGACTGTTTTCACATTTTATTTCCAGTATTTCTTTATTGACCATTACCGGAAACAAAAATGACGGAGATCTGAACTTCTTATCACGGTCTTCAACATACAGTTCTCCTTCAGGACTGGTTAACGGCGTGTCCATTTTTACTTGCACAGAGGAGCTTTCACTTGTAATTACATTATCTCCAAAATCCCACACATAAAAGACATCATCATCCTTAACCGGATCTGTTTCCAGTAAAACAGAATCTCCTACCTGAATTTCGACTCTTTTCTGGGACAAAGGTGATTTAACATAAAGACTGTATTTTCTTTCTTTTTTTGTATTATCATTATAAATTGTACTCAGGGTAATGTAATGCCATCCAGTATCGTAAAATGAGAATGTAAATAGAAATGGCTCATCCCCAAATTTATCGGCAATTATCAGCGAATCAGCCTTGTCCCACAAACGATTTTTTTCTATATTGACCCTGAAAGCAGCCACATGCTCTTTAAGGTAAATCACAACAGACAATGATTCTTTTGAAAAGATATCAATGGTGTCTTTGTCTGAAAAAGTTTTTTTCAGAACATCTGCACTGGATTTACTTTTATTAAGGTAGGGATTTTCCCAGTCACTGCAAAGGAGCCCGGCAAAAAAAGTGCATGCAGCCACAAAGGTTACTACAGATTTTAAATTCATGATATTCCTCCACACTTAAAAAGCAAAAGAGATCCCGAATGCAGTAAGACCCAGAACACCAATGCCTCCGGCCAAACCTGTAAAAACCATATTACGATCCCTTTCCTTTTTCGCTCTATCCCAGTCTTCAGATGTATATTTTCGCATATTAATTCTATCGAGGTTCGAGATTTTGCTAAGGTCATCTTTTGACTCACGAAATTTCGTATACAACCACCCTGCAGCACCTATACCACCTATTCCTGCAGCGAGTCCACAATATCGCAATACCTGTATTCCAGGCCCCGCTTTCCTTTTATTTTCTGGAGATGGAGGAATCGCTTCCGGTTTGGAAACTTTCTTCTCTTTTTCAACTGTCATTTTGTAGTTAAAAACCGAATCTTCAGCAGCTTCCTTCTTTCCTTTAATAGTAAAGTCTGCCTTGCCATTCTTGCTTATGACACTGTTTTCGATACGTACATATTCTGTCTGGGAACGGATCCCATATACTGAATACTGAATTACTGCCCCAGACAAACTGGTTCCAATAGCATTTTCATAAATATCCATACCATTCCAGTCGAAAGGAGCTGGGTTTACTGATGAAGCATTGTTCCAGACCGAATCATTTTTTGAAGTAAAAACAACCGGTTTTCCCTTTTTCCCTTTGACATACAGTGTTCCCTGTACATGCAACCCTGTAAACTCTTCAAACAGAAATACAGCCCCGGGTTCTATGGTAACAACAGACCCCGGTGAAACAAAAATATCACCAGTTACAAGATATGGTTTATCACCTGCAGATACAACCTCAGGAAGAACTCCGCTTATGGATTTAAACAGATTTTCCTGCTCTTGGGAAAAAGATACCATTACAAATGACAAAATGATGGTTAATAAATTTCTTACACTTTTTTTCATCTAATACCCCGGAGTTAACATCTGTATCTGATTTGCCTGAAATTTTAAATATTCTTTTGCTCGAAATATAACTGTTGCTGCCTTCAACATTGCTCCCCTTATTATCTGACTATCATGCTGAACAGTTCTCTATCAACCGTTTCCGGATCATTTTTATGACATGCAGAAGTACTTCAGGTCTGATAACTGGAAGATTTCACCAGTTAACCACAACCTTCTGCCCCAAAATTTGTTTAATTAAACACTGTTTCCGCGCTTCTGGATCACATTAAACCATCATGTTTTGAGGCTTTAATTATCATTTCAACAACCAGGAAGAATTATATCACATTTGCTGCAATGCAGAACTGATATTTCTTATCTCTTTATCAGCATGCTTGTATCGCAAATGAGAAGTGTTACTTCTATACATATATTTAAGATCATACCAGGCTTCCATTGCTTTTTGCCCGATATCCTCATCGCCTTTTTGCTTAAACATGGCACCTAGACACTGAGCTTTGATATAAAACATATCTCCCCTTATTTCTTCAGATGACTTTCGTTTTGACGAATAATTCAAGGATTTTTCTGCCTGTTCAATTGCAGCCATGAACTGCCCCTGTTTAGCAAGCAACTGTGCATAAATAAGAAAATACTCTGCATCCTCAATCGGAAACTCTTTGCATAATCGTTTAGCCGGTTCAAATTCTTTGTTATCAATGAACTGCTGTATCTGGTCTAAAATAACCTCATCTGTCACAGTCTCCTCATTTTTATCCTCTACCTGATTTTGCACCAATTCATCTTCGTAAGACTCTATTGATTTCTCTGACTTAACCCCAACAACAGCCGGTTTTTCTTTCTTGACAACTGGTTGCTGTGTTTTTTTTCTGACTCTATTCCTTTGAACCACCTTGGCAGTATTTGAACCTGACACCGATACCGGTTTCTTTTGAGGAGCAGTTTTTGCCTGGTGGTCATCAACAGGTAAATTTTTATCGGAAACCTGATCATCAGTTTGATAAAAACTGTTCTGACTTTGGTCAAGAATTGTTTTTTCTGAAGGGTTTATCCACTCATGAAATGTATCTTTCATAACATAAGCCGTAACTGTAAGTGTCAATAATCCCAAAGTAGCCAACAATATTACAGGTACTGATGAGAAGATGTTTTGCTTTTTTCGGAGTTTTTTACCGCTCATAAAGCGTGAAATAATCTGTTCAGGTGGTATTGTGGTAATTTTTCTGTAAGCTCTTTCCAGATCCTGCAATAATTCATTAGATGTTCTGTACCTTGTGTCTGGATCCACCTCCATACACCTGGAGATTATTGATCTGATCTTTTGGGGGACATCTTTACAGAAAGATTCAAGAGCAACAAAATCATTTGAATTTCTCTTCTTTATCAGCTCTTCCATGGATTGTGCAGGGAACGCTTTGGTTCCTGAAACCATTTCATAAAAAACCACACCCAAAGAATAGATATCAGTACGGGGGTCAATTTTGCGTGCACCCAATTGCTCTGGAGACATATACTGAAGAGATCCGGTAATTTTGTTGTGTCCTGAAACTTTGGGCACACTCGCAGGGTGAGCAATACCGAAATCCATCAGCTTAACTGTCCCACTGAAACCGACCATGATATTTGCCGGTTTTATGTCACAATGAGTAACACCCCGAAAACGCCTTCCAAAAAGATTATAAATATGGTTATGCGCATAAGTAAGAGCACGGCAAAGGCAAATAGCTACTGCCAACGCAACTTCATATGGTAAGACACCTCTCTTTTTTAAAAGTTCCTTTAAGCTAAACCCGTCAATTTTCTCCATCTCGATAAATGGTAATCCCTCCCATTCACCGACATTATGAATTTCAACTATATTGGGATGATGAAGTTTGGCTGTTATTTTTATCTCAGTTTCAAACCTTTTAAGCACTTTTTCGGAAAGAAAAGGACGCCATAACTTGACAGCTCGCATTATCTCAAGTTTTTGATTCCAGATTTCATATACAACTGCTGCTCCACCTTTGCCAAGAACTGATTTCACAACCCCCGAACCAATCGCTTCAGGCATACTTGGTTCTGCAGACCTCGCTATATTACGTTCATTAACAGAAATTGAAACGGTCTCTGATAAATATTCATCCATGTCTTGTTAACTGCCCCTCACTCTGGAATCCTAGTTATAATTTAAAGGATTTCACATAAAAAAACACCTGTTTTCTTATGCTATAAAAGGCTCATTTCTCTTTAAGTTAATTCTTTACATCTATAATCAATTATCATCCAAACCTAACTAATGTATTCTCAATGTATTATGCGCTTAACTCAAATTTGGCTGTAGCCTTTTTAAACCATATTGCCAATCTCTATGACAATCAATTTAAACGCTACTTTCTATATATGAAAATACTCATTCACTTCTGAGTTTGAAATACCTAAAGTCATAATTGCCCCTTTTTCTTCTATGGCTAAGACTTTATATGTTATAATTATACCGATATTTTAGAATTTTTACCCCTTCCCCTATTACTTCAGAATGTTTTTGTATAAAAAAAGGTGCAAAAGAAGATCCATTAAGACAGAAAAATTGATCTGTTTATACTCATTTAACGCTTTTACATAACAGAACAAGCATTAATTAATTTATTTTTAAGTGATATTAATCACATTAATCTGGTTATAAATTATTCAGGAATATATATTGAATCGATCAAACAGGATTTGTACAGGTTTCCCGGTTAATCCTTTTGTAATTATTTGATTACTTATAAGTTATGCCAAAAAAATACTAAAAATGTATCTCTATTCATAATAATAATGAAAATTATGTCTTCTTATTTAATCAGCCATAATTATATCGGGAAACGATCTTAAGGAAAAACTGAGTTAAAGTACTTTTTAATACAATAATGCCGGGAATACAAATGGCTAAGATTTTTTAAATTGAAAAAATTATATTTGATGTCGATCGCAATCTCACATACACCCATTCGACATTTTTTCGATTTATGAATTTCTTCAATGCAGGAATCTGTTTTAATGAATAATCTCAATCCTATTTATACAGAAAAAACTGAATGTCAAGACTGTTACAAATGTGTAAGAGAATGTCCTGTAAAAGCCATTAAAATTCAGTATGGTGCAGCAGCAGTCATGCCAGAACTTTGTGTTTTGTGCGGACATTGCGTTGATGTATGTCCATCAAATGCAAAAAAAATAAGAGATGATACACCCAAAGCCAGAAAACTTATCGAATCGGGCAAAAAAGTGTATGTCTCTCTGGCACCTTCATTTATTAGTGAATTTCCTGAATGGAAACCATCTCAACTTATAGCAGCACTTAAGGAACTTGGATTCCACGGGGTTTCGGAAACCGCACTTGGGGCACAACAGGTAAGTGCTCATGCAGCTCATCAATTAAGTTTGCAGAGCGGTAAAGTCGTATTATCTTCTGCATGCCCTGTAGTTGTTGATTATATCACCCGATTTATTCCCGAATTTACTTCATCAATAACGAACCTTTTATCTCCAATGTTAGCTCACTGTAAAATGTTACGTAAAAGATATGGTCCCAAAATCGGAATTGTATTTATAGGACCCTGCATAGCCAAGAAACGGGAAGCGGACAGCCATCCACATCTTATCGATTGCGTACTTACGTTTTCTGAACTCCGTACCTGGTTAGAAAATGAAAGGATCAACCCGGAAACTGAGGGTTGTGAAAAAGTACAGAAGTTTGTACCAACAAAAGCAGAAGAGGGCGCACTATACCCCGTAGAAGGCGGCATGGCAGCAACATTAAAAGCAAACTGCACTGTCCACGACTCCTGTTTCATGTCTTTTTCAGGCTTGCACAATCTAAAGAAGGCACTTGAGGGACTTAAGAATGTTCAGATAAAAGGGAATATATTTATTGAGGCTCTGGCCTGTGAAGGAGGATGTATTAATGGACCTAAAACATTGCATCGTTGCGAAACTGCCTTGAAAAGATTTTCAGTAGTTAATTACAGTTCCTACCCACAGAAAAAAATTCCACGACGTCCAAACATTCCAATTACAGAATACATCGCAGATACACCTGTAACTCAAAAAACTTTCAGTGAAAAAGAGATTGTGGATGCCTTGCGTCAGGTAGGCAAATACAACGAATCTGATGAACTGAACTGTGGAGGATGTGGATACGATTCATGTAGAGATTTTGCCAAAGCATTACTCTCCGAAAAAGCTGAACGGTCGATGTGTGTGACTTATATGCGAAAACTTGCGCATAACAAAGCTAACGGACTACTTCGTAACATGCCTTCCGGTGTAGTTATTGTAGACGAAAATTTAAAAATTATTGAATGTAACCGAAATTTTGCCCGTTTATTCGGAAATGATGTAGAAATGATATTTGAACAAAATCCCGGAATTCAGGGTGCATCTTTACGAAAAATAGTTCCGTTTTACGAGCAGTTCCGACATGTTCTTCATGTAAATCAGGACCTGATAAACAGAGATTTCCATGTAAAAAACCGGGTATTTCACGGCTCAATTTTTACTATAGAACCATACCATGTTGTAGGTGGAGTTTTTGCAGATATAACAGCTCCTTCAATTCAAAAGGAACAGATTATTCATCGTGCACAGGATGTAATTCAAAAAAACTTAAAAATGGTACAACAGATTGCATACCTTTTGGGCGAAAACGCTTCTGACTCTGAAGCTGTGCTTAATTCTATTATAGAATCATTCTCCGATTCTTCTTCTGATAAACACAATGGAGTATAATGGAAAAAGAACTTTTTTTAGAAGTTTTTTCAGATTCCCATTGCAAATGGAACCAGCGTGTCTGTGGTGATACTTTCATTGCAAAACGCATCAAGGAAGAACGCCGCACTGTCGCAGTGTTATCCGATGGACTTGGAAGTGGAATAAAAGCCCATGTTTTATCCACACTTACTGCAACTATGGCATTAAAATATATGGCCAACTGCCTTAACATCGAAAAAGCAGCATCAGTAATCATGCAAACGCTTCCTGTTTGTAAAAAGAGAAAAATCAGTTATGCCACCTTCACCATTATCGACATATCTGCAAACCAAAAGGTAAATATCGTCGAATATGATAACCCTTCCTATTTACTTGTCAGAAACGGCTATCTGATTCCGGTAAACAAAAACAGATCTGTTTTACACAATGAAAACCGGGAGGTCAATCTCTATTTTTCCAGTTTTGATATCCAGCAAGGTGACAGGATCATATTCCATTCAGATGGATTAAACCAGTCTGGTATGGGTAAACAATCGACACCGTTTGGATGGGGTGAAGAAGGAGTCAGAAACTCTGCAACAGGACTAATTATCCAAAAACCAACAATATCAGCAAGAAGCCTGGCGAAATATATGGTGGAAAAAGCAATTCAAAATGATGACTGGAAATGCGGTGACGATACAACATGCGCAGTTATCTACTATAGAAAACCAAGAAAACTTCTGGTAATATCAGGTCCCCCTCTCGATAGAGAAAACGATCCTCTGCTGGGTGAAATTTTCAATTCGTTTGATGGAACCCGAATTGTTTGCGGCGGCACAACCGCAAAGATAATCTCACGGGTGTTAGATAAAAAGCTTATCATGGATTTTAAAAAGCTACACCCACAGGTCCCGCCAACCTCAATCATGGAAGGTGCAGACCTGGTTACTGAGGGTATAATTACTTTAACCAAAGCTATTGAATACCTCTGCCAGGATACCATCCCTGATACCTCAGATGGAGCTGCCAGATTTGCAGACCTTTTAATTAACAGTGATGAGATCTCGTTCATTATTGGAACAAGATTCAATGAAGCAAACCGGTATCAAAATGGTAAGACTATTGAATTTCGTGATACTGTTATAAATAAGATTTCAGAAATACTTGAAAATAAATATCTTAAAAATACTTCTATACGTTATATCTGATTACCGCATTTTCCTTATTACCTCTGCCCGGATGCATAATCATCTTTTACCTAAATCAGGTGATTCCTTTCAACGAGTCTTTTTCGCGTACATTGGAAAAAGAATGAGATCCAGAACGTTTAATATGCAGGTATACGATTACGACAACGATTGCAGTTTTTTTTCATCATTCTTCATTCATCATTCATAATTCACCATTACCTTATGACCTTCACAGCCATAAAACCTTTCTGCACAATGCCGCTATGCAGCTCATCGTAAATTATATAAAACATATCTCATTAGTGTCTCTTTCGGAAAAATTTATAAAAAAAACCTTGTGTTCAGGTGTAGTCTTCCATCGCAATTACCCGGTGAAGAAAAATAGGAACATATCCCTCGCAACTTCATTTTGCATACTTGTCTTACCTGTGTGCTCCAACACAGAAAGTATAGGTAAAATATTTTACAGATTTTGGTGAATTTTTGTTCCGAAATGACTGAATTTAGAATTACTTAGAATGCTCCTCTGATAATTCCACATACTACTCGTCTACAATTCATATCATTTTTGCTTTTGATACAAACAGTACTTACTGCGTGGACATTTTTCAGAATACTAGGCTAATACCTGCCATTGTCCATATACAAAAAAAACCTGATCCTACAAAAGAATCAATCTAATGCACATTATATATGCGTTGAATTATATTGAATTGTACTTTTATCTCAAACAGATCCGTGGACAGGTTTTAAAACTCGTTTATTTTTAAAACAAAATTTCATGCTGAGATTCACTGAGTCCTTAAAGCCAGAGCAGGTATCCTGTTTGACTGTATATTAGTTTAATTTTTGTTTTGTGGCTTTCATGCATATGGATTACACTTAACAAAATACAATAGATTCATACCTTGAATTCATAACCGGGAAAGGAGGATACAAAATAAAATTCCAAAACGATATTTTTTTTACACGGAGGAGTTATACATATGACTGAAGAAAAGAAAATTGGTTGTACCCGTCCTGCGGGTGGAACAGTAGGAGAGAAGATCTCTGAGAAGAAAAAAGAAAACATAATTGAAAAAACGGAGGAAAAGAATATGATTAAAGTTGGAAAAAAAGCTCCGGATTTTACTGCTCCGGCATACCATAACGGACAGTTCACCAGTATCCAGCTTTCACAATTTTTAGGGAAATGGGTAGTTCTTTGCTGTTATCCAGGTGATTTCACCTTTGTCTGAGCTACCGAAGTCTCTGCGGTCGCAGAGAAGTATCCGGAATTTCAGAAACTTGGAGTTGAAGTTTTATCAATGAGTGTTGATTCTGTATTTGTGCATAAAATGTGGAATGACACAGAACTTTCAAAAATGGTTGAAGGCGGAGTAAAATACCCAATGCTTTCTGATGCAGGCGGAAAAATTGGAACTGCTTACGGGATCTATGATGAAGATGCAGGTGTTGAAACCCGTGGAAGATTTTTAATCGATCCTGATGGTACTGTTCAGGGATTTGAGGTTCTTACACCACCAGTAGGCAGAAATGTTAATGAAACGATTCGTCAGATTCAGGCATTTCAGCTTGTCCGTAACAGTAAAGGTACAGAAGCCACCCCGTCAGGATGGAAACCTGGAAAAATGACACTGAAACCAGGTCCGGATCTTGTTGGTAAGGTTTGGCAAGTCTGGAAAACAGATAATGCCTTTGATGATTGATTAGCCAAAAGCACAGCAGCCGGGTAATCTTTTTACCCGGCATAAAGACAAAAATGGATCTGTCTTATTTTACCATTTTCCCGATAACCAGCTTTGGCCAAAAGTGAAACCTGTATTTATTAATAAGATGTAATATTTTATCCGCACCAAGTAAACTTTTACAACATGTTTATTATTATGCACTTACAATTTTAACGCTTAAATTTTTATAATTCCCCGATTTTTATTATTTGAATAAGTGCTGATCGAGGGTATAATTAATTTATAATCATCTCCTAATAAAAGCCTGATAACAAAACGAGATATTATGAGTAATGAACATAATATTTGTAATATATATGGCAGGAGGTAATATGAATTTTCAACCATGTAATGTGCTGTATCTTGTTATGCTGTGTTTCTCATTTTTGATGATCGTGCGTTTCCCTGGTTACAACCGTTCAGATCGAGAGCCAAGAGAATGAAATCAGAACAATTAACTTTTATGCAGAGTCAGTGACAAACCAGGAATCACTGAATCTGCATAAAACAGTGTACTCCTGCATATTGGCCGTATTCACCAAAAACATGGATCAGGTGTAATCTTAATCACACCTGTAACTGTGATCCACAGAAGATTTCTACACTGGCTCTTAACACGTCAGGTAATGATATCACCTAAAAAAAAACTGCATTCTTCTTTTTACGATTTCACTTACTTAATTATAAATCGCCTGTTCAGTTTTATTTTCTCATCAGATACATTTATAATGAAAATTCCTCTACCAATCTTTTTTTTGTCTATCATAATTTCATTTTCATTGGCTTTCAGGCTTATTGTTTCTGATAAAATCTTTTTTCCTGCAAGGTTAAATATTGAAACTTTTAAAAGTGTGTAGTTTACATCTATTAGATTGAGTGTAAATTTTAATTTTGACCTGTCTGCAATTTCATGATATTTAATTGGGGATGGATTTGAACCCCTCAATTTTGGTTTAATAATCGAATTTGAACCCCAATCAAACATTTCAACAATTTCATCTGAAAAAAGAGCCTCAAGAGCATTTGAAAGATAAGAAAATGATGCATTCCAGTTGATTGTAACCTCATTTGTAGCATAACTGCAATAATGATCAATATATGAAGTAGCATCATATTCAATATAGTTTTCACATCCCCAGAGTTCAGTTATATCCTGGCCACCTGTGTGTGGTCCCCCTACAAGAAAGCCTGGAACAGGAGCAGCAACTCCATCGGCATTCATTATACGATGATGAGGATTAAGGGGAGATTTTCTTCCAAACCCTGTTACATAACAAATATTAAGAGGATTGCGTCCAAGCAGGTAATCAAGCTGTGAAACGGCGGCATCAAGATATTTTGTATCCCTGGTAAGATAATAAGCATGAAGTAGAACTACTCCCTGATTTGCGGCCATACTGTTACTACCCCAGATAAAGTCTGTTTCCGATGATCGCATTGACACCCCATATCCACAATTCTGGTTTTCGACAAGTGTATCTGCGATTTTTATTAAACGTTCACAAGACATATTTACGATAGCACTATCGTACATGCTCCTGTTGGCTGCTATTGTAAACAGACCGAGACCTGCTGTGTATTGCCAGTCCGGAACACGGATTGTATCCGGTAAGCTGGTCAGATATGACTGGTAATCCTGGGATCCTGTCACAGCCTGCAATTGTGCTGCAGCCCAGAAAAACTCGTCTTCAAGATACCCATTTTTATACTCACCAGTATTAACCTCTGGTGGTTGAACATAATAAACTTCAGGATTAGACTGTGCCCATGAAAAAGATTTTTCAGCTGCAACTAAACACTGCTCTGCAAATGCCGGATCAAACTCAGAATAAGTATTACTTGCTTTAGCCATTACAGCAGCAAAATTCAGTGCTGCTGCAGTTGTTTTCATATAGACATATCGTTCTGAAAAACATTCATGTGGCATGACCTCATCCGACTCAAAATTCAGTGTTGTCAATTTATGATAAACACCCCCATCTTCATCCTGCATGGTCAGCATCCAGTCAAGATTCCATTTAACCTCATCAAGTATATCCGGACAATTATTACTGCTTTCAGGAATATTTAAAGAAAGCCCGGTCATATATACGGGGAAATGTGTGTAAAGCAACATAAGAGTATATGTACTGATCCCTGAATTAACTATGTATTTACCATAATCTCCTGCATCATACCACCCTTTTGGACTTGAGAAACTGCCATCGCCTGCAGTGGAATGCCGATAAACGATATCATCCATATGCCCGGCAGGACGATTCCATATTCCTCCGTGCTCCTGGGTAATTTCTGTTGATGCCCTCTGGTAATAATAAGCTTTCAGAGCAGCTTTTGAAATCTCCCGGTTAGGAGATTCTGCTATTATGAATTCACGTGAAACAGCAATACCATTTCGATAAAAAGTATATGTACCTTCCTGGGTAAGATCTGAGAAATCCAGAGTCCTGAGGGTTTCGTTTGACGGCTGATAAGAAAGCTGGCTGCCAGGATTACCAGACCACACTTCAACACCATCACTGCTTAAAATTTTATACGAATCTCCAGTACCATTACGCAGTGCTGCTATTTTGGCCCCATTTGTGTAAAACCCCACCTGATTCAGAAGAACAAATTCATCACCTGGATCTCCCCCAGGGGTTTTTGATTCAAAAACAGATACTGAGGTAAGGGTAAAACTTACATTTTCGCCTCCACCATTTACAAAAAAACGTGCATCCGGATTTGTTATATCCGAATTTTCCCAAAGACCTGTATAATCAAGATGATTGTTATCCTTTAAATTACATTCAAGTTCAATGTATGAATCATAATTACCACCATTTTCCCCTATTCCTGCCAAAATTTTCCTGTTACCACCATTACCATACGCTTTAACTGTTACTTTATAAGTGTAACCTGGTCTGAGATTAATTCCACTTTGGACCATCTGTACATCCCAGTTATTTGTGCCGCCATTTTGAATTTCAAAAAACAATCCATTTCCCCATTGGGTATCATTAACTTCTGATACACTCCCCTGTGGAATTGATGGATTACCCCAATTATCGAACCCATTGGAGAAATCATTATTTTTAAGCATTTCCTGTGCACCAAGACAGAAAACAACTAAAAAAGGAAATAAGAAAAATTGGCCTCTCAAAATCACTACACTGGCTCCTTTAAAATTTATTTTTGATTATAAATGAAATTTGCGATGACGAATGACAGTAAAATAACTGATGCAGAAAAATTTGAAACCCTTAGCATCTTACAGTTGCAGATGATTAGACACCAATAGACCAGAAATCTTTGCGCATAAATCGATACATCGGCATATACCAACTGGTTATGACCTTCGGTTTAACCAGATAAAGTTAGTAGTTAAAATATGGAAAAAAGTTTAATATCAGTGGTGATGATTCTTTAGTGGTAAACATACCGTTGTAACAGGCTTTGTTTTAAAATAGAAACGTAAACCGGAAAACCTTATGTATAAAGGACAAATTTTAAGCAGTATTAACGAATCAACTGCAATTTTTGTCTAAACACTTTATTATCAACTTTTAAAACACATAAATAGATGCCAGACTTAAACCCCGAGCCATCCCAAATTGAAGAATGTGTTCCGGGTGATAATTCTTTATCAAGAATCCTGGCAATTTTTTTGCCAGTTATATCATATATTTCCAGTGTCGCATGATTTTTTCGGGATAATGCATATTTAATTACTGTTGTTTTTTTAAAGGGATTAGGATGACTATTGATAACTTGGGTCTTGAAAACAGTTTTGCTGCCAGAATTTTTAATTGATAAAACTTCATACTCTGTTTCCACTATCAGTCCATTCCCAGGATCAATTTCAATAATACTATCGGTATATTCCATATCATTCACAATCCACTTTTTTAACCTGTACCCATCATTACATATTGCCTGTAAACATACTGGATTACCATTAAAATAAGTACCGATCCATGGATAAACTTCTTTGTTAACACCCGGCAGATTTTTATTTTAAACAAGAGAATTTATTTTTACATAACCTTTTAAGATATCATTTTTGATTAAAACCTCTGATGTCCCGGAAAGCTGATAATGTTCTATTAAGTGCTGATGCATCTGGGAAGGTCTTATACGTACAGAATTCCTCATATTTTCTATATTGCTTAACCACTCTTCCTTGCTTTCGGGGTAGCCCCATCGTTGTATGTGTTCTTCAATTTCAGGTTCAAATATCTGTTGCATGCTATCAATCATAAAAAGTGCTCGATGCTCAACAAATGCTGAATTCAGCAGATCTGCCTGACGATTTATAAATTCTGTTCTGAAAGTATAATTTGTAAGCAAACCCGTGAGCAGTGGGTAATTCATTCCTGTTATAAAAGATATCATGTCGGGATGCTGATCAAAAAGCCCAAATGAAAAATCAACATCAAACATCGGTAACCGGAATCTGCCGTCGAGGCCTTTAGGAGCATTGGGATTATACGGTTTTTTCACTCTCCAGAAATAAATATTATTATTTAACCAGTCACAATTTTGCAAATATATGTTAGCTGATATATAATCGAGAAAATTATTTATGTCTACATAAGTTTTCAGTTTTTCATAATTTTGATTATCCGATATATCGTTATTCTTAACAAAATTAATCATTTCATTATAAAAAAGATCATCCCCTTCATAGACTTCCACCACAAAATCTCTTTTTAAAGATACCTGATCAATGTTGTCCGGATCTGCACGATATACTCTTTGCAAATAATTTTTATCATAGCGTTCTCTTAAGTTTTGAATTCCCCAGTATTCTCCATTGATAAAAACAATATGTGGAACAAACCCCTGTGTATCAAAATCCAGATGATCAACCATCAACTGGGCGATGCCATCACGAAACATCGTACTAAAAAAATCATTTCCGGAGTTTCTTAATAGTAATCGTTTGAACTCTTCAAAAGGTTTGTTATCAAAGAAGGGAAAATTGATCGTTTCATTGCCATATTTACTCCTTGCGTAAATTTTAAGTGTTTTTAGGGGATGTGGCCTCGATCCTTCACCATGAATTCTGTATCCTACACCTTGAGAGAGAAAACAATAACCGGTAGTTTTATCAAAAAATTCGATATTCCCTTCTCTCTCCCATAATTCACCTCTTTGCCAGTAATTTCCTGAATAATCGGTGTTATCATTGAAAGTATTTCCAGGCACATAAATTCCGATCTCATCACTAAAGAAGTTAGCTTTATCAGTAACAATGGATATAATTGGCATGGAGTACCTGCTTGCACCCGCACCATTTTGTTCAAAAACAAAAAAAGTACCAGTAACAGTCTTACTTTGAATAAAACCTTCCAGGAAAGCAGCCATTCGAACAACAGTTCCCTTTGCTACATTTGGTGGTTTTTTCCAATCATAATCCAGATGATTCAGACGGTTAGTAGGAATATCAGCCACAACATTGTCCAGATCTGATCTGTCTGTTATAACAAGACTGTCTTCAAAAACCGGTGAAATAACTGTAGGTTCAGATCCATTCAGTGTATATCGGATTATTACATTTCCATCATACTGAGGCCGATGAAGTATTACCGGGCTACTGTAAACACCGGGAGAAACAGAAAAAGATGGTGGATCAAGAATTCCTGTACCAGACTTTGTACTGTTTATCTTACCGGGTGTTGGTTCAGAGAAATAATACCAGTTTTCATCATCTGGTTTTCTGCCGCAGGAAATATCGACAGGTAAAGATTTTTCGGGAAAATAATCAATTATTGTTCCAACAGGAATTGCAATAGTTATCTGCTCACCTGAAGCATCTATTTTAAAACTTGTATGTAAAGGGTTTGCTGGATCTTTTCTGTTTTTGCCTGAAGCCCATACAATCATATATTGCCCCGATGATATGGTAACATCGGGAAACACCCATTTTAAAGGATCACTTTTTGAGTCAGATAAACCATACCCCTTTAAATTTATATCTGTTTTTCCATGGTTGTAGATCTCTATCCAGTCACTAAATTCTCCGTCTTCATCCGATAGTGTTTTACTATTTGAAGACATTATCTCGTTAAGTATTACCGTCTGAGAAAAGATGCTTGATTGAAATAAAAACAGAAATAATATTATTCTTTTCAATTGTATTTCCATGTATTATTAAGTTAAGTTCAAATACATTTTGAATTTTCCCGAAATGGAAATGGTTATGGAATTAATATATATCATTCATTTATTACAATTGTGCAAAACTGGTAGTAGTTAACGAATCAACTGCAATTTTAGTCTAAACACTTTATTATCAATTTTTAAAACACACAAATATATGCCTGATTTAAATCCCGAACCATCCCAAATTGAAGCATGAGTTCCTGGTGATAATTCTTTATCAAGGATCCTGTCAATTTTTTTGCCTTTTATGTCATATATTTCCAGTATCGCATGATTTTTTCGGGATAATGCAAATTTAATTACTGTTGTCTTGTTAAACGGATTAGGATGATTTTTGATAATTTGGGTCTTGAAGGCATTCTTGTAGCCAGAATTTTTTATTGATAAGATATCATACTCTGCTTCCACTAACAGTCCTTTTCCGGGATCAATTTCAATAATACTATCCGTATATTCCACATCATTCACAATCCACTTTTTTAACCTGTATCCATCATTACATATCACCTGTAAACGTATTGAATTACCATTAAAATAAGTACCGATCCATGGATAGACTTCTTTGTTGACACCCGGCAGATCTTTATTTAAAACAAGAGAATTAATTTTTACATTTCCTTTTAAGATATCATTTTTGATTACGACTTCTGATATTCCTGGTAACTGATAATGTTCCATTAAATGCTGGTACATCTGGGAAGGCCTGGTGCGTATTGAATTTTTTATATTCTCTACATTGGTTAACCATTCTTCCTTATTTTCAAGATATCCCCATCGTTGTATATGTTCTTCAATTTCCGGTTCAAATATTTCCTGAATACTGTCGATCATAAAAAGCACCCGATGCTCAACAAATGCTGAATTTATCAGATCAGCCTGACGGTTTATGAATTCTGTTCTGAATTTGTCATTTGTTAGCAAGCCAGTAAGCAGTGGACAATCCATTCTTTCTATGAAAGATATCATGTCAGGATCCTGATTATGAAGCCCAAACGAAAAATCAGTATCAAACAACAGCCACCTGAATCTGCCATCAAGCCCCGTGGGAGCATCTGGATCATATGGTTTTCGGACTCTCCAGAAAGAGAAATTATTGATCAGCCAGTCGGTATTTTGTAAGTATATGTTGGTAGATATATAATCAAGAAAGTTATTCAAATCCACATAGGTGTTAATCTTTTCATAATTATCATCCTCAGTAATGTCATTGTTTTGCATAAATCTCATCATTTCATTATAATACGCAGTATCACCTTCAGAAACTTCTACTCCATTGTTCCCCATCAGGGACAGGTATGACACGTAATCAATATTTTCCGGATCTGCACCATATACTCTTTGCAAATAATATTTATCATAGCGTTCTCTTAAGTTTTGAATTCCCCAGTATTCTCCATTGATAAAAACAATATGTGGAACAAATCCCTGTGTGTCAAAATCCAGGTGGTCAACCATTAACTGAGCTATACCATCACGAAACATTGTGCTTGAAAAATCATTACCGGAATTTCTTAATAACAGACATCTGTAACTGTCAAATGGTTTATTCCTGAAAAAAGGGTATCTAAAAGTTTCATCACCAGATTGGCCTCTTGCAAAAATTCTTAATGATTTCTGAGGAAAATTAACCGATCCGTGACCATGAATTCTATAATCAACCTCATGTGAAAGAATCCGGGAACCATCCGTACTAAAAAATTCAATGTTTCCATCTCTCTCCCATTCTTTACCTTTAAGATGGTAATTTCCGGGGATGTAAATACCAGTCTCATTGTTAAAAAAGTTATCTTTATCTGATACAACAGAAGCAACCGGCATCGAATACCTTCGGGCACCCTTGTCAAAAACAAAAAAAGAACCGGTAACAGTTTTACTTGGAATAAAATTTTCCGAAAAAGCAGCCATTCTTACAACGGTTCCTTTAGCTACCCTGGGGGGCTTGGTCCACTCATGGTCACGAAGACCTTCAATAACGGTGGGAATATCCGAGATATCATTATCCAGATCTGATCTGTCTGTTATTATCAGACTATCTTGAAAAATTGGTGAAATATCCGATGGTTCCGACCCATCCATAGTAAAGCGAACTATTATATTATCATCATCATATTCAGGCCGATGAAGTACTACTGGCCTACTGTAAATACCCGGAGCAGCAGAAAAACAAGGTGGTTCGAGTATCCCGGTTTTTTCTTCAGTATCGTTTTTTTCTCCTGGTGTCGGTTCCGAAAATAAATACCACCCCTTCTTATCATTCGGTTTTCTACCGCAGGAGATATCGACGGGTAAAGGTTTTTCGGGAAAGAAATCGATTACAGTTCCAAACGGAAGGGCAAGTGTTACCTGTTCTCCGGAAGCATCAATCTTGAAATTTGTATGCAGCGGATTGTCTGTATCTTTTCTATTTTTACCTGACGCCCATACAATCATATACTGTCCTGATAGCAAGGTAACATCAGGAAACACCCATTTTAAGGGATCCTTTTTTGAATCAGATAAACCATAACCCCTGAGATTTACTTCTAAATCTCCTTGATTTAAGATTTCTATCCAGTCACAAAATTCTCCGTCTTCATCCGATATGGTTTTACTATTTGAAGACATTATCTCGTTAAGCATTATCTCTTGAGAGAAAACCTGAAACTCTACCAGAAAAAAACAGAAGATTATATTCGCCTTGAAACTTTTAAGCATAGACAACCGGAGTTTGTGTTATTTGTGTTCAAAAATATAAGTCTCTATTCAGATTAAAATAACTAATGGAATTTTTCAGGTTTTATTGATCAAAAACATGTTGAACTTAACGTATTCTCTTGGAATACGTTGTTTTTCGGCACAGAAAGGTTATTATAATTGTACAATCATTTTCTTGATTTCAAGCACTGATTTCTGTTTATCTTTTACTTCCAACATAATATCAAGTTCCAGATCTTCTATTTTTCGATAAAACTTCAGAAACTCTGTCACATTAACATGATCAGAATGAGCTCCCCTGTTTTTCCCTGCAGCCTGATTGGAATAATGAATTTTGGGACGAACATTACCCCATAATTTTTTAAATTCTAAAATAATTTCTCTTTCCGTTAAATTATCAAATGATGGATATACTTCGTGATGGAAAACGTCAAAAACCCCTGGCAAACCGGTTTTCATACATACAGTATAGATCTCATATGCCGAAAAACAACGTTCATCATTTTCAAGAACTATTCTTCTTTGGAGAATTTGTGGCAAATCATTCAACCTTTTTATAAGAAAATTCATCGATTTTTCTTTATTATTGTATATACCGCCACCATGAATAATAATTTTATGTGTCTCATCCAGACCCATCAGATCCATAACTGTGTTATGGTATTCAATATCACGAAGAGAATTTTTGTAAAATTGTTCATTAGGTGAATTAATTACTGTATACTGTCCTGGATGCATTGATACCCGCATATCATTTTTGATTATGAAATCTCCAGTTTCAATAAATTTTTCTTTTAGTTCATTTTTCCACTCTCCTTTATTGATTAAATGAGAGCCGAATGGAATAAGTGCAGAAGTTATTCGAAATATTTCTATGTCATGTTTTTTATTCCATAAAAGTATCTGATTAAGTGCATCAATATTTAGTCGAGCTGTTTCGATCATTTTTTCTTTTGAATAATTAGCCAGACGAAATGTTTTTCCACTGGTTGGGAGTTCTGTATTTATACCGACATACCCTAATCGAATCATAATAGCTTTTCTTTGCAATTAAGTGGCCGCAATACTTTTGCATTTTTTTCGTAAAATTATAGATACTCTTTTAATCGTTGGAACAAGTTAGAATAATTTCTGTATTCATCCAGCTAACGTAGTAATTTGAGGTAATCAGGTTAAAAATTACCTGAAATTCAGGTTATGCATGGTTTATTTTCAAGTTATGGATCCTGCACTTTTTTTACCAACAGCATCAGTTGATGAAGCTGCTAAAGTTTTTATTAACAAGATTTTTGATGTTAATCCAAAAATCGGATTTGACCTGATAGAAAAAGCTTTTCGTTTTTCCTGGGATGCACATAAAGATCAGGTCCGCAAATCTGGTGAACCGTTTTTGGCTCATCCTGTTGCTGTAGCTCTGATATTGGCAGAACAACGCCTTGATCCTGTTACTATTGCCGCAGGACTTCTTCATGATGTAATTGAAGACACTTCAGTCAGTATGGCTGATCTTGAGGTACAGTTTGGTAAAGAAATCGCGATTTTAGTTGACGGTGTTACTAAAATCGGAGTATTTCAGGTAAAATCAAATCAGGACAGGCAGGCAGAAACATATCGCAAAATGCTTCTTTCCATGGCAAAAGATCTCAGGGTGATTATTATCAAATTTGCAGATAGACTTCATAATCTCCGTACGCTAAAATATCTTTCCCCAGACAGAATTAAAGCAATTGCAACAGAGACAATTGATATTTATGCCCCTCTGGCTCATCGTCTTGGTATGGCCAGAATAAAATGGGAACTTGAAGATCTTGCTTTCAAACATCTTCACTGGGAAGAGTATAAAGAGATCGTTGCAAAAGTTGTAGCTACACGAAGCGAACGGGAAGCGATTATTGACAGCTTTGTCATTCCGCTTCGGCAGCGGCTGGAAGAAGAAACTATTCAAACCACGATAGTTGGTAGACCAAAACACTTTTTTAGCATATACCGTAAAATGATGGAAAGGAATAAATCTTTTGAGGAAGTATTCGATCTTCTTGCCATCAGAGTGATTGTAAATAGTGTACAGGATTGTTATCATGTACTTGGCATAATTCATTCCATGTGGACGCCAATTCAGGACAGATTTAAAGATTATATCAGTACTCCCAAATCAAATGGATACCAGTCGATCCATACAACCGTTTTTGGCGAAAAAGGAAATATTGTAGAGATGCAGATCCGCACATGGGAAATGAATCAAATTGCTGAAGATGGTATTGCTGCCCACTGGTTATATAAAAGCGGCGAAAAAGAGATGACAAAGGATGATAGAGCTCTGGTCTGGCTAAAAAACGTAATTGAATGGCAAAAGGATCTTACAGATTCCACCGAATTCTTTGAATTTTTCAAAATCGATCTATTCCATGCAGAGATTTTTGTTTTTACCCCAAAAGGAGATCTGATATCTCTTCCAAAGGGTGCCACTGTACTTGATTTTGCATTTTCAGTTCATACGGATCTTGGAATACACTGTATAGGTGCAAAGGTAGACGGCAAAATTGAACCAATTAACCGTATTCTCAGAAGCGGACAAACAGTTGAAATTCTGCATCTTAAATCCAAAAAGCCTTCTATCGACTGGCTACGTGAAGTAAAAACGCCTAAAGCACGAAGTGCAATACGGAGATGGCTTAAAAACACTGGTCGCCAGGAAAGCATTGATCTTGGGAAAAAGATTATCCAGGCTTCATATAAACGACTCCGTTCATCAACTCCTTTCAATGATCATGTACCTGATCTGCTCCCTTTTCTTGGAATAGGCCACCTTGATCGCCTTTATGAACTGGTTGGTAGCGGAGAGATGCCTATCAGCCGTGTCATGCAGTATTTTCAGGCACGAAAGATTAAAAAATCGATGTCTTCCAATGTAGTATCCCGAATAGTTGATACTTTTACCGGGCGTGGAAGTCAGGGTATACTTGTTGGAGGAAATGATGACCTTATGGTTCGATTCGCAAAATGCTGTAATCCGATTCCAGGTGACCCGATTATCGGATTTGTTACACGTGGAAGAGGAATTTCGGTACATAGAGAGAATTGCCCAAATGTGGCACTTTTTTCCAAAGATGAGGAAAGAAAAATTGAGGTTAGCTGGGATAGTGGAGACCAAAAAAAGTACACTGTAGATCTGGAAATACTTGCAGCCGATCGCCCCGGTTTGCTTCATGAAATCAGTCTTGTATTTTCTGAATTTGGAGCCAATGTACTTGAGGGCTCCATAAAAACTATCAGCCAAAACGCAAAAAGCACATTTAAAATTGAAATCAGTAATCGAAACCAGTTAAAACAGATTTTCAGAAGGATACAAAGAATTAAAGGAATTGAGAACATTTCACGTGTAAAAGATTATATTAATTATCCTCAGGAAAATATGTCTGAGTAGAATGTAGAATAGGTGAGTATGAACTGGCAAGGTTTAATTTATGTGGTTGTTGCAGGTTTGGGATCTGGTATTCTGGGTGCTGTAATACTAATCTTGTTATTTCGAAAAAAAACAAAGAAAAAATTTTCAGGACAGTACAATACCAGTTTTGTTTTTAGCGGAAATCTTGCCCAGACGACTTTGCTTGATGCCATTCAATTTCTTGAAATAGGTAGACGTGAAGGTATTTTGCATATATATTCTGGCCGCAGGAAAGGATATCTGACATTCTGCAAAGGACAGGTAGTTGATGGTTTTTATCGTAATGAAAATGGAAGAGAAGCAATCTTTAAAATGCTGGAACTTGAAGAAGGGGATTTCTATTTCGAACCAAAAACAATTAATCAACCAAAACTGATTTCTGAATCAATTATGGATATTGCGTTTGAATGGGATGCACGTAAAAACGATTATCAGGAATAATTTGAATCAACGGAGGAAAGGTGAACGGTAAACTTAAAATTTTTTCGGGAAATGCTAATATCCCGCTTGCAAAATCTATCTGTAATTTTGCAGGTGTAGAGCTCGGGAAATGTAATATTATCAAATTCAGCAATGAAAATATTAAAGTGAGAATAGTTGAAAGTGTTCGGGGACAAGATGTCTTTATAATTCAACCTTCATGCAGTCCTGTAAATGAAGGTATAATGGAATTATTGATTATGATTGATGCTATCAAACATGCAAGCGCAGGACGAATTACTGCCGTTGTGCCTTATTTTCCTTATGCACGCTCAGATAAAAAAGACGAACCGAGAATTTCAATTTCTGCCAGACTGATTGCCGACCTTCTTCAAACCGCCGGTGCAGACAGAGTCATGACCATGAATCTCCATTCTCCACAAATTCAGGGTTTTTTCAGGATTCCAGTAGACCACCTCCTGGCTGGACGTGTTTTGCTTGATTATTTTAATGATTGTAAAACTGATAACTGTGTTGTTGTTGCTCCTGATGCAGGTAGCGCGAAAAGAGCTGGTGCTTATGCAATCAGACTAGGTTTGCCTTTGGCTATTCTGGATAAAAGAAGAAGTGATGATTCAGAAAAACCGGTTATCCATAATGTCATAGGTGATGTTAAAGGGAAAAAAGCAATTATTTTTGATGACGAAATTGCTTCGGGAGGTTCAATAATTGAAGTAATTACAGCACTTGAATCATTGGGTGTTGAAGAGATTCAGGCATGTGCAGTTCATGCAGTTCTAAGCGGTCGTGCTTCAGAACGTTTGAAAAATTCTCCGTTAACCAAACTTGTTGTGACAGACACTGTTTACATTCCAGAAGAAAAGAAGATTCCTCAACTGGTGGTGTTATCTGTTGCTGAACTGTTTGCTAAAGCAATCACGTTTACAAATCAAGGTGAGTCAATCAGCGGCCTTTATGATAAAATCTAAAATGTATAATCCAAGCTCCTGTTTTTAATTATTATGGTCCAAATCAGTATCGGAAAAGATGATTCTGGTTGCCGTATTGACCGTATTTTACGAAAACGGCTTCCTTTAAAATCACTATCTGAAATCTATTCTCTTATTCGCAAAGGTAAAATCCTTGTAGACGGTAAACGGGTCAAACAAAACTTCCGTGTTCAGGAATCCAATTTAATTTCATTATATGTAGATCAATCTGAAATCGCACAAAAACGCAATCCTGACCAGAAACTCCGTAATATTGTCAAAACAGATTTTTACAAGAGAAATTTTTCAATCTTATATGAAGATAACTATCTTCTTGCCTGCAACAAACCTTCAGGTCTGGTTGTTCACCCGGGAACAGGTCATCTTAATGGTGATACATTGATTGAGCTGGCATCAGGATATCTTTTCGAAAAAGGTGTGCTTTCCAATGAAAGTGAGCCTGCTCTGGTCCACCGAATCGACAGAGACACTTCTGGAATAATACTGATTGCAAAAAATAAAAGTATTCTTCGCAATCTGCATGATATTTTCCGGAGTCGTGATATTATTAAAGAGTATATTGCCATATGCCACCATAAACCTCCTAAATTTGAAGATGAAATCATACTTGGTATCTCAAAATCGCACAACCTTAAAAAGGGTACGAAAATGCGTGTTAGATCTGATGGCCAACAAACCAGAAGCAGATACAGAGTAGTTCAATATCAAAATGACATATCACGGGTTGAAGTTTTTCTGGAAACAGGTAAAACACATCAGATTCGTGTTCAAATGGCTCACATTGGCGCACCAATTGTCGGAGACAACCGGTATGGGGATTCTGAAGCGGATAATCGGGTTCTTAAATTTTCACCAAATCGTTTATATCTTCATGCATTCAAACTCTCTTTTATTCACCCTGTTAAAAAAAATAAATTAACAATAGTTGCCCGCCAACCTGAGGAATTTTCTGATTTAATAAAATGACAGTTTTCCTTAAAATACAATCCTTGATTTGTATTTAACATAAACTATTACGATTATTTTGCGATAAACTGCATAACATCATGAACAGAAAGTGTTTATGGCGGTTAAGGTCATAAGGTAATGGTGATTTATAAATTATGAATGGTGAATTGTGAAAAAAAAACTGCAATCGTTATCGTAATCGTATAACTGCATATTAAGCTTTCTGGATCTGATTCTTACAATGTGCACAAAAAAGACTCGCGTAAAGGATCCATCCGATTTTTGTTTTGATATAAACTATCCTGATCATTTTTACTATCAATTTTATTCAAAATAAAATCGGAAAACAGGATCCGAAGCTCCTTATCAAAGCATAAGAATTGAAAGCTGAATTGTGTTACTCATTTTTAGCTTATATACAACAAATAAATCCAAATCACTAGCTATTTCTGTTTATATCTTTGACATAGTTATAATTTTGCGATTTAACGAATTGTGATAATAAAAATATCAAATATAGCCATTATATATTCGAATATTTTTAAATGAATTGGTAATAACTAATCCGGTTATGTGAGATTCAGAATGCATTAGTAGCCAAAAAGCTTTGTTGAAAGATACTTTCATCCGAATGACAAAGGGAATTCTTGAAATTTCCGTGTAATTAAATGAGTCCTGAACAGGACCGCTTAAGTTACGACAATTTAACAGCACTTGTCATGATCATTTTTAAGGATTTAACATGAACTATTTTAGAGATCGAATAGATAATGAAAGGTTAGATAATTTTTTCCAGAATGCACTTATAGGAATTCATTTTTTAAATCCTGAAAGGTTTTTCATTTACATCAATGAATATGAATTATCTTTATTGGGTTACAACCATGATGAATTGATCGGTAAAAAACGTTTTTCTGATATTGTTATACCCGAACAAAAGAAAAGATTTGAAGCACACTGGAATCATATCTTGAACAAAAAAACAGTTCAGAACATGGAGTATACTCTTGTTTGTAAAAGTGGACAGACTATAGATATTTTACTTAATGCTGCAGGTATATTCAACAATAAAGGTGAGCTGATTAATACGCGAGGCATAATAATCAATATTTCCCAGAGGAAAAATCTTGAAAGAATGATTCAGCGAAAAAACATTCAACTAGACATCGCCAACAAGAAACTTCATGAAAAAAACAGACTGAAATCAGAATTTATTTCTAAAGCTGCCCACGAATTAAGAACGCCTCTTACCAGTATTATTGGTTTTGCACAAACCCTGCTAATGGATGATATCGAATTATCTCCTCAGGAACATTCTGAATTTTTAAAAATGATATTATCAGAAGGGAAACGGCTTAACACACTTATTTCAGACATGATGGACCTTTCCAAAATTGAACTGGGTATAATCTCATTACAATATGAAAGGTTCGATCCTGTTTCAATCATAAAGGAAGCTGTAAATATTTTTCAGGAAACGAATCATTTTCCAGTAAATTTCAAAACAGATGAAAATCTACCTTCTGTTTATGCTGATAAGAATCGCTTAAAGCAGGTGATAATGAATGTTCTGAACAATGCATATCTATATGGGAAAAATGGCAGCGATATTCTTATTACTTTAAAAAGCTCTTCCGATTCTATAGTAGTAGGCATACATGACAAAGGTCCTGGTATTTCTACTTCCGATTTACCACATTTATTTGACAAATTCTATCGTGGAAGGACAACAGATAAAACCAGAGGTAGTGGCCTCGGACTACCAATTTCCAAAGAAATAATTGAAACCCACGGTGGCAAACTCTGGATACAATCCACTCCCGGAAAGGGAACTTCCGTGTTCTTTTCAATTCCCGTTCAAAACCACGGTGAAACTATAAATTAACAGTTTTACTTTTCTTGCTTATTCATTGATAATTATCTTATCCTGAAAATAAGCCTGTTTTTATGTACTAATAAATTGGTTATCGTCTTCCAACAGTTCCAAAATTCAATCTGACACCTACACCTCCACTGAAGTTATAACCAAAATCATCGATCAAATTAACCTGTGGTGCAATTTGTGCAAACAGACTTAATGCTCCCCGATCCAGAATGTACTCTGCACCTACTGGAACTCTGAATCCAAAAATGAAACCACTACCTATTCTTATAACACCTCCAATACCAAAATGAATTGGCAACATTCCTCCGGTGATCCGAAAAAAACCGAAATTATAAAGGTAGTCTGCACTTGCATGAAATCTTCCATCCTCATAAAAAGAATAACCCAGAATTCCATGAACAGCACTTCTTTGTGTAAACCACCATTGAAAATCCAAACCCGTTGGCTGACCAAGAATTCCACCTATTTCCAAAAGTGGAATTTCCGCAGTATCCGTTATTGTTGCAAACAAAGTGTCCTGACTGCGACATATAGAGATGCAAAATATAATAATAAAGGCAGACGGTATAAACATTCTCATATACAAATCCTTTCAATTTTTCAATTAAAAATATCAATTATAATTTTAAATAATCCGTTGATACAGAATTCCTTTCAGCTTAACCATTTTATTATTATAAAATACAAATCTTATTCCAATTAATGATCCGGGAATTGAAGCACATAATAAACAATATTTTTTCTGAAAACAAAAATCTGTTGATAGTAAGTATAGCATTGAAGTTAAGGAGTTTGGAGCTTACTTATAATATTTTTATTCAACTACAGCGTCTAATAATCAACAATCTATTTACAAGAGTAACACTATTGATTAATACAGTATAATAGAAACATACTTCCCACTTAGCTCAGTTTTCTAACGTGAATAATCATTCGTATTACAAAATGGTATGCCTTTACCCGACTGTGTATATTCCAAAATTTTTTGTAAAAGCAGATCATTATCAAATTTTATGGAATTGCTCATAAATTCCCGAACAAATAGGTTGTAACAGTTTTTCACCAACCGATCCTATAATATCCCATTCAATGGATTCTTTTATAGACAAACCTTTTTTTTTGCAATATAATAACAATAAGTCTCTTTTTAGTAATTTCCTTACAGGAGTCATCATGCATTTTGATAAAAAAGGTTTTTTTTTGATTTTTTTTTTGATTTCACTATCTGCAGCATACAGTGCTACAATTTTGGTAATGAAATTTAAAAAACGAAAGCCTGATCTGAAATTTAGTGCCTTTTTTAATCCTGATGCATATACATTTACTCTGCAAAGAGAGGATTCATTTGATACACAAGGACTAAATAGTGTTATCAAACTTGAGAAAAAAAGCAAATCGGTGCTGTAACTTTTAAAAATCCTACAGCGTGATCCAGAAATTAATTTGACGACATATGCACTTACTGACCAGACGGTTATTAATTGTGGATCGGAGATAATCACAAGGTGTTGAATTGTAAGATTAAACCAGAAGAATATAACGTAAACCGCATTATCTGTAATAATCATTTGTTTAAGGTCTGGGATTTAATCCGAAACTTATTTATCCTGCTATTGATCTGCAATCAAGTTTTTGCAGAGTATAGAAACGACATTCTTGTTGTCAGACAACCGGGGGACGATTTCGATCAGGTTGTTAAAGGAATAAATGACGAACTTAATGATGGGTTTAGTATTACTGAATTTGTTATTTCACAACAAACAGAACTTAAAGATCTAACAAAAGTAATTAATAAAAATACACCTGATCTGTTAGTACTTATGGACAACAAATCGATTAACCTTTACAAAATGTATCTTGACACAGAAAAACCAGAAAACCCCTTACCAAGTATTTCATTGATGGGCGTCTTGATCAAGAATGCAATTAAGGATCTAAAAAACGCATCAGGTATAACATATGAAATACCGGTTGTTACAAGTATTGTCAACCTAAGGTCCATACTTGGAATTAAAATGGAATATATTGGTGTAATCCATAGAAAATATATGACAGAGTTTGTTAATGATAATACAAGATTCTGTAAAAAAGAGGGTATAAATATTATCAATTCCATTCTACCAAATAATAGTAATAATTACTCAAAATTTCTTCTAAAAAAACTTAACTATCTTATTCAGGATAAAGGTATTGAAGCTTTATGGGTTCCTAATGACAATATCCTCCTTAACCCGGATTTGCTGAATAATGTCTGGATCAGAACTGTTAAAAAGTTCAGAATTCCTGTTGTTGTTGGCGTTGAAGTACTTGTTGATCCAAAATTAAATTTTGGTACATTTGCAGTATTACCAGATCACACTTCTATGGGAATTCAGGCGTCCGAAATGATTTTGAGAATAAAGAACAACGGGTGGAATGCATCCTCGATTCCGGTAGAACCACCTGTTGCTGTTTATAAGATTATAAATTATAAACAGGTTAAAAAGAATTTTAATGTCAAAGATTCACAATTATATCAGGTCGATAAAATCTATAAATAGCTAATTGATTCATTTTCATGGATTATTTAGTTAAGGAGATTCTTATGTACCATCACCCTATTTTCAAATGCAAATCAATATTGGTTATATTTGTTTTATGCTTCACGATCTCCGGTAATGAATCGGATGTTTTCAATGATTTGTCGCTTAAAGACCTCTTATCACTTCAGTTAACATCTGGATCATTCCTGGATCTTGATTTAAAAAGCTCACCACTCAGCATGACAATTATTACTAATGAAATGATTAGATTGTCTGGAGCAAGAAACATATCTGAAATTCTTGATATTTATGTCCCTGGCTTTATTTACAATTACAATAAATGGAATGGCACAATCTGGGCTATGCGGGGAGTAGCAAACGACAGAAATACGAAAATTGTTTTTCTCATTAATGGTCACAAAATGAATACACAAGCCAGAGATGGTTTCCAGAGTGAAACTGTTCTGGGATTACTGGGAGATATTGATAAAATTGAAATACTTAGAGGACCTGCAGGACTTGTATACGGTACTGGTGCAATAGCAGGTATCATTAACGTAGTTACAAAAAAGCCTGATCATAATAATAGCAGTGCCTCATTTATTTCAACCAATGATGGATCAAAAGCAATAGATGCAAACCTTTTTGCCAAAACTAAAAGAGGTGACCAGCTTTCATTTTCTGCAGGATTTCGTGCAAGCACAGGGTTTCCATACGATAAAGTCAGACTATATGGAAACGCCGGTTGGCCAGGATCACCGAATTTCAAAGAAGGTGGACCTGGAGATGGTAGATTTGGATCAACTGAAGGAAATTACAGGATTTTTGGTAATTGGATTAAAGATAATTTCAACCTTTCTGTAAGACTTACCAGACAATTGGAAAATTGTGTTTCTCTCTTCATTCGGGATCCATGGCCTGATTATAGTGGTCTCCCTCCTTCAAATGCTTCAAACAGAATTATTGATGGAAAAACTATCAAACCAGATGACCCTTACTGGAGCACTACCGAAAACTGGGGTGAATCCAGAAGAAATTATCATTCTGAAAACTTGATGGTAAATGCTTCGTATGATCATCCAATAGGTATTAACAGTATCAAATCACAAATCAGTTATGATAAAAATACCACCAGAATAACCAATGTTACCATTGACAAGTTTAAACCAAGTCTGGTAAATCTTAACGGTAAGGTCGTAGAAACATTTGGAGAAGCCAGATACGGAATAAATTCAATGTTCCTGTTAAAATCGATTCCAGATTTTCAGGCTGCAATCGGACTTGAATACCGTCTTGACGATTTTGGTCCTGATATGGAAGGTAAAAATGAACAAAATTATAATCATAAACAATTTGTAATTACAGACTGTGTTTATAATACATTCTCGATCTTTTCTGAAGGATTATATAACATATCATCACTTATAGCTGCTCATGCAGGATTCAGATTTGACTTTCACACCAGAGCCACAATGTTCAACCCAAAATTAGCGCTTGTATTTCATCCCTCAGATAATCATTCAATCAAACTTATTTATCAGACTTCATCAAATAACGGAAGTGTAGAGAATTATGAGTATAACAGATATCATATTGATGAAAATGGCAATCTTTATACTGAACCACGCCCCCGAGAACCGCGAGAACCTCTCGGACCTGATCGTGATATAATTCAGCCGACTCCACCTGTTAACGTAATGCATTCCCTGAAACCGGAAAAAATACATTCTTTAGAACTCGCATACGCTGGAAACATATCAAATAAGCTCACATTTGAACCTTCTGTTTCATGGGGATTAATAAAAGATCTTTTTGGATGGGAACAAACACTTTTCAGGGTAGTCAATGTTGGTGAATATCAATATATAAACCTTGATGCAGATGTTAAATACACTGGTAAAAAATTCAGTTTCGGAATTAATCATACCTTTCAAAGACCATTTGATACCAACCCCAATGAAGAAGGTAAAGATTACTCAATATATGGTAACACTACAAACGAAGATGGCGAATGGGGTTATTTTATTGGATTGAACAGTCAGGGAGATTCACTATGGGCAAGCTACTTTCACCCTGAGGCTGACACAATTAATTTAAATATTGTTAAAAAGTCAATTACTTATGATGGAAATTCCTTTTTGAACATCCCTGATAATATCACAAAACTGTATGCTATTTATTCACCTTTCGATTGGCTTTCAATCAGTACAAACCTGAGATTAATATGGGGTTACCCTGGGCGAAAATCTGTTATTACATGCAAAGATCCTCAAGTCAACCCACAACCCGATACTTATTATTATTACGGATTTTATCATGAAAAAGAACACTTGAGTTTTAAGGATTATATTATGACCGCGGTTTCCAAGAAATGGAATGCTACTTTAAACTTGTATTTCCCGGGCGATTTTGACATATCCCTTTACATGCTTAATATCATCGGAACCGATCGTCATACCTGGGACAAACTGGATCGCAATACTGTAAACACTTTCCGTACGGCATACATGTTCGGGCTGGAACATAGAGAAAACTATTCAACTGACCAGCGTTCATTTGGTATAAGTATTACAAAACATTTCTAATCCAATTAAAACTGCTTTAAAACGCCGGGCATAGACAAGATACAAAATTTCTGCTATAACGCATTCTAAAGAGTTTGATTTAATTCATAATTTTCACGCCAAACGTATCAGGTACAATTATTGCATTCAGTCCATTATAAAATACTGCTAAAGGAATTTTTAATGAAACCGATAAAGGATCTTTTGTTAACCTTTACTTCATATTTATTCCGTATTGGATGTATAAGAGAAAAGATAATCTCCTTATCAGAACAAATCAAATTTGACTCTTCCTCTTTCAAGGTTTACAACAGAAAAATCGGACCACCTTTTCAAATCTTTTTTTATCATCGTATTCTTCCATACACAGATCCATATGCTATTGATTTTGTGAACGTACGGTATTTTGAAAAACAGATCTCGATGCTGTCACGCTCTTTTAAATTAGTTACACTGGGTGAATTATCAGAATCAATCAACAGAGGGATAATCGCCCCCCGGACTGTATGTATTACTTTCGATGATGGTTATCTGGATAACTTCGAATATGCATTTCCAATATTAAAACGATACAATGTACCTGCTACTATTTTTTTGACAACAGGTTATATTGGAACCAATAATAAATTATGGCACGACAGATTGTCATCAATTATAAAATATACAAAAAATTCAGTAATTCCATCCGAATTTTGCGGAGAGCCCTTGAATGTAAACACAATTCAGGAACGTAAGATTGCTGCTAAAAAAATGCTTGAGTGGGTCAAACAGTTTAAACCGCAAGAGCGTGATTCATATATTGAAAATTTTGAATCCAAATGTTGCAGAAACTCAAAACCAAATAAGCGCCTTATGCTCAACTGGAATGAAGTCAGAGAAATGAACAAAGCAGGAATCGAATTTGGCAGCCATACAATCACTCATCCAATTCTGTCACTCCTTGGTGATGAAATGATTGACCGTGAAATCTTTGAATCGAAATCTGAAATTGAGTATCAAATCGGGAAAACAGTTAAAACCTTCGCCTATCCCAATGGCCGATTATCGGACTTTGATAAAAGGTCAGTCGATACACTCAAGAAATACGGATATAGTGCTGCGGTTACAACCTGCCAGGCAGCTAATGATTTAACAACTGATCCATTTAAGCTTTCACGTGAATCTGTGTGGGAAATGAACCCTGAAAAACTTTTTGTTCGTATGATTAAAGAACGCCTTTTTTACTAAAGATAATTTCAATACTTATGGTTTATAATTTGCAATAGCATTTTTTTATTATGAGTACGATAAACGTTCTGCCAAGTCGAAAATTCAAGATTTTACAAGTAACACATGATCTGGAAATGGGTGGTCTCCAGAAAGTAATAGTAAATATTTGCCGGAATATAGACAAATCAAGATTTGATATCAGCGTATTATGCCTCAGGAAAAAAGGTACTTTTAGTACAGAAATTGAACAATTGGGAATACCTGTAACCCTTATCCCACAAAAACAGGCTGGTATAGATTATTTCACTTTTTTGAAGATTGCCAAATTTTTTAAACAGAATAAACCAGATGTAGTTCATACTCATAATACTCAACCACTAATAGAAGGTGGTATTGCAGCATTACTTTCCGGGGTAAAAAGAGTAATACACACCGATCATGCAAAAATCTACCCTGACAAAAGAAGATATATGATAGCCGAATGGTTTATCTCCCATTTTGTTTCCAGAATCGTAGGTGTTTCTGATTACACATCCAGGGAGCTTCATGAATATGAACGTATTCCCAGATCCAAAATCACTACCATTTTAAATGGAATAGATCCTGCTTTTTATTCAATAAACATTGATAAAATCAATAAAAAGAAAGAATTTGATATATTATCCAAAGGGCCGATATTAGGAATTATTTCACGATTGATTGCAATAAAGGGAATAGATAATTTATTCAAATCCATGCCGGCTATTATTAATAGTCACCCAGATAGTTGCCTTATAGTGGCCGGGGATGGGCCTTTTAAGCATGATCTGAAGAAACAAACCTTATCTCTTGGCATAGAAAAAAATGTTTTATTTATTGGCCCACGATCAGATATTGCCCAGCTCTTAAAACTCTTTGACATTTTAGTATTACCCTCGCTTAAAGAAGGGCTGCCTATGATTCTTCTTGAAGCAATGGCTGCAGAATGCCCGATAATTGCTTCAAATGTAGGTGGTATCCCGGAAATCATTCAAAACAAAATAAACGGGCTTCTCGTTGAACCCGGAAATGTTGCTGATCTAACAAAAGCAATTTTGGGCCTTCTTGCAGATCCATCATTACGAAAAACCATAATTCATAATAATATTACCGCGGTTCATAATAAATACACCGCAGCTATTATGACCGAAAATTATCAGAATTTGTATACTGATTTTTAGCAATATATTTCCAAATTGATTGCACAAAGATTTCAAACAATTCTTTGTACATTATTCAAGATATTTTACCAACAATGACCTTAATCCGGTATCACCTCTGAATCGTAAATACTTAAAGTGTAGCTGATCTAACAAGTTATTTGATTTTTCATTGAGATCCAGAAGACAGGTAACTACATTATCTTTATTGATATAACCTGGTTTACATAAAAATGGATCTGAAAAGTTCATATATATTCTGCAGGTTATTGGGCGAATATCATAAATCATACAGGAACCATCAGATGCCAACAACGGACACTTTCTTTCCAATTGGTAAAATACTGATAACAGAAGATCCACCTGATCTATACCGACTTTTTCATTTCCAGACAATTTAGACAATTTAATATTAACAATTTCATCCACCCGTTCAAGTTCCTGGATATCTGCTTTACAAGATCTTATGATCTCTTCAATTTTTTCTGGAATATTTGTTTTGATATAATCAGCAATTATATCCATTTCAAATGAATTAACATCTTCAACCCAGTGACAACAGCAGTATGAGCACCCTTTTTTACAGGATTTTTTTAACTTTGAATATCGTAATACCTCATTTTGATACTCCGAGAACCTTACCATTATCTCAGCTATACATTTTCTGAAATTCCTTGTTAAGCAGGACACCTCATCGGCATACAGAAGAGCTTCGAGTTTTTCTGCTATTTCTGACAATATCAAAGAAGCCTTTTTGGATAACGGAAGTATATCTGTATTGTGAACATTTATATCCATAACTCAATAAATATCATTTTGGTAATTTAACAGAAAAATTACTGTAATGCAATGTAAGTGTAACATCAACAAGAGGTGAAAATTCGAATGATCTGGTCTTTATATTGTCGTTATTTTTAATCCATCCTGCACATACTTCAAGTTTCAAATCCACATAGTTTTTATAATAAAAAAGAGCTTGCATTGACGTCTCGATACGGTTTTCATATGGATAATCTGTTTCAATCGGGAGTCCTTTTTCATTACCAGGTTCACTATCTTTCCATCTGGTTAAAGCCGTATTTGCACCCTGACGACAATATGCAAAGTCATACGAAAAAGCCCAAAAATTATTTCCAACAATATCAAACCCTATACTAACCTTATCTCCATCAATTAATGGTAGTCCCAGACTTTTACCCAGATAAGTATATCGCTCACCTTTTTTCCCATTTGCATCAGTAACGGTGTAGAGCCATTCTGATCTTTTACTATATTCAGCCCTGAAAAGATTTCTTTGAGGTATATTAAAAGGATCAAGCCAGAATAATCCAATATCACACCCCCAATGTGCCGGTTCCTGATCTGTCACCTTCTCATTGTCTACCTGAAAATCATCCAGTGCAATCTGCCCTTTGAATATCAGGCGTTTTGTAAACGGGTATACCTTCCATTGAAACCCCAGCATCAGATTACCATCACCTTCCTGATTCGTATTCGTAACGGTATAAATTGACATCGGATTTACATACTGTAAATCTGGCAATCCTTCTTTTCTGGTAAAAACTACAGTTTCAGTGATTCCTAAAGTGATCCATTCTCCAATCAATATGTTTAGTGAGTGTGCTGTCAGGTATCGATTTATTTTTGAGTTGTTGTCTGTATCCCAATTTGAACGTTTGTAATTAAAAGGTGAAAAGAGATGTCTGAATTCAAAAAGAGATGTATGGATCTCCCACTCAAAAGCATCATAACTGTATGGATAAGAGGACAAGACAAGACTTCGATCTGTAAATGGTCCCCAGTTGCGATTCATTCTGCCCAAACGCAAAAAACCATATTTCCAGTTATACTGCAAATATGCTTCATCAATTCTCCCCTGCATTGCCCTGTTCCGATGCGCAGGATAGAATTTGTCATATTTATACCTGCTGTCAATATCAGCAGTTTGCCTTATAAGAATATTTCTGTAACGGATCTCATTGAAAAGTCCGATATTATTGTAACCATTTTTTTTCCTTTTATCGGAAGGATATAAAAGTCCTCCACCTATTGAAGGTTCAATAAACCAGAAATTTTCATTTTCACTTACTTTATTTTTGTTCCATAGTGATGAATCGAATAGGTAAACACTTCGAAGATCATCCCAGAACATGTTGCTTTTCGATAAAGATTGTGCCAGATCAAACCGTGTTGCTAACGTAAAATAAGCCTGTCTCCAGTTTTTCAACTGATAACCATAAGCTGAAAAGGAGGTAAAAACAATCGATATGATCACTGCCAATAAAATTATTTTAATACGCTGTATCACGTTCGAAAATAACCAGTATTGTTTTAAGAATGATTTTAATATCAAGCCAGATACTCCAGTTATCAATATAATTCAAATCGAGTTTCACGATTTCATCAAAATTAGTAATTTTGCTGCGTCCCGAAACCTGCCATAATCCGGTAATTCCCGGTCTGATACTAATTCTTCTATGGTGCCATTTTTGATATTGAGCAACCTCATCAGGAGTGGGTGGTCGAGTACCTACAAGTGACATTTCCCCTTTTAATACATTAATTACCTGAGGTATTTCGTCTATACTGAACTTTCTCATCAATTTACCAACCGCTGTCACACGCGGATCCTCTTTTATTTTAAAAAAAGCACCATCACATTGATTTAATTTCTCAAGCTCCTTTTTTTTCTTATCTGCATCATTTTTCATTGACCTGAATTTATAAATAACAAATCGCTTTCCATTTTTACCGACTCTGACCTGCTTAAAAAATACTGGTCCTTTTGAGGTCACCTTTATGGCTATAGCAAGGAATGGATAAAGAATTACAAGGAAAATGGAAGCTATTATTGCCCCAAAAACATCAAATGAACGCTTAAGAAAAAGCTGATCCGGATCCAGTTCTACTGTATGAGAAATCAAGGTAGGGCGTTCCATAAAATGATGATATTCCCACCTGGCAAAATAAGTCGCTCCCGAAATATTAAGGAACACACGTGCAGGCCTTCCCATTTCTTCACAAATCTGAAGAAGCGGGTCAATCGTAATACCATCTCTGGTTAATTTTCTGGGAACACAGAAAAAGACTTCCTCTACATAGCAGTTTTTAAGTACTTCTTCTAAGGCCCTTGGCTCAATACTTAAATCCAACTTTCTGATGACCCGAATCCCCCATTGTGGATTACATCCAATTTCCTGACTGATTTGAGCAGCAATTCGTCCTCTTCCTACAATGATAACAGGTGAATTGTTCTCATTTTTCAATCGTACACGAGCGATGATTCTCTTTACAATAATTTTTTCTAATGAAATGAAAACAAATGACAGATAGGCAAATGTCAAATAAAGATATCTGCTGTTACGATCATCGGGGAAAAGATAAAGAATTGCAGCACCCAACAAAGCAGCAGAAATAAAAATCATTACTATCCGGCTTAAAAGCCCTCGCATCCAGTTAAAATGCATTATTGAGAAAAGAGATCGTGTCCAGGCAAAGTAAAGGTAAAAACCCATAAATCCAACAATCATTAACCAGTAATTGAGAATCGGATCAAGTTTCCTGTAAGGAACAATAAACAGGTAGGAAAGATAAAAAGCAACTATCAATAAAAAACAATCCAGAATGGCAATTGATTGTTTAACGAAAGATGAGTGTTCCTTTAGCATTATGATTTACCGTAATTAAGCAACTTACATTTCTGTATTAAATTCAAACGGGAATTCAAAAGTCATATTTCCGATTTTTTCCGGAATCGAACTGAAATTTATAACTTTAGTATGTGAAATCAACATATCCAAAAATTCAGGATTATTTATGTCAGTACGACTCACCCGAGAATCTATCACTTTACCTTCAGTATTTACATAAAAAGTAACCATCACCCTCCCTGTCATAGCAGCATCTTTCTTTAAAAACTGCTTGTACATAATTTTTAAATCAGGTATGTGTCTTGAAATTGAATCCTGTATGGATTTATGATTTCTATATTTAAGAGCTAAGAGTGAATTATTCTTTTTTTCAGGTTTCAATTCATTTTTTGATTTAATTATTTGTTTATCTTTTGCTTCTGTTTTTTTTTCAGATAATAAGCCCTTAACCATTTCGTTTACCTTTTCCTTATCTAATTTCGGATCATCCTGCTCACTCACGAAATAATACAGGGTTTGGGCAATATGTTCAGAAACTCCCAACAATTTTCTGATCAATTCGATTGTTTGTTCAGACTTATTATTGTTTGTATCCAAAACTACATCTAAACGCTCAGTTAATTTGGATCCGTATTTTTCATTAATCACAGAATCTGCGTACCCGATGATAACAGAAGGTTTAATAGCTGAATCAAGTTTTCTTATTATCACCTGCGTTGATTTCAGTAGCAGCAATGATGCATCCATTGACCATTCAACTTCAGACTGAAGAGAAAGCTGACCGGAAAGATTACGTAACAATGAATTGTTAACCGTTTCGGTATCTTCTGAAGCAAATGTTTTTCTGATTACTATGTATTCAAATTTCAGTGAATCAGTTTCATTAACCGGATCCAATTCATGAAACTGTGCTGAAGTAAGCGTATCATTACCAAATATGTAATATTCAGAAAGATCCGAATTCTTTTTAGTACATAAACAGACAAAGCATATCAGAATACTCATTGCCAATATATACTGTTTTTTCATCATACGCAGTCATCTATTCTGTAAATAGGTTATTAATTGATAGGAGTTACTGATTATCCGCACTCTGCCTTATTCATCCAATGACACGTCATACCCGGATTTTAACTCATATACTTTCAACTTCAACGATTTCACCAATTGCATTCTTTACTGCTTCTATTTTGCCGTCATTCAAAACGTATTTCCAATTCTTAACAGATGGCGGCGAGAAAAGTTTCTGCTGTAAAATCATCCTTTTACTTATCTGATCTCTCGACAAGTTACATTCTGGTTTGTTTAATATACGTTCAAGCCTGGTTACAAATGGTGCATACACCCATATCCGAATATCAAACCAGTTATCAATATTCCATAATGGAATCAAGCTAGCATCAAGTACCACAATCTGGTCCTGTTTACCTGTCAGGAGTTTATGAATAGTATCCAGAAGAGGAGGATGTACAACAGAGTTGAGTTTGCGGATTTTATCCATTGAACTAAATACGATTCTTCCAAGTTTTGCAAAAGATATTTTTTCATTGTTGCAAATCCCATTTCCGAACTCTTCAATTAACCTTTTTTTTATGTACCGGTCTTGCTCCATCAGATACTTTGCAACATGATCGGCGTTAATAATAGCAGCACCATGATCCACAAAAATTTGTGAACAGGTCGTTTTCCCTGCTCCCATATAACCAGCCAAACCAATTTTAAATGACTTCATAAAATAAATATTTATCTGACAGAATGATACCTGGTAACAGTTACCCTGTTTCCTTTATCATTAAACACCACCGTATCGACATAATGTTTAACAATAAACAATCCACGGCCACAATTTTTACTCAAATTTTCAGGAGTAGTTGGATCTGGTACAGAGTCTGGATTAAACCCACTTCCTTCGTCCATAATGGATATTGTTATCTGTTTTTTGTCTATGATATGCCCCATTACAACTTTCTTTGAAAAATCTTTCTTGTTTCCATGTGAGATTGCATTTACAAGTAATTCTGTAAGAGCTATCTTCATTTTTCTTATTGATTCATCTGGAAAACCATACGAATCCATCGAAGCAAGGATTACGCTGATAGCTTTATCAATTTCTTCAAAGTAGCTGAAAATCTGCAAATATACCGGCGCTTCTGCAGAAAAACCGAGTTTCTCCTTTATCTGATTTTTTCGTGACTGAGTCTGAACCTCGACACTCATGATTGTAATATCATCTTCCATGTAATCGGTTTTTTGATTTTTTTCTTCGATGAAAGTTTGAAACTCCTTTGGGGATTGTGTACTTAAATGTCCAGTCAATTCAGCTTCAAACATTTTCCGCCCTTTATTGTAATCATCAGAAAACAACCGATAAACTCCATCTGTAAACATAAAAAGGGTGTCACCAGGATTGAGATATTCATATTGCTCATCAAAGAAAGTATCCTTGAAAACACCAATAAATGTTCCTTGAGTTTTAAGTGAAATGCATTTACCCTCTTTTTTCCTGTAAATAAATGGATAAGCATGTCCTGCATTGCAAAAGGACAGTTTATTATCATGAAGATTAAGATAGCACAGAAATGCGGTTAAATAAAAATCCGCGTTAATATTACCAATTATTTCAGAATTTACACGACTAATTACAGCACGGGGTGAAACACCAAGATTTATATGGTGCATAAAACAAACTTTGGCCATTGCAGAAATCAATGCAGACGAGATGCCAAAACCAGTTACATCAAAAATTAAGAAAGCCAGAATGTCATCTGAGATTTGAATACAATCGAAAAGATCTCCTCCCACAGCACCGCAAGGAAGATATACCGAATTAATTTCCAGCCCCTCAACAGCCGGAAAACTTCTGGGGATCATTGCTGCCTGAATTTTTCTTGCAATAACCAGATCTGAATCTTTTTCAGAACCGTTACCGCTTTTATCGAAATCCTTTTTTTGCACTCTATTTTCTAACCATATAGTTGTAAGGTCAAGGTATTGAATTTATAACATGCCACATTTCTGATATTTCGATCAGATAGATAATTAAAATGCTAAGGAACAGGGATTAATTTATCTTTTCCCGGCATCTGCTCCTGTACCGGATTAAATGCTGAATCTTAAACCCTGTAATTACAATAAATTATAATTTTTTCCCGAACTAAAGTCTAATAGTATTGATTTGTAGTTGTATTATTATGGTTAATTGGTTATAATAACCATTAATTGCCATTTTTACATTTTTTTAACAGGTTGAGTGGAAAAGCCTAGTATTGGAGGGCACTTTAAACCAGCCAGTTTTAGTATATTATTCCTTTTCCATCGATGGGTGCCAAGTAACAATAATTTACCCATATAACATTGGTCCAGATTACATTCGATAAATTGGTTTTACCGAAAACTTATGTATAATTAGTCTAACTACGTAGTAAGCATCTCTTTCCTTTGCTCTCACACATACCATTATCGTCTAAATATTTTATGTCTACAAATTTTGGAAATTGTCATTTTTAAAACCTCGAACATCAATATCAAAATGAAGAAGCTGTTTGTTATCAAATACCTTTTAAACAATCTTTTAGGGTTACAAAGCAGCCTGTAAAACCACTCCAAAGACAACTTTTGCATCCATACTGGAGCCCGTTTTTGAATTCCGGCAGCAAAATCAAAAGAACCTCCAACCCCAATTGCTATTTTTGCGTTTATTTTTTTTAAATTAGCATATATCCATTTTTCCTGTTTTGGGGCACCGAATGCAACAAAGAGAATATCTGGTTTTATTTTGTTAATTTTATCTAAAATGATATAATTTTGATTTGATTTTTTTTCAAATCCAAATGGAGGTGAATATGTAAAAATTCGATGATTTATATCACTACACAAATTGTTTACTGCATTTTTAGCAACACCTTCTTCACCACCCAATAAAAATATTTTCTTGTTTTTTTTAACCAAAATAGGTAGTAAATAAGAAAAAACATCAGATCCAGATACTTTAACAACCTTTCTCTTTTTAAGTAATCTGTAAGTCCATACTAACGGCATACCATCTATAAGTGATAAAGTACAGGAATCATAAGCTTTTTTCATTTCCGAATCTGAATTATACAAATAGAAGTGATGCACATTTGGAGTAAAAATTGAATATTTATTCTTATCTGAATTAGAGAGTAGTTTAAGAATACACTCAATGCAGTTTTGGAAACTGGTAAAAGGTGTAACAGGAATATTTAACAGTCGATCATTAGATATCATTTTTATTTCTTCTTTTTTAATTGCATTACAGAATCTAAAAAGCCAGTCTGTCTGTTTTGTCATAACATAAATGTTTTTAACCAGATATGCAATTATCTATACTAGAATCAATATCTTTCAGTATATTGTCCCATGTGTATAGTTTTTTTGCAATACTTCTCCCATTCACACTAATATAGCTCCACAAATCCCTATTTGATAATAATTCTACTATATGTTTACATATTTGATTGAGTTCAGAAGAAAAGAATAGTTCTTTTCCATTAATGACACTTAGCCCTTCTACTCCCACTGGAGTTGTTACTACTGGTAATCCCCTATATAAACTATTGATTATTTTAACTTTAATACCACTTCCAAATCTCAATGGACATACACAAACACGAGATTTGTTGTATATTGGTAATAAATTATCTATAAAACCCGTTAAAATCACATCTACATGTTTTTTACACTCATGGACTATACGTTTATCAGGATTTTTGCCTACTATATAGAAAACAAGGTTCTTTTTTTTTCTCTTTATTTCTTTCCAAGCACCTTTAAGGAACCAAAGAAGCCCATCGATATTTGCTTCCCATTGTAAATTTCCTACAAATAAGATAGCTTCTTCTGTCTGGTCAAAGTTCAAATCCGTTTCATACAATAATTCTTCAACTCCAAGATGATAAGTAGTTCGGAATATTGTTTTTTCTAATCCCAAACTGATTAGGCTCTTGATATCATTTGGAGCGGCAAAAACAACATGTGCTTTTTTACAAATACATTTTTCATAAGCAGCTATTCGATTTGATTCTATTTTTATGGCGGTTTTCATAAATAGATTTTTATTAAGTTCAGCTAATCTTTGCCACATAACAAATTCGGCATTATGTTGATGAAAAATGATATAACTTTTTTTAAAATTCTCGACATATTGAAACATAAGGTAATGATCAACAAATATACATTCGTATTCCTTTTTTATTGATTTAACATATTTCCTTAATTTATCATTTCTATTTCGGTAAATATTTAATGGTATTTTAAAGATTACACTTTTCACCCAATTAAGAAGATTTCTTTTTTTTTCATATGGTATAGAATAAAATTTATCTAATTTTATTTTTAAGAGAAATTCTTCCACATATTCGGAATCATTTCCTTTTAAAAAACAACAAAGTGTTACATTATATTTTTTTGAAAGGTATTCTATTATTTTCCAGCTTTTAATTGTTCCACCACTAATCGGTGGATAAGGCAATTGTGGTGTTAAAAAAAGAACTTTTTTCATAATTTTTTAATAGAAGTTGATTGTTTAATAAAATTCCTGAAAACATAAAAAAGAATATATTACCTGAAAAACCTAAGCTTGATGCAGAATAAAGGTAAATTAAATACCAACAAACCATAGCAACAAATATTGCATAATAATCATTATTGCGAGTGTAATGATAATTTTTCGAAGCAATTCTCAAAATTAAAAATATTATTATTATAAAAATGAAAGCAACAACCCCACTCTGAGCAACCATATTTCCAAATCCACTTTCACCTCCACCAATAATTTCACTGGTTTTATCATAGGCATCTTTATAGTTACCAGCTTTAGCAATCCCATATCCGAAATATTTTTTCTGAGTTATAATTATATTGAAACTTGAATAAAAACCATAAATATGACTGAATGGCCCTTTTGTCAAGCCCATGTTAGTGAGAATCATCGCAAAAACGTAAAAACAAATAGTAAATAAAACTACTTTTTTGTAATCAGCTTTTCTAAATATTGAAAAAAATAATACCACTAAAATAGTAAGAATAAAGGCTTTTGACATGACAAGTAGTCCTGATACAACTATTAAACTGATAAATATTATTTTCTTTTTGTTACATCTTCCTTCGAATGCATAAAATGGTAATACGAAACTTAAAAAGCTACCTAAAGTTGTTGGTTCACAATAAAAAGAAACCATTCTTCGGACAGTTCTACCCAAGATAAAATATAGGTCATATGTGTAAAATCTTCCGCTGTTAGCAATCTTCGATGCACCCCAAGGATCTATAGATTGTCCTTTCCAAAATAATGGTATTTTTAATATTTTATCCCAAAATGAATCAGGTAAAAAGTATTCAAATAAACCAAATAAACATACTACATATGTTACTAACACAACAACTTTCTTTATTCTCTTTACAATTTCATTTGTTAATGGAAGGATTGAGAAAGTTATAAATGCAATTAGCAAAGTAAACATCCGACGTAAATTGTAAATTATATTAACTTTCCCTGCAGATGATCCGATTGCTAAAAACATATTTATTGATAAAAATAAAAAAATAAAAATATAAATACCAATCAGATTTTTATTGATTTTCCATTTTGGAAGACAAAGAATAAAAGCAACAAAAGTAATAAATAAAAGAATCGAATCTTTTAGAATTGGTAATACATTTGCAAAAAATCCAAATTCTGTCAAACCATAAAAATAAACATTAAGTATGTTCTGAAATGAGATTATGGTTATGAATAAAGTAATAATGACCTGTTTAAAGTGACAATTAATCATTTTAATTAAACTACATGATATTTAAAAAGTCAGTTATTTTTTTACAAATACTATGTTGACCTAATTTATCATTTATCAACTTATTTAATTCAGATCGTTTTAGTTTATAAGGATCATTTATTAATGCTTCTTTAATCGTAGGAATTAATTTAGAGGCGGTTTTAATAATATGTCCCGGAGAAAATTGTTCAAATTTATTTAAAAGAAATGTTCTTGATTTAGTATACTCATCGTAATCTTCTATTAGATATATGATTGGTCTGTTCAAAATCATATAATCAATAAAAATTGAAGAGTAATCAGTTATTAATAAATCAGTATACTTAAGTAGTTCATATAGGTCTGTGTTGTTTTTGAGCAAATAATCACTTTTAATTTCTAAAATATTTTTAATATCGTTAGAAGTGTTTACATTTAGTGTATTTTTTTCAAAAGGATGTAGCTTTATTATAAAAAGATAATTTTCTTTTTCAAGAAAGTTGACGAATTTCTTTGTAATGCATGCTTTTTTAAATCTATTTATATTCCAACCCGAATCATTCCTTTTATACTTTCCGCTACTATTTCTGTATGTAGGACAATATAATAGCACTTTACTATATTTCTCAATAAATTTTGGTTTTGGTTTATCATTGAAGAAAAAATCAATTCTGGGTTGACCTAGCGCAACAACCTTATTCACCTGTAAATCAAATGAAGCCGAAAAAACAAGGCGGTAAAATTCAGAATTTACAAATGAATAAGACCTTATTTTTCTTAGTATTTTAAGTGAATGATTATGACTTTTCTTTGGTTCAACTTGATCTAGTAACTCAATGTTTTTAAATGGCATGCCATGCCATAGGTTTATATAAAGCTGTTTTTTATCATTTACTAAATTTATAAATTCGAAGTGTGTTGTAAAAATATAACGAGATGTAAAAATATGATAAATAAAATGGAAAGTATTCCGTTTCACTGTAACACCATATTTTTTTGCCATCACCTCTTCTGTCAATTTGTTAAATACCCATACGACTTCAACATCTTTATTTCGGCTAATGTATTCATACATAGCTCTTGCGTTATCAGTGTACCCCGACTCAGAAGAAAATATTGCCTTATTCTTTTTAGGGAATAGTCTATTTATCAAAGGTATTAACTTTAATAATAATCTTGTAAAATAATTATTTATCATATTTCAGGAGAAATATAGTTTCTGAATTCTTTTGCAACTGTTAAAATCATCATATTTAAACACGTATTTTTTAATTTTTTGTCTAAATTCATTAAAAGAATCATTTTGCCTGTTTTTTAATTCATTTGTAACTTCTTCCCAATTCATACATTTTGGGCCTGGAGTATTTTGCATATAATCTATATTGAAACCTACTGTTTTACTGTACTCATCATAATCAAATGGGTTAAATATAATTTGACGGTTAAGAAGAAGATAATCAAAAAAGATACTCGAATAATCAGTAATAAGTACATCTGTATAACGAAGTAATGGGTATGGATCAACAAATTTATACATTATTACATTTCTTTTCCCATAAATTGCTTTTTTAATTAAACCTCTTTCTGCATGATGAGGTTTAATTATAAGTTTCATATCGTTTTCAGCAAAAAAATCAAATAAAACATTCAGAAATGTTTTTGAATTGAAATATATAGTTTCAATAGGGGTTTCTTTTCGGTAAGTGGGTAACCAAGATACAATAATTTGGTTTTTTGTTTTAATTTGCTTTAAAAATTGTATTTCTGGAAACAATTCACTTTTAAAAATATATTTTGAGCTTAAAATATCATTTCTAGGTTGGCCAGAAATGATTATTTTCGGCTTGGAAATTCGAAATGCACTATGGTAATAAGGAAGCATGTTTTTGGAAGTACAAATTATTTCATGACAAAATGCATAATACTGAAATGGTGCTACATGCGCCCAGAGCCACTTTAACCAATAACGAATGTTAATACTCTTTTTTTTAATATCATCTGCATCGTAACCTATTTTTTTTAGTGGAACACCATGCCACAGATTTATTACTTTTTTACCCCCTATTAATATTTTAATAACATTATTTAAATTGTAAGAAATGATAATCGTTTTTGCACGTAAAAATTTATACAATCCAAAAAATGAATAGTAATAAAGACAAGGTAATTTGTTTTTTTTTAACCAGATAACGAGTTCTTTATTTTTTGTAATCCAATAACATTGTTTTCGAATATTATCTTTTTTGTTAATAAGATAAAGGAACAAATATTTACTATTATCAGAAAAATGAATTCCTTTTGCTGACCCGAATACAAATAAATTTTTGTCTTTGGGAAAAATCCATGTTATCCAATAAATAAATAAATAAATAATATTAAGTATATGTTTAACCACAAAAACATCACTTATATTGTAATTACATTTACAATATTCTTTATAGATTTTACTGGCATAGATCCTGAATAAAAAATTCTGTACAACTCGGTTAAAAGCGGTAAATATTGTAAAGCGTTTGGATCGTGTGTACATGAGTTTTGATATATTAATTTTAACGAACGTTTTCCTTCAAGAATGACACCATCATAACATACACTACCCAAAAATCCTTTACCAACCAGTAAACCCAAGGTTCTATTTCTACTTAAATCATTAAGGGAAGTTAAACAAAAATCTCCAATTCCGCAATATTTGAATAATGTTTCTTCTTCACCTCCCCATAGATTACACAAATATTTAATCTCCTCAAATGCTTTTGTTAATACCATGAATCTTACATTTGTAGAATCATAATATGCATCAACTAATCCAATCAAGATTGCATAAATATTTTTTAAAATACTCAACATCTCCACACCTGTCATATCATCTGAATAATCGAGAGATAAGTGACTTCCAGAAAACAATTCTCGAATTTTATCCACATTTCGATTCTCATTTGTAGCTAATGTTATACCAGCAGGAAGACCTCGGATCAGTTCTATTGCAAAAGTCGGCCCTTTTATAGAACAGATCGTATTTTTTGTGATTTTTTCCAATTCACTGGTTATAATTCCGTTATTACCAAACCCTTTCGCAAGATTAATAAGAATAGTTTTATCCGGTATTTGTGATGATATGCTTTTTACAAATGGTACAACGACACTGGAAGGTAAAGCAATTAATAAATAATCACAATCAATAATATTTTGAACTTCTGTTGTTGCAACTATCCTCATTGGAAGAATAATATTAGGAAAATACTTTTCATTAATATGCTTTGTATTGATCTGCTCTACAACATCTGCTTCAATCGAAAATAATATTACGCAATTAGAATCATTTCTCGTAAGGACAGTTGCTAATGCAGTACCAAATGCCCCTGCACCTATAATCCCAATTTTATTAAAAGAGCTCATTAACCCTCTCCATATCACTTTTAAAATCTACTTCAATACAACTGCAATCAGAGACATTAACGGAGGTAAATAAAAGACCAGCATCGATAGATATCTCAATAGCTTTTTCGAAATAATCATTTTGTTCGCACTCTTCTAGTGCTAAAACAAATCTCTCAAAATCTTCATAACAAATTTTATTTACGCCAACAGCTTCACCTTCTCCATTCTTAACATCTTTTGAAATTTCAGTAATGAAACCATCAGAATTACAGCAGTATTTTACTTCCTCATCACCACAAATAGAGTTGTTAACACATACCGTATTACCTTTGGCCATAATAATTTTTCTTATAACATTATCATCAAGGTATACATCCCCGTTTATCCATATATAGTTTCCAGGTAATAAATTTTTAAATGCCCGCATGAGACTTTTTGAGGTGTTGGTTGATCTAAATTCAGGATTGTAATGAAAAAAAATATCTGGGTAAGCTTCCATTATCATCTCTTTTTTAAAGCCAACAACAACAATAATCTGTTTTACACCATTGCGCTTAAGATGTAAAATCTGATTGCCCAAAATTGTATTCCCATTAGGGAGACGATGAAGGCATTTTGGATAATTACTATTAAATCGACTTCCAATACCTGCAGCTAATATAATGGCAGAATTTATTACGTTCATTTCATAACTCCCTATAGTTAAGTTAAAATAAGAATCTACACTATTGCCAAATCATCAGTTTGTCGACAATAATCTTTTTTTGGAATACGCCAATCACAGCCATAACGACAAGCTAAATAGTCTTCATATTTGGCAGGAATTTTAATTTTATGCTTATTAAAAGTATAACCTATGGTATTTTTACAAAAAATGCTAGGGGTTGATTTAAGAATTGTATAATCGGTAGTCCAGAAATATTTCCCATTAACATTTTTTTTAAAAAAGATATCAGCAGAAGCATCTCCACCTATATATTTCAAAACGGTGTTTCGTATTTTGATAATTCTAGGCATTCCTTTTTTAAAGGGCCCTATATCAAAATCGTAACGAAAATACTCAATACGATATCCCTTTTTTCTAAGATTTTGAAGACATGACAAGACAAGGTCTACATGATCAATATTCACAGAAAAATCGATATCATGGTCCCATGGAAGAAGCCGATTTTCTCTTATAATACCTAGTAAAGTTCCCCCCTCCATCCAATAATCTACTCCAGATTCATTAAAGTCACTACTTATTTCTTTTAATAATATTAAAGTTTTCTGTAATGTTTTACCCGTTAATGACTGGTTTCGCATTAAAGCAAAGATTGCTGAAATACATTTGTGGAATGTATTAATATTACGGTTATTATTTTGTATATGAAAACCTATCCTATCAAAAATATTCATCAATATAATTACCTTACTGAATTTTTTAGTGTATTTGCTAAAAGAGTAGAATTTGTATCTTTGCTATATGGGAAATATATAATTTTAACATCAACTTGCTTAAGTTCATTCTCAAAGTCATTCCATTTTGATGTATTATACCAATCATCTCCAACAAAAAGTATATCAAATTTAAGTTTTTTCCATGCTTCATATTTATCCATAGTTACTTGTGGTATTGCGATATCTACAAATTTGCAAGAACGAACGATATCAATTCGTTCAGAAAACGGAATAATGGGCTGTTTATTTTTGTAATAAACCAGCTTATCAATTGTTACACCAACAATAAGTTTATCACATAATCCTTTTGCGTTTCTTAACATATTTAGATGACCAATATGAAACAAATCGAAAACACCTGTTGTGTAACCGATTACCATATTTTAACCTTTCGATAAATCATATGACGAATTAATAACTAGTTTTCTGAGGTCTATTTTATTAATTTTTTCATCGAATTTACAAACACATTTAAAAGCTACAAAAATAATTATAATATTATTCAAAGCTCCCGCAATCGAGAATAAAGCTATTGCTAATACGTCTGATTTCAATATACCGCCTATAAACAATCCAACTATTCGACTAATAAACGTGAAAATAGCTATTTGTAAATAATTTTTTTGTTTTTTCAATGCAATTAACACCTGTACTGCTGGTATATTAACGAACAATATTAAAACCCATATACTTAACCAGCGAGAATATATCCCAGCTTTAACCCATGCTGCTCCAAAAAATAAAGTGAATAGTTGCGGCGCAAGAATTATTAGCATTAAAATAGGTACAATTCCAATTATAAGAATGTACCCTGTACTTCTTTGAAATAATTTTTTAAGAGGTTTTTTATTATTTATACGATCAGCGATTTCTTTTAGACATACACTTCGAATCGATTCATTCAATAGTTCCATTGGAAGCATAATCATTCGATATCCAAAATAAAAATACCCTACGATTTCTGGTGTAAAGAAAATTCCAAGAAGCAATGCAGGCGAACGTCTACTAAAAATATTCAATGCATTCTGTGGAAAACCAAATTTGGGGAATTCTATATATTCAGCCCCTATTTGTTTTATATTATTCTGCTGTTTACTTATTAATGCAGAACGAAAAGGAGAAATCCTAAAAAAGAATATGAAAAAACCTGCGAACTCACCAAACAATGTTCCTATAACCAGACCATACTTTGTTAATCCTAATAAACCGGAAATTAATTTAACAAAAGAAACTGTAAAAGAAATAACCACTGATGTTTGGGCAATTAAACCAAACATTTTCTTTCTGATAGCCCAATTTTTACCCACAATGTTTTGGACGTTAAATAGAATAAACATTGGTAAAATTAAGAGGATTTCATTGATCCCAGAAACATTTATTGTTTTTGGAAAAAAACTAATAACGGCATTTGAACCAAAAAGGAAAATGACTGAAATAATTATACTCTGTATAGTAATGATTTTTGTAAGCGCTTGCGCCTTGATATCCTCTTTGGGAAGTACAATTGCTTTATCATAAGTTAATGTTGAGAACACAACCGTTATTGCATTTATTGAAGTAACTATTCCCAATAACCCATATTCTTTAGGTAAGAATAACCTTGATAATATAGGAGTCATTAAAAAAGCAATTAATTGAGCGATTATCCTGCCTGATCCCAATTTAACTATACTTAAAGTAAATGAGGTATTAAACAATTTTCTAATAGGACCACCTTTGGTGAAAAAATTTATGATTTTATTATCACCATATAAAGATAACATAAATGTTAAAACCTTATTGAATTCCTTAAAATCATGATCTTTTAGGAAATAATCGTAATTCTTTAAATATCTTCTGTATTAATTGACTATTTTCGGTTGATTTCGCAGTGAAAGAAAAAACATGTGCAATTATTAATAACAAAATTGCAGTAACAAATAAGATACTTCCAAACAGAATAGGGATAATTTTTTTTTCTTTAAATTTTTTCAAAGTCAGTTTCGGATCCACGATCTTAAACGCTTCTTTACTAACCAACATAGATTTTTCCATTTCATTTGCAATCATCCCTTGTAATTTTTCACGTAACAGAGGATCCGAAGCTGTAATTAGCTGGTATTCAAGGTATTTAACGTTCTCATTTGCATCGGTTTGCACTGAAGTTTTTATATAGTCGTTTAAATAAATGAGATAAAGCCCAAGTAGAGAATCCGAAAAAAGAGAATCCCTACTTTCAAACTGTATTGTCATAGTGTTGTTTTTACTCGTCTCTTTTTTAAGATACTCTTTTTTAACATGCCCTCCAACTCTCAACAAGTTAGGCTTTACAAAATCTGAAGCCCATTCATTTTTCACCGTATCAAAAAATTCCTTGTAAAATTTTGGCCAAGAAACTTTATATATAAGTGAAAGAAGGTTATACTTTTCAATAACCTCTGCATTAAACTTTCTGCTATCAAGAATAAGATCTATTTTATCCAAACCAGGACTTCCTGCAATATTAAGCTGACTGGCAACCATTCCGCCAAAAGCACCTAACCCTGACAGATTGGGTGTTTTTTGAGTATCACTCTCTTTTGCTGCAATTACCGCTTCGGAAATCCAAGTTGGTCCTTTTATAATAGCAGCTACATAACCCAACACCAACCCCAAGATAGTCGCCCCAATAATCCACCACTTATTTTTAACTAATACATAAATGTATTCAAGTAGATTAATTTCATCTGAATTGTCTTGTGGATATAGATAAGGTGGAGGATATACATACCCCTGTCCTTTTTTATCTAATTGGGATTGCTGTGATTCTGTTGTATTCATGTATTATGTTGAAACATCGTTATAAGGTTATGATATTATTATATTTAAAACTAATCTCTAATCACTTCAAAAAACAATATTCAATATGAATATTAGTGGTATTGAGATTTTTTGAAAGTAAAATAGGTTTTCAATAGTTTATTTCATTGTTCATGATTAGATAAAATACCATTTCTTTATACTGTTATTCAAGTTTAGCACTTTGGGACGGACTATTTTTTTAATCTTTTATTTAAAGAGGGAAAAAGATAGTCCGTCCCATTTTTCCTTATTCTTTGGTATATTCTTGGTATAAATTTTGCAATTTCTTTTTGTTCTGTTTTAATTGCTGTTTTAACAACAGAAGAAAAGGAGAACAAAATGCCTCGTATGGCCCGATTTGAGCTACCTGGTTCCCTTTACCACGTTATGGCACACTCCATTGAAGGAAAAAATCT
>Ga0123335_1000692_pt1 | contig 57520 bp, 51 predicted proteins | sample BiotimSIPDNA_2_FD_89707 | JGI IMG/M metagenome (GOLD analysis project Ga0123335, IMG submission 89707) | Anaerobic biogas reactor microbial communites from Washington, USA - Biogas_R2 time_0 SIP DNA | ecosystem: Engineered > Bioreactor > Anaerobic > Unclassified | place: Washington, USA... | reverse complement strand
GTGTTTGTTTGTGTTTTTGGTTTAGTCACCTTATAAATTCGGCAAATATGGGGGTGAAGTCCTTTTTTAATCTTCTGGATTCCCCGTTTTTTCAGGGCTTTTTAGTATGCAAAATCCTCAAATACTAAAATTCCCCCAAATTTGTATTTACTTTTTTTATTATTTCTAGCAATATTATCTTGATAACTAATCAACGCTGGAGATGAGGTAATGAAAAATAAAGGGTTCAAAGCATCAATGGCTATCGTATGCTTAATCCTAGGGCTCATGTTTGCTGCCCAGTTTAAGGCCAACCTGCACAATCCCGACTTTATCGCTGCCAACAAATTGCACGAATACTCTGCTCAAGAGGCCAACCTGCGTGATCAGAACGAAGCTCTAGTCAAACAAATCATTTCTCTACGTGTAAAACTGGTGAATATGAGCTCCAAGGGTGTTGATCCTACTATCAAGGATACTTTAAACAAAGCTAATACAGCCTCCGGCTTCACTCCCGTCAAGGGTGCAGGTTTGGTTGTAATGGTGGATGATAACCCCGATCCATTGCGAATAGGAGACAACCCGGAAAACTACATCGTCCATGACATCACATTGCTATACATTATCAATCAGTTAAATCTAGGGGGGGCCAGAGCCATCAGTATCAATGGAGAAAGACTCATTTCTTCAAGTGAGATTCGCTGTGCCGGCCCAACCATATTGATTAATCTAAACCGGGTTTCTCCGCCCTTCGAAATCAGAGCCATCGGCAACCAACAGGCTCTAACCGATGCCTTGGTCAAACAAATCAGCGAAACAGATAAGCTATCGATTAGTCGTATCCGTATGGATATAAAGAAAGCTGATAATCTAACCATTCCAGCTTACGGCGGTATTGTGCAGTATCGCTATGCTCGGATTAAAACAACTTAAGGAGGAATAACGATGTGGTTTGTGGTTCCATTATTCTTGGCAATAGGCTTCCTGGGCGGGATCTATTTACCCGTGATATTACCGGTCTATTTAACTAAATACCTGGCCGTCGCCATCCTGGCAGCTCTTGACTCAGTTGTAGGAGGAGTCAGGGCATACCAGGAAGGAAACTACAACAGCATCGTACTGATAACCGGGTTCGTAACTAATTCGCTTCTCGCCGCAGTTTTGGCCTTTATCGGCGACCAACTCGGGGTAGCACTTTACATCGCAGCAGTCCTGGCCTTTGGAGTAAGGATATTCCAAAACCTGGCCATATTCAGACGTGATTTTCTGGTAAAGACCGGCCTGGTCCATTAACGAGTCTTACCAGCGGCTTATCAGCAGATAGGAGAGGGCAATGGGCAGATCCAACATCTACATATCGATGGCAGCAGTTTGTTTTGTACTGGGCATAATGCTTGCGCTTCAATACAAGGCGAATTATACCAATGACCTCTGGCCCAGCCAAGAGTCACAACAAACTGTCCAAACTGAACGCTTGCGCAAACAAAATGATGAACTAATAAACGAGATAGCCTTACTCCAGGATAAATTATCTCAAAGCAATGAAAGGGTCTTGATAAGCGAGGTAAATAAGATGCTGGACAAGGCTACCATATGCGGGGGACTAAGTAAGGTAACCGGTCCAGGAGTCACGATACATTACTATTTCGCGCCCGCTTCAAATTTGCTATACTCCCCAACATTAGAAATGCAAGCCAAGGACCTATTGATCATAATTAATGAACTGAGATCTGCCGGAGCCGAAGCAATCAGCATCAATAATCATCGCCTTTTAGCTACCAGCCCCATCTACTACCGGGGCAATAGCATCACTGTTAACAACCATAACGTATCAGCGCCTTATGAAATAAGGGCAATCGGCAATCCCGATGTAATATATAGTTCATTGCGCTTAAAAGGGGGGGAGGTTGACAACCTTATTTTGCTCGGTTACAAGGTGGATATCGAAAAAAATAAAACCATTGATATACCAGCCTTTACAGCGTCACCGCCTCCTTCGCCAACGACTGACCTGAGCAGAATCCGGCAGAAGGTGCCATTCGCTGTCATCATCCCTACCAATGTACCGGATGGGCTAGCTCCGGCATCCCCACTCCTGAATCCAGGCCCGCCAGCCTCGGTCAGCATATATTATCTAAGCGAAACAGGCAGCAGTGGGCTCCTGGTGATAAATAGCCCAGCGGGCAGCGGCCTGGCTGCTGACGAGCGTAAGACCGGCGAAGCCATCGTACTGCGGAATAATATCTCCGGACACTTTTTGAAAAATCATCCAGAGTTTGGCGGGCCGATATTATGGTGGGAGGAGTCCGGTACCTACGTGGCCCTGTCAGGCCCCCAGCTCACAAAAGAAGACCTCGCCGAGATAGCAAATTCTATGTCGTCAGACGCTGACATAAGGCAAGGGTCAGAATAATCACACTTTGTTTATGATTGCGACCGATTGTGGCAAAATAGAAGTGAGATTGATAGGAGTGTGATTATTGATGATCAGGGTTTTTGTCTACGGCCGTTTGACCACCAACGGTTTTTATCATCAGCATTACCTGAAGGGCCAGACTCTCCTGGGAACAGGTATTATAAATGATTATAGAAGTTATATAATAGGTGGTCTGAATGGTATCGTCCCCAGAGATGGGTTCCAGGTCAATGGTGAGGTCTATGAGGTGGACGAGAAAGCGCTGGATAGATTAGACCATCTTCATAATATCGGGACGGTATTTAACCGGAGCATCATTGAAATAAAGCTGGACAATGACGAAATTATGCCCGCCGAGGTCTATATCCTGATTGGGAACGTAGCCTAGGGTTGATATGCTAAAATGATAGATAATTCAACAACTATATATTTTGAGGAGGTCGATGTTTGATGTGGCAGGAATTTAAGGATTTTGCGGTCAAAGGCAACGCGCTCGATCTGGCAGTAGGCGTTATCATCGGTGCAGCATTTGGCAAGATCGTAGCATCTCTGGTGGCCGATCTGATCATGCCTCTGATCGGTTTGCTGCTAGGAGGCCTGGATTTCAAAGCACTCAGCGTAAATATCGGTAACGCTAAGATCACCTACGGCATATTCATCCAAAACGTGGTCGATTTCTTCATCATCGCCTTCGTAATCTTCCTCATAGTCCGCGCCATCAATAGAATGAGCCGGAAAAAGGAAACGATCATAGTAATCGAAGATCCCCAACCGAGCAATGAAGAGATCCTGCTGGCAGAGATCAGGGATCTGCTGAAAGAAGGCAGATAAGAACCATTTAGTAGGGGCGGATTCCGACGGCCAGGGATGGACTAGTGCCGCGGTGCCATGGATGGCAAGGAGCGGCCATATCCGCCCGGGTGTAGCTAACAAACAGTTTCTATTGCACGTATCGACCATAGCTCCCTGATATCCCGCCAATTACCGTGGCAAAAGGACCGTCCCTTTGCCACGTTTCAGTTTTTCTGCGGGCAAAATATTCCGGCCAGCCTGCTCTCATGATACTATGAAAGAGATCTATACCAGGGTTGGTAACAAATTGCAATGATATATATTGACCCCTTAATATAAACGTGGTACATTTAACTAACAAATGGTTGTTAGTTTTTCTCCGCGGGAAAAGAGGCAACTGCATTAATGAAAGTAAGCACCAAAGAAAGAATCAAGGAAGCCGCCCTTTCCATTTTTGCCCGTAAAGGCTACGAAGGGGCCACCATGCAGGAAATCGCCGAAGCAGTAGGAATCAACAAAGCGTCCATCTACAACCACTACAAGGGGAAGGAGGACCTGTTCTTCGCGGTTTACCAGGATGTAGCCGGTGACTACGTTAAGCTTTTGGAACGGGTCATGGGCGATTCCAAAGACATGAAGCTGGCGGAAAGGCTTGTTTACGTATTTGAAGAGGAAATCCTCTATTTTTATAGAAATCCGGAGAGCCGGGCATTTTGGAACCAGATCACCCTTTTCACCCCGAATGTATTGCGCGAAGAGTTCTGGAAGGACCTGACTCAGCGCGAGCTGTTTTTCCGTACCCAGTTGGAAGCACTGTTTCTGCAGGGAATGGAACAGGGCATCATCCGCCGGGATGATCCGGCGAAATTGATGTTTTCCTATCGGGCAATGCGAGAAGGCCTTTTGAATTGGATGATAACCATCCCCCATTCGGAAGAGGAATGGATCCGGGACGTCTGGAAAGACTTCTGGCTGGGGTTTAAAGCCAGACCGGACTCGGAAGAAAACGACGCATGGCTGAACGAGGATTTTAAACGCAAACCTAAGAAGCGGCATCACTATAAAGGGGAACTGGATGAATATTCAGCGGAATGCCTGGTTTGTAAAAATGAGTTCTCCATCCCCTTCAACGACTTCCGCTACAAGGATATCAAGTACAACCGCGGCGATTACCATGTCTGCAATGACTGCGGCAAAATGATCCAGGACGAAGCCCAATTGCTCACTGGACTCACTCCGGAGCTGATCGACCTCTGGGAAATGTTGTTTCCAGGCGGAAAGAGAAAGTAAGCGGTCTGGCCGAACACCTCGAAACATCCGGCCAGCCGGTCGGAACAATGCAGCCCAACTGCTGATTAGAATCAAAGAGGCGCTTTTCGAACACCTTAACGGGGCATTTTCCGCTATGCGGGCATATCTTGTCCCACTGATGAGAGCTGGAGGTGTAAGCCATGTATACGACCATATGTATCATCTGTAAACAGGAATTCGCCATCCCCTATTCCGATTTTCGCTACAAAGACATCAAATACCATCGCGATGTCCATCATTCTTGCGATAAATGCTCTAAGCTGGTGCAGGAGGAATGCCAGAAGATCACCGGGCTGACCCCGGAGGCTATCGACTTCTGGGATAAGATCCTCAGTGCCCGGAGCAGGTAGGAAATCACAGTACCAATCATTAAAAGAGAGGAGCATTACATCATGAAGAGTACCAAGGAGTTTAAACTGGTGGAGTGCGGCGGCACCGCCTATGAGATCGGAGTGCAATGGGGAGAAGGCTGCCGGGAGAGTTTTTATCAGACCGCTGAAAACAACTTCCGGAACATGGAGTTTATGCATCATGCGAAAAAGGATGAGATCATGGCCAGGGCCATGCGCTTCCTGCCCCTGATCGAGCAATTCGACCCTTACCTGGTCGACCTTATGAAAGGTCAGGCGGCCGCCACCGGGCTTAGTTTTGCCGAGATCGTCACTAGCCGATGTATCTTCGAATTATCGTTTTATTACCAGAACATAGCCGGTCTATGTACAGGTTTTGCCGCTGCCGGCAAGGCAACAGCTGGCGGCAAGACTCTCCTGGGCCAGAATATCGACTGGGCACCGGGCGCCACCGTCGACTTTTTGAAGGTTCATCATTCCGGCGGCCCGGACCAGTTCATTTTAAGCTTCTCCAATTCTTCCGAGTACACCCTTTCCAGCTCCGGGTTCGGCATTTGTGCCTTTGCTACCTTAGGCACCAACTATGCCTTTAACCTGCCCCTGGGCTGCTATATGCCACGGGTGATGCGCCAAAAGAACATCCCTGAGGCGATGGGCCTTTTGAAACAAGTAGCTCGCGGACTGGGCTGTTATCTCCTGGCCGATGCCGCTGGAACCATTTTAGGTATTGAAAGCACCTATAACGACTATGAGATTCTCCAACCGGTGGATGGCTTGATGCTGCATTCCAACCATTATCTGACCGAACGTTTTAAACATGACGATCTCTTGGCCTATCTGGTGGAAATGGGCCTCTTCCCTGCCGTTATGGCAACCGAGAGCTTCAATCGCTATGAACGGATTCACAGCCTAATGAGCAAAGAGGTTGGCCGGATCACACCAGAGACCGCTATGGAAGTTCTGGCGGACCATGAAGAGAATTATCCCTATTCAATTTGCCGCCATGATGATTCGAGTCCGTCCCCGTCGATTACTCATGCTTCATTTATAATGGTTCCGGCGGAGGGGACTATATATGTTGCCTGCGGGCATCCCTGCGATCATGAATATGTCCGATACACCTTTTAGGAATGAGTTACCGGGAGACGCGAATGTCATTGAACTGATAGCTTGGAAGAAGGAAGGGATCTACAGTGAATCAAAACCTTTACAATATCCCCCTTACCCTGCCGGTGACTGCTCAGGACCGCTTCATGTACCCCATGAAGGCTATAATCCATGTAGTGGTATCCTTTGACCAGCACCTCGATGTCGGCATCCTGCAAAGGGCGGTACGTTTATCCCTGGATACCGAGCCGGTCCTGGGCTGCCGCTTTGTCGAGGAGGACCCGCAGCCCCGCTGGCAGCGTTTTGAGAACCTGGATGAGATGCAGTGGCTGGCGTGCACCAGTCCGGATAATCTGGATGAAGCCATTGACCGCTTTATAAAGGACTCCTTCTTCCATGAGGAGCAGCAACTCAATGTCGGTCTGTTTCAAACCGAGGGCGGTGATACCCTGGTGGTAAAAATCAGCCACACCTGCTCAGACGCCGGCGGTCTGAAAGATTATCTGCAATTGCTGGCCGGCATCTATACCCGGCTGCAGGACAATCCGGATTATTATCCCCCGCCCCACACCTCGGGCTGCCGGGATCAGCAGCACTATTTTACGGCCCTGGGCATAAATGATCCGCTGGCCGGGTTTGACCCCCAGGCCCCGGCAACACTCCCTAACTGGGCCTTCCCCCATCACAGCAGTGAGACCAACCAAATACACACAGCTCGGCGCCGTCTCAAGAATGAGGCCCTGGACCGGATAATCACTTTTGCCAAAGATCACAATGTAACCGTTACCGCCGTCTTGCTCACTGCCATGTTCAGGAGCCTATTCGAAATGCTTGAATCGCCCTGGGGCGAAGAATTCGGGATGGGAGTAAGTATGGACCTGCGAAATAGGTTTTCCGGCAAACCCGATCAAGCTATATGTCCTCTGTCGCTGGGTATCAACCCCTGTATCACCTGCCTGGAAGAAGAATCTTTTGAAGAAACCCTCCAGAGGGCGTCTGAAGCTCTGGAGGAGCTGAAGCAGAATCATGCCGAACTGGTTGACGCCATCGCCGTGGAAGCATGGGCCAAATTAGATTACTCGGCTTTCCTCGCTCAGATCCAAGCCATACTGCAGTGGGTAGCAGATACCGGTAAATCCAACCCACTTTTATCTAATATCGGGGTGATCGATCCCTTAAATTTTAGCCAAACTCAGGCCACTGACATCTATCTGCTTACCCCCGTTGTAATACCGCCGGCCTTTGTGCTGGGGGTCACTACCTACAACCGTACCCTGACCCTGCAATGCACCTTCGGCGAGCCGGGGCATAGCAAAGAAGATATTGAAGGCTTCATAGACCTGATGGAGAAAGAGTTACTTCATCTGTAATGGTTATAAACTGAGGTCTCTGTAAAGATATGGAGAGGGGAATTATATTATGAGCGATTATAATTATGAATCCTATTGCGGTATGTATTGCGGAGCTTGTTCCATAATGAAGGCCTATCAGACCGGAGTGAAGGATCCCTTTGCAGAGTTCTGGAGCCAATCCGGCGCCGAGCTGAAATGCCGCGGCTGCAAATCGGATATGGTATTTGCAGGCTGTGCCGAGTTTGGCGGTTGTGCCACCTGTAATATAAGAACCTGTGCCAGGGAAAAAGGCGTAGATCGCTGCCTGACCTGCCCGGAGTTTCCGTGCGCTCTGTACAGCAATTCCGAGGTATCGCAAATGATAGCGGAAATGCTTCCCCACATGACTACTATAGCGATCAATATGCAGACTATCCATAGTCTGGGCATTGATGCCTTTCTTGAAGAACAGGAAGCCCAATGGAAATGCCCCGATTGCTCGACCGGTTATGCCTGGTATACCACCCACTGTTCCAACTGCGGCAAGGATCTGGGAGATCGCAAGCCCTATAAAAACGCTTTTGACAAAAGCATTTTCCAGCAGTTAACCCCGCCAAACCCGGATGAACCCACAAAATAATAGAGGAGACCCTGGATTTTCTTAAGAAGCATTTGTCTGACTGTTGATATTAGTAAGGGTGAAGGGTTTTTAGAACCGACAGCGTTTTTATTACGAACCGATAAGGACCGATTTTACATATAAGACATCATTAACTAGATAAATGACCATCTCCCGGATGTCAGAAAACAGTATGGATAACTGTCTAATAATAAAGGAGAAGTTTTGCATGCTGACATGAATGATCATGAACATGAATCGGGTCCTGGTGAAGCTTACTCGGGGCATGTCGGGATCGTCACCGAGCAACGTAAGGGGAAGACGCGTTATGGAATATACAAGAAAAACCGCTGTGATTACCGGTGCGGCCAGCGGACTGGGGCTGGGCATAGCCCGGGCCTGTGCAGCACGGAACATGAAACTGGTGCTGGCTGACATCAACAGAAACCGGCTGGATGAGATCGGCCAGGAATTCAGCAATGCCGGCGTGGAGGTGCTGACCCGAGCCGCCAATGTGGCGGAGGTCGATGATATGGAGCGTTTGGCTCACCTCACTTTTGAGCGTTTTGGCGCAGTGCACCTGCTCTTCAATAACGCGGGGGTGCTGGGCGAGTCCTCCCTGCTGGATGCCATGCTAAAAGACTGGGAATGGATCATGGGGGTTAATCTCTGGGGAGTCATCAACAGTATTCGTGCCTTTGTCCCCCGTATGCTGGAGAGCGGTGAGCCCGGCCGGGTGGTGAACATTGCAGGTACCGCCGGCTTTCTATCCGGCCCCGGCGTCAGTATATACCGCATGACCAAACACGCCGTGGTCTCTCTCTCCGAATCCCTGTACCATGAACTGACTGATTCAAGCGTCCAGGTATCGCTGGTCTCCCCGGCCTTCGTAAAGACCGAAATCATGGCAGCCGAGAAAAACCGACCGCCAAACATGCAGTGCTTTGCCCGAACAAAAATAGCCAATCCTGTGGAAGAAGCTGTTTTAGGGTTCTTCCAACAGCAGGTCGAGACCGCCCCTGATCCCGAAGTCGTGGCCGAAGCCATCTTCTCCGGCATTGACCAAAACAAGTTCTATATCTTTGCTCCTCCCCTGGCTAAAGATCAGCCAAACCGGGCCTGGATTCAAACCCGCATGGATAACATTGTTGAGGAGCGCAATCCCGTCTTTGCCGGCAAGAACTGGCCCGTCTAAATAACGGGCCATCTATCTTGATGCAGCTATAAATTTTTGTATCAACATCCTATCAAAAATGAGTTGGGTAATAAGTTTAAATACATTTTTACATTTGGCGGATATACTATAGTCAAAGGTATAAGGGGGTTGCCTGATGTTTAAAAAGATATTGGTAGCTTATGATGGCGGCGATATTTCCATGCGGGCACTCGATAAGGCTATCGAATTAGCCAAGGATACCCCAGCCGAGATCCACCTGATATCAGTTTACGGCGAAAACGACATCCAAGCCTTGCGGCTTCACGGAACCCAATATCCCGCCAACGCTAATGAATTGTTTCACCCTGGCAGCGAAGATTACAAGGAAGCGGAAAAAAACTATATTACCCTATTTCAAGTCGAGTCAGCTGAGAGAGTCAGGCAGGCCGGCATCCCTGTACACCCAATAGTTACTAAAGGCAAACCTCACCAGGCTATCGTTGAGCATGCCAAGAAGGTTCGCGCCTGCTTGATCGTTACCGGCACCCACAATCAGGGCACTGCTGCAAAACTGCTGCTGGGCAGCGTCGCTGACAGCCTTATCCGCCATGCCCCGTGCCCGGTGATGGTAGTTGGAGAAAAATAATCAGCACAAATTAAGCCCCACCGGATACGAACTCACTCAGTTCACCTCGGAGGGGCTTCACTCACATTATTGCCTCCAGTACAACGGAGCCGGGGGCTTCTAATGCAATAATTCTTATATAAGGGGCCTCCCTTCTAAGTGTCTATTCTTATGTCTTCCAGTCTTTCTTCTATAGCTTTTTTATCATAATCATCTTCTGCAAATAAAAGGGCCCTCTCGTAAAACTCTTTGGCTTTATATACTTCTTCGGTTATATCCTGATACATGTCCCCGTAAGCAATGTAGCTCCATGGATTATTGGGATACTCACTTATCAGGGTGTCCAACTCCTTTTTGGCCTCATCGAATTTCTTCAACCGGATATATGAGTCAGCAATAGACCTTCGCATATTATGAATGATTAACTCACTCTCATTTGGAAAATAGTTGCAAAACTCCGTGCAGTATTCGATACACTTTTCAAGGTAGACAGGATCATCAAGTCCGGCATTGTAAAGTTCGTTCTCTAAATCCTGACAGAAGTTCGAAATATAGAAACTGCCTTTATACTGCTGGTCCAGATAATCCATGTCTTTGAACTCGGGCTTAATTCTGAATTTTATTCCATTCCAAACATTCAGCCACGCGTCGCAAGCTGATTTATAATCGTTTTCTTTCAAGTATTCAAATCCTTTATCGATTAAATCAGTCATTTGTTCCATTGATAAGTTGTTATGGGGGGCTAGTCGCTCCCACAACACCCACACGGCAACCCAAGGAAATTCTTCATCTCTGTCTACCGCTGTAACCTTGAAGGTTTTATACCAGTGTTCAGATAATTGCACTGCCGAATAGTACTCTTCTACTTCCTGCAAAAACACAGATTTATCAAAGGCAATACCCATACTCTGCAATTTGCTGATGATTTCCTCTGTAGTCATTTCATTAGCTTTTCGATGTGTCCATAGGTTAGACAGGAATTTGGCAAAGCTCTTTTTGGCCGCTTCCACTACCGCTTTATCCATACAGCATTTTTTATACTTTTTGCCGCTGCCGCAGGGGCAAGGCTCGTTTCTGCCTATTTTACTCATTGCGTCCTCCATTAAATCATCATAATCTATAAATACAAATTGTTATTATTGTTGTTCAATATGCTGGCAATTTAGACGAGTGGATGCAAAACAAACCCTGATTTACCGCTCTATTCCTTGAGTTCTTTGATTCCTTTGGCATTTTGGGTAGTAACAACCTTTTTACCGGTTCTTTGCTCGATCTCCCGGCGGGCATTTCCTGCCACATTTCCGCCCTGCCGGGCTATCTCTTGGTTATCTGCAAAACTCTGTGGTTCATTTTCTTTGGATATTTCTGTGGTGGTCGCTTCCGCCAGCATACTCAGCACCAATTCCAGATTCGTCATATTGTCACGCAGATTTTCCTTCGTCAAGGATTTCAACCGCTTATACTCCCTCGTAGTATAACCAGACCATGCTTTAGTGATTTCATCAGTCAGGATGGCATATTCCCGGCCCTTTTTCACCCCTCTAGTATCCCATTCATCAGTTAGTTCTTTGCGCACTTCGATGCTTTTCAAGCGTTGATTAATCCAAGTATTGGAATATCCCTTTTTGTGATATGTTTCCAAAGCACGGTCTATAGCCAACTCAGGATCAGCTGTCTCATTGATACGTTCATTACCAACCTGGGCCAGCCACATTTTAAAAGGCTCGGCGTTGGGTGAGGGAATGGACTGAATAAGCCTTAGAATCTGTTCAGTATCCGCTACATCGGTATTTCGCATTTTCCCATCAGCGGCAAGCATTTTCAAAGCGTGACAATTTGTCACACTTTCATTGCCTTCCTTTTTCAGGCGCTCTTTTAGTTTTCGCCAATATGCTGACGGATTAATACTGCCGGTCAAAACCGCAATTATATCAACAATCGAAAAAAACCATTTCTCATATTCATCATCCCATAAAACACGAATCCTATGATCATTAAACAACCTGATGGCGTTATTCTGAGTCATTTAGCATCTCCCCACCTTCTCAACATGTTAATTCTTCCCAGTAACATAATTCTACATTATACTAAATAATCCTTCCCTCACCTTTCGCAGTTGTGGTGTGCTCAGCACGTGAGAATTGCGAGCGCAGCGCGGCAATCTTCCCCTATTTTTGCTCGCAATAGCAATCAAAAGCCCGGCTGGTTCATTAATGAACTTATCCGGGCTTATAGTGTTCATATATAGGAGATGACCTCCGGGTATCTATCTATACTGAATAATAGTTGATTAAGCATCCCCGCAGGATGATATCCCGTTCATCAGCAGACAGCTTCTTTAGAAACAGGTCGATTTCCCGCATGCCCTTACTGCCTATTATCTGAGCCTTGATCGTTTCATCACCGTTCTGTAGTTTTTCGCGAATATCCGGGACAAAAACCAGGTCGCCCACCTCGAAGCTCACGTCGTTGCCAACGGTGAAGGGAAGCATGCCCCAATTTATCAGGTTGCTGCGGTATCTCTTGGTGGCATATTCCACTGCGATATTCGCCCAGGCTCCCAGCACCTTCTGACATGAAGCCGCCTGCTCCCGAGCGGACCCGTCACCTGGCTTCACGGCATAAACCACGCTGCCGATTTCGATGGTTTTCAGCAAATCGGCTACGTCGGCAAACTGCTTATTGTGCGCCAGCACCCTGGTGCCGATACCTTTCAGTGCATCCGACATAGCCGGTACCTTTTTCGTGTTATCCACCAGCTGGCGCCGCTCCTGCTCCAGGGACCTTATGGCCTTGGCTTTACCAACATAGCCGGGGTCTTTTCTGGATAGAGTAAACTCCGCCAATCTATGCGGATTGGAACGGAAGGAAGAGGTCTCCCCGGAAGGAATCAGCTCATCGGTGGTAGTAACCGGATCAGTGATTACCGTAGCTACTTCCAGCACCATATTCTGCGGCAGGGGGCTCATGGCCGGCCAGTCAGCGATGTTGGGGCCGAATTTCAGAGATTCGTTAAGCGCCGGCTTTTGGTAGCCATCATATACCCGGTTGGCATATATCTCCGGGTTAAAGGTATAGCTTATCCGGGCGGGCTTGAAATCCAGCTCGGTCGCGGGAGTCAGTATGCCGCCGTTCAGAGCAGTGGCAGCTATGGATCTGGCATCCATCAGGGCCACCGAGGAGATCTGGCCCTCGTTCGGTTTCGAACCCTCCCGGTTGGGGAAGTTGCGGGTGGAATGCCGAATGCTCAATCCCCCATTGGCCGGTACATCACCAGCGCCGAAACAGGGACCGCAGAAGGCGGTTTTTATAGTTATACCAGCTGCCAGCATCTTGGCAGCAGCCTGGTCTCTCATCAATTCATAGTAGATCGGCTGGCTGGCCGGGTACACGCTGAAAGCCAACTCCCCATGGCCAATCGACCTCTTGTCCACCATGGCCGCAATCTCGTACAGATTCTCAAAAGAACCACCGGCACAACCGGCTACCACCGCCTGATCCGCCCTGAGCTTGCCGTTTACGATCTTATCGGTCAATTTGAACTGTATGTTGGGATTCTCAATTTGCTTTTGGCCCTCGATCTCTACTTTGCGAAGAATATCGCCGGCATTCTGGTTCAGCTCGGCAATGGTATACACATTGCTGGGATGGAAGGGCAGGGCAATCATGGGTTCGATCTTATCCAGGTCGACCATGATCAGGCCATCGTAATAGGCGGCTTTGCCCGGCTGTAATTTGCTGTAGCATTCGGGACGGCCATGGGTTTTGTAGTAGCCCTTCACCTTGTCGTCAGTGGCCCAGATCGAACTCAAGCAGGTGGTCTCAGTGGTCATTACGTCAATGCCGTTGCGGTAATCCACTGATAACTCTCCGATGCCAGGGCCGATGAATTCCAGGACCTTATTATTGACAAAACCATTGTCAAATACTGCCCCGATAATAGCCAGAGCCACATCCTGCGGACCCACTCCCGGCTGGGGCTTGCCCTCCAGGTAGACGGCAATAACATCCGGATAGGTCACGTCCCAGGTCTTCTGCAAGAGCTGCTTTACCAATTCGGGTCCGCCTTCGCCAACTCCCATGGTTCCCAATGCGCCATAACGGGTATGGCTGTCGGAGCCAAGAATCATGTTGCCGCAGCTGCTCATCATTTCCCTCATATACTGATGGATAACCGCCTGATGGGCCGGGACATAGATCCCGCCATACTTCTGCGCCGCGGACAGGCCAAAAACATGGTCGTCTTCATTAATAGTGCCGCCCACCGCACATAGGCTGTTATGGCAATTGGTCAAGACATAAGGAACCGGAAACTCTTGCAACCCGCTAGCCCGCGAAGTCTGAACGATTCCGACATAGGTTATATCGTGTGAAGCCAGGGCATCAAAGCGAACCTTCAGCTGGTTCATGTCGCCGGAGGTATTATGTTTAGCCAGAATGCCATAGGTTATGGTACTCTGCCTGGCCTGGTCAGGGTGCAATTTATTAATATCGATAGGCAAGTCTGCACCGTTATTCAAAACATTTGCCTTACCGCCTTGCAGCTCTATAAGCGTTTTTCGGTTTAAGAGGAATACCCCGTTATTTATTAAGCGAACCAAAACAGCACCTCCAAATAATCGTCAAAACTAATTATTAAGGGAAAAACCACTTAGTATTTTAACACAATATTGTTATGAGGACATAGGAAGATGGAAAGGCGAGTATTTGTCATTGCTGCGAAAACCGGGGAAGATTGCTTCGCTGCGCTCGCAATCACAAAATAAAAAATTGCCGCCCCGACGCCCCGCCTGTCATTGCTGCCAATACTAGGGTACTGGTCATTGCGAAAACCGGGCACTCAGAGCATCAGATCAGAAGGCTTACCTATTAAGCATTGCTCAAAAATTGAAACTAATCTCTGAGTGCCGGGGATGCGGCAATCTTAAAGGATTACTAAATACTGTATACCTTTGCCATTTTTCTTGACATATGAATTCAAGGGAAATATATTCATGATGAGGTAATTCTCAAAATTACATATCATACCGAGGTAATGATGCCTGTATCTCGACTGGAGTGCAGGCATTTTTTGCCGAATTTTAGCCGCGTTACCCGTTCAGCTTCAGGATGGCCCAGGGTTGCCGCCAAGTTCAAATACCGCGACAGGAGATCCGTAAATTGCATCAGCACATCGACCATAAACTGGTCAAGCCATATTTCCAACCAATTATCTGTGTAGACAAGGGCGATATCTTTGCTTATGAAATTCTCGGCCGGTTGTACGCCGATAATGAAATTCGGAGCCTGGGTCCGTTTTTTCACAATCCGGCCATCTCGTCAGTCGACAAGGTAATAGTGGACAGGGTGGTTCGTTTTAAGGCTCTGGAATTGTTGAAACAGGAGCAGAGAAATGAGGTATTGTTCATCAATATACAACCGCAATGGCTCCAGCCGTTTATCAATGTTCCCGAGCTGCTGCCGACGCTCGATAAGATGAACCAGATGGAACTGGCTGGCAATCAGGTGGTCATCGAGATCTGTGAGGACGAATTTGCTGATGATCAGGAGGTGCTGTTGGATTTAGTTCAGCGATACCGCCAGGCTGGTTGTAAGATTGCCATCGATGACTTTGGCACCGGGTTCAGCAGCCTGGACCGCATCGTATCACTAAAACCTGATTACATAAAGGTTGGAGCTAACTTGATCACCAGCGATGCCCGCTTCGGCTTCGGGCAGTATATGATGGAATCTCTGGGTATACTCTGCGAGAAGACTGGCACCAGTCTAATCCTGGAGGAGGTTGAAACCATAGAACAGTTCTTAATGGGCCTGGAAACTGGTGTACGATTCTTTCAGGGCTATTTATTCGCCCGGCCGAGCCCTGATTTCCAGGAATCGGAGGTTAGCTATAGCTTGATTGACCAGGGTATGCAGTCCTTTATAAACCGTAAGACGGAACAGCAGTTAAACATTCTGGAGGTATCCAACAAACTGGATGCCTTCGTCCGGCAGAGATTTTCAGCTCTTGGCATCCAGCCCCATATGGAAAATATACGGGAGTGTATTACGGAACTGACTGCGGTGGCGCCTGAATACTGGCTGCGCATGTACGTTTGTAATGGCGGGGGATATCAGGTAACTCCTAATTACACTCGCAATCACCAGGCAAGCTGGTTACAGGAGCAGCAATATCTCGGACGCAATTGGTGCTGGCGCCCCTATTTCCTGCGCAGGGTAGTAGAGGCGCGTTATCAGGGCCGGGGAGTTCTCTCACAACCCTATATGGATCTGGAAACCAGAATTAACTTGTGGACCTTTGTATATCCCCTGACGCAAGACTTGTTTTTGTTTATTGATCTGAACCTGAATATAGTGCCCCCCGTGTCTCATTGCGATATCTTATAGTCGATTTCTCCTTGACGCAGACTACGACCCTGGATATTTGACTTCAACTCATGAAACGAACCGGGGATCATAAGCTGCAGGTTGTAATCCTTCACCTTTTTCTGCTGCACGTAATTGATGTAATTGGCCTCGATAGCTTCCCTTAACCTAAACTGACAATCTAATGGGGTGAACAATTCCGGGAGAATGATAAAGTCAGGATTCTCATTAAATATTTCTTCGATATAGGGAAAAATCAATTCCTCATAATAATCATCACAAACCCCAGTGGCATAGAAACACTTGGATGTTTGGGTATCATTTTTTCCTTCTTTTGAAATAAAGTATTTCTTTTTGTTTTAGTCCCATTTATACGGTGGTTGAATACATACCGGGAAAACGAGCGGTGTTTCAATTTGACCAGGCCGGGGCTTTAGCAGCTTTTGATGGAAGGCACTATTTTGAAGTGGTACCCAGACGAGATTATGTGCTTCTTCGCCATGTTGTTGAAGGGGAATGTCGTTTTAAGGACTGGATGCTTTGGCACTTATTCATCGGTCCCCTGCACAATGCATTGCTGGAAGATGGGCTGGACCTGGCCGAAAACAGCCTCACCGCTTCATCCAAAGTGACAAGGTCTAGTGCTTGGGTTAAATGTTTGCTATATATGATAGCACGCCAACAAGCCTCCCATTAAGGTTGGTGCCTGCACGTCAAGGGATCTGCTAGTTCAATTTAGCTTCAATCACCGGCTGATCCCGGGTACTGTGGATTCTAACCGCCCAAGCTCTATGAACCCGCCTGGGATGTTCACGCCTGACATCCCCTATCACAGGCAGCTTTCTTATACTCATACAAGAAACCATATTTCTCAGCCAATTCCGCTTCCAGCTCCTTGATTTTTTTATGAGCTACCAGAGACGCCCGGATCGAGGCCCCTAACTCCAGAGCCCTCTGGCTCATCCACTCCCCGATCCAACTGTTTTCTATGGTTATCTCGTACAGCTCGTTTACCGCCGTACTGTAGTCACCCTTCAACGACGACACGTCAGCCAATTGCTTTTTCAACCGGTTTATCTCCATGAATATTCGATGTATGTCTTCTATCATTTCAAGGTCAATAAATACCTCGTTTTGCTCCTGCGATAATGATATCTGCCTGGCAGTGATCTCCAAACCCCTTCCCCCTTGATTAAATCAGCATCTATCACATACATATTATTAATATGTTGTACGCGTTGCGCTTACCAATATTTCTCATTGTATAAGTATATGGGGTTTATGTCAAACATATATTAAGCATTTCGCTTACTTTTTTCTTCCATTACTTTTTGAATGCTATATTAGGGCTTGAGAGGTGTATCAATGGAAACTATCGGCGAAAGAATACGTGCTCGACGCGAACAGCTTGCCTGGACTCAAGCCAAGCTGGCGGAAATGCTTAATGTAAAAATAGGTACTGTTTCGGGATATGAGCGTAATTATCGTGTCCCCGATGCTCGTATGCTCCAATTGCTTGCTGGTGTTTTGGAAGTATCTTCTGATTATCTACTTGGATTAGCAAAGTCAGAGCATGTTAGTAAGCATGATTATTTACACGTAGAGGATATGTCGGATTGGATGGAGATACTTGAACTTACAGCAGAGTCTGGTTTAACAGCCTTGCAAGTAAAACAGATTTTGTTGAACTATATAGAAACTGCCCGAAACATTAAGAATCTAAAATGAACGTTTGTTAGGGTGTGTCCCGAACTTTATGTAAAGTCCAAATCGATTTTAGAATATAGCATAGCGATTCACTTACACCGTGTCTTGTAATACCATTCAATCTGCTCGTCACATATCCTGATCAGCTCTTCGCGATCTTCCAGGGTAAGCCTTCTCCATAAAGATGGTACAAAAGCCACCCGATTAAGATCTTTCCTGTGTTCCAGGAAATATTTGCGTTCAAACTTCTCAAAAGGCATGTCCAGCATTACCCGCGTTATTTGCAAATCATTCAATTCCTTAACCCGGCTCATGACCATACTGGAGACTTCCACGGTCAAGCCACAGTCTGCCCGTTCTTCATAAAAAGACCGAAAATAAGCAATCAGCGCATTCAAATCAACTTGTCCCTTATCATCAACCAGTTTGAGCATGCCTCTCATCATTACCGGTTTGTAGGAGGCGGCCATGGCGCGGGACTTTACATAGGCGACAAAGTCCTCTTTGATTTGGTCAGGATCACGGGCCGGAATATTAAGCTGTCTGCGAATATCATCCAAACGCTCCCGCTGAAAATACCGGTGCAGAACCCTGCCCATTGGCAATTCCAGATCAGGTCCTGGCGTAATTCTACCCTCTTCCACCCAGCGACGGGCAGTCGCATCATCGACATACAACTCCATGGCCAGTTCATGCAAAGACATCATATCCTTTATTTCTTCCTGCCAATCAAATAAATCCACAATTTCATAATCCCGGACAAAAATATTGTGCGGCAGGATGGTATCCGGTTTTTCACCGGCCTGCAGGCGATGTTGTTCTTCCTCCAATGTTTCACGTGGAGCCAAAACGAGCGCGCCCGGGCGGTACTCCTTAACCTTGAGTAACCGATGCAGGTTTATGGAATGATTATGTCGGGCACTGTTGTCAATAAAGTCAAAAACCAGCAAAGCCTCTTTTCCCGGCGCCCTTCGTGTGCCTCTGCCGAGTTGCTGCAGGTATATCACCCGGGACAAGGTGGGTCGGGCCATAAATATAACTGCCGTCTCGGGACTATCCCAACCCTCATTCAGAATATCGCAGGCACATAATACACGAATCACTCCGTCACTGTATTGCTGCAAGACTGACTCTCGGTCAGTTTTATTCATGCGGCCCTCCACCACAAAGGCCTTGATCCCGGCTTCTCGAAATAATTCTGCCACTTCTTCAGCATGGTTAACACTGGCACAGAAGACCACGGCCTTCTCGCCAGGCACATGGCTGAGATAGGTTTCTACTATCAAGCGGTTTCGTTCCGGAACATGGATAACCTGATCCAGATCCCGGTAGTTGTATTTTACTCCATTAAAACGGACCCTGGTAAAGTCGATGTTGGTCTTAACCCGCACACAACGGATTGGAACCAGTTCACCGATCTCCACCGCTGTTTTTAAATCCAACCGGTGGGCTTCGTTCTGGAAGATCTCCATGATAGATTCCTGGTCATGCCGCTCGGGAGTGGCCGTCATTCCCAGGAGAAAACGAGGTGTGAAATAGGATATTACCTTACGATAACCGGATGCGGCAGCATGATGAGCTTCATCAATAATTATGTACCCGAATTCATCAGGCCTAAATGCCTGCAAGTGAGACTGTAAACCTTGAATGCTGGTTATTATCACATCGGCAGAGGTACCACGGTTGTAGTCAATAATCTCCGTCTGTGCTTCCGGCCACAGTTCTTGAAACTTCTGCCGGGCCTGCTTCAGTAGTTCCACGGTGTGAGCCACAAACAGAGTTTTTAAGCCCATTCTTTTGGCATCTAGAACTGCTGTAGTGGTCTTACCCGTTCCCTGGGCATCGGCCACCAGTGCTATGGTATTATACCCCTCCCGCAATTCCTGCAAGCAATACAATGTCTCAACCTGGTGCGGACGCAGTTCGAGATAAGCCCCTCTTTGCCTGGGCAAATAATCAGCGGAGATTTGAAAATGGGTACTTTGGCCCAAAAACTGGACCAACTCGGATTTTACCCGTTCAGGATCATTAATCAGTTGCCGGTAAGTCCAAATGTAAACCCTCCAGCCCAAGTAGGTGAGGCTGTTGCGTTTCAACAAGTCATCCAGGTATTTATCCAAGGAAACCAGGGCCGGATTGTGCCACTGTTCTCCATCTATCTCGATAGCAAACCGCTCCAACGGAGTTTTCAAAGCGTAATCAATATACCGATTATCACCATAGATGTCCTGAAAAGGATATTCATTAATCAAATACTGTACCCGATCAAGGCCAAAGGTATCAGCAAATAGCTCAACAAACGCATCCTCAGCTGGTGAGGCGGCGTCCACCGCCGTAAGGTTATTTTCGCTGAAATCCATAATTCTTACTCCCGCCCCAACAGGATAGCCTAATATATCCTTTTATCAGGGATTACCCCCCGAACACCCCCGCGCGGGTTATCAACATCACCTTTATAGCGAGGAATTAGATGAATATGCAGATGAAAAACAGTTTGTCCGGCAGCTTCGCCGCAGTTTACCCCAATATTATAGGCATCTGGCTGAAAACGCTGATCCAAAAAAACTTTACACTCTTCTAACAGATCATTTATGGCTTGTCGTTCCTCACGACTACTATCCCAGTAATCAACTACATGCCTATAGGGAATGATCAGCATATGACCTTCATTAACCGGATAACGATCGAAAATGGCATAGGCCAGGTTGTTAGATAATATAACCTGGTCAGGACTGCAAAATGGGCAAACTGGCATACTATAATGTCACTCTTTTCTATAACAGCGAATTCCAGTATTTTATCGATCAACGTATGTATGTGCTTCTAATACGGGTTTTTATGCGTATTTCTTAACGATGTCGATTATTGCGTCACCATATTTCTTACACTTTACCTCGCCAAAACCCGGGACTTTCATTAATTCTTCAATAGTACTGGGCATTAGTTCAATTATGTGGCTTAGGAGCTTGCTTTGTTTCTCTGTTAAGTGGGCATAAATCAAATTCCCATTATATTCAGTAACTACAACCATCTTCGGTTTTGTTGATTTACTAGGAATCCTGTTTGTTTGGCTGCAGTTGTATTATTTTTATTGAGGTATCCTATTTCTGTTGATACTAGGTTCATACAGCAACACCTTTCGCTAATATTTTCATTATATGCCATTCAAAAGCAGTCAGCTATGAATTTATTGTGTACCAGAAGTTTGTTTTAGAGTATCAATTTGACGGATGACGTCATTCCTGCTCTTGCAATCGATAATGCACTGGGGAAACTGATATTCGTTCATGATGAGAGATATGAAGGCGGCGGGATTCAGGAAAAAACAATATGCGCTTGAGCCAGCGGAGGATGATCACTATCGCTCCAGAAACAATGAAATAGTACCCTTGTCATTTGTTTTTCTGTAATACAGGAGACCATAATCATGATATATTAATAGCAACATTTACTAGAAGTGGTGATCATTTATTTCTCAGCATGATAAAGGAAGCCCTCAACTAAAAAACCAGACCTTGCCATCAGCCTTTAAACAGCCGGAACAGACTCAATCACCCGGAGGTTCAGATTCGATGGCCTTAATCCAGCGGGCCAGGCTGGCTCCTCAATCGTTGACACCGGCTGCTGTAATGCAACTCCAAAAGGCAGTCGGCAATCAGGCCGTCTGCCAGCTCATGCGGGAAATCGAGGCGATGGCTCCTCAATCCGGGCAAGAACGAAAAATGAAATATTCAAACGACGACACAGCGCTTTCTTTGAATAGCCCTTTACCGGCGGGTGACAATAGCAAAGGGCTCAGTCTTCCTGCCCAAAGAAAACTCTATGCTCAGAAACAGGTAAGCTCACCCGGCAATCCGGTGATTCAAATGAAATTAGAAGAGGTTATGGTAACTGGCATAACCCATTTGGTCGAAATGCATGGCAAGTCCCTGTTTAAGAGCGAAGAAGCTGAGGAATTAGAACAAGGCGACAGCGTTACCATTGAGACTACTGAAAAGGTGAGATCACGGCGCGGACCCAACCAGGAATTATTCAGAGAAGATGATAAAAAGCGGGGAACCCATATATATCGCTGGTATAAGGTGAAAAAGATTGGTGAGTCGGAGGAGAGCCGCAATCTCTACATTCGGGAAGACACCTTTATTACGGGAATACCCAAAAAGGACATGGCGTCCTATATCGGGGATTCCCCGCCCTCCTTAAATGCCCGGCCGGGTAAGAAAGACGCCAAACCCAGAAGCCCGGAGTCAAGGGCTTTGGACCGCTTTACCCGGGCATATTGGATTCCGATGATAGAAAATGATAAGCATAAGCATAATTTTACTCCCCATATCGCGACAATGATCCTGGGAAGCGAGATCTATGCATCAGGTAATACCGGCGATAGGGCAATTCCCAAGGATAATGATTGGAATATGGAATTTGTTGAGTTTGTTAACAAAAATGATTATTTGCTCGGCAAGAGAAAAGATCAGATTAAAAAGCGCAGTAAGCTCAAAACGAAATTGAAGGCCCAGGGAGAGGGCAGGTATAAGCCTCCCGGCGTAATGGATCATGACGCCATGCAAATAATTGGCTCCGCGATAAAAGAGCCGCAAAGTGTAAAATTTATCGGCATGGAACAAAAAGGGCCGACCAAACACGGGGAAATGCTTTTACAGGATGTTTTGCATGAAAAAAAACCGAGAAACAAGGATCGGGATTTAGGCATGCCAAGGACTCGACTCCAACAACAGCATATTTCCGGTGTCCTACTCGATTGCCTTTTCTGCCATTGGGCGCATGCGATTTTTAACGAAATAATAGGACCGCAGATGGGTTTACAGATTACCACGTCGGGAACTCATGGCGGCATACCATCAAAATGGAAGGCTCCGGATTGGCTGTTCAATGATAAAGGAGCCTGGAGCGTTTTTGTGAAAAAACTCGATGAGAATAAGGTTAAGTACAATAAGAAAAACCTGGAGGAAGGCTACGTAATAGTAGAAAAATCCTCTTCAGAGAGAATGGAACTGCCGGACGAATCGGATTCCGAGCTTGAAAACATCGATTAAGGTGATTAACTCAGGTTCGCACGAAACAGGTTCAAGGAAATGGAGAGAGATTAGAATATAGTGGTTTCATTAAACGTATAAGATTGCCGCACTACGCAAGCGCTAAACATATTGTTCATCATATTTCAATAAACCCGGGCTAGGTGTTACCTTCATCCAATTCATGGCGGCGAGATTACGTATAGACAGTGCTACATCGATTTCCTGTAAAGGCGGGCGTCTGCGTTGTTTCCACTCCATAACGGCCTTTAGAACGTCTTCTTCGCGGGGTATGTTACCGTCGTCCGTAAGTTGATCTGCCGAAAAAAGAACCGTGGCTAGTATTTCGGCCTGGCTGGTATCAACTCGCATGAAGAGATCTACCACCCGGTCAATTATGCCGTTCCATTTGCTATAATGCTCCAACAATTGTTTACGGATATTGCCGTATGCCGGGCCAACTTCGATCCTTAGCATATTTCCTGAGGATTTTTCAGATAAAAGATTTCTATTCACCAATATAGTCTCTAACTCTTTAAGTTGTGGTGAAAATGGTCCATAGCTGCTCTTTTGATGATTCAAGCCGGTGGGTATCCCCTCCCGCGATGCGACAAAAGCGATCTTTTGAAAAATGGTTCTGCCTACCGGATAATGATAGGGTTGCTGTTCCAGGCGATAGAGAATTTCCACTAACATTAGCCAACCATCCTTAAGACGTTGGTTACCGTTGCTTGTCAATGGTTCAGTAGTTTTCGGCTTATTAGCTTCGTATTGAATAGCCAAGCATTCTAAATCATCTATAGTAAGTGAGCCATCGGGCGCATATAATTCAGCTTCAATATCCATTTGCTTCAAATAGTAAAAAATAATCGGGCCAACTACCTTCCATTCCAGTTGACCATTCCCGCAACCCAATGGCGGAACGGCAATAGAACTAACTCCCCAGTCCTTATAATGGCTTACAATGTACTCCATACCCCTTTCGATATCCTGTAATTGGGATACCGAACGCCAATGGTCTTTGGTCGGGAAATTAATTATATATGGAGATATTAGCCCCTTGTATATATAAGGCTGACCCGGTTTTACCTCATTATTATTGCATCTTTGCTGGTAATCCAAATACATGTTAGGAAACATCTTTTTAAACTGCAAAGCCAAGCCTTTGCCCATTACCCCGACACAATTCACCGTATTGACCAGAGCCTGAGCCTGCGATTTAAACATATCTCCAAAAACCAGCTTAATCATGTTGCCTCCTACAATAAAAACATATGTTCGCTTATTATTATATTACCGGTAAAGCCAGTATCCATCAATCTTTTCCTGGCTATTCTCCCCGAAACATAAACACCGTCTATATAGGCTGAATCAATGCGGTTGGGTACCAATACCTCAGCACACTTAATAGATTTATGCTGCCATTCGGTAATTTGGTCAAGATGAGTCCAGTATTCACTGAAAACTAATTCGCCATCCACCCTTCTTAACCCTTCTGGACTGGGATAAAATGCAGCATAACCACTTGCCGCGTTCTGATCAGTCACCACGGCACCAGCTATATCCAAAACCTCGGTACTGATGCATAAAACGCATAGTTCTTGATGGAGGTTCTTTCGTAGATACATCATAGGATTGCGTGCACATATATACAGATTGGCATAATCATGCAACCATTTACCCGTCGGCAGCTTCTTATTTTTTCTCCGTTCCTGCACATCTTGCAGCGATACGTTTACATGGTCCATTCTATCAGCCAATTTATGCGATAAAATACCGTGCTCCATAATAGAAGGAACATTAACAATCGGAGTTATATAATGGAGTTCTGATAAATCCCTTCTATTCATCCGCAACAACTTCCTTAAAACAAATTATCGGTCAAGAGACCGGACTATTTTATCTCCAAAGTCCTAGCAGCTCTTTCCCCATTCTTTCCAATTATCCAGTATTCATCGGTGCCCGGCAAATGGAGTTCTCCAGATGACTTGGATCAAAACTAGTTGTTACTGAAAGCTTGGCAGTAGCATTTACCAAATGTTTCTGCTAAATTATCAATACTGTCCTATCTCTAGAACAGCTCTAGAACAGCTCTAGCTGCTTTTGCTCCCCTAGACTCCGCAATGCCTCCGGCTCGTGATCCTGAAAGTAGGCATGGCGGATGTCCTGCTGGGTGGCCATAATGTATTTATCGGCACTGGTACTAGGCCGCAGCCGGCAGCTGTAGACGATGGGAAAGTAGTCCCTGACAAAGCTGCCCTCTGCCAAGGCGGTAAGGGCTATGATCTGAAAGCCCAAGTGTTCGGCGATAAAAAACACCGGGTCCAAAACATGCTCGCTGGAGGCCTGGCCGAAGGGGTTATCCAGAATAACTGACCGGTTGCGCTTTATTCCAGGATTGGTGGCCTGCCGTTTCTCGGCCAGATAGTTTTGAATGCCCAAAAATAGCGCCATATTCTTGCTCCATTTTTCCCCGCCTGACCACTGATTGGAACTCTCCCAGGGGCTGGGGTGGCTGCTGACCTTGCCATCGGCGGTCACCTTGCGGCATTTGACCTTAATGCTCTTTTCTTTCATGACATTGCGTAAGAGCTGTTGGGGGCGCAGCCATTTTTCGATATCCCGGTGCAGGCGGGCATGGTCTTCATTGCCGCTGTCATCCTTATACTGGTCACTCTCGATCTGGCTTATCATCCAGTCCACATGGCGCCGCAACTCGCTCTTGCCCTCCTGTTCATCCCAGTAGGGGACCTCAAACAGAAAGATATCTTTCCAGTCTTCTTCGACCTTAACCCGCGTCTTACGGGGAATGATGCGCAGTTCGCCGGCCATGGTCTGCAAATAGTTATGTAAATAGTTAATGAACTGCTGCAATTCGCGGTCATGCTCGCGCATATCGTCTTCGGCATGGCGAATAGCCAGAGCAATGCGCTGGCTCAGCCGGCTCTGCCAGCCCAGCACCTCCTGATAATTGTCTCGTAGTTCCAGGCCGTTTAGTACCTTGCGCCGTAGCCGGATGTCCTTGATTTCCTCCTGACAAAACAGTTCCAGTCGTCGTTTTCGGGAGTGCAGTTCCTCCCGGAGCTGGTTTACCCGAGCGTGCTCTTCCTGCAGCTTTAAGATATACTGGTTGACTATTCCCATGGTCTGGTAAGAAAAGTCCTGTAGCACACCAGAAGGCAAATCCACCGCGATAACCTTATCCGACAGATATTCGTAGCGCTCGTTTTTCTTGTCCAATTCGGCCTGAGCCTCGCTGAACCGGTCTCTCTCCGTCTTCAGATTGCTTTCCTGCCGGTTCAGATAATCCTGGCGGATCCGCAGTTCATCATATTCTTGCTGCAGCTCTTCCCGCACCACTGCCAGCGGCTTGCTGAAGGCAACTGGTTCCGGGTACTTTTCGTAAAACGCCTTCTTCCGTGTATCAAAACGGTCGCGGGCCACGGCTTGGTTCTTTTCCGCCTGTTTGAGGCCTGGTTCAAGTTTCTTTAGTATCTGCTTCAACTCGGCAATTTGTTGGAGAAGGCTGTCGATTTCCCGTTCCCCTTCGGGAGGAAACACCATGTCCTCAATAACCAGGACCTCGCAGCTACGCAGCTTGATGGCCAATTGTTCTTCATCCTGCTCTTTGGCCCGGCGGGCCTGAGCCAAAATATCCTCCAGGTGTTGGCGCCCCTTTTGCTTCTTATTGAGGGCATCCAGCAAATCCTGCCGCTCCGCCTCCAGCAGAGAGCGCCCCCGGTCGCCAGCTATCGGGAAGACAGCGGCCACCTCTTTATATATGGTTTGCCCCTGCAAATGCCTGAGTTCTTCGGCGACAATCACCAATTCATTCTGCAGTTCCCGGCTTTTCTCCTCGGCTCGTGTTTTCTGCTGCTGTATCCGCTCCTGTTCCGCTGCCAGAATAGGTATCTTTTCCAGGCATTGCTGCAGTTCCAGACGGGCGCTGTCCCGCTCGCCCTCGTTGCGGATATAATCGTTGGCCTGTCTGATCTGGTTGCTAAAATGAAGCTGTTCCTCCTGCATGGCGGCAATCTTCCGGGTCAGGCTCTTCAGCAAGCTGGCGAGTTCCTTCTGGCGTTCCTCTGCCTTCCGTATTGCTTGGGCGATCCCTTGACCCTGTTCATGGAATTCCCGCCAGGCTTCCTGCAAACGTCGATTTTCTTCATAGGGATACTGCTCCAGAAATCCCCTTAACTGCTCCGCCAGCAGCCTCATATCCTGTAGTTTTTTCTCCTGTTGTCTACGCTCCGTCCCGGCCTCGCGAGCATTGCGCTCCAGTTCCCGCTTCCAATCGTGAAAGGCTCCTTCCACCAGGTTGATCTCCCAGCTGCTCGGGAAAACTCGGCGAAGCGCCGGCAAATCGACGGGTGATGTTATTCCCGGGGTGTTGCGGCGATCCAGTATAGCCCGCGCTTCCTCCTGGGTCAGAACAAATACCGGATGAGTGAGTCGCCCGGCCTGGCGGCCAAGGCGGGTTATCAGACGGTCTGCCTCTGCGGAGTGGCAGACCAGGGTAATGGCCCAAAAGGGATAGATCCCGAAGTATTCCTTTTCGGAATGAGCCAGCTGCCGGGCGGCCTTCGCCACATAGGCCGGGCCCAGTTCCAGGTAGCTGAACTGCTCGCGCCATTCGCTGATCCAGACCTCAATCACCGGATCAGCCGCATAACAGGTGCTGGGCTCATATAGGCTATGAAGCGCCAGAGCCTGGCTTTCCTGGAGTATGGCCCGTTCTTTTAAGGCATGCAGGTTCTCCAGCGCTCCATCCAGATGGCTCTGAATGGTACTTTGCTGAGTATAGACGGAATGCAGCGCATAGAGTTCGGGGTTCAGTTCCTTTATGCTTTGTAACAGGCCTTCCTGTTGCTTTTCGATATGGTCCAGAACCTGCTTGATGCTAGCTTCTTCCAGCAGGATTTTTTGCAGCTCCGGTCGCAAGCGTTCCAGTTCTTCCCGGAGTTGCTGTTCTTCTTCCTGCATCTGCAGCTCCAGCAGTTGATTCTGTCCGCGATCACGCTCCAGCTCCGCCGTGCGCCGCTCCCATTTCATTTTTTCCCGATGTACGTTATCCTGCAGCGGGTTGGCCAGGATTTGCCCGGCGATCCTTTGCATTTCCCTTTCTGCCTGCTTGACCCGGGTCTCCGCCTGGCCCTTGCTCACCAACCATTTCTGATATTCGGCCTGGGTTTTCCGGCTCTGAGCATCGATATCTCTGAGTTCCTGCCGGATCTTATCCAGCTCACTCTGCAGTTCGACCCGTCGCTTATCCAGCAAGCCTTCCTCCTGGAGAAAACAATAGCGCAACCCGCCGGCATTGTTTTTTATCCGGTGTTCCAAATCCTTGATATCGGGATCACTATCCAGGGCCTGGATCTGGTCGGAATAATAGCCGATCTCAGCCTGGCTGCCGGCGATCCGCTTCCGCAGCCTGGCTATATCCAGGTTGTGCCAGCGGGTGTTTTTAGTATCATAATCGCTCTGGTAAGCCTGATGTTCTTCGCGCAGGTAGTTATAGAGCTGGTTAGCCTGATCCAGTTCCTGCTCCAGCCCGGCCAGCTGCCAGGAGGCCTCTTTGCGTTCCAGCGCATTTTTATCCTGCTGGAGCTGTTCATGAGCCAAGCGGTTGCCCTCTAGGCCCTGCAGGACCTGGTCCAGCCTGTCCCCGGCCAAAGCGTGCAGTGATTTGGTTTCGCCCTTTAGCTTATGCAAGGATTGCCCGGCATCTTCATAGCTTGAGTAATGAGCGACATAACCCGAGATTTGCCCATCTACCTTTTGGCTTTCCTCGATCCGTTCCCTAAGTTGGCGGTGCTTTTTGAAATGCTCCCGCTGCTTTTCAAAGGTTTCAACGAAATCCTGGGTTCCCTTGCCGGCCAGGGCCTCTTCCACCGTGGGAATCAGCAGTTGATCCACCAGTTGGGTGGTAGTGCGGCAGCCATCGAAGAAACCCTCGATCTCGCCCTCGGCGCTGTTGATCCTGGCCACGCTTCTCCACTCGGAAGCAATAATCTTGAAGTTGTCCTCGAGGTATCCTTGGTATTCGCGGTTACTGGAAAAGTAATGCGCGGCCAGGTGGGTTCGGTTCATCTGCTGATAGTAGTCAAGCATTTCCTCGCGCCCGGCGGGCCGCATCCTACCGCCCTCCCCGCTCCGGACCAAGGGCAAGCCCTCCAGGCCATGCTGGTCCCCTGGCTCATATTCATAAACGTATTTATAGGAATCCATGCCGTCTTTGGAACTGAAAAGGGTAACCGCAGTCAGGGCATAACGGCGCGGTTTATCGTTGATTATCCATTCCACCGCCAGGTGGGCCGGGCTGTTGGCCAGGGTGAAAGTATCTTTGGCTTTACGATCAGCCAAGGTCGTGTGCGGCAGAATAGCCTGCAGAACCGCCTGTACGAAAACGGTCTTGCCGCCCCCATTTTCCAGCAGAATTATACCGTTATGGCCATCGAACCGGAAGATATCGTCCAGGTATCGTTTGGCCCCATTCTCATAAACCAGATTGGTAAAACGAATCCGGGCTATTGAAGGCATTAATCCAACTCCTTCCCCTGACCGGCCTGGTAAATAAACTCCAGGATACTCTGATTGTGCTCCGCTTCCATGTAATAACGCTGGATAATGGTACGCGCCTTTTCCGTAAGTTCCAATTCGTCGGCTCCAACATCCTTGACCAGCCCCTGGTCCTCCATAAACCTCTTAACGGTATTAAGAAAGGCCAGGCGGCTGTTGGTGCGCGCATCCTGGGCTTTCACCTTCTCCTTCAAGTCATCCAGGGCATCCCATTGCTCAACTATCTGTCGCCAGTTGTATTCCTGGGCCTGCTCCATCCGTTCCAGTTCATCCGGGTCTATCTCCTTTAAGGCCAGGAGCCGCTCATTCAAGCGATCTAGCCAATGGTCCAGGGATAAAAAGGTCTGAGTGGGTTCATCAGTCTGGTAGCTGTCGTAAAACTCGCCAAAGAACACTATGATAGCCACATACATTAGATATATATCTGCATTGGTGGCACGAGATGGCAGGTAGCGCTCCTTCAGACTCTGGTTGGAGATATGAAAAGGCGAGCTCAGAGCCAACGGTATCAGCAGCAGCTGGTCGCCGGCGGGAATAACCGTACACTCCACCTCCTGGGCGAAGACTTCTACCAGACCGCGAATAATATCATCAGCCAGATAGAGCCGCAAGGCTTCCTTGTCTCCGTATCCCTTGACCACCAGGGAGGCATAAAGCCGAAAGGCGGCGGTTACCTGACGCTCATCATATAACATCCTCATCCAGCTCCAATCTCAATTCCATGTTCCGTATACTGTAACGCCGACCTATCGTCAGCACCTTCTCCTGTTCAATCACATTGAGACTGCGTACCTGCTCCGGCAGCAATTCCAGCGCGGCCCCCAGAATGCTCTTATGTAGAGCGGGGTATTCCCCGCCAACCTCGATGGGAGAGGCCTGGTGCAGCAATATCCAAAAGTCATAAAAGGGCCTGCTTTGCAGTAATTTTATCTCTTCATTTTCTTGGCAATATGCAATTACTTCCTCCAGGTTTATCATCGCCCCGGAACCCATGGCGGCCAGGATTATTTGCATAAACCGGCGGTAATTCTGGCGGAAGGCTTCCCGGCGAAGCGTATCAGCCTCTTCATCCAGGGCTTGCAGGAATACCTCCAGTCCCTCGTCTCTCCGGCGCCGGTCTATCCTCTGCCGGGCAAAAACGGATAGCGGCGACCACTGTTCTTTACGTTCCAGATATAAGAAGGGCTCCACCAGGGTACGCGCGGCGGTCAGCGGTAAAGGCGCAGAGAACAAGGGCTCGGTGATTTCCTTCTGGAAATTGAAAGAATCAATCCCGGCATAATATAGGGATTCCTGGGCGGCCTGCAAGGCGGTGGTTTTCAACTCTATGCTTTCCCTTAACAATTGCCCGTGTTGATGATGCACGGCCCCCAGTTCGGTATCGATTCTGATGATCAGCTCATAGGCCTTCTGATCTTTATACGTCTTTCGCTCATAACTCAGGCGTTCCCGGGTTTCACCGATAAAACTCTGCAACTCCTCAAATTCCTGATCCTCCCGGCTCAGGCGCAGATGAATCTCCTCCACGATTTCCCGATAGCGTAGGTAGGTTTGCTCGGAAACTATATTGCGCTGAATTTCGTGTCGGATACGAATAATTCTTTCCTCCAGGGTTTCCACCGCCACCCGCATTTCATCGATTTGACGCAGGGCTCCCCAGAACTGACCCCGTTCCAGCTGTTTGCGCAGCAACAGCTGGTTGATGGATACCTGGAATTCACTGAAATACTCGCGGGTGGCAAAAATCAGTTCCAGACCCTGCTCATCCAGCGTGTAGTATTGTACACTGCTTTTGCTGTCGTAGCGATTGGCCTTGAGGATAGAGTAGTACACCGTTTCTTCTCGTCGGCTGTTCCAATCATAAAAACTACGGCTATTACGCTTGCCGCTGGAGGGGCGAAAAACCTCGATAACATCTCGGGCCAGCTTTTCATAACCGGAGCAGTCCAGATCCAATTCATCATGATTGAGGCGCTGGTAAAACTCGGCCAGTTCCATTGCCCCCGTTTTGTGATTCCGCAATAGCATGTTTTCAAAGAAAAAAAGCAGGGCCAATAAGCCCAGACTGAAATAGTCAATCGGGCGGTTGCTGTTATCGGTGGTCTTTTTATTCTCCAGGCGATACAGGGGATCGAAGATCACCAAACGTTGTACCCGATCCGAAAAATGGGCGGTAATATTGGCAACATCTATTTCCACGAACTATTCCTCCATATATCCCCCAATTCGCTGCTGTTTAGCCCTTCCTGCGGATAGTAGCGGCCGGTACCCAATATATCCAGGATCTTTTCCTGTTCTACCGCCATAAAATGGGACAAGAAGTCCTCTACGGCTTCCTCGTTACAAATCTGAGTCTCTTTTCCTCGCGCGACCGGTTTAGTCAACAGGGCAGAGTAAAAGGGAACGGCAGGAAGTGACGGCCGCCGGCTGTTCAGAGCATGCCAGATACTAATGCCCTCGTAATCCAGATCCCCAAAATAGTAGATAGTTGAATTACGGGGAGTTAGGCCCAACTGTTTATCCAGCATTATTATGCCGGCGCTTATCTTCCAGCCCGCGCCGTAGATCAAGGACAGGAATTCGGTATCCGGCAAATGGTCCAGCAGTGCGTGGAAAGTAGTTTTATTCTCCACCGCCAGGTGCAGATGCCGATCCTCACTCATACTTCTAGGGTTTATTCCCAGCATCAACGGGTCAGGCAGGGATATTATCTTCAGCAAGGGCCACAGCCCGGTTCTGTCCAGCAGCTTTTTCCCGCCCTTTTCGTCGATCCATTTCTCATCGCCGACCAGCTGATAGGACCTTTCCGGTACTGCCGCCTCCTCGGCGGGCAGACCATCTTTATGTAAATATTGATCTATTTTTAGAAGATACGGTAAATCGTGTTCCCACTCGGCACTTCCCAGGCGGTAATAAGGCTCCAGCTTAATCAGCGGGTGCATAGTAAAATGCAGGTGCTCGATCGCGGTCAGATGATCGGCCGGAATATTAGAGTGAATAATGCGATAGGTGTTGGCCAAGGGGATAGGTTTCCCATTACAGCCGTGGCTTTTAACCGCGACCAGTACTCCCTGCTCAACCAGGTCACCGATCAGGCCGGCAAATTCGTCATAGGGGGTCTCTCCCGCGACCAAGCCCTCCAATTCGCCGAGTGATATCTGTTTCCTTCTTATCTTCCGTAGGGCGGTAATTAAAAGGGTGTCCATAATTAATGTGCCTCGGTCCAAAATCAGTTTCCGGCAGAATGCCTCTTATTATCATTTTACCTATTATTATTCCCCAAATACTGGCATTTGTAAATTGACTTGATATTGTTTATTCTAAGTTATTCAATAGCAATTTTCTAATAACCGGGAACTGGTTTTGACGGTATCTTTTGCGACGACTGACCATTATTGCTCGATTGGGCGCCCTTTTGTTGAAAGCCGGCTAACGTATAAACAAAAAAACATACAAGTCCCACCCCCTATATATAACTATATATTATTGTTAATCTGACAATATATTATTTATAATACTAAGAGCTAATAAATTATTGGGGAGGAATGAATGTGAAAAAAAGATCGGTAATTAGTCTCTTACTTGTATCACTATTGCTTGGGTTGCTTTTATCGGGCTGCACCCAGCAGAAATCTGCAGTTGAAAAACAATCAGCAGAACCCCAGAAGGCTACCATTAAGATCGGCGGGTCCAGTACCATGGCTCCCATAGTTGCTAAGTGCGCCGATAACTTTACAGAAGAGTACAAAACCTGGAACAAGGCGGATGCCAGTCTGCCGGAAGAACCTATCGTTATCTTTGTTTCCACCGGTGGTTCAGGATTTGGCTTAAAATCGGCCGAGGATGGAACCTTTGATCTTGGGTTGGTTTCCAAGACCTTAAAAGATGAGGAAACGTCGCCCTTTGCGCAAGGGGAAATCGTACAAATAGGTTCTGATGTTTTGGATATCGCAGTTAACCCGCAAAACCCTGCTGCCAAACAGAAAACTAATATGACCAGTGCGGAAATAAAGGATATATTCTCGGGAAAAATAACCAACTGGAAGCAACTAGACCCTAAGCTGCCGGATCGGGAAATTGTGGTAGCTGTCAGGGATATCGGCGGTGGAGCCAGCGAAGTATTTGACAAGGCGATTATGAAGGGGACTCCCATTTCCGCCAAAGCTCAGCAGATACCATCCATGGGCGCTTTGGCCGCTAAAATTATGGACAACCCGGATACCATCGGTTATGTTTCCTCGGGATTGGTTAACCTGAACCCCGACAAACTGGTGCCCATTAGTGTGGATGGAGTAGCTCCCACCCTCGATAATATCAAATCTGGCAAATACATTATTGGCCGGCCTCTACTGATACTTTCCAAGGATAAAGCGGACACCAGGGAAAAGTTGTTTATTGATTACTTGACTTCGGAAAAGGGACAAGCGGTAGTTGATGAGATGGGCTATATTAAGGCTGAATAAAACTTCTATTCCTTAAGGGGCAGGTTTTCCTGTCCCTTGTTTTTAATTGGTTTCCATGAGGGTCTTGTATGCAGGTACTAAAGTTTAAATCAGATAAAGTCGATACTTTCCTTGGTTCTTTGTTCCTGGTGACAGCCTGGGCCTCAGTCCTTCTGCTGGCAGCGTTGCTGCTTTTTTTACTGTTGGAGAGCTGGCCGTTATGGTCCAGGGTGGGGGTATTGAGTTTTATCAGTGGCCAGGTCTGGCTGCCGCTATCCGCTGTACCTCAAATCGGTATTGCTCCCATGCTGGTCAGCACTCTTTGGGTAGCTGCCGGAGCCTTGGTTCTGGCTGCGCCGCTTGGCTTGGCCTGTGCGGCTTTTTTAGCTGAATTTGCCCCGGCGCCCCTCACTGCTGTGATGCGCCCGGTGCTTAACCTTCTTACCGGCATACCCTCAGTCGTATACGGTTTTCTTGGCGCAGCCGTACTGGTGCGATTCTTTGAGGTTTCCTTTGACCTGCCCAGCGGCGAATCGCTCTTTGCCGCTTCACTGGTCCTGGCCATTATGGTTTTACCCTTTATCGTTGCCAATAGCGAAATTGCGCTACGGTCAGTTTTGAACGATTACCGTCATACCAGCCTGGCCCTGGGTGTTTCAAGACCTTACTACGTAATGCGAATCTTGATCCCGGCGGCTCGCAAAGGTATTATTGCCTCGATGGTTCTGGCCTTTGGGCGGGCAGCCGGAGAGACTATGGCGGTTTTAATGATGGCAGGCAATACCATGTTTATGCCTGGTTCTTGGTTTAATCAGGGAGAGCCGCTTCCAGCCTTGATCGCTTTGGAACTGGGCAGCGCTTCTCCAGGCAGTCTTCACTACCAGGCTTTATTCGCGGCAGGTCTGGTTTTACTCGTACTGGTTATCCTGGTGAATATTCTTTTAAGCAGCTTCCTGCTTCCAAAGGGAAATGAGGTGAAACCATTTTGATGAAGCCCCGGCACTTGTTGGATAGGCTTTTTATTCTCAGCTTGTGGATTGCTGCGTTAATAGTGATTACAATTCTGGCGGCGATTATTCTTTATCTTTTTAGTAAAGGTAGTTCTTTCATAAGCCTTGATTTTATTCTGGACCGTCCCCAGGGTTCGCCCCTGGGAAGTGCAGGCGGTGTCATGCCAGCTATTATGGGCACCATATGGCTGGTCTTACTAGCCTTGCTGGCAGCAGGCTTTCCGGCGCTCTTTACTGCCATATATCTAAATGAATACGGTTCGCAGCGAAAAAGCAGCCGGATAATGAACATACTGCTGCAGAGTATGGCCAGTGTACCGTCAATCATTACCGGATTGTTTATTTACGCTCTTTGTGTGGTCCGGCTGGGCTGGGGCATATCTCTGCTTGCAGGGAGTATGGCGCTGGCCTTAATGATATTCCCGGTGCTGGTTGTTTCTATTCGTGAAGCCCTGCGGTCCGTCGATTCTCAAACTCGCCTGGCCGCTGCTGCCCTGGGTGTATCAAAAACCTACAGCTTGCGTAGGATTATTCTGCCTCAGGCTATACCAGGAATCCTAGCCGCTTTTCTCCTGGCTATGGGCTATGCTGCCGGAGCTACTGCTCCTATAATGGTAACAGCCGCCGCTATCGTGGCTCCTGCACCGCAAAGCCTCTTTCAACCGGTCATGGCCCTGCCCTACCATCTCTATATTCTTTTTAACGAACACGTATCTATGCAACAGGCTTATGCTACTGCCCTGGTACTCTTAATATTATTATTGAGCATAAACGCTCTGGCACTGTATCTAAGAAGCTGGCAGGAAAGGAAACAGGCAGGATGAAAGATGTAGTTATTGAACTTAAGAACTTTAACAGCCGCTACGGGAAGCAGGAGGTACTACAAAATATATCTTTAACTTTTCCCCACCAGACTATCACCGCTATAATTGGCCCTTCCGGCTGTGGGAAAACCACTTTGCTGCGCAGTATAAACCGCAGTGCCGAGTTGGAGTCGGGCTATAGCTGTACTGGAGATATTCTATTGTCCGGGGCTTCCATGTTTAATATGAATGCATACTCGGTACGCCGCCAGGTAGGTATGGTCTTCCAGACTCCGGTGGCTCTGCCGCTCAGTATTCGTCAGAATGTACTCTTTGCTCCTCGTTATTACGGTTTACGCCAGAGGGCTTTGCAGGATGATTTGGTGGAAAACTGCCTGCGCAAGGTAGCCCTTTGGGAAGAGGTTAAGGACCGGCTGCATAAACCGGCCTCCCAACTGTCCGGTGGTCAAAAGCAACGCCTGGCTATAGCCCGGGTATTGGCTGTGAAGCCCCGGGTGCTCTTATTGGATGAACCCTGTTCCAGCCTGGACCCTGCATCCACTGAAAGGGTGGAGGAGACTATACGCGGCTTAGCAGCGGAACTTTGCATAGTAATAGTTACTCATAACCTAGCCCAGGCACGCCGGCTGGCAAATGAGACAGCTTTTATGTTAAATGGACAGCTTATCGAAACCGGGCCTACCGAAAACATCTTCTCCTCGCCAAAACATGAAAAAACCCGCGACTTCGTAACCGGTTTATTCGGTTAGAATCCTTCTGTTCCACACCCACACATTATGGCGACGGTGACAAAGTACTCGTCATTGCTCACCGGCTTTCCACTATTCAAGAATCAGACAATATCTATATTCTCCATAATGGAAGAGTAGCGAAATGGGAACTCACGATGATCTTTTACATCTGAAATGAGAATATTTCGATCTTGGGAATTCGCACACTGTAGCCTGTTAAAGTCGCTTTTGAACTATAGAAAATTATTACTTGGTTGGAATATAAAAGTATGTAATCTATTGGCTTAGTGCTATATTTTATTTCAAAGTTATATATTATTTGATATACTTTTATACCATTTTACATTATGTCGAAGAAAGGAAAAGAGCGTCGTGATTAGAAAATATATGTGGTTCTGATCATAATTATGATCGGAGCAAGTCTGACCGGCTGTTCCAGCCACAATCAGCCTGTTTCGAAGAGTAAAAACAGTATCAGTGGGACGATTCAAATCTCAACCCTGTCATCGAACCAGTTTTTGAAAGAGGCGGTAAAAAAGTTCGAGAGCCGGCACCCCAATGTAAAGGTGGAAATTAACGCCTATCTTACACCAGAAATGTTAAAACAAAATGATTCGAACAAGATTGTCGACAATTACATCAGCACCCTTAATACACAGCTCATGTCGGGCAAGGGTGCGGATATTATTTACGTGAATGCCTTGCCTTATAAAAAATATGCAAAGCGGCACATGTTTGCCGATCTTAACCAATTGATGAAAGCCGATCCGGATTATGATGCCGGAAAGTATTATACCAACCTGTTCGACGCAGTTGAGATCAACCATAATCTATATACCCTCCCCATCGAATACCTCTACGATCTGCTGGAAAGCAAAAACGCGATAGATCTTGATGACAGGTCCTGGAATTGGCAGGATTTTTTCAAAGCTGCCCAAACCGGAATGAAGGATCAGGAATGCTATATACTCCCTGTCTCGGATGAGGATTTATTCAATATAATATTCCGGAAAAATTATGGTCATTTCGTAAATGAAGAAAAGAGCACCGCGAGTTTTGATTCCAAAGAATTCATTGCTCTGCTCCGGCAGTGTAAAGACCTGGCCGATAAGAACCAGATAGCTGAAAGCTCGGCGAAATCATCCCCAGCAGAGGGGAAACCGGCTTTGTTCCGATATCATGACGGTGTATCTTCCATATCCGCTTTAGCGGCCAGCCAGGACCATCTGTACCGATTGCCTTCCGACGACAAAGGAAGGTACTGTTTCGGAGCCACCATGTATGCGATAAATGATGCCTCCCCAAATAAAACCGCCGCCTGGGAATTCTTAAAATTCCTGATCTCGGATGACATGCAAACCTCGCCACCCTCGGACTTCCGGTGAACAAGGTTGCTTTAAAAGAGAGGTGCTCAAGGGAAACCCAGCAGCTTTGCAGTGATGAATCTGTAAACATACCCCGGGACAAGAAAATCGCGCTTATGCAAAAGTATGCCGCCTTCAACGAGTCCATGATCAGCGACTTAAGAATATGTCCCTATGTAGATCCCCAGATCAAAAAAATCGTTGAGACGGAAGTACATGCTTTCTTTGCCGACAAGACCTCCGCGGAGGACGCAGCACATATCTTACAAAGGAAAGTAAGCCTCTACCTGAATGAATAATCTCCGCTCCCTGTTTTCCAGATGAAAAGGTATCCAACAATGTTGTCGCGGTAAGGGATATGGACATTAGTATTGCCCACCCTGATAGATTATAATAAGACAAAGGAGGCATTACTATGAATGGAATGAAACCCAATAAATTGTTGCTTATCGTACTTGTCGCGCTTATTCTTACCGGTATCGCAGTGGGCTATTTCTTTATGGGAGCAAGGAATACCAGCAATAAGGCCGAAACAACGCCGTTGACCGCAGAAGAGCTCGCTTATTTCAACAGTGACAAATTCTTCAATGGAGAAGATATGAACCTTCGCAACCAGTTTTTGAGCTCGCTCTACGACGCGCCTGAAAAGATCGACCTTTTGCAGTTGTTCTACAACGGCAGCGGTCAAGAAGTATATCCCACGGAGGCGGAAAAGGAAGCGATCATGGCGCAGAACGACTGGAAGACAGCGCCGGACTGCGGCTGCGATAAAATCAGCCGCGCCGATATGGATGCGGTGTTGACCAAATATATGGGCTTGACTCTTGCCGATACCGATAAAATAGGACTCGATAAGTTCACTTACCTTGAAAAATACGATGCCTATTACCATTACCATGGTGACACCAATTATCGCAATCAAGTTACCTTTTCTAGCGGTGAACGGAAGGGAAACATCATCCGGCTGTTCTATACCGATACATTCTTTGGCGATGGAGACAAAGTGCTGACTTTGCGTGAGAATAATGGTGAATACCTCTTTATCTCCAACCAACGCAAGGCAGATGTAAGATCCTAAGGGTTGACGCGGGGACGGGGTTATTGACACCCCCAAGGGGGTGTCAATAACCCCGTCCCCGCGTCAACCCGCGTCAACCCTCTCCCCAGTATGCAGCGCGAGGCCGTGGATCGATTGAATGATTTTATGGGGCAGTAGGAGAGGAGAATCGTAATGAGCTGGACAACAATGTACGGAGCTGGTAAGACGGCTGTGATTAAAGATAATCTAAATGGCCCTGCTTCTTTGGCTATTCCTAAATTCCTCAATGAGTTCCACAAACAATTCGTAAAACAATATGTTCGGTAGTGTATTTATTAGATAATAGGGAGCTGACTTGATTGGATATTTTAGGCATACGAAATCGTACAGAAAATTGGAAAACAGCACAGACCTTTCTCAAATTAATGTATGAGGGAAAGCTTAACAGCTTCCTTGGTCTACTTGTCAAGGATATCATAAGCGAAGATGAGATCAAAATGGAACTCTTCTGGAAAGGCGTACGGGATTATCGTTATCAAGAAGGAATTTCACTTGATTTTAAAGAGAGATTTACAGAGGCCTATATTGAGCATTTTGGCGACTTAAAATCAAGATTAAGAGATAAAACTGTAAAGAGGGTTTATGGTTTAACTGATAAAAATTATGATACTACCTATATAAATGATTCGAATTTTCTAACCAATATTCAGAACCAAGAAATCGACATAGTATTAGAAACTGATCACCACTTTTTTATAGGTGAAGCAAAATATGAGGTAAACAATTTTAATTATAATTCACAGTGCTTTTTGTCTCACCAGCTCCTTCGTCAATATATTACGACGAAAATATTATTACATGATAAGAAGATTAATAAAGAAATCATTCAATTTGTTGTTTGTGATGGCAGCATAGTTGAAAATATGAAGAATAATTATCAAGTCCGCTTTCTGAAAAAATATTATGATTTTGACACGGAAAGAATAGTGTCTTGGGACGCTATCGCTAAACTATAAGAAGATCATTCCCATTCAAAATACTAGTATCGTTTTAGGCGACGACTGAAAATTTATGGCGACGTTTTGGCGACGTGAGGGCAAAAATAGAAAATCTGCAGAAAACACAAAACCGCGCAAACCTGCGCGGTTACTTGTTTTCAACTGGAGCCGAAGGCCGGATTTGAACCGGCGACCTGCTGATTACGAATCAGCTGCTCTACCACTGAGCCACTCCGGCTTATTAAATTGACTCCTTGATGATAGCATCGATAACGGCTTAGCGTCAAGGCAGCCATAGTCTGGCGGGGGGTTAGGAGAGGGTTAAACTAGGGCGGATATAGAATCCGCCCCTACAGTTGTTTTTATATAAATGCCTGGTTGTTGATTACTTATTCATCTTCTTTACCGTCTTGGCGAAGGACTGGATGAGGTCCATAACGACATCGGCCGGGAGTTCAAGTTTATTGGCCTCGTCGATCACCTTTCCCCATTCAGCGTCCTGGGAAAAACCAGCTGCTGCATCGTAATAATTGGGGTTAGCGGCGGCCAGTCCGCGACAGGCCGGGCATATATTCTGACCATAGGCCTTCTTGCCGACTATCTGTATCATCTTGTGCATGGTCTCATCCGGAAACTTCTTGCTGCACATGCTGCATTTTTCCACTTATATCCCCCTAAACGTCCAGTCGCCTGCTTCGGGACTGACATATCCTATCATATATATTCCTGGTTCCCTTATTCTATTCCAGGTAAGAGCGGATGACCTCGAGTTCCATCTCCGCCAGTTCCGTGATGCGCTCTACCGCCTGGCTGATGGTCTGCTCGTCTTCGTCGGCCAGTTCCTCGGAGATCAGATCGCCGAAGGGTATCAGTTCCAGCCGGGAGAGAGCCTCTGCCATCTCTATCTTGGCAAAAAAGGCGTTGAGGACGGTCATAGTATTGAAAAAGTAGGCATCGACAAACTCCATCACTTCATCTTCGTCGGGTCTGCCGTCCACCAGTTTAAAACGGCTCAAACGGTACATTACTTGCTCCCCCTTAACCACTCTTCGGCTTCAGCCAGGGCCTGTTTCACTGCTGAAGGAGCAGGGGCCCCGGGGACTTGCCGCCGGGCCACACAGGCTGCAACGTCGATGAAATCATAGATATCGGCTTCGATCTGCGGCGAGAACTCTTTATAGGCATTAAGGCTGAGATCCTCCAAACGGCAGCCCTCTCTTATACAATGCAGAACCGCCCGGCCTACCACGGCATGGGCATCGCGGAAGGGCAGTCCCTTGCCGGCCAGGTAATCGGCCAGATCGGTGGCATTGGTAAAGCCGCCTTTGGCTGCTTCGGCCATCTTATCGGTTTTGAAATTGGCGGTCTCCAGCATGGGCGCCAGGACCAGGAGGCACTTCTTCACGGTATCCACCACGTCAAACAGGGCTTCCTTGTCCTCCTGCATATCCTTATTATAGGCCAGGGGCAGGGATTTCATCACAGTCAGTAAGGCCAGGAGGTCGCCATAGACCCGTCCGGTCTTGCCGCGAATCAGTTCGGCCAGGTCAGGATTCTTCTTCTGGGGCATGATGGAGGAACCTGTGGTAAAGGCATCGGACAGCTCCACAAAGGAGAACTCTTCGGTGGACCATAATATCAGCTCCTCGGCGAAACGGGAGAGATGCATCATCATAATACTGGCAAAGCTCATGAACTCGATGGCATAGTCACGGTCACTAACACCGTCCAGGCTGTTGCGGGTGAGACTGGCAAACCCCAGTTCCTCTTTCACCGCATCGCGGTCGAGATCGAAGCCGGTCCCGGCCAATGCCCCAGAGCCCAATGGCATATAGTCCATGCGCTTCGCGCAGTCTTCCAGACGTCCCAGATCCCGGCGCAGCATCTCGAACCAGGCCAACAGGTGGTGAGCCAGGGTAATGGGCTGGGCCTTCTGCAAATGGGTGTAGCCGGGCATGATAGTTTCGATGTTCTTGGTTGCCAGATTGAGCAAGACCTCTTCCACGGTGAGGAGCAGGGTCCGGATCTCACTTATCTCATCCCTCAGGTACAGGCGCAGGTCCAGGGCTACCTGGTCATTGCGGCTGCGCCCGGTATGGAGCTTCTTCCCCACCTCGCCGATTTTGGCGGTGAGGAAGGTCTCAATATTCATATGGACGTCTTCCGCTTCCACGGTGAACTCCAGCTTGCCTTCCTCCAGTTCAGCCAGGATCTCCTGCAGGCCACGTATGATAAGCTCAGCTTCCTCGGAACTGATGATGCCCTGCCCCCCCAGCATGCGGGCATGGGCAATACTGCCGGTGATATCCTGCCGGTACATGCGCTGATCAAAGCTAATAGAGGCATTAAAATCTTCGGTTAGTTTGTCGCTGGCGCTGGCGAAACGACCGCCCCATAGTTTCATCAGAATTCACCTCATGGTTTGTAGACTAAGAAATATTATATCCGTTTTACGTCGAGAATGCATGAAATTTAGTTAGATAATCAAATGTTTACTACCCGCACTCGCTGCACCAGTGTGGCCACCAATTCAGCTAGTTCATTCATCTCATTCTTGCTGTAAGGGATCTCCTCGCCGTAACCGGCGTGAAGGGTGGAAGACGGGTTGAACTGCTGCAGGGAGAAGAGACGGGCCCCTTTTATATACTTACCTATTTCCACTACATCGAGCGCGCTGTGCAGGCAGGGTACCAGAGTAGTACGAAACTCCACATCGATCGTCGTGGCCATGAGCAGGTGAACAGAAGAACGGATAGAAAAGAACTCCTCCATGGTCAGCTTGCCGCAGGCCTGCTGATAGGCCTTGTAGTCCAGCGGGGCCTTGATGTCCATGGCCACATAGTCCAGCTGGTTGGCGTTAAGCAGTCCTTCCAACATGGCCGGATTGCTGCCGTTGGTGTCCAGCTTCACCTTGTAGCCCATATTTTTAACCTCATGGATAAAATCAGGCAGTTCCTGATGCAGGGTAGGCTCTCCCCCACTTACTACTAGAGCGTCGAGAAATGTGCGGCGTTCGTTGAGAAAAGCCATGATATCCTCCACCGGCACCGAAGGTCCCGGGTCGATACTGCCAGGACGAACCAACAGGTGTCCGTTCTGGCAGAAGGGACAGCGCAGGTTGCAGCCACGGGTAAACACCACCGCCGCGATCTCTCCCGGGTAATCGACCAGGCTCTGCTTGATCAGTCCGCCAAAAATCAATCTCTTAGCTCCATTCCATCTTAGCGTTCAGGTGATTTCCTGTGTTGATTATAGCATGATCTGGCGGGAGATATAAGCATTACTAAGATGGATTTTTCGAAGCAGAAGGATTTTGTCTTTTTACTAATTTTCTGCTTATTATTACGCGGCGGTGCATAATCTCAATGGGAAGATTTCCGCGTCCCTGGCACTCAGTAATCAGTTTCAATTTTATAGAGCAATGCTTAGCAAGTAACGGTTTTGATTTAGATTCCCTGAGTGCCGGGTTCTCGCAATGACAAGCACGCGATATTTTGCAGTAATGCCAGGTAGGGCGGCAATCCTTTTATGTCATTGCGAGCGCAGCGCGGCAATCTTGCCCCGTTTCCAACACCGCCCCTACCAGTAGATATCCCGTTCGCCAATATTAATTCTAGAATCCGTTGGTCAGATTCCGGGGCATTATTACCCGGGTGAACTTGGTCATGCGATAGCGGGACGGTATCACCGGCCCTTTGTCCTTTATAGTCCTGCCGGTCTGGTAAGCGCTGTCCGGCAGCACCCGGCGTACACTGTTGAAATGGTCACCGTACCAGCCGGACATGCTTGACAGGATGCCGATGGCGGTGGGATTCCCCTTCAGCGTACCTATAATGCGGTGCTTGCCGTTGATTTTGCCTATGTATATGGCCACATGCCCGATATGCCGCTTGCCGGTATTGGCCGTGGTCCAGAAGGTAAATATGTCGCCGGGTCTGAGCTTATCGGCGCCGTACAGTACTCCGTTGCGGCAGCTAACTCCAGTTACCGCCCTCCCCACGGTGTTATAATTGCGGGAAGCACTGGTAATTGAATAGCCGAAGTCCTTGTAAACCATGGATACGAATTGGGAGCAATCGCAGTAACCGCTGGTAGCATACTTGCTGTGCCCGTAAACGATGAATCCGTACTCCATGTACCAGATGGCTCGTCCTACTATGCTGTTGGCGAGAGTCTTCTTATAGCTGCTGCGGAAGGCATCAACGATGGGTTTTTCGTCTCGACGGTAATTTGCTAGCGACGTGCTGCTGGCACTCAAGGCCTGGGCCTGGGGCGGAACGGCTATAATAACGGCGCCCATCAAGCAAATCGTCAATAGTGCAGATAATAATCTTTTTCCTAAAGTAATACGTTGTTTCATGTCTTACCTCCAAATGGTCCGCTTACACTGCGCTGGTCTTAATGGCGAATTTCACCTCCCATAAAGGGCAGATTCGGCAGGGATAATTAACTTCCTCTTGGTAAATATGGGCATAAGGCATGATTTTGGAGAAGTTGACCGCTTCTATTCGCCGATTTTAGGGATGTATAGGATTTGTTCCATATTGGCTTCAGTAAGTTATGGTTACGGAGGTAGGACCTCCCTGCTGGAAGCTAGCCAGAGAATGACCTTGTAAAGCTGGATAGCTTGGATGGAATGGGCCGGGATTGGATGCAAATGGGAAAGATGGCTGCCTGGGGGCCTAAATGGGATTTGACGTTTGCGGCTGAAAGCAGGTGCATTTATGCGGGCTTAATGGAACAAGATTGCCGCGCTTACGCTATCCTAGCGCCCGCGATACTAGGCCATCCGTGGGCCGTCGGAATCCGCCCCTGCGTGAAATCCGGGTGCTGTATTAAGCCTTCTTGCCGCCGGGTAATACTCTCTTCAGCATATCCATAATCAGTTGGGTTTCTTCCAGGCGGAAGAGTATGATGATTATCGCGTAGACGGTGATGCCGATACCAATGCCGGCACTAACTATGATTAGCTGGTTGAGCTTGGTGGCCCAGTACAGCAGTGGAGTGAGCCCGGTGATGACGAACTGAACCACGAAGTACATGACTAGTGAAGCCCCGGTGGATATAATAACGCTGCGCATGATCCTGGCTCCATCTATCGACTTCAGGCGCCATTTGAATATAGCCAGGAGCAGGAGCAGGTTGGTGATCCCAGATATGGTGAAGGCCAGAGCCAGGCCGCCGTGCTGCATGGATTCTATCAGCCACAGGGAGGCGCCCACGTTTACTGCTACCGATATTATCGCTACTATTACCGGGGTTATGGTGTCTTCCATGGAATAAAAGACCCGGTTCATGATCTGCAACGAGCTGTAGGCGAACAAGCCGATCGAGTACCAGAGCAAGGCCTCAGCAGTAGCCTGGGTATTGGAGGCGGTAAACTGCCCCTGCTGGAAGAGCAGCTGGATAATGGGCTCGCGCAGAGCAATCAGGCCCATGCTGGCTGGTATGCTGATCAGCATAATGGCCCGCATACCGAGGGAAAAGGTGCGCCGGAAGGCCGGTATCTCCCGGCGGGCCATTTGCGCGGTCATGGTGGGGAATATCACCGTAGCAATAGAGGTGCCAAATATTCCTACTGGCAGCTGCATAATACGCTGGGACAATTTCAGAGCGGAAATGGAACCTTCAGCCAGGCCCGAGGCCAGGTTCTGGGTGATGAACAGGTTGATCTGGCTGACTGAGAGTCCCAGGAGCACTGGAGCCATCAGGTAGAGTATCTGTTTGAAGCCGGGGTGTTTGTAATTCCAGTTGAAGGAGTATTGCACTCCGCTCTTCATCAGGGCCGGTATTTGTACGATGAAGCCCATGGCTGCGCCAACGACCACACCGATGGAGAAAGCCATTATGCCCCAGTAACGGGCCATAAGGATACCTATGCCGATAATGCCTACATTGTATAAAACCGCGCCCAGGGCAGGGGTGGTAAAATGCTGCTTGGAATTGAGAACACCCATGGAGATGCCGGAGAGAACCATGAAGAAGGTCTGGATGAACATGACCCGCGTGAGCAAAATGGTCAGGTTGATATAATCCGGCGGCAGATCCGGTGCCAGGAGCATAATAAGCGGCCGGGTATAGATCACGCCGACAGCGATCAGGATGAGGCAAAAGGTTATAGTATAGTTGAATACTATGCTGGCCACCTTCCAGGCTTCGCCATCTTCATTATTGGCCAGATAGCGGCTGAAAACCGGTATGAAGGCGGTGCTAAGCGCCCCGCCGACCATGAGCATGTATATGAGGTCGGGCACGGAAAAGGCTGCGTTATAGGCGTCGGTGGCATAACTCTGGCCAAACCAGGTATAGATGACCATCTCCCGGACAAATCCCAATATGCGGGCGATCAGGGTGAATATCATCACAAATCCGGCGGCCCGGACAATACTCTTGCCAGTTGTCATCTATTTAACCCCTTCAAAAAACATCAATCCTACTATAAATCAATTTCGGTCCTTTGTATAGCGTTTCATGGGGGCGCTGCCAAGGCGATCCCCGCGGGAAATACCGGCCGGGATAGATATATGTCGTTTATTCTGTTTTTATACCGTACCCAACCAGCAGAGCTATTAAATCACATTGGGAAGATTGCCGCGCTGCGCTTGCAATGACAGTTTGTAGTTTGCCATGGAAAATCCATCATGTGCCATTAGCAGAATAATTCCCGGGGACCGTGGTCCACCGGGAATTATTTGAATACATTTTAATGTGGAAGATATGGTCTAGCTATTGACCTCAGTCAGCGCGCGGTCGAAGTGCTTGCGGTTGTTGAACTCGGCTTGCTTACCGGCATTCCACTGATCCACCGGGCGCAGGTACCCGACGATGCGGGAGTAGACCTCACAGACCGTACTCTTGCCCTCAGCGGCGCAGATGGGGCAGGTGCTGTTCTCCCCGCTGATATAGCCGTGGCTGGGGCAGATGGAGAAGGTCGGCGACAGTGTGAAATAAGGCATACGGAACTGCTGACAGACCTTCTGAACCAGCTTCTTGGTGGATTCCACCGAGGGCACCGACTCACCCAGGAAGATGTGGAACACTGTGCCGCCGGTGTATCTGGTCTGTAACCCATCCTGGATCTGCATGACCTTGAACAGGTCGTCGGAAAAACCAACTGGCAGAGCGGTAGAGTTGGTGTAATAGGGCTCGGCTCCGCGCCGGTATTCGGCTTCGTTGGCTACTATGATATCCGCGAACTCGGCCTTGTCTTTGCGGGCGATGCCGTAGCTGACGCCCTCGGCCGGGGTTGCTTCCAGGTTGTAGATATTACCGGTCTCATCCTGGAACTCCATGAGTTTGTCCCGCATGAAATCCATTACCTCGGTAGCGAAGGACATGCCGGCCTCGGAGGCGATATCGCAGCCCAGGAAGTTCAGGCAGCATTCGTTCATGGCAATCAGACCGATGGTGGAGAAGTGGTTCTTCCAGTAATCACCGAAGCCGGCCTTGACGTTGCGCAGGTAGAACTGGGAGTAAGGATAGAGTCCCGCCTCAGTTAGGCTCTCCAGTATCTTGCGCTTCATCTCCAGGCTCTCCTTGGCCATTTCCATCACCCGGGTCAAGCGCTCGAACAAGTCCTCACGATCACGGGATAGGTAGCCCAGACGGCTCATGTTTATGGTTACTACGCCAATGGAGCCGGTTAGCGGATTGGCTCCGAAGAGTCCGCCGCCGCGTTTACGCAGTTCACGATTGTCCAGGCGCAGGCGGCAACACATGCTGCGGGCATCCTCTGGATTCATATCGGAACCGATGAAGTTAGAGAAATAGGGAATGCCGTATTTGGCGGTCATCTCCCAGATCTTTTCGTATGCTGGGTTATCCCAGTCAAAGTCCTCGGTGATGTTGTAGGTGGGGATGGGGAAGGTGAAGACCCGCTCTTCCACGTCACCCTCCATCATGACCTCGGCAAAGGCCCGGTTGAATATATCCATCTCCGCCTGGAAATCGCCGTAGGTCTCATCCATCAGCTTGCCGCCGATGACTACAGGTTCATTCTTCATGAACTCAGGTACCTTAAGATCCAGGGTCACGTTAGTAAAAGGCGTCTGGAAGCCCACCCGGGTGGGTACGTTCATATTGAAAACGAACTCCTGCAGGCCCTGCTTGACTTGCTTATAGTCCAGTTTGTCATAGCGAATGAAGGGTGCCAGCAGGGTATCGAAATTGGAGAAGGCCTGCGCGCCGGCCGCCTCGCCCTGCAGGGTAAAGAAGAAGTTAACGATCTGGCCCAGGATGGAACGGAAGTGCTTGGCCGGTCCGCTGGCCACCTTGCCGCGCACGCCTTTGAAACCCTCGATAAGCAGGTCGCGGATATCCCAGCCCACACAGTATACACCCAGAATACCCAGGTCATGGATGTGGAAATCACCGGAGGTATGGGCGTCGCGTACCTCGGGCGGATAGATCTTGTTCAGCCAATACTGGGAAACGATCAGGGATGATATGTGGAAGTTCATGCCCTGCAGGGAATAGGTCATGTTGGAATTCTCCCTTACGCGCCAATCGTTGCGCTCCAGGTAATCCCCGATGATCTTGTTGTTGAACAGCAGATGTCCGGCCTCACGAATCTCTTCGTGCTGCTTGCGGTAGAGTATATAGGCCTTGGCGGTCTTATAATGGCCATTTTTAACCAGCACCTTTTCTACCAGGTCCTGGATGTTTTCGACGGTAGCTACGTCGTCCTCGTCAATATACTGAGCGATTTCTACGACTTTATCAGTTAACTCCTCAGCGGTATGATACTCTTTGCCGCCAACTGCTTGAGCAGCCTTCCATATCGCCTTGGTGATCTTTTCTTTTTCAAAGGGCACAATCCTGCCATCTCGTTTTTTGATTACACTAATGTCCAATACGTTTCCCCCTTCAACCACAATATATTATGGTATATTATTTATCTAACCACTAAATGTTGTGGTTCTATTATAGAAAAACGCTATTTAGGATGCAAACCCTTTTTTGTTCATAATGGCGATTTATGATGGAAATGTTTCAAGACATGTCCAATAGCTTTAGTTTTTAAAATAATCTGAAAAATAAAAGAGCGGGGATTATCTCCCAGCTCTTATAGGCTATTTGTAATGCAGGGGTCCTACTGTAAAATACCGGGACGTTCTTTCCGTAACATTAGTACCGGTTCCTAGTCTATATCGTTACCCTTCTCCGCATTAATCACATTCAAGCCATCAACCCCCAGTTGGCCCGGACGCATTAATATAAGTGCCTTAAATATTTCATCCAGGATTTCATCATAGTCCCGATCCTGCAAATTACAGATGTAGTCATCAAATTCTTGATCAGAGGCTTCATCATAAACAAAGCGAGCGCTATTGAACTGGTCTTGCCGGTCCTCAGCACTGACGGCCGCCGGATCATCAAGGGCGAAAGGGGCAAAGTACCCCTTTATGGGCGGCAAGCCCAGTCTCTGGCGAACAGCTTCATTGGTTTTATAGGCATACCGCTCCATCTCGGCCCGCAGCAAATTAATCTCCCTTTGTAGACCCAGGCGCTCGGCATCACTCATTTTGTTATCAGCCGCCTGCTTAGCCATTTCTTTCATGCGATTGAGGCAGCTCTCGCTTGCCTGCAGGCCATCATCAATTATCAGCAACACTTCGCGGTATGTTTCCGCTGATCCGGTGGCCTGGCCAATCATGGACTGCAGGGTATTGAAATAATTAAAAGTTTTCGAATGGCGCATGGCGGCTTTCTCCATTATGATTTATTAATAATTATTTTAATTTGCGATTGAGCATGGCCTGAACGGTCAATGGCAAACCGAACAGCTTAATGAAACCTTCGGCATCCTTCTGGTTGTAGATCTCATCTACGCCGAAGGTGGCCAGTTCCTCGTTATATAGTGAATACGGCGACCAGGAGGCCACTGCGGTGGCGCTGCCCTTGTAGAGTTTTACCTTGACAGTTCCGGTCACCGTCTGTTGAGTCTCTTCCACAAAGGCGTCCATCGCCATCTTCAGCTTACTGAACCAGTTACCGTCATAGACCAGTTCGGCATACTTAAGAGCCATATCCGCTTTGAACTGCAGGGTGCGGCGGTCCAGGGTCAGCCGTTCCAATTCAGCATGGGCAGCATACAGGATGGTGCCGCCGGGGGTCTCATAGACGCCGCGTGATTTCATGCCCACCAAGCGGTTTTCCACAATGGAAACAATGCCCACGCCGTTGGCGCCGCCCACCTGATTCAGTTTCTCCAGCAGTTCCACCGGTCCGTATTTCTGGCCGTTGACCGATACTGGAGTACCCTGCTCGAAGCCGATCTCCAGATAGGTGGGTTGATCCGGCGCCTGCTCTGGCGGCACGGTGAGTACATATACCCTATCCAGGGCTTCATTGGCCGGGTCTTCCAGCTCGCCGCCCTCATGGGAGATATGCCATATATTGCGGTCGCGGCTGTAGATTTTTTCCTTGGTTACCGGTACTTCGATGCCATGAGAATTGGCATAATCAATGGCGTCTTCCCGGGACCGTATGTTCCATTCCCGCCAGGGGGCTACTATTTTCACGTCGGGTTTGCAGGCGCGGGCAGTCAGCTCAAAACGCACCTGATCGTTGCCCTTGCCGGTGGCGCCGTGGGCCACCGCCTCGGCTCCCTCCAGCTCCGCTATCTCTATCATTTTCTTGGCGATCAGGGGACGGGCAAAGGAGGTACCCAGCAGGTATTTGCCCTCATAGATAGCTCCCATCTTCAGCACCGGGAAGATATAGTCACGGACAAATTCCTCGCGGACGTCTTCTACATATACCTTGGATGCTCCTGATTTTATAGCCTTCTCCCTGACCGGGTCCAGTTCTTCGCCCTGTCCCAGGTCGGCACAGAAGGCGATGACCTCATAGCCGTAGTTTTCCTTCAGCCAGGGAATAATGATCGATGTGTCCAATCCGCCGGAATAAGCCAGTACTATCTTCGCCATGTTGATCCTCCTATTTATCGTGATTTTCTTGATCCCAAATCAAGACCGCTTAAAAGATCCATGAGTAGTTTTTGACATTGCTGCGTTCCTGCCAGCCTAACTTCTCGTAGAAGGCCTGGGCTCCCCGGTTGTCGATATAGGTATAGAGATCCACCCGGGGCGCTCCCTGCTCTTTCAAGTGAACCAGTACGGTCTGCAGCAAGGCTTGTCCTAGCCCCCGGCGACGGTGATCCTCACGTACGCAGAAGTGATAGATCGCTGCCCGCCAGCCGTTATAGACGCCCATCACCGTACCGATGATCTCGTTGCCGGCACAGGCTACCAGCAGGCTGCCCGGGTTGGTCTTGATAAAGTGTTCTACATTATCATAGGAATCTTCTATGGTGGATTTGATCTCATCTATATCCTTCCACAGGTCAAGGATGGCAGCGATATCCTCCAGACTGGCGGCCCGGATCTGCCAATACGTCATTGCAATCCCTCCCCTGTGATCAGCAGTATTTACATGGTCAGTGCCATGATGGCCTTATGGGCATGCAGACGATTCTCCGCCTCGTCGAATACCACAGACTGCGGTCCGTCCATGACCTGGTCGGTGATCTCCTTGCCGCGCTTGGCGGGCAGGCAGTGCAGGACGATGGCGTCCTTGGCGGCCAAACTCATCAGCTGAGCATTGACCTGGTATCTCAGGAACTGCTGCTCCTTCTCTGCGGCCTGGTCTTCCTGACCCATGCTGGCCCATACGTCCGTGTAAACAGCATCTGCTCCCTTGACCGCTTCGGCCGGGTCTTCAACCACCCAGAGTTTAGCTCCGGTAGCCTTAGCATCGGCTTGAGCCTGGGCCAGGACTGTGGCATCAGGTTCAAACCCGGGCGGGCAGGCAATAACCACATTCATACCTACCTTGGCGCCACCAAAGAGCAGTTCATGGGCTACATTGTTGCCGTCGCCGATAAAGGCCAGGGTCAGTCCCTTGAGTTCTCCCTTATGCTCGGCGATGGTCATCATATCGCCAATAACCTGGGTGGGGTGCAGCAGATCAGTCAGACCGTTTATAATTGGTATACTGGCCCACTTTGCCAGTTCCAGCACCTCATCGTGATCAAAGGTACGGATCATAATGCCGTCCAGCATGCGGGACAGCACCAATGCGGTATCCTTGATCGTCTCACCACGCCCCAGCTGGATATCGCGTGGACTTAGAAAAAGAGCGTTACCGCCCAACTGATACATACCGACCTCGAAGGCCACCCGGGTACGGGTGGAGGCCTTCTGGAATATCATGCCCAGAGTCTTTCCGGCCAGATAATGGTGAGGTATTCCCCGCTTCTGGAGCTTCTTAATCTCTGCTCCTACCTGGAGCATATAGGTGATTTCTTCTGGAGTAAAATCGTGGATCGAGATAAAATCCCTGCCCCTTAACGAATTGTTCAACTCCATCATATCGATACCACTCCTTCAGTATTGAATCTATTTGATGCCCGCCGCCACGGGGGGTCATCATTTACCTGGTCTAATCCTGCCACTCGGCCAATGCTTCCTTCAGCAGGGCCAGAGCCTGGTCGATCTCGGCCATGGAAACGGTCAGGGGTGGTACCAGCCGCAGGATATGCGGCCCGGCCGATAACACCAGCAGACCTTTGGCCATGCAGATGTTTATCAGTTCCTTGACCTCCCGGTCAAAGTCTACACCCAGTATCAGTCCCTTGCCCCGGACCCTCTGGATCCGGCTGTCCTCGATTTTTCCCAAAGCAACGGTCAGGTACTCGCCTTTTTTTTGTACATCCTGCAGGAACTCCGGCTGGCTGAGCACGCTGATCACCTGGTTGCCCACCGCGGTAGCCAGGAAATTGCCGCCGAAGGTGGAGGCGTGATCGCCAGGTGCAAAGCCGCTGGCGGCCTTCGCATTGGCCAGCATAGCTCCGATGGGGAAGCCCCCGCCTAAGCCCTTGGCCAGGGAAACGATGTCAGGTGCCATATCATAGCCCTGGTAAGCAAAGAGGAATCCGGTCCGGCCCATACCCACCTGGACCTCATCGAATATCAACAGTATATCATTATCGTCGCAGAGTTTCCGCAAATCCAGCAGGAACTGTCCGTCGGCCGGATTGATGCCGCCTTCGCCCTGGATAGGTTCCACCATAATGGCAGCGGTTTTTTCGCTTATAGTCTTTTTTACCGCTGCCAAATCGTTGAAGTCGGTATGGATAAAGCCGGGGCACAGCGGCTTGAATCCTTCCTGATACTTCTTCTGGCCGGTAGCAGAGACCGTGGTCAGGGTCCGGCCATGGAACGAGTTGTTGAAAACGATGATCTCGTTCTTTTCGATACCCCGGCGGTAGAAATGCTTGCGGGCCAGCTTGATGGCTGCTTCATTAGCTTCGGCGCCGCTGTTGCAGAAGAAGACCTTATCCAGTCCCGAGGTCTTCACCAGTTTCTCGGCCAACTCCACCTGGGGCTGAATCCAATAAAGATTGGAGGTATGCCACAGTTCATGGGCCTGCCGGTTCAAGGCCTCGACCAGAATTTGCGGGCTATGACCCAGTGCGCAGACAGCGATGCCGCCTACGAAGTCCAGGTACTGCTTACCATCGGCATCCCAGAGGTAAGTGCCCTGGCCCTTGACCGGGGCGATGGGAAACCGTCCGTAGGTATTCATAACATATTGCTGGCCCTTGGCCATTATGTCTTGGTTGTTCATATATTTTCACCTCAATTTCATATTAGTGGTAGGGGGGAACGATTTTTAGCCACAGATTTACACAGATTAACACAGATTTTTCTGTGATCAGCTTACGGAAAAACTTATTGTAGGGGCGGATTCTGTATCCGCCCGTTTAACTGGACGGGATTGATACCGGGCGGATATTGAATCCGCCCCTACGAGTTAATTCGCAACTCCTATCCCGCTCTACTCGTTGACTACCATGGTGCCGATGCCCTGGCGGGTGAATATCTCCAGCAGGAGCGAATGAGGCACTCGGCCATCGATGATATGGGTGCGTCCTACTCCGCCTTTCACTGATTCCACACAACAATCCACCTTGGGCAGCATGCCTCCGGCAATAGTGCCGTTCTTGATCAGCTCATCCACCTCGGAGATAGCCAGGATGGAGATCAGGGAATCGGGATTGCTCGGGTCCTGAAGCAGACCGGGCACATCGGTCAGCAGCACCAGTTTATCAGCATTAATGGCTACAGCGATAGCCGCTGCTACCAGATCCGCATTTATGTTATAGGTCTCCTGCTCCAGGCCAATGCCGATGGGAGCGATGACCGGTATATATCCGTTGTCGATCATGGTCTCGATGATGCCGGGGTTAATCTTGGTTACCTGGCCGACAAAGCCCATCTGCCCGCTGGGGTCCATGGGTTCAGCTTCGATGAGACCGTCATCCTTGCCGGATATACCAATGGCACGGCCGCCGCTGGCATTGAGCCCGGAGACGATAGCCTTATTGACCTTGCCGCCCAGTACCATTTCAACGATTTCCATGGTTTCCGCATCGGTCACGCGCAGGCCGTCGACAAATTCGCTTATGATGTCCAGACGCTTCAGCATCTGGTTGATCTCCGGCCCCCCGCCGTGGACTACGATGGGATCCATGCCTACATACTTCATCAGCACGATGTCCTGCATGACCTTCTCCCTGAGATGCTCTTCTACCATGGCCGCGCCGCCGTACTTGATAACGACCCGCTTGCCATAAAAGTCTTTTATATAGGGCAGAGCCTCTACCAGTATCTCCGCCTTCTCTAAAGCTGTGGTAACCATTTTTATCTCCCTCCCCCCTGATTATCCGATTTAGGTGCGGTAATCGGCGTTGATGCTTACGTATTCAAAAGAAAGATCACAGCCCCAGGCCGTAGCTTCATAACTGCCGGTTTTCATATCGAAGGTGATAATCACCTTGGCTTTATCCAGTTCTCCTTTGGCTGCTTCTTCATCAAAAGGCAAGCCCATGCCATTAGCGGCTACCTGCACCTTGCCTAGATAAATATCCACCAAATCAGGATTAAAATCGGCCCCGGAATATCCGGCTGCCGCCAGTGCACGTCCCCAGTTAGGATCTTTGCCGAAGACCGCTGCTTTGACCAGATTGGAGCCCACCACTGACCGGGCCATGATGCGAGCGTTCTTTTCATCAGCAGCATTAATGATCTTGACTTCCAGCAGGTGGTTGGCACCTTCTCCATCCGCCGCTATCATCTTGGCCAGCTCAATGTTTACATAATTGAGGGCTTCCAGGAAGTCGGCGTACTCCTCGGATTTATCATCATCGATCAGGGGAGTCTTGGCCATGCCGTTGGCCAGTATCAGCATCATGTCATTGGTGGAGGTATCCCGGTCCACACTTAACATGTTGTAACTCAGGTCTGTAGTGGCTTTTGCCATTTTTTGTAAACATTCGCTGCTTATATCAGCATCTGTTGTGATAAAGGCTAACATGGTGGCCATATTGGGATGTATCATACCAGAGCCCTTGGCAATAGCCCCAATGCGCACCGGCTGACCGCTCAGCTCAAACTCCACCGCTATCTCCTTGGGTTTTAGGTCGGTGGTCATGATGGCCAGGGCTGCGTTGTGACTGCCAGAACGGGTCATGGTCAGAATCGCTTCGGCGATACCACCTTCGATCCGCTCCATGGGCATAGGCACCCCGATCACTCCGGTGGAGGCTACCAGGATATCCTGAGGCTTTATCGCCATCCCCATTATCTCAGCGGTTATCTTGGCCATAGCGATAGCATCCTGCATCCCCTGCTCTCCGGTACAGGCGTTGGCATTGCCGCTGTTGACCACAATAGCCCGGGCCATGCCATCCTCCAGGTGATTCCGGCAGACGTCGACACAGGCTGCATGCACTTTGTTGGTAGTAAACACCCCCGCGGCCTTGGCCTTACAATCAGAATAGATGACAGCGACATCCCGCTTATCCTTCTTTTTTATCTCAGCCATCACCCCCTGGGCCATGTAGCCCTTGGGACTGGTGACTCCTCCGTTTTCTAAAATCTTAATTGCTTTCACTTTCTCGTTCCCCCTAAATAGATATCTGTAATTTTTTAGCCACAGATTAACACAGATGGACACAGATTTTATTTAAGATATTAATTAACAAATGATCCTCTATGCTTATTACTGTGACATTAGTTGATTTCGTTATTGCCTTTAGATTTATTGGTACCCTTCTCATCATCATTGGTGTACCCACTTGAACATTATGATCCACAAATCTTAATCTTTACTCGTTGATTTATAATCTGTGCGAATCTGTGTTAATCTGTGGCAAAAATCCGTTCTCCGTTCTCTCCTACGGATGGACTCCCAGCATCTTCAGCCCGGTGGTCTCATCGAAGCCCAGCAGCAGGTTCATATTCTGCAGGGCTTGCCCGGAGGCTCCCTTGGTCAGGTTATCCAGGGCGGAGATCAATATGACCCGTCGGCTGGCTTCATCCACATAGGTCCCAATATGGAGCTGGTTGCTGCCGTAAACCCATTTGGTGTGGGGCATTACCCCTTCCGGTAGTACCTGAACAAAGGGCTCGGGCCCATAGGCCGCTTCCAGCACTTCTCTGACCTGGCTCGCCGCTACCCCATTTTGCAGCCGGGCATAGGCAGTGGTCAGGATGCAGCGGTTCATCGGTACCAAATGGGGAGTGAACACCATCTCCACCGGCTGTTCGCCGGCCAGGCTCAGTTCCTGGGCTATCTCCGGCCCCAGGCGGTGGGTTCCCACCCCATAAGCATGGATGCCTTCGTTCACCTCGCAAAAATGGCTGGCCTCCTTCAGGGTCCGGCCGGCACCTGAGACGCCGCTTTTGGAATCAATGATGATCCCTTCGTTCTCGATAACCCCTGCCTTGAGTAAGGGGGCCAGCGGCATAATGGCTCCGGTTGGATAGCAGCCCGGGTTGGCCACCAGGTCTGCCTGTTTAATCTGATCCCGATAGAGCTCGGTCAGTCCGTAGACGGCCTGGGAGAGCATCTCGGGAGCTTCATGTACCTTTTCATAATATTTTTCATATAATGCCGGGTCTTTCAAGCGGAAATCCGCACCCAGGTCTACACATTTGATTCCCGCCTCCAGCATCTGCAGAGCTACCGGCACCGACAACCCGTGGGGCAAAGCTAAAAACACCCCATCACAGCGCCCGATCAGGCTTTTCGCATCACTGGGTTCACAGATCAGGTCATAGTATCCGGTCAACTGGGGATAGAGGCGGTCTATTCTTCGCCCTATATTCTCCGTAGAAAGGATCGCTGTCACCTGCAAACCGTCATGCCCGGCCAGGAGCCTCAATAGTTCGGCTGCGGTGTAGCCATCGCCCACTATACCTACTTTTTTCATCCCGCCATCTCCCTTCTTAATAGTCGTTATAAAACATTTATAATTATACATACCACTGCATATTAATGCAACAGTATATTTTGCTCAGTTGATGTAAGATGCGTCACAAGGTTTTTTTTAATTAGCCACAGATGAACACAGATGGACACAGATTATATGTACAATGGCATTGATAGTGTTTTATTTTTAATCGAGCGAAGTAATATAAAGGCATGTGGGGGAAGATTGCTTCGCTGCGCTCGCAATGACACGACGGGGGCCTTCAAATCTCATCTGTGTAATCTGTGTTAATCTGTGGCAATAAATCGTATTCCTGACCCAGCTCTGCTACGTTCGTCTATGTCGCAACAAATATAAGATGTGCAGCAAGGATTTTTTTAATTAGCCACAGATGAACACAGATGGACACAGATTATATGTACAATGGCATTGATAGTGTTTTATTTTTAATCGAGCGAAG
>Ga0123335_1000691_pt1 | contig 57546 bp, 59 predicted proteins | sample BiotimSIPDNA_2_FD_89707 | JGI IMG/M metagenome (GOLD analysis project Ga0123335, IMG submission 89707) | Anaerobic biogas reactor microbial communites from Washington, USA - Biogas_R2 time_0 SIP DNA | ecosystem: Engineered > Bioreactor > Anaerobic > Unclassified | place: Washington, USA... | reverse complement strand
TTTAATCCCGTAACAACAATAAAATATTCACTCCCCTCGCCTTTAAAAGGAGAGGGGTCGGGGGTGAGGTCAGTGTCACTAAAAATCTTCAACATCCTCGGACAGGAAACAGCCACGCTTGTAAACCAAAACCAGGAGGCGGGATTTTACGAAGTTAAATTTGATGGTTCGCAGTTTGCTTCCGGCGTTTACATATATCGTCTGGAAGCCGGCAGTTACACAGCCGTGAAGAAAATGATGCTGCTGAAATAATTAAGAAGTAATAATTAAAAATTAAGAATTATTGTTACCCGGCAAATGCCGGGTTTTTGTTTATGAAAGAAAAAGTAACCGGATTACAAACCATTTGCATAAAGGTTAATTTTATATGCTGTTATAATTCAACAATCAAAATTAAAAATTCACAATTCAAAATTGCTTTTTTCGTATCTTTACCACGTAAAAAATAAATTATAGTATGTACGAAAACGAACGAAACGAACTGGCAGAAAAACTGAAAAACAAAGGCATCTCCGATGAAGATGTGCTTTCGGCATTTCGTAAAGTTCAGCGGCATTTGTTTGTGCCGGATGTTATGAAACATCATTCGTATGTTGATACTGCTTTGCCAATCGGTTACGGGCAGACAATTTCGCAGCCTTATACTGTAGCTTTTATGACACAGGCTCTTGATCTTTTTCCTGATTCAAAAGTTCTGGAGATTGGAACCGGCTCAGGTTTTCAAGCTGCAATTTTGGCAGAAATGGGTATGAAGGTTTACACTATTGAACGCAACGAGAAAATATTCTTCAAAACACAAAAGCTTTTTGATGAATTAAAAGTAAGAGCGATGATGCGCTGCGGCGACGGTACTATCGGCTGGAATGAATACGCTCCTTTCGATGGAATAATTGTAACCGCCGGAGGTCCAGTTGTTCCGCCTGCCTTAAAAAAACAATTGGCAGTAAACGGCAGATTGGTTATTCCTGTTGGCGACAGGCAGGGGCAGACTTTACAGATTTACACAAAACTAAGCGAAACCGATTTCAAGTTGATTGAGGTGCCGAATTTTGCGTTTGTTCCACTAATCGGTAAAGACGGGTGGAAAGAAAAGTAATTGTCATTGTCGGTCCTACTTGTTCCGGAAAAACACAGCTTTGCATTTATCTTTCGGAAATACTTAATATCGAAGTTGTTTCCGCAGACAGCCGCCAAGTTTATAAAAAAATGAATATCGGTACAGCAAAACCGTCGTCGGAAATATTACAAAAAGTGAAACATCATTTTATTGATTCTCATAATCCAGATGAAGACTTTAATATCAGCATTTTCGAAAAAGCTGCCGAAGAAAAAATAAGGGAAATATTAAAAGATAATAAAATTCCTATTGTTGCCGGAGGTTCGGGACTTTATATAAAAGCACTGATTGACGGAATATCAGATGATGTTGATAAAGATGAAGAATATCGAAACGAACTGCACGGTTTGCGGAATAAATTCGGAAATGAATATCTTTATAATATTTTAAAAGAAAAAGATTTCGCAGGTGCGCAAAAAATGCTGCCCTCAAACTGGAAAAGGGTTATGAGAGCCTTGGAAGTTCTTCATATCAGCGGAAAACCAATTTGGTATTTTCATAGCATTCAAAAGCCTAAAACGGACTTTCAATTTTTGCAATTCGGTCTTTTATGGCAGCGGGATGTCCTTTACAAAATGATAGAAGAACGAACAGATAAGATGATTAACGAAGGATTGGTTAACGAAGTTCAGGAAATTCTTAACGATGGATATAATACAAAACTTAACGCATTGAACACAGTCGGCTATAAGGAAATTATTGAATTTATAGAGAATAAAATTACACTCGAAAGGGCGGCAGAACTGATAAAAAGGAACACCCGCCGTTATGCAAAAAGACAAATGACCTGGTTCCGAAAAGATGAAAGAATAAAATGGATAGAAATAAACGAAGAAAACGACTTGAAAAACGCAGCCGGAGTTATAGCAGAAACTTATAAAAAGGGGCAATAAACAAATGTTTGAAGATGGAATTTAAAAACAATTTGATATATATTATTTAAACAGGATTTTACTATTTATTGAGGGAAATATGCTCGAAGATTATTTGAAAGATTTGAAGACTGACAGAGATAGAATTGATAAACTACGAGGTTATCTTTAAAGTAGATGAAAAAGAAAACAAAATAGATCAATTAAAAACAAAAAGCGGTGATCCTAATTTTTGGAATGACCAGAAAAACGCCCAGTCTGTGTTGCAGGAAATGAAACAGCTTCAAAATTGGGTCGATTTATGGGTTGATCTCGATAAAAAATACAAAAATTTAGTTGAATTTATTGAACTTGTTTCGACGGAAGACGACGATTCTCTTATTCCGGAAATAGATAAAGAAATTGAAACGATACGCAATTCTATTGAAGATGTTGAACTTAAAGGGATGCTGAGCGGTAAAGATGACGATAAAAATTGTATTCTTACCATTCATGCCGGCGCAGGCGGAACCGAAGCCCAGGATTGGGCGGAAATGCTTATGCGAATGTATTTAAGATGGGGCGAACAAAACAATTATAAAATATCTACGCTCGATTTGCTTGAAGGCGATGGCGCCGGAATAAAAAGCGCTACTCTCGAAGTAGAAGGAAGTTTTGCTTACGGATACTTGAAAGCTGAAAACGGAGTTCACAGGCTTGTAAGAATTTCGCCATTTGATGCTAATAAGCGAAGACATACATCTTTTGCCTCGGTTTTTGTTCTTCCGGAAATAGATGACTCAATTGAAATTGATATAAATCCTGCTGACCTTAGAATTGATACTTACAGGTCGGGCGGAAAAGGCGGACAGAATGTAAACAAGGTTGAAACTGCTGTGAGAATTACACATATACCTACAAATACTGTGGCCGCCTGCCAAACAGAAAGATCGCAGCTTCAGAACAGAAACAATGCTATGAAAATGCTTCGCGCACGGCTTTATCAAATTGAACTTGAAAAGCAGGAAGCAGCCCACGATGAAATTGAAATGAACAAAATGAAAATTGAATGGGGAAGCCAGATAAGGTCATATGTTTTCCATCCATATAATTTGGTTAAAGACCATAGAACAGATACCGAAACATCGGATGTGCAGGCAGTAATGGATGGAAAACTCAACAATTTCATACAGTCGTTTCTGCTGAAATTTTCCGGAAGTTAATTACTGGGAGTAAAAATGAAATTTTACAAAAAAGGTGAAACAATTGTATCGGAAGGCGAACCTAAAGGAAGCATATTCGTTCTTGTAGAAGGTGCAGTTGGAGTTTATAAGAATGATGTAAAAATATCAGAATTTACTCAGAAAGGAACGGTATTCGGTGAAATGAGTATGTTTCTTAATCAAACACGCACTGCAACATTAAAAGCCACAGAAGATGCCTATGTAGCTGAAATAAATACGGAAATTGACGATCTTTTCAAAAAGCATCCGGATGTTGCAAAAAAAATAATAATTAATCTTTCCGAAAGATTGATGCAGCTTACCGATGATTATTGGCATCTGATGGAAAGACTTGATATTGAAGAAAAAATAAGAAAATATATTTAATGAGTGATAAAGACTTTTTCAAAAAAGTTTTTTCGGTGGTTGAAAGAATCCCTTACGGAAAAGTAACTACGTACGGAGCAATTGCAGAAGTCTGTGGAATAAAATCGTCGGCAAGAACTGTGGGCTGGGCAATTAACGGAATGAGCAGTGAACTTCCTTGCCACAGAGTAGTGAACAGAAATGGTGAACTTACCGGAAAACTTCATTTCGGAGATCCGGATTTGATGGAATCGCTCCTTCGCTCCGAAAATGTTGAGTTTATTAAAAAAGATGTCGTAAATATCAAAAAACATTTCTGGCAGCCGGTTCTGACGGAATAATTCAGTAAGTATTTATCTTGAACTTCGAAACGCCGCTATTCATATTTATTATAATTCGGTTTTTCGCATTACCGTATTGCTTGTTATAGTAACTTCCGTCGCTGTTTTTTGTAAAACCTTCAAGGTTTTTTAACACCAGCGCCATTTCGCCTTCAATTTTACAGCCTGTTTCTTTTGGAATAAGCAACTGTAAAGAAGAAACTCCCATTTCTACGTCAATTTCAGTATTTTCAAATCTCTCGCCAAGCTTAATTTCCGATTTTGATACTCCGCATTTTAAATTAAAGTTTTGAACTTTAAAATTCGATAAATCAATATAATTTTTTGAAGCTCCTACATTTAAAGAAATATTCCATACGGGAGAAGTGTTTAATTTAATTTCAAGCCGGTTTCTTAAATCACCTCGTATATGTTTTATTTTTTCATCTAATTGGTTTATTTTAAGAAAAACCCTTTCGGTTTGTTTCTCTTCGTTGAAAGAATAATAGCCTAGGTCACCTTGCGAAATTCCTTTTATCAATTTGTTAGTTGAATCTTTCAGAATAAAAGATCCTGCTCCTCCGTTTATTTCTAAGTCTGCAAATACATAAGTGGAATCTGTATCAGTGCTGAAAACATTGTTGCTGTATCTTTTTGAATCATCGCAGCAATTGTTCACGCCAATTATATTACTTACAGAACCGAAAATAAGAATGGCCAAAATTATTCCAAATATACCGTCAATAAAAATCCGTATTTTAGTGTTTTTTGTAAGAAGCTGGAGTCCCCAGAAAATAAATACTGCAGCCCAGAAATTCCAGATAAAATCCCAGGACATATTAATGATATTGTATTCGGTTAAAAAATAAAGGCTTCCTAAGGTAATTAGGAATAGTCCCCAAAATAAATTCCCCGATTTCATAATTTTTCTCCCGATGTTTTGTTAAAGGAATTCCATAAAAGATAAATTCCAAATAAAATAAAAATCAGCGGAACAATATCCCAAAAACCGATTGCTGGAATAAATTTCTCGGCAAAAAACAACAATCCTATCATTATAAGAATTATCCCAAAAACTACTCTTCCCTTGACTGCTTGTTTTTCTTCTGCCGGATTATCTGCCTCAATAGTATCTGTTCCATCGGAACTGCTTTTGGTTTCAAATCCGTTATCAACAGGCTCTTCAGGAACAACTATCCACATAATAATATAAACCAAAATACCTACACCGCTAAATAATGTAAGGAAGACAATCAGGATTCTTATTATTACCGGATCAATGTTCAGGTAATCCCCCAAACCTCCTGCTACTCCTCCTAAAACCCGTTTTTCCTTTGAGCGATATAATCTGTCCTTCATTTTACCACCTCATAATTGTTGAGTTCAAAAATTTAGACGCCATTTCTTAAAAAAGGTTGTAAAATCATTTTTAAAATATGCTCAGTGTAAATGAATGCATTAGATTGTATAAAAATGCTGAAATAATCCAAAAAAGTAATAGAATATTAAATTTTGATTGAATGTACAGTTTTTGTTTGGTATTTTTACACGATGAAAAAATGATGACTGGTAGAGTATGAAAATTGCCCTTTGTCAGATCAATCCTATAATTGGCGACATTACAGGTAATAAACAAAAAATCATTGACGGATACAAAAAAAGCATAAACTCAGGGGTCGAACTTGTTGTTTTTCCCGAGCTTGCTGTATGCGGTTATCCGCCACAGGATTTAGTTGAAAAGCAGGAATTCCGTGAAGCTGTTAAAAAAGCTGCGGATGAAATAGCTTCTGTAACCGGAGATGCTGCTGTTATTTTTGGAAGTATTACTGATAATCTTGATGATATCGGTCCTGATGTGCATAACTCTGCCATAGTTGCAATGCATGGGAAAATCTGCTTCGAACAACATAAGACTCTGCTGCCAAATTATGATGTTTTTGATGAAGTAAGATATTTTGAAGCTTCCAGCGATAATAAAGTTTTTATCTTTAATGGAAAAAAAATTGGCATCTCAATTTGCGAAGATATATGGAACGATGCTGATTATTGGAATAAAAGACGATACTACGTTGATCCAGTTCAGAAATTGATTAAGCAAGGTGCTGAAATATTGATAAATATTTCGGCAAGCCCTTATGCCTTCGGAAAAAGAACCGAGCGGATGAAAATGCTTTCTGTAATTTCTGCAAACGATAAATTGCCGATAATTTACACCTGCTGTGCCGGAGCACAGACGGATTTAATTTTCGACGGAGCCAGTATGTGTTTTGATAATTATGGAAAACTTTGTCTTTTAGGAAAATCATTTCAAGAAGATTTATTGTTTTTTGACACTGAAGCTGATTATAAGCAAATTGATAAGTGTGAAGGAAAATTTGAAGAAGAAGTATTGAACGCATTAATATACGGATTGAAAGAATATTGCAATAAAACAGGTTTTAAAAAAGCAATTCTCGGTCTTAGCGGCGGAATAGATTCTGCTTTGGTTGCTTTTATTGCCGTAAAAGCTCTTGGCAGCCAGAATGTTCATGCTTTGCTGATGCCTTCTCAATTTTCTTCCGAGGGAAGCGTAAGCGATTCTGTTCAGCTAGCGAAAAACCTAAATATTTCTTACGATACAATTCCGATTCAGCCGGCTTTTGAGAAAACACTGAACTTATTGGAACCTTTTTTCGGCAATCTTCCTTTTGGAGTTGCAGAGGAAAATTTGCAATCGAGAATTAGAGGTTTATTTCTTATGGCGTTTTCAAATAAATTCGGTTATCTTTTATGCACTACCGGAAATAAATCCGAAATGGCTGTTGGTTATGCAACGCTTTACGGAGATATGAACGGAGCTTTAGGAATTATTGCTGATATTTATAAAACTCAAGTCTATCAAATTTCAGAGTACATTAACCGGGATGAAGAAATTATTCCGCGTGCTATTATTGATAAAGCGCCTTCAGCAGAACTTCGTCCTAATCAGACTGATCAGGATTCGCTGCCTCCGTACGAATTGTTGGACAAAATATTAAAAATGTATCTTGAAGAAAATAAAGAAATTGAAGAAATATCTCAAATAATTGGTGAAAGGGAAGTTGTGCGAAAAGTTTTAAAGCTTGTTGATTTTAATGAATTCAAAAGAAAACAGGCTGCACCGGTTTTGCGCGTATCTGTAAAAGCTTTCGGATACGGAAGAAGGTACCCGATTGTTCAAGGCTGGAGAAAGTAAAATGAAGAATAGTGTAATATGTTTTCTCTTTTTGTTGGTTTATGCTGCGGGTTTAAATCTTTATTCACAAACGCAGTTTCAAAATAAAAAAGTAAATATAGAAATAATCAGTTCGCAGGATAAAGTTTTACAGAACAGCACTCTAAAAGTTTGTATAAAAGCTGTAATTGATGAAAAATGGCATATAAATTCGGATAAACCTTCCGAAGATTATCTGATACCTGCTAAATTAAGTATCCAAAACGATTCTATCTTTTCGTTGCAGAATATAAGATTTCCCGAAGCCGAAAAATTAACATTTGCTTTTTCGGAAAAGCCTGTTTCTGTTTTCGAAAAAGAAATTCTGGTGTTTGCCGATTTGATTATCCCGAAAGCTTTAAACGATAGTCTTAAAAAAATAACTTTTCAGTTCAGTTATCAGGCTTGCGATAATCAGACTTGTTTACCGCCTGCAACAGCAGAAGCAGATTTAGAAATATTAATTGCTCAACCCGAAGAAATAATTACTCCAATAAATCAGAAATATTTTCAAATATCATCTGCAGAAACCGAGAATGACGATCTTTTTGCCGGACTGGAATCAGCTGGAATGTTTTGGATTCTTGTAACTGTTTTTCTTTGGGGACTTGCACTGAATCTTACTCCTTGCGTTTATCCGCTTATTCCTATCACAGTTGGATATTTCGGCGGACAGAGCGAAGGGCGGACAGGAAAACTTTTTATTTTAGGTTTGCTTTATTTAACAGGAATGGCAATTACATATTCGGTAATAGGTGTTGTTACTGCGCTAAGCGGTGCAATTTTAGGCTCGCTGCTGCAAAATCCATTTGTTGTGATTGGAATTGCTGCTGTTTTTGTTATTCTATCATTAAGTATGTTTGGAGTTTATGAATTCAAGCTACCCGACTTTTTAGTTATAAAAGCCGGCGGAGCAAAATCGGGTGTGTTTGGAGCTTTCTTTATGGGACTAACAATGGGAATTGTTGCTGCTCCTTGCATCGGACCGGTAGTTTTAGCTCTGGTAACACATGTAGGTTCTAAAGGAGATCCTTACTACGGGTTTACTCTTTTCTTCTTCCTTGCGTTAGGATTAGGATTGCCCTATCTGGTGCTTGCTTTGTTTTCAGGAAAAATAAAAAGTCTTCCGAAAGCAGGTATTTGGATGGAATCTGTTAAGCATATATTCGGATTGCTGCTTTTGGGGATGGCATTATACTATTTAAATCCTATATTGCCAAAAGGAATTCAAAGTTTTGTTCTTCCGGTATATTTGATTTTATCAGCGCTTTACTTGTTGTTTGTTGATAAAGATGCGAATAAAATAAGCGCATACAAATGGATAAAAACAGTGTTATCAGTAATATTCATTTTATCAGCAATTTATATGTTTGTTCCGGCTGATAAAGATAAACTTGATTGGAAGGAATTTAGTGCAGCCGATTTTGAAAAAGTTAAACCTGGAAAGAAAGTAATTCTGGATTTCTATGCCGACTGGTGCATTCCGTGCAAAGAGCTTGATGCATTAACTTTCAACGATTCGGAGGTAAAAAACATTTTACTGGATTACGAGAGATTTAAAATTGACCTTACTTCTGCAATGTCTAATGAAACAGAAAACTTGAAAAATATGTTTGTAATTACAGGTGTTCCTACAATTATAATTTTTAATTCGGATGGTGAGGAAACCGAAAGAATTACCGGATTTATTCCGGCAAAAGAAATGATTGAAAAATTGAATAATATAAAATAATATTTAAAAATAAACCGAGCATAAATAATGAAGAAAGAAATTAAAAAGCTGGATGAAGTAACAATTCGGTTTGCCGGGGATTCCGGAGATGGAATGCAGCTTACAGGTTCGCAATTCAGCGATACCACAGCTCTTTTTGGTAACGATTTAATAACTCTGCCCGATTATCCTGCTGAAATTCGCGCTCCTGCCGGAACGCTTTACGGAGTAAGCGGGTTTCAATTACGTTTCAGCTCGCAGGATACAAACACACCAGGCGACCACCCTGATGTTTTGGTTGCAATGAATCCGGCCGCACTTAAGAAGAACCAAAAAGATTTACTGCCCGGTGCAACAATTATTGTAAATCAGGATGCTTTTGATTTAAGAAACATCCGGTCAGCCGGTTATAATGTTAATCCTTTGGAAGATAATTCTCTCGACGGATTTAAGTTATTTAAGATCCCGATAAGCAGCTTAACAGCTAATGCTCTGGCCGATTCTTCTCTTACCGTAAAAGAAGTTGCCCGATGCAAGAACTTTTTTGCTTTGGGGCTGATGTATTGGATGTTTAACAGACCTTTAGAACCCACGCTTAAATGGATAAATAAGAAATTTAAAAAGGTGCCTGCTTTGGCAGAGGCAAATACAAAAGTACTTAATGCAGGGTATTATTACGGAGAAAATACTGAAATATTTGAAACAAGATATACTGTTAGTCCGGCTAACCTGCCAAAAGGAACATACAGAAATATTTCCGGAAACGAAGCACTTGCGCTTGGTTGTGTTACAGCTTCTCTTAAAAGCGGGGTTCCGTTGTTTTTAGGTTCTTATCCTATAACCCCTGCTTCCGAAATATTGCATCAATTAAGCACTTATAAAAACTTTGGTGTTAAAACATTTCAGGCGGAAGACGAAATTGCTGGCATAACCTCGGCAATCGGAGCAAGCTTCGGAGGGTATCTGGCTCTTACTACAACAAGCGGACCGGGTATGGCTCTTAAAACTGAAGCTTTAGGACTTGCTGTTATGACAGAACTTCCTTTAGTAATTATTAATGTTCAAAGAGGCGGACCTAGTACCGGATTGCCTACAAAAACTGAACAATCGGATTTGTTGCAGGCTTTTTACGGCAGAAACGGTGAAGCTCCTATTCCTGTAATTGCAGCTTCTACACCGGGAAATTGTTTTGAAATGGCATTCGAAGCTTTCAGAATTTCAACTAAATATATGACTCCGGTAATTTTATTGAGTGATGGTTATATTGCTAACGGTGCGGAACCCTGGCTTATTCCTGATGAAAGCTCAATTCCTGAATTGTCGGTAAAGTTCAGAACTGAAAAAGAAGGTTTTGCTCCCTATATGCGTGATGAAAATCTTGCTCGTCCTTGGGTTGTTCCAGGTACTCCCGGACTTGAACACCGAATAGGCGGACTTGAAAAAGCAAATATCACAGGAAATGTAAGCCACGATCCCGATAATCATCATATGATGTGCGAATTAAGAGCTAAGAAAGTTAAGAATATAGAAAACGATATTCCCGAAACAGAAGTTTTCGGTGAAGAAAAAGGTGATATTCTTGTATTAGGCTGGGGCGGGACATACGGCGCGATAAGAGATGCAGTTATCAGAGCGCAGAAAGAAGGATTGAGTGTTTCTCAGGTTCATCTGCATCATATTAATCCTTTCCCTAAAAATCTTGGAAATATTCTTAAGAATTTTAAGAAAATCATAGTACCCGAATTGAATCTTGGGCAGCTTTCAAAAATTCTTCGAATTGAATTTCTAATTCCGGTTGAATCTTTCTGTAAAGTTAAGGGATTGCCATTTACAGCTGTTGAGATTTATTCAAAAATATCTTCGATGTCAGGAGGAAAAAAATGACTACAAATACAGAAATAAAATATACAGCAAAAGATTTTGCTTCGGATCAGGATGTGAGATGGTGCCCCGGCTGCGGTGATTATTCAATACTAGCTCAAGTCCAGCGTACTTTTCCTGATATCGGTGTTCCAAAGGAAAAAATTGTCATTATTTCAGGGATAGGATGTTCAAGCAGGTTTACTTATTATATGGATACTTTTGGTATGCATGGCATACATGGAAGAGCGCCTGCAATAGCCGGAGGATTAAAAATTGCCCGCCCCGATCTTTCGGTGTGGGTGGCAGCAGGAGACGGAGATTTACTAAGTATCGGCGGGAATCATTTTATTCATACTTGCAGAAAAAATATTGATTTAAAAATACTTTTGTTTAATAACAGGATTTACGGATTAACAAAAGGACAATATTCGCCAACTTCTGAAAAAGGAAAAATTACAAAAAGTTCTCCTTATGGAAGCGTTGATTATCCTTTTAATCCTTTATCATTAGCTTTAGGAGCGGGTGCCACTTTTATTGCCCGTTCAATAGACAGAAATCCAAAGCATATGCAGGAAATGATAAAAAAAGCTGCTGATCATAAAGGGACTTCATTTGTTGAAATATTTCAAAATTGTAATATTTTTAACGATGGAGCTTACGATCATCTTTCAAGCAAAGATACAAAAGACGATGCAGTTTTAGTTTTAGAACATGGGAAACCGATGATTTTTGGAAGCCAGAGAAATAAAGGAATTATTTTAAACGGTACAAAACCTCAGGTTGTTAATATTGATGAAGGAAATTATTCCATCAATGATATTCTTGTTCATAGTGAAACTGATGACAATCCATTTCTTTCTTATTTGCTTACATATCTTTCGGAAAATCCTGATTACCCTACGCCAATAGGTGTGTTCAGAAATGTTTTGCGTCCTACCTGCGACGAAGAAATCCAAAATCAGATTAATTATATAACTGAAGTAAATGGTAAAGGAACACTTAAAGAATTGTTCCATAATACAACTACCTGGACAGTTGAATAAATTATGCTGGCAGCCTTTAAACGGCTGCCTTTTTTTTTCATAATAAATTTTAATTTATTTAGAATAAACGTTAAATTTGTTTTATTCTATTAGGGGAATTATTATGAAATTCGGCGAGTTAAAAAAACTTCTTGAAGAAAATAACAATTTTATAATTACAACGCATGTTAATCCCGATGCCGATGCAATCGGCTCGGAAATGGCTGTCTATTACATTTTGAAGAAATTAAATAAATCAATAAGAATAATAAATTATAGCGAGACTCCTTATTTCTTGCAGTTTCTTGATAAAGAAAAAAAAATAGAACAATACGAACCATCGCACCACGATAAGTTATTTTCGGAAAAGGGAGTAATTATTGTCGTTGATATGAACCAGCTAAGCCGCACAGTAAAAATGGAGAATGTCTTAAAAAATTCCTCAATGGAAAAAGTTTGCATCGATCATCATCAAAATCCCGAAGGGTTTGAGAACTTGCAAATAATTGATTCCGAATATACTTCGACGGGCGAGATAATTTACGATTTTATAACACAAACCGGAATTGTTGAACCTGATTATGACATTGCTGTTCAGATTTACTCGGCAATTGTTACAGATACCGGTTCATTTAAGTATAACCGCACCAGTTCCAAAACTTTCCGGATTGCTGCCGAATTACTTGATTTGGGAGTAAAACCTCACCTAATTCTTGATAAAATTTATGATGAAAACAATTTGAGTAAAAATCGTTTGCTGGGTCGCGCTTTAAATTCAATGAATCTTTCGGCAGATAATAAAATATGTTACATGGAAATTACCCGTAAAGATTTATCTGAAACAGGAGCATCCGAGGCTGAATTGGATGGTTTTGTAAATTATTGTCTTTCGGTTCAGGGTGTTGAAATTGGGATTTTATTTTTTGAACTTGCCGAAGGATTAAAAGTTAGTTTTCGCTCAAAAGGAGAAGTAAATGTCAGTCAGCTTGCGGGAGAATTCGGAGGCGGGGGACATATAAATGCCGCAGGATTAAGAATTTATAATCCGGATAGTAATAATTATAAATTAAAAATACTTGAATCAGCTCAAAAATACACAAGTAAGTGAGGTAAAAATGTTTGAAATCAGTTATAAATCAGAAGGAAAAGGGCTTAAAAAAAGCAAAAAGATGGCTGTACTTGCTTTCTTTAATAAAGAAAAATTAAAAAATGAAACAGATGAATTTATTAAAAAACACAATATAGTAATTCCGGATATCCTTATGGATAAATTTCTTGGACACGATGAAGAAAGCGTTAAAGCTTATACCTACAGTTCACCGGAAATTATTAAACTGGTAAAATATGATGTTAAAAAGCTTAACACTGATTTTTTCCGGAATTCCGTTTCTAAATTTATAATTGAATTATCTTCAGAAAAGGTGTCTTCCGCATCCATTTTTATTCCTGAAGATAAAGTGTTTTTGAAAATATTCAATACAAAGAATAATTACTTAAGATCGTTTATTGAAGGGGCGGGACTTGGTAATTACGAGTTTAATAAATATAAATCCGATAAGAAAAAGTCATTAAAACTTGATGTTGTTTTCCATTCCGGTTTTTCTAAAGATTTTGAAGAAGCAATAAAAACAAGCCGTAACGTTTTAGAAGCCGTTTATTTTTCCCGAGATATTATCAACGAACCGGCAATATCGCTTACCCCCGAGATATTGGCAGAAAAAACAATGAAATTGTTTAAAAATACAAGTGTTACAGTTGAGGTATGGGATAAAAAAGAACTTCGAAAAAATAAAATGAATGCGATTCTTGCTGTTGGCGGAGCAAGTTCAAACGATCCGCGATTAATTATATTGAAATACAAATCTACAAAAAAGAATTGTCCCAAAATTGCATTAGTAGGCAAGGGAGTAACTTACGATTCCGGCGGACTGTCAATTAAGCCTACTTCATCAATGCTGGATATGAAGATTGATATGTCCGGTGCAGCTGCTGTAATAGGCGCAATTTACGCTGCCGCAAAAAACAAGCTTGATGCTGATTTGATAGGTGTTATTCCTGCTGTGGAAAATATGCTTTCTGGCAGCTCGTATAAGCCGGGTGACATAATTAAAACATATTCCGGTAAAACTATTGAAGTGCTTGATACTGATGCCGAAGGAAGGATAATATTAGCAGATGCTTTGTATTATGCCTCCAAGCAAAATCCTGATGAAATTATTGATCTTGCAACATTGACAGGGGCTTGTGTTGTAGCTTTAGGAGAATATGCGGCAGGAATATTCACGCAAAACGATCAGATTTCGGGCGGACTTATAAAAGCAGGAAACGAGACTTTTGAACGTGTATGGTCTTTTCCGATGTGGGATGAATATGCTGAGCTGATAAAAAGTGATGTGGCTGACATCTCAAATTTAGGTCCTAGATGGGGAGGTGCAATTACCGCAGCAAAATTTCTGGAAAACTTTGTAACGAAACCTGAAAAATGGGTGCATATAGATTTGGCTCCGGCAGGAAAAAATAAACTGAACAGCTATTCCGAAAAATATCATACGGGCTTTGGCGTAAGATTGTTGTACAGATATATCGAAATGATGCAGGATTAACTTTTTTCGTGAATTATTCCGTCTTTAATTTCGATAACTCGGTCCGCAAGTTTTACCATTTCGGGATTGTGGGTTGCTATTAAAAATGTTAATCCGCGTTCTTCTTTTAACCGGATAAACAGGTTATGAATTATTTCGCTGTTTGCTGAATCGAGATTTCCCGTAGGTTCATCGGCAAAAACAATTTCGGGGTTGTTAACTATTGCCCGCGCAACGGCCACTCTTTGCTGCTCGCCGCCTGAAAGCTGCGCAGGTTTGTGAGTTCCGCGTTCCGAAAGTCCTACAATATCAAGCAGTTCTTCCGAACGGATTTGAGCTTTTTTTAAGCTTTCTCCTGAAATCATCTGTGCAATCGAAATATTTTCGGAAGCCGTAAATTCCGGCAAAAGATGATGAAATTGAAAAATAAACCCGATATGCTTATTTCTGAAAAGAGATAATTTCTCATCAGGAAGGCTGGAGATATCAGTTCCTTTTATTAAAACCGAACCGCTGTCAGGTTTGTCAAGTCCGCTGAGAATATGAAGCAGCGTGCTTTTGCCTGCTCCGGATGCTCCAACAATTACAGTAATATTGTTTTGCTCAAGTTCAAGTGAAACATCTTTTATAACTTCCAAACTTGCGTTTGAAGCAGTGTTGAAAGTCTTATTTAAATTATTTGCGAGAAGAATCATTTTTTATTCCCATTTAATAGCGTCAATAATTGAGATTTTAACTGCGCGTGCGGCTGGATAAAGAGAAGCAATTACAGAAAGAACCATACTCATTCCGGTTATTGCAAAAATATCCGAAAGCCTGATCTGTATCGGAATTGCATCCAAAATGTATTTTGAAGGATCGAGCGGATAAAATTTGTACTCAATTTGAAGATAGCATATAAGCAGCCCTATAATTAGTCCGGCAATAGTTCCGACTGTTCCTACCAAAATTCCTTCGAACATAAAAATCCGTAAAATTGATTTGCTCGGCATTCCCATCGATCTTAATATCCCTACATCTTTTTTCTTTTCGATAACAGACATAGTTAGCGACCCTAAAATATTAAAAGTAGCAACGGCAATTATAAGGCATAAAATAATATAAGCCGACCATCTTTCTATAAGCATTACAGTATAAAGGTCTTTATGCAAATCGAACCAGGTTTTAATTGAAAACTTAGCAGGATCGAGTCTGTCATTTAAAAGGTCTTTTAATTCATGCGAGTCATCAATATCTTCAAGTCTAATTTCGATACCGGTTATCCTATTTCCGAAAGAAAGAGTTTGTTTTGCGGATAATAAATCTGTAAACCCGTAGTTGTAATCGTAATTTTTGTTATTTGTCTGAAATATTCCGGAAAGCAGAAATTTTTTTGTTACAGGCAGCGAATAATTTAAAAGAGATTTTTCAATATCGGGAAAAGAAGTAATAATTATAGTATCTCCGGGCATTACTGATAATCTTAAGGCAACGGGTGTTCCAAGAATAATCTGAGGGATAAGCGAGGTAGAGTCAGGTTTAAAATACCCTGTTTTTATAGTTTTGTGAACACCCCAGTTTTCAAAATCAGTATTAGATTCAATTCCCTTAAGGTTTAATATTTCGTACGAATTCCTGTTTATCAGTATTGCTTTCGACTGAATATAGGGATGAAAAGAAACTATATTTTTTTGAGATTTCAGGATACTTTCGGCATATCTGTGTTCTTCTTCCGAAACATTCCCTATGTAGTCAATCCGGATATGAGGATCGAAGTTTATCATAATGTCGGTTACAATATTTCCGAAGCCGTTAAATACTGAAAGAACTACAATTAAGGCAGCCACGCCAATCGTTATTCCAATGGTTGAAAGAATAGATATAATAGTAATAAAATTAATTTTATGTTTCGAACGAAGGTATCTGTTTGCAATAAAAAGTTCAGTCATTTCAGTCAAATTTAATTGATGTAATTGGCGATAATCCGGCGGCGATAGAACAGGGAATAATTGATATAAATATTGAGAGCACAAAAGCAGAGCCGGAGACAATTAAATAATTCAATACATTAATAGAAATAGGTACGCTGGAAATAAAATATACTTCAGCAGGAAGCGATATAATATCAAATTCAAGCTGAAGATAAGAAAGCGTAAAAGCTATAATATTTCCTAATATAATTCCAATTAAGGATAAAGATATTCCTTGAATCATAAAAATACTTATTATTTGTTTTTTTGTAGATCCCATTGCCCGCAAAATACCAATTGCGCTTGTTCGTTCGAGTACAATCATTAAAAGGGTCCCGACAATATTAAATACTGCTACCACAACAATAAGTCCTAAAATAATAGGTATCGGCTTTTTCTGGAGGTCTATCCAAGTAAATATATTTTGGTGAACTTGATAAATTGACCGCACATAATAAGGATAAGGCAATCCGTTTTGAAGTTTTTCTTCAATATCAAAAATATTATCAAGTTTTTTCAGTCTGATGTTATAACCGGAAATATGATTGCCTATTTCAAAAAAGTTTTGAGCTTCTTCAAATTCACAATATGCATTAAGATCATCATATTCAGCCATTCCGCTTTCGTAAATTCCGGTAACAATAAATTGTTTAATTGCCGGAGGATTATCAAACGAGGGAGCCATATCATTTCGCAAAGTGAAAAGGGTTATTTTGGAACCGATTTCAACAAATAATTTCTCTGCCAGTTTTTTCCCAAGAATTATTCCCGGTTTATTGCTGTTTTTAAATTTATATTTCCCGGAGACTATATATCTATTAATGTCCGAATTATCAGTTTCTGGTATAATTCCCTTTAGCATAATTCCTTCGGAATATTTTTTATGCTTAATAAGAGCAGCTTTGTAAATAAATGGAGAAATACTGGCAATATCCTGTCCGGTCATTCTTGCAATTCCCGGCATAAAATCCTGATAAGGGTTGAGGTTTTTTTTACTGAAAGAGGAAATCTGTATATGAGAGTTAAAGCTCACAATTTTTTCTTCAATAACTTTTTCAAATCCGTCCAGAATTGTTAAAGCAATTATTAAAACAGCTACGCCGAGAGCAATACCCGAAAAAGAAATAACGGAAATAAGAGAGAGAAAATTAGAATCTTTCCGAGAAAAAATATATCTGAAAGCAATAAACGGACTTAACAATGTATGCCAGAAAATAATTATTAAATATGTTCAAAAGATATGAATAAAATTAATTATTAAAAATTTCAAATTTAAATTGACAAAGAGGAAATAAAGAAGTAAATTTTGAATCTGTTTTTTGAATATTTATTTCGGGGCGTAGCGTAGCCCGGTTATCGCGCCTGCTTTGGGAGCAGGAGGTCGCAGGTTCAACTCCTGCCGCCCCGACAAAGATTACGAGGATTCAATCATTAAAATATTTGAATCCCTGATGTTCTTATAATATTGAAAACCAAAAATTGTTGCGCCAGTAGCTCAATTGGATAGAGCAACAGCCTTCTAAGCTGTAGGTTAATGGTTCGAGTCCATTCTGGCGTACAGTAATAAAATGGTGGGCGTAGCTCAGTTGGTTAGAGCGTCTGGTTGTGGCCCAGAAGGCCGTGGGTTCAAGTCCCATCGCTCACCCGGATGTTTTCGGTAACACCAAAAATTAAATTTGATTTGGTCTTTATGTTTAGTATATTTGGTGCTTTGAAAATAATAAGATTGGCCCGTTAGTGTAACTGGTTAACACGTTGCCCTTTCACGGCAAAGAGTACGGGTTCGAGTCCCGTACGGGTCACAAAACCCCGAAATATTCGGGGTTTTTTTGTTTTAAATTACCGATATTTTTATTTTTGATTTTATAAAATTGAGTTTCTATGAATAATACATTAACAATATTAGCAGAAAATGATTTTTATAAAAGTTCTGACAAAGTTTTGAAAAAATCAATTTGCCCATCTATTAGCTATTATTCGAAGTTGATAAGAATTGTTTATAAAAGTAACCGTTTTGTGGCGAGGAATGAATATAACGGTAAAAATTGGGCTTTATCATCATATTGGATTTTAAATGCGTTGGAAAGTGTTGGTATTAAGCATTATATTGAAGGTATGAAAAATATAACAAGTTTTGATGGTCCGGCTGTGTTAATTGGTAATCATATGAGTACGCTCGAAACTATGGTTCTTCCAGCAATTATTAACCCTGTAAAAAAAGTTGTATTTATTCAAAAAGAAGAACTTGTTAACTATCCTTTGTTTGGTCCAGTTTCGGCTGCACGCCATCCAATTCTTGTAGGAAGAAGTAACCCTCGTGAAGATTTGATGCGTGTAATTGAAGCAGGCGCTGAAAGATTAAAGGACGGGAGGTCGATAGTTGTATTTCCTCAAAAAACAAGAAGTGAATATTTGGATTGCAAATCTTTCAATACTTTGGGTGAAAAAATTGCTAAAAAGAACAATGTGCCGATTATTCCAATAGCTATTATGAGTGATGCTTGGGGCAATTCTTCAATTAAAGCTATCAAGGATTTCGGGAAAATTGATCCTTCAAAAGATGTGCACATAGCCTTTGGAGAACCTTTTAAGGTTACCGGTAATGGTAGTGAAGAGCACAATAGGATACTTGATTTTATTAAAAGTAAATTTATTGAATGGGGAAGAAAAGAGTTTATAATTGAATGATGATTTTCGAAGATGCTTATACTGTAAGGAGTTTTTATGAATAAATTTTACGCCGGATTCTTCTTGTTTCTTTGTTCTGTTTTTTCATATTCTCAAAGCGAAAGCGTTGCTTTGGGATTTGGAGGTAAATTTGCTGTTCCGGCTGCCGGGTTTAACGATTATGCAAAAAACGGATTTGAAGCTGACGGAACTATATTAGTTGCTGTAGCTCGTCAGGTTGGGATAGAACTTGCAATAGGATATGGCAAATTCGTTTTAAAAAACAGTCCCGAAAAAAGCAGTATCGAAGAAATTTCTGTTTTACCGGGGATAAGATATTTTGCTGACACTGATAATATTATACCTTATGTTTCATTAAATTTCGGTTTACAAAACAATAAAGTAAAATTAAAAAGTGAATCAGACAGCACAGCATCTTTAATAAATAATCATTTTTCAGAGAAAAACAATCTTGCGGTTCAGTGCGGAGTCGGGCTTTTAACACGTCTGAGCAGCGACTTCAGTTTCGATTTATCTGTAAATTACCGTATAGTTCAAAAATCTTCTTTCCTATCTGCAAACGCAAAAATATTTCTGAATATTTATTAAAATCAATGAATAGGATAAAACCAAAAAAACTTAATAAAGGCGATTTAATAGGGATAATAAACCCTGCTTCACCGGTTTCTGATTTTAACAGAATAAATAAAAGTGTTGAGTATTTCGAAAAGCTTGGGTACAAAGTAAAACTCGGAAAAAACATAGAAAAACAAAAAGGATATCTTGCTGGCAGCGAGGAAGAACGGCTTTATGATCTTCACAGTATGTTTGAAGATAACGAAGTTAAAGCTATTTTTTGCGCAAGAGGCGGATATGGCTCCGGGAAGATAATTTCCGGTATAAATTATAAAATTATCAGGCAGAATCCGAAAATATTTGTGGGTTACAGCGATATTACAGCATTGCATTTAGCTTTTTATTCTCAAACAGGATTAGTAACTTTTGCCGGACCAATGCCGGCGGTGGATTTTTATGATTCGGTAAGTCCGTTTACTGAAGAGCATTTTTGGAATATTATAACAACGGATAAACCAATAGGAAAAATTGACAATCCTAAAAGCGAGGACTTTATATTCCTTTCGCAGGGACGGAGCGAAGGCAAACTGGCAGGTGGAAATCTTTCCGTAATTGTATCTCTTATTGGAAGTAAATTTTTCCCTGATTTGAATGATTCTGTGCTGTTGCTTGAAGACTTAAACGAACCTCCTTACAAAATTGACAGGATGCTTAACCAGTTAAAACTTGCGGGAGTATTTAATCAGGTTAAAGGCATTCTTTTAGGAAATTTTAAAGATTGTATTGAAGACGACCCAAATAAACCCACTCTTTCGCTTCACGAAGTATTCGGAAGCTATTTCCGCGAATTAAAAAAACCCGTTATTTATAATCTAAAACATGGGCATATTAAAGATAATTTAACCATTCCTTTCGGCTTGACGGTTAAAATTTATTCGGCAAAAGGACTAATAGAAATAAAAGAAAGCGCAGTAAATTAGGCCTTAAAATCTTAAACATCTTTCCAAAATTCTCTTTTTTAAGAAAATAAACTTATAATAATCTGTATTCTGCCGTTTTTTAAGTTGGTATATTTATTGAAAATAAAACATTTTCAGTAAAAATACAGAATTTCTTAAATGACTGAAAATATTAAAACATATACTGTAAAATCTGAACGTAAGATATTGAACCAGGAAAATAAAACTGCTTTTAGAAAAGCAATTGAGGATTGGGATTTTGAAACTGCCGGAATAATAAAAATATCGGGTAATGAAAACTCAAAGTTTCCGATTAATAATTCTAAAAAAAAATACAGAATAGATTCTGACGAAATTGAAAAAATCGCACGGAATATTACAAACAGAGGAATTAAATCTATAATTATTCATTCGGGAGATGATGAATATTTCGACTCTGATCTTATTTCTCATATTATTTTTTCTGTAAAAGATACTGCAGATGTTAAAATTTTATTGAGTTGCGGTATAAGAAGTCTGGAAGAACTTCGCTCGTGGAAAATTGCCGGTGCTTCGGAATACTTCCTGCATATAAAACAAGATGCTTGTTTTAATGATGAAGTTTACCGGATGTTTTTCATAAAATTAACTAAAACCGGTTTGGATGCTGGAATTATGATTGATAAAGATCTTTCGGAAAACTATTTCGCAAAAATTAAAGATATGTCCGGAAAATCTGTTAAATATTTCTTTTTTAATTCTTTTGATAAGAGCAAATCGGAATTGTCAGCTCTTATTAAAAAGGCAAAAGAAAATTATCCGGATGTTTCAATAATAATTTCAGAAAAATTATTCAGAAAGCACAAAAAATATATTGAAAAAGAGATAAACCGTAAATCCGATTTGCTTGCTGTTGATTTTACTCCATTAAAATACTGCTGAGAAAAACTTAACTTTAAACACATACTAAAGTACAAATATCATAAACTTTAAACTTTCAGAAAATAGAAAGTGATTTTACCATTTAAAGAATTACGGATTAAGGTTATATTTACATACATTTTTCAATAAAGTGGATAGTGTATGTTTAAAATTAAGATTTGTATGATTTGTTTTTTAATTTTACTTTCCTGCTCTGCCGAAAGCGATAAAGAATTGTTTGAATCCGCAAGGAAAAATTTATCGGAAAACAAAATAGAAGAAGCGGTTGAAGGTTTTTCGCAAATTTTAGATGATTATCCCCAAAGCGAATTTGTAGAAGAAACTTTATTTGAATTAGGCAGCATTTATTTAAATAAGGCTGATAAAAATATCAGCGGGCAGGAATCATTAAAAAAAGGGATTGAGTATTACCAAAAGATTTATAAAAAATACCCTGCAAGCAAAGAAGCTCCAAAAGCTCTTTTTATGACTGCATTTATTCAAGCTAACCAGTTAAATGAAACCGTTAAAGCCGAAGAAAACTATAAATTGTTTCTTCATAAATATCCGATGCATTCTCTTGCAAAAGATGCAGAAACGGAACTAGGAATTCTTGGAATGAATCCCGAAGAAGTTTTAAGCCGGGCGCAAAGCGGACAAAATTTTGAGCAATAAAGAATACTTAAATAAGCTGGATCCTGCTGTAATTTCGGGATTGAAAAATCTTGAAATAAAAGCGAGATCGATTGTTGAAGGATTTATGGTAGGAATGCATAAAAGTCCTTATCACGGATTCAGTGCCGAATTTAGCGAACACAGGCCGTATCAGCAAGGCGATTCAATAAAAAACATTGATTGGAAAGTATATGCAAAAAGCGAAAAATATTTTGTAAGGCAGTTTGAAGAAGAAACAAATTTAATCTGCAATATAATTTTAGATTCCAGTAAATCGATGGATTATAAAAACGATGCTCCGGTTACAAAGTGGGAATATTCAGTTTTGCTGGCTGCAAGTCTGGCTTATATTTTAACAAATCAGCATGATGCTGCAGGATTGATTCAATTTTCGGATACAATCGAAAATTACCTAAGTCCTAAATCAAACCGGATTCATTTACGGAATATTCTGCTCACTCTCGAAAAAACAGCTCCTTCCAAAAAAACTGAGACTGGGAAATGCCTTACTCTTGTTGCAGAAAAAATAAAAAAAAGAGGATTAACAATAATTATTTCCGACTTCTTCGATGAACCTTCATCAATAATAGCAACATTAAATTATTTAAGATCACAGCAAAACGAAGTAATTTTGTTCCAAGTTCTCGATCCGGTTGAATTATCTTTCTCGTTCGGAAAAGATGCTGTTTTTGTTGATATGGAAACTTACGAGGAATTATCTGCGCAACCGTATCAGATTCAGCAGGCTTACCGTTCTGCCGTTAAAGAATTTATTGAAAAGATTAAAACCGAATGCAGAAAAAAGAATTTCGATTATAATCTGATTCTTACAAGCGATTCTTTTGATAAAGCTTTGCTTGCATTTTTCAAAAAAAGGGCAAGAATGTACTAAAATAAAAATAATCGCATTAAAGAGCTGCAGCAAATTGGATAAGAATTCAAATATATTTAATTTTAACAATGCTAATTTGTACTTTTACCAATATAGTGAGATAAGAAAAAGTTAATGGATAAACAATTATTACTCGGTGCCGAAGCTGTGGCTCTTGCAGCTATTGATGCCGGAATCTCAGGGATTTATGCTTATCCCGGAACACCTTCAACAGAAATTACTGAATTTATACAAAAATCGGAAGAAGCTCAGAAATTAAACATCCGTTCAAACTGGTCTGCAAACGAAAAAACAGCTTACGAATCTGCTTTGGGAATGAGCTATGCAGGAAAACGAAGCATGGTTTGTATGAAACACGTAGGATTAAATGTTGCAGCTGATGCATTTATTAACTCGGCTGTTACCGGTGTAAACGGGGGACTTGTTTTAGTTGTTGCCGATGACCCTTCGATGCATTCATCGCAAAATGAGCAGGATTCGAGGTTTTACGGAAAGTTTGCTTTCGTTCCTGTTCTTGAGCCGTCGAACCAGCAGGAAGCTTATGATGCAGTTTTATATTCTTTTGAATTATCGGAAAAAGTTAAATTACCGGTTCTTTTAAGAATTGTAACCCGTCTTTCGCATTCACGTTCTGTTGTAGAAAGAAAACTAAAACGCACACAAAATGCTTTGCAGCCTGAAAATGAAAAGAGAAAATGGATATTGCTGCCTGCAAATGCACGCAGACAATATGTAAATCTTTTAAACATACAAAAAGACCTCGCCGAATTATCAGAACAATCAATTTTTAATAAAGTAATAAACGGTACAGGAAATAAAGGAATAATTGCTTTCGGACTTTCTTTTAACTACGTGATGGAAGCACGGGAAAAGTATCAGCTTGATATTCCTGTACTTAAAATTTCGCAATATCCTCTGCCCGAAAAAGCAGTTAAGGAATTTTTATCAAAATATTCTGAAATATTAATTGTTGAAGAAGGATATCCGATTTATGAGGAAATTCTTAAAGGATTTCCACAAAATGAAAAAATAAAAGGAAGGCTTGACGGAACATTGCCGAGAACAGGAGAACTAAATCCCGATTACTTGGCAAAGGCGCTCGGTGTTAAAACTTCACCCGAAAAGAAGATTCCGGAAATAGTTTCACCCAGACCGCCGGAACTTTGCAAAGGATGCAGTCACCGGGATCTTTACGAAGCTCTTAATATCGTAATGAAAGAATACAATTCGAATCACGTTTTTTCGGATATAGGCTGTTACACTTTAGGAGCTTTGCCTCCTTACGAAACAATAAGCACCTGCGTGGATATGGGAGCTTCTGTTACAATGGCAAAAGGCGCATCCGATGCCGGCATTCATCCTGCTGTTGCCGTAATAGGCGATTCTACTTTTACGCATTCAGGCATTACTGGCCTGCTGGATGCGGTAAATGATAAATCGTCTGTAACAATAATTATTTCGGATAACTCCACAACCGCAATGACGGGCGGACAGGATTCTGCCGGAATAGATAAGCTGCAAAATATCTGCAAAGGAATAGGAGTTGAAGAAGACCATATCAGAACAATAATTCCTTTAAAGAATAATTTAGCTGAAAATATTAAAATTATTAAAGATGAATTTGAGTATAAGGGAGTTTCTGTAATAATTGCATCGCGCGATTGCATACAGACGGCAAGACGCAATAAAAAGAAGCAGGATAAACAATGAATAAAAATATAATTCTTGCAGGAGTAGGCGGACAGGGGATTTTGACTATTGCTGCAATAATCGATCTGGCTGCTATGAATTTAGGATTAAAAGTAAAACAAGCCGAAGTGCATGGTATGAGTCAGAGAGGAGGCGCTGTTGAATCGCATCTGCGTATATCCGACAAAGAAATATTTTCGGATCTTATTCCTAAAGGCGAAGCAGATTTAATCCTTTCGGTTGAACCGATGGAATCTTTGCGGTACATTCCTTTTCTTTCGAAAAAAGGAATAATTGTAACTTCGGTTGACCCTTTTATAAACATTACTCCTTATCCCGATTTACAAAATGTGTTAAATGAAATTAAAAAGAATCCCGAAAATATTTTAGTAGATGCCGAAAAACCTGCAAGGGAAGCCGGAAGCGTAAAAGCATCCAATATTGTAATGCTGGGTGCCGCCTCACCGTTTACAGGTATTGAAAAAGAAGAACTTGAAAAAGCTATAGAAAAATTATTTCTGCCAAAAGGAAATGAAACAGTACAGATAAATCTCCGTGCATTTAACGCAGGATTAAACATAACCAAACAATTAAGAAAATAATATGGAATTAAACACTGAAATTGAAACTGCCGACAGGCAGCAGCTAACCGAATTACAAAGCAAACGTTTAGTAAAAATGGTTGAACGTATTTATAACAATGTTCCGTTTTACAAACAAAAATTTAAAGAAAAGGGAATTGAACCCGGCGATATTAAAAGTATCGACCAGCTTAAACATCTTCCTTTTACAATAAAAAGCGACTTGCGGGATAATTATCCTTTCGGGCTTTTTACAGTTCCGCAATCCGAAATAGTACGGCTTCACGCATCCAGCGGTACAACAGGCAAACCCACTGTTGTTGGATATACCCGCAACGATATTAATACTTGGAGCGAAGTTGTTGCGCGTTCTTTAACAATGGCGGGAATAACAAAAAATGATATAATCCAGGTTGCTTACGGATACGGACTTTTTACCGGAGGATTGGGGCTTCATTACGGAGCCGAAAGGGTAGGCGCATCAATTATACCTATTTCAGGCGGAAATACAAAAAAGCAGCTTCAGCTGATGCAGGATTTCGGATCGACTGCAATTGCCTGCACACCATCGTATGCAGCTTATCTTGCCGAAAGTATAATTAAAGAAGGTATCCCTCAGGAAAAAATAAAATTACGCGCAGGCATATTCGGGGCAGAACCCTGGACTGAAGAAATGCGCCAGCAGATTGAAAAGATGATGCACATAAAAGCTTATGATATTTACGGATTAAGCGAAATTATAGGACCCGGTGTTTCGATGGAATGCCAGCACCAATGCGGAAGCCACATTTTTGAAGATCATTTTATTCCGGAAATAATTAATCCCGAAACTTTAGAAGTGCTGCCTTACGGCGAACTTGGCGAGCTTGTATTTACAACCGTTACAAAAGAAGCTATGCCTTTGCTGCGTTACCGTACACGCGATTTAACACGACTTCACCCCGAAAAATGCGCTTGCGGAAGAACATTAGTCCGTATGGAAAAATGTCTGGGACGTTCGGATGATATGCTTATAATCCGGGGAGTGAATGTATTCCCGTCGCAGGTTGAATCTGTTTTACTTGAAATGAGCGAAACAACTCCTCATTATCAGATGATTGTAACAAGAGAAAATAATCTGGATGAACTTGAAATTAAAGTGGAAGTTGACGATCAATTCTGGTCTGACGAAATTAAAATTCTTGAAGGATTGAAAAAACGGATTCATCATAACATTTCCAGCGTACTGGGAATAAATGCACAAATAAAACTTGTAGAGCCAAATACAATAGAAAGATCGGAAGGCAAAGCAAAAAGAGTAATAGATAACAGGAAATTATAACTTAAAATAACATAGGAGATTCAGCCATCGTTATTCAACAATTATCAGTATTTCTGGAAGACAGAAAAGGAAGACTTACCGAAATCACCGGAATTTTGGCAGAGAACGATATAAATATTTCGGCATTCAGTATTGCCGATGCTCCTGATTACGGAATTTTAAGACTTGTAGTCGGCAGACCTGATCTTGCTCTTAAAATTCTTAAGGAAAAAGGTTATACTGTAAATACTACCGAAGTGGTTTGCGTTATTGTTCCAAACAAGCCTGGCGGATTGCATAAAGTGCTCCGGATTCTTTCGGATAATGACATTCAAATTGATTATATGTATGCATTTGCGGTTGGAAATGAAGCATCTGTAGTATTGCGTGCTCCTTCCAACGAAAATGTTATTAAAGTTTTGCAGGAAAATAAGATGGAGTTAGTGCGCGCAAATCAAATTTATCAGATTTGAAATGCAGAAGTTTAAAGATTATTTCCTGAAAGATAATTTTGCAGCAGCAAACGGAATTAAACTTATTGAATGTTCTCCCGGTAATGCAAAAGCAGAAGTTACTATTGAGGAAAAACATTTAAATGGCGCCGGTATAACACACGGAGGACTTTTATTTACTTTAGCCGATTTTGCATTTGCCGCTGCAGTAAATTCGTTCGGCTTTGTTACCCTTTCTATTAATGCAGCGGTTTCCTATTTTGCAAAAAGCAAGCAAGGGAAATTAGTTGCAGAGGCAAAAATAATTTCCCGAAGTTCAAAACTTATTACCTGCGACATAAATATTTACGATGAAAAGAATGAGCTGATTTCGAATTTTAAGGGAACAGCATACATTACAAAAGAAAAAATTAATTACTAATAAATTTATAAGAAGACTATGATAAGATTTGCACAAAGCGTAACAAATCTCAGAACATCCGAGATACGCGATTTAATGAGTCTGGCGACCAGACCCGATATTATTTCTTTCGCAGGTGGAATGCCCGGAAACGAACTTTTCCCTCTTGCAGAAATGGATGAAGTTTACAACAGTTTAAGTGATAAAGAAAAACAGATGGCAATGCAGTACGGACCTACAAGCGGACTTCCTTGTCTGTTGGAATCGTTGAGCAGTTTTCTTGAGAAAAAAGGTTTGCCCGTTAAAGAAAACAAACTTATGATAACAACCGGTTCTCTTCAGGCCATTAATATTTTAGCCAAAGCTTTTATCGATCCGGGAGATTCTATATTAGTTGAAAATCCTTGCTTTATCGGGGCAATGTCAGCATTTAAGTCATATGGGGCAAATATGATTTCTGTTCCGTTAACAAAAAGCGGACTCGATTTAAAATTTCTTGAAGAAAAAGTAAATGCTGATGATAGATATAAGTTTTTCTATTTTACACCGAATTTTCATAATCCTGCCGGAACGCTTTATTCTGCCGAAGATAAAAAGAAAATCATTCAAATAATGAATAATAAAAACATTCCGCTTATTGAGGATGACGCTTACAGCGATTTGTATTTTTATCCTGAAGATGCCGAAGATTTGAAAACTGTAAAAGCGATAAATCCTGCCGGTATTGATGTTTGTTACACAGGCTCTTTTTCGAAAATAATCGGTCCGGGTTTACGCCTTGGCTGGATGCTTGTACCGCCTCATATTTACCAGAAGTGCGAACTTCTTAAACAGTCTTTTGATGCCTGCTCGCCGAGTTTTACGCAGGTTCTTGCAGATAAATTTATCCGCACGGAATTTATTTACACTTACATTGAAAGAGTACGCGAAGAATATAAAAAACGCGCGGAAGTTATGATAAAATCACTGAAAGAAAATCTGCCGGAATATATTGAATGGAATGAACCCCGCGGAGGTTTTTACATCTGGCTTAAACTTCCCGAAGGGACCGACAGCACGGAAATACTTAAAATTGCTATTGAAAAAGGCGTTGTGTTTGTCTCGGGAAAAACATTCGATCCCGATGCGCTGAAAAACGATAAAATCCGTATTTCATACTGCAACACTCCCGAAGAAGTTATAAAAAAGGGAATACCTTTGCTTGCGGAAGCAATAAAAGAAAAGTGCGGAAAGTAAGAAAATGATAACTGGTAATAACGAAAGTATTGTATTTTATTCTCACAACTATAAAAAGTAGCTATCTGTCGGGAGAAACTCTTGACAGGAAAAAAAATGTTTTTTTTGATTATGTACATAGGGGCAAATTATAAAAATGAAGCTAAAGACTAAAATACTTGGCTTAATATTTATTTTATTTTCTATAGGATTTATCTTTTTCCTCAATTGGTTGGCAAATAACCCAGAACAATATATTGATGATATTAAGATAGGATATAAAGGGAAAATAGTTGATAAATATTATTCTCGTGAAAATCATATTAAGATAAAAATAAATAATAGTGAATTAGATATTTCTGGCTTATCTGATCAATTAATTACTTTATCAAATATTGGCGATACTTTAATAAAATATAAGAATACCAATTGTTGTGAATTAATCCAAAAGTCACGAAAGTTATCATTACAGTACAAGCATATACCAGAAGATGTACTAAAAAGAAGTGAATATTTAAAAAAATTATATGAGACTAAATGTAACTGACTTTTAAACCATTATTCTTTTTTTTTGTCGAGTCAGAACTTACGACCTTGACCCGTTTTTAATTCCACCCGCCGCTAACCCAAAAAGCATCGGGTTTGTTCTTAACACAATAGAGTACCTGCTTGCGGATTGAAAAAGCGAAAAAAATAAATTGATATTTTACAAGATGAAAAATCTTTACAAATTTCCCTGTGAATTCATCCTCTGTATAATCTTATCAATTTCGGCAATTCCTTTTTGATATTTGCGCACTTCATTTTCAAGATTATAAACCCTGAAAGAATCGCTGGAATCAGTTCCGCCGAGAAGCCAGTTAACATCGCAGCCAAGGCGCTGCAACTTTAATAAAATACGCGAGCCTGGTTCGCGCTTTCCGCTAATATACTGCTGAAGCTGCTGCGGAGAGATTTCCATTTCGTCAGCTAATCTTTTTAATGTGCCGTATTTTTTCCGCGCAAACTGACGGATTCTTTCGCCAATACCTTTAATTAACTCGGTATCAACAAACAAATCGAGCGTTTCATCCTGCTCGGTTTCATCAAAAGTAAGTTCATACTGAAAATCGTCAAGAATTTCTTTCGTCTTTTTATAAAATTCTTCGTCAAGCTGAACGGAGTCGTTTAATATGAAATCGAAAGTATCTTTTTTTATTCCGAGTTGTTTGGCAAGCCAGGTTTCGTTAACGGAATAATTAAATATAAGAGATTTTATTTCTTCGCGTTTTGTCACTTTATTTTCAATTATTTTTTAGGAAACTGAAGAAATATAACCAAAAACATCTTTCTTCACAATCGGGCGAGTATATTAAGTCAATAAAAGATTTAAAATAACCGGGAATATATTTATTTTTGTTCCGATGAAATTCATAGCAAAATCCGAAACATACCGCGAAATTTTGAAATTGGCTCTGCCGGTAATTGCCGGTTTGTCAACGCAAATGATTTTATCACTTGTTGATACAGCGATGGTAGGAAGAATTGAAGACGCGCAATATGCTCTTGCCGCTATGGGGCTTGGAGTTTTGGCAACCTGGGCGCTTACCAGCTTTTTTTCTAGTTTGGCAACGGGCACGCACGTTCTTGTTGCCCATAACTACGGCAGAAATGATTTTCCTGAATGCGGGCGGATTTTAAACACTTCTCTTTATATCTCGATATTTATAGGAATTATTGTAGGTCTTGCCGGAGTTTATTTCTCGCATTCCATTTCGCAGTTTTTTGCCGCCGATGTAAAAGTAGGGAGTTATGCAGGCGATTATCTCTATTACAGATTTATGGGAATTCCTTTCTTTCTGATATCGGTATCCTACCGAGGGTTTTATTTCGGTATAAACCGAACAAAAATATTTATGTATTCAGGAATTCTGGCAAATATTCTTAACATATTTTTTAACTATGTGCTTATTTACGGTGAATTCGGATTTGAACCAATGGGTCTGGCAGGAGCAGGTCTGGGTTCCACATTAGCTACAATTTGCGATGTCCTTTATTATCTTATAGTTGCTATGTCAAGTTCGCTCCGTAAAAAGTACCTGTATTTCAAGTTTACAAAATGGAATAAAAGTATTGCCCGATCTATAGTTAAAATATCGCTCCCGGTTTCCTTCCATAATATTTTTCTACTTATAGGATTTTTAAGTTTTATAGCTGTTACGGGACTAATAGGAACGCTCGAGCAGGCGGCAAGCCAGATTGTAATGTCCTCATTATTTATTTCGTTTATGCCGTGTTTCGGTTTTGGCGCGGCAGTTCAAACGCTTACAGGTAACAATCTTGGACGCGGAAAAATTGCCATTGCCAAATTCTATGCATTCGAGACAAGCAAACTTGCAACTTTTTATACAGTTCTTATCGGAATTATTTTTATCTGCTTCCCTAAAATTATTTTATATCTTGTTACCAACGATGCTGAAATTATAGAAACAGCTTTGCCTGCTATAAGAATTGCCGGGTTCGGGCAGATATTTTATGCGGTTGGCGTTGTTTTAGCCAACGGCTTGCAGGCTGCCGGGAAATCGCTTTATGTTATGCTTTCGGAAATTATAATAAATTGGTTTCTTTTTATCCCGCTGGCTTATCTGCTTGGTGTATATCTCAATTTCGGATTGACAGGAGCTTGGTCTGCATTGCCTTTGTATGTGGTTTTGTATTCATTATCGATATTTATAAAATTCAAGTTTGGCAAATGGGGGAAAGAATTTTAAAATATTTAAATATTAAACTTGACTAATTGATTATATAAAAATATATTCACAGTTATGAAAAGAAAGATTTATACAATATTATCAATTCTTCTTCTAATCGGTTTGGGTTATGCCGGTGCCGAAATCAGTTCATTTTCAGCAAAAAGTCAGGATGGCAATGTCCTTGTTAAATGGTCTGTGATCAGCGAAAACAATCTTTCCCATTATATTATTGAAAGAGGAGCAATTTCTTCGGATAATACACCTGTTTATACGCCTATTGCAAGGATTAACGCAAGCGGTAAAAGTTATTACGAATATCTCGATAAATCAGCTTACAAAATAAATGAATCCGTTTATTCCTATCGTTTGGCAATATACGAAAAAGGCATAGAAGCGGCTGCCTCTCATTCAAATCAAATTACTGTAGTACACAACAATGTAAGCAGTGTAAAAAGAACCTGGGGCAGTATTAAAGATTTGTTCCGCTAAAATTCTCCTTTTCTCTTAAAATGATAAGTTTCGAACTTCCTCTTTATCTCGCTTCGCAATCACCCCGAAGAAAAAAACTATTACAGCAAATTAATCTCGAGTTTAAAACATTTTCTGTGGATATAAACGAAGATATTTTAGAAAATGAGTTGCCGGTTGAAGCTGTAAAAAGACTTGCCTCCGAAAAAATGCAGGCAGCCGAAAAACTTACGCCAAAAGCTATAATTATAACTGCCGATACAATTGTAGTACTTGATAACGAGATTTTAGGCAAACCTAAAGATGAAGAAGATGCATTCATTCTTCTTAAAAAACTAAGCGGAAAAGCACATACCGTTTATACCGGATTTTCAATAAAAAATACATTTACCGGAAAAACAATAACAGATTACGAAACTACGCAAGTTAAATTTCGAAAACTTTCGGACTACGAAATTAAAGAATATATAAAAACCGGAAGCCCAATGGATAAAGCCGGAGCATACGGAATTCAGGATGATTTCGGCGCTGTGTTTGTTGAAAAAATTGATGGATGTTATTATAATGTTGTAGGACTTCCGCTTGCTAAAATTTATAAATATTTAATGGAATTTTCCTGAGTGTTTGAAAAAATTAGAAAAAATCTTGTAATTTCAATTGCAGCCGGTGCGCTGATTTTTCTGCTTCTTTCTGTTTATGCAGATTTCGAAAATGTTTACGCCTCGCTTTCATACTTTAATTGGTATTATCTCCCTTTCTTGTTTTTGCTTTCTTTTTCAAATTATTTCTTCCGCTTTCTGAAATGGCATTATTATCTTAATCTTTTAAAAATAAAAGTCTCGTTAAAAGAATCTTTTTATGTATTTATGACAGGGTTGATGATGAGTCTTACGCCAGGAAAACTTGGAGAAGTACTTAAGTGTTATTTAATAAAGGAAAGAACGGGTAATCCGGTAAGCAGAACTGCACCTATAATTCTTGCTGAAAGGATTACTGATTTTCTCTCACTTGTAATTATTTCCATAATAGGCGCATATATTTACGGTTACGGAAAGAGTTTTATTATAGTTATTGGAGTTATTTTTATCGTACTTGCTGTTATTCTGGGTAACAAAAATTTGCTGCTTGTTTTAGTAAAATCAGTAAGCCGGATAAAAATTCTTAATAAATATATGAATAAACTTCTGCAGGCATACGAAAGCACAAATAATCTTTTAACATTTAAGCCGCTTGTAAAAATGACATTATTAAGTCTGCCAGCCTGGTTTTTTGAATGTTACGCTATGTATCTGATTCTGAATTTTTACGGTGAAAATATTTCTGTGATGCTTGCATCTTTTACATATTCGTTTTCCACAATAGCCGGCTCTGTTACAATGCTTCCTGCGGGATTAGGTGTAACTGAAGGTTCGTTAACTTTTTTGCTGGTACTTTTCGGCGTAAATAAAGGGAATGCTGTAGGAACAACATTTATTATAAGGATTGTTACGCTTTGGTTTGCTATTTTTACAGGAGTAGTATTTGCGTTTTTGTATCAGAAAGAATTTGGAAAGATAAAATTTGATGAAATAAAAAAAGGAGAGATAAATGAGCAGTTATAAAAAAATTGTGGTACCGGCTTCCGGAGATAAAATAAAAATAAAAAACGATAAACTTGTAATTCCCGATAATCCTATAATTCCGTTTATTGAAGGCGACGGTACCGGTCCAGATATTTGGAGAGCTTCGCAAATGGTTTTTGATGCAGCAGTTGAAAAAGCATACGGGGGAAAAAAAAAGATTGAATGGATGGAAATATATGCCGGTGAAAAATCGGTAAAATTATACGGCAACAACGAATGGCTGCCCGAAGAAACAATAGATGCAATTAAAGAATATATTGTAGCAATAAAAGGTCCTCTTACAACTCCGGTTGGAGGTGGCATACGGAGCCTTAATGTAACTTTGCGTCAAAAACTTGATCTTTTTGCATGCGTGCGTCCAGTTAAATATTATTCGGGCACTCCAAGTCCGGTTAAACGTCCGCAGGATCTTGACATTGTGATTTATCGTGAAAATACCGAAGATGTTTATGCCGGCATTGAATTCAAAGGAAATTCTAAAGAAGCTGAAGAAATAATTTCATTTTTATCGGAAAAATATAATAAACAAATACGTTCAGGTTCGGGAATAGGAATTAAACCGATAAGCGAGTTCGGCACTGAAAGACTTGTTGTAAAAGCTATTGAATATGCAATTGCCAATAAACGCAAAAGCGTAACTCTTGTTCATAAAGGAAATATTATGAAGTTTACAGAGGGAGCATTTACCGAATGGGGTTATAAAGCCGCTAAAAATCATTTCCCCGATAAAACAATAACAGAAGCTGAAGTTTGGGAAAAATATAACGGCAAAGTTCCTGAAGGAAAAATCCTTATTAAAGACAGAATTGCCGACAGTATGTTTCAGCAGGTACTTCTGCGTCCCGATGAATATGATGTGCTTGCAACCCCGAATTTAAACGGCGATTACATTTCGGATGCCTGCGCTGCTCAGGTAGGGGGACTTGGAATTGCACCGGGAGCAAATATGAGCTATCATTATGCTGTTTTTGAAGCAACTCACGGAACTGCTCCAAAATATGCAGGACTCGATAAAATTAATCCTGGTTCTGTAATTCTTTCGGGGGTTATGATGTTTGAATATCTCGGCTGGAAGAAAGCAGCATCCTTAATTGAGAAATCACTGCAGCGCACAATAAAATTGAAGGTTGTAACTTACGACTTTGCCCGTTTGCTAAAAGATGCGAAAGAAGTGAAGTGTTCGGAATTTGCAAAAGAGATAATAAAAAATATGAAATAATTATTAATGCCCTGTCTGTTCAGTTTACTTGATTTTAGTCGGGGCTCTTATTATTTTGCACAACAATAATTAATTTGATGGAGGAAGAAATGGCACAGGATAATAATTACGGAAAAGGTTTACTGCTCGGTTTTATTGCCGGCGGAATAGTAGGATCGGTAATTGCTCTTTTATATGCTCCAAAAGCAGGAAAAGAATTAAGACAAGATATTAAGGATAAATCCGGTGAATATATGGACGAAGCCGGTGAGTATATGCAGAAAGCTAAAACTAAAGCTCAGGAATTAATTAATGATGGCAAGCAGAAATCCGAAAGATTAATTTCGGAAGCAAAAAAAAAAGTTGATGTACTTTTAAGCGAAGCAGAAGAAATAATTGATGAAGCCAAGAAAAAGGGCAGTGCATTTGCAGATGAGGGAAGAAAAGAAGCAGATAGAATAAAGAGTGCAGTAAAAGCAGGTATGGATACATACAAAGCTGAAAAAGAGGCTTAAAAATGGGATTAAATGATATTCTTCTATCGGTGCTGCTGGTTTCGGCCACAGCACTTTGCATTTATTTGATAATAATTGCAAAGAAACTTCATAATACTTTGGAAAACACAAACAGTATTTTAGATGATTTTAGAAGAAGAGTTGATCCGTTAGTTGAAAATCTTACTGAAATAAGTGAGAAAATGCTTGCATTTTCGGACCAGGCAGAAAGACAGATTTCAGAATACAGCCGTCTTTTTGATGAATTAAGACAAAGAATAAATTCGCTGACCAATATTAAACAGCTATTTAGCTCAAGCCATTCAACCGATAGTTTTTCGAAGAATATATCAGCAATGCGCAAGGGAGTGAAAGCTTTTTGGTCAAGATTATTTAATTAAATAGAATATCTGAAGGAAATATCTTTATGGAGGCAGCTTGAAAATCTTTAGCACTGAATCAATCCGTAATATTGCTTTAATCGGGCACGGTGGAAGCGGCAAAACAACAATCTCGGAATTACTATTATTTACTGCAGGCGAAATTAACAGAATTGGTACAATTGACGAAGGTAACACAGTATCGGATTACAATCCGAACGAAATTGAAAGAAAAATTTCAATGTCCGTAACGCCTTTGCATCTCGAATGGAAAAATACCAAAATAAACATTATTGATACTCCAGGTTATTCAGACTTTATCGGACAGGTAAAAAGCGGACTTCAAGTAGCAGATATAGCAATTTCTGTAATTAAAAGTGCCGAAGGTATAGAAGTTGGGACAGAATCCACCTGGGATTTTGTAAAAGAACTTGAACTGCCAGCTGCTGTTGTTATAAATAAAATTGATAACGAGCATTCCAAATTCGACGAAACCTTAAAAATGGCGAAGGATAGATTATCGAATGATGTTATTGCGGTTACAATTCCAGTTCACGAAGGAGTTGGATGTAACAGCGTTATTGATTTAATAAAAATGAAAAAAATTACTTTTGGTGAGGCTGCTGCCAAAAAAATTACTATCGAAGATGTTCCGGATAATATCAAAGGAGACGCAGAAACTCTCAGAGAACAGCTTATCGAAAAGATAGCCGAATCTTCTGAAGAAATAATGAATAACTTCTTCGAAAACGGTACATTATCGGATGACGAAATTAAAAAAGGTTTAAAAGCCGGAATTGTAAACAGAACAATTATTCCGGCATTTGCAATTGCCGGGGGAAAGGGAATTGGTCATACAAATCTGCTTGATTATATTGTTGAATATTTTCCTGCTCCGAATGAAAGACCCGAAGCAAAAGCTGAGTTAGTTGGGAAAAATCAAAAAATAAATGTGCCATGTTCTTCTTCAGGAAAAACAGCTCTTCTAATATTTAAATCATTATCAGAACAGCATGTGGGTGAATTATCATTATTTAAAGTTTATTCCGGTTCTGTTTCTGCAGGAATGGATTTGCAAAATGCTGAAAAAAATAAACAAGAAAGAATGGGACAAATATTTTGCCTGAATGGGAAAACAAGAAAAGATGTAACGAAAATTGAAGCCGGTGATATTGGAGCTGTGGTAAAGTTAAAAGATTCTCACACAAATGATACTTTATCTGCAAAAGATTTTTCGATTTCGATGTCAAAAATTACGTTTCCTGATCCAGTTATTTTTGCAGCAATTCAGCCGAAATCGAAAGGTGATGAAGATAAAATTTCTAACGGACTTCATACAATTCACGAAGAAAACCCGACTTTGTTGGTACATTTTGATCCTGAACTGGGACAGACAATTATTTCCGGACAAGGTGAACTGCAGTTATCGCTTGCCACTAAAATGCTTAAGGACAGATATAATGTTGAAGTTGATCTTGTAGAACCAAGAATTCCATACCGCGAAACCATTAAAGGCAGATGCGATGATGCAGAATTTAAACATAAAAAACAGTCGGGCGGAAGAGGACAGTATGGTCACGTTCATCTTAAACTTGAACCAAAACCAAGAGGAGAAGGATTTGAATTTGTTGATGCGATAGTTGGCGGTGTTGTTCCAGGAAGGTTTATTCCAGCCGTAGAAAAGGGATTGAAAGAAACAATGGTTAAAGGTATTCAAACCGGAAGCAAAGTAATTGACGTTAAAGTTACCTTATTTGATGGAACTTATCATAATGTGGATTCTGATGAAGTATCTTTCAAACTGGCTGCATCACAGGCATTTAAAAAAGGATTTATGCTTGCCAAACCTGTTATTTTAGAGCCAATCTATGATATAAGCGTAAAAGTGCCTGAAGAATATATGGGAGATGTTATGGGGGACATTTCCAGCCGTCGAGGTAAAATCAGCGGTATGGATGCAGAAGGTCCTTTCCAAAAAATAAACGCTAAAGTTCCGCTTGCCGAACTTTACAAATATTCAACTCAGCTTCGTTCGCTTACTCAGGGAAGAGGTGCATATTCATTGAAATTCTCTCATTATGAGGAAGTCCCTAAAGAAGTTGAATCGAAAATTATTGAAGAATATCAAAAATCGAAAGAAGAAGAATAAGTCTTATTTATTTATAAAAGCGGAAGAATTTCTTCCGCTTTTTTTTTGCATTGAGGTAACTTATGGAAAAAATGTGGTCTCCATGGAGAAGTAAATATATAGAATCTTTCAATAAGAAAGATAAAGATTGCGGATGCGTGTTTTGCCGGGCAGCAATTGAAGATGAAACATTGGACAGTTCGCTTGTTGTTCATCGCGGAAAACATTCGTTTATTATGCTTAATCTTTACCCGTATAACGGCGGGCATTTGATGATAATACCCGATAGACATTTATCTGACTTTAAACAGGTTACTCAGGAAGAATATACCGAAATGATGGAAGAACTTCAGCTTACCATAAAAGTATTTGAAAATTTGATGAATCCGCAAGGTTTTAATGTTGGGATGAATCTGGGAAAAGCAGCAGGAGCCGGAATTGATCAGCATATTCATCTTCATGTAGTTCCAAGATGGAACGGGGATACTAACTTTATGCCTGTAATAGGTGAAGTAAAAGTTATTTCACAGGATTTGCTGGGTATGAAAAAACAGCTTCATAACGAATTTAAAATTATTTCTGAGATGAATTCTAAGCTTTAAGTATTTTGCATAAAATACCATTGTTTTCTAAAGTATTTCTTATTTCCAATTCATAAACCGGATTCATTATTATAACAGTATCTGGGTTTATTTCCTTTAATTTATCAGGTGAAATTATCTGCTGACCTGTCCCGGGTACAAAAAGATTTTGTTTTTGCGGACTCACATCAACAACAAAATTAATGTATCCTTCCGTATCAACAAGATTTAAGTATGTTACCCCTTTTGATCCTGCGCTCCAAACAACAGTCTTTTTTCCTTCAGATTTTTGAGAAGCTATAACTTGTTTCCAATATTCAATTTTACTTTCATATTCTTTCTTGAATTTGTTGAATAAATATTTATCCGGAATTGGAACACTGATATTTCCGGATTTGCTTTTATCAGGTGAAAGTTCGATGCTTAAATATTGACCCGAAAACTGTTTTTTTAAATCAAGGACAGCATATCCGTAAGAGTTAAATAAAGAGTAAAGTGAGTGTGCCGTGAAATAAGAGCAATGTTCATAAATTAAATCCCATATACCAAGAGATTCAATAGTGTACATTGCATTAGGAACTTCGAAAAAAACTATTGAAGAATCTTTACTTTTTATGGCTTCATCAAAACTATTTAAAAATTCACCTGGTTTTGGAATATGTTCAAGAACTTGCCGGCATAAAATAAGCTCGGCATTGTAACTTGAATATTTATCAGAATAAAAGTCCTGAATGAATTTGATATTTTTATCATCGTGTTTTGGCACATAACTTCTATCGAATCCTGTCCCTTTGTTGTTTCCGCGGCTGCAAATAATGTTCAGAAAATCGCCTTTCCCGCAGCCGATATCAATTATATCTTTGTTGCGGATATTGTATTTCGAAATAATATAATCGGCGAGGTTCTCGGCATATTTATTAAAAACTGAAGAAAAGTGCAAAGAGTTTTCGTAATCCTGATCATAATCCATAATTTCAGGTTTAAAGGATGCATTAAAAACATGACTGCAATTATTGCAGCTGCATAATTTTATATCACCCTTTGGGGCTTTAAGAGCTTCGGTTCTGCTTTTAAGAAGAACATTACAAAAAACAGGTATATCTAAAATATCGGTTAAAACAGTAATATTATCAGAATGACAAACTGAACAAACCATTTTTTATCCTTGTTTATCTTTATAATCTATCGGTACTATTTGAGGATTCAATCCCATCTTATTAATGTCTTTTGTAATTTCATCAACATAAATCGGATTCATAACAACAACAACATCAGGTTTTAATTCTTTAAGAAATTCAGGGGAAATAATTTTTTGTCCGTTGCCGGCAAGATAAGTATTATGTTTAAATGGATTTATATCAACGGCATACTTAATTTCATCTTTTATTCCCAGTGTTGTTAGAAAAGCTACAGCTTTTGAACCGCCGCCCCATAATAAAGCCTTTTTACCCTGATTTTTATAGTTAATAAAATCATTCTGCCATTCATTCAGTCTTTCTTTTATTTCGGATTCAAAATTATTTACAAGCTTTTCCATTTTTTCTTTTTGAGCCGGATTAATTGAAATCTCTTGCATTTCAGTTGTTGGAACAGCTTCAACCATTAAATATTGGTCATCGTAGTCTTTGCCGCTATCGATTACTTTAAAACCTGCAAGCTTGAATGCAGTTTCGAGGGAAGCAATATTAAAATACGAGCAATGTTCGTAATAAATATCCCAAAAACCTTTTTCGGCAAGAACTCTTTCGGTGTCGGGTACTTGAAAGAAAATTGTTGTGTTATATCTTTCGCCTATTGAACGGCGAACGATTTTCAAAAATTCAAGCGTATCCGGGATATGTTCGAGAGTCATTTTGCAAGCTACAAAATCGCCATGATAACTTGTGTATTTTTCTGAATAAAAATCTTTTATAAAATTCACTTTCTCTTCAATTTTGCTTTTGCTCCTTCCGGGAACATACGAAGGATCGAATCCAATCCCTTTGTTCTTGCCTAATTCGCATATCATCGTAAGAAATTCACCTTTTCCGCATCCTATTTCAATAATATCCTTGTTATAAAGATTATGTTTTTCAATAAGCTTTTGAGCAAGATTTTTATGAAATTTGTTGAAAGTTTCCGAAAAACCCTGGGTCTCTTCGTATTTAGATGAATATTCGTGTTTGGAAGGATCGAATACTGTGTTGTAAATAAATGTACAAGTGCTGCAATAACCAAGCTCTATATCGCCTTTAGGGTAATTAATAGCTTCATCTTCAGTATCCATCAGCAAAACGCTGTGGACTGGCACGTTTTCCGTTCTGAAAAAAGTTCTTACGGTTTTGCTTCCGCAGTTTGGGCATATTAAATTGTTTTGTGTTTCTGACATATTATCTCCGGGTATTACAAATTTAATTAAGAGAATCTAAAGTATAAATATAAAGAATAAATCAAAATCTTTTGTTAACCGGCAAAGAGATTATCCAAAAAAAATACGGAATTTTATCTTTTTATAAAAAACTCGTATTCCGAAAGAAAGAAATTTAAAAATTCTCCCTTCGATACATCTCCTAAAACCGGCCAATCAGCAATCCCATTATATCGTTCTATTTGGGATTTATGCTGATTAAGCGCATTCGATTTTTTTTTCAAAGATGCAGAAATATCAGCACAATAGTTAATATGAAAAATCGGCTGCAACCCAGCAAATGTTTTTAATGATCTAAAAATAAACCTAAGCATATTTTTTTTACCTTCGGGGAAGGATAGTGTAAAAGGCCAGCTGTGCCAATACCAAATAAGATACTCGTAAATATCCGGCGAAATACTTGACTCTTTTACAGCTTCTAGAACCGACTTATTTGTAAAAAAATGATCATCAGGAAATTCTTTACCGGAAGTTACAAAGATAATATCAGGTTTATTATTTTTAAGGGTTTCTGCAATCAGGGAAACTGTTTTTTTATATTGTTTATCCAAATTACCATCGGTTATTTCTAAAAAATGAAGATTTCCAGATTTAATGCCGAGTTCATAAGCAGCCTTTTCTGCTTCCTTAATCCTTATTGATTTTAATTCTTGTCTTGAGATAAATTTTGTATGCGAGCTAGTTCCGTCAGTTAAAAAAACGATATTGATATTATTACCGCTGCTGGCAAGTTCGGCAATTGTTCCGCCGCATCCAAGAGTTTCGTCATCGGGATGCGGAGCAAAAACAACAATATTTTTTCCTTTCGCAGAAAAATCAAATGCTTTTTTACTGCTTAAAAATTTTATTAAAATCTTTTTATAAAATTGCAAAAAAGTCTCCGTTTATGCAGATTGATAAATATTTTCGAGATCTGAAGTTATTTTATCCCAATTATACAAATCGGTTACCATTGTTTTACCGTTTTGTCCGAGTCTTATTCTTTCTTCATCGTTGTTGAGAAGATAAATTATCATCGAAGCCAAAGCTTCAGGGTCGTCGGGATTTACTTTGTATCCGTTGAACCCGTCATTTACAAGCTCAATCATACCGCCTGTTTTTGTTACAATTACAGGAACTCCGTATGAATTGGCTTCTATTACAGCCATTCCGAATGATTCACTTAACGAGGGATTTACTAATAAATCAGCTTGTTCGTATAAGTCTTTTAGTTTTTCGTAATCAAGATGCTGATGAAAGACAACTTTCTCTTTGGCAAAGTTATAAAGTATTGCATTCAATTTATCGAAATAACTTTCCTGATTATAAAATTTATCAAGATTTTTAACGTATTGATTTGAGTCAAGCGAAATTATATATTCTTTTGGGGCAGTTTTAATTGCCCCAGCAAGATCGAGATGAACATCCGGTCTTTCCTTTGCAACCTTATTAAAAGCAGATAAAAGAGTATGTACGCCTTTTTCAGGAGAAATTCTTCCAACAAAAAGTATTTTTTTTATGGAGATAGCTTTAGTATTATCTCCGGAAATGATTTCTGGAATATTTGTTCCATTTGGCAAGGACTGAATTTTATAGGAAAATTCCGGAAATACTTCTTTTATCTTATCTGATATATATTTGCTGCACCCGATTATTTTATCAGTTTTTTTTATCCGGCGGCGGATAATGTTTTTATCAAGCTGCGATAGCCACTCACAATGCATATGAAGAATTATTTTTATATTTTTATTGAAAAATCTGATTACCGGAACAAATTGCGAAAAATTATGAATATGGACAATATCTGCATTAATTTTTTTTAGCTTTAAAGAAATACTTAAAGAATAAAAAAAATAGTAAAAGAACGAATTAAAAACTGGATTATTATATTTTTTATAGTTCATCAGCTTTTTAATAAAGACAAGAAATTTTTCTATCACTGCGTCTGTTTTATGAAAAAAATAAAAATATTCTATATTTCCGTTATCTTCAAGATTGCATTTGCCGTTTTTTGCGAATACAATAACTTTGTTGTTCTTAATAAGCCGTTTTATGATATTACATGTTAATATACCTAATGAAGAACCAGGTCCGATGCCATCCCAGGGCTGTGTTATAAAAGCAATTTTTATCAATTAGATTTCTCCGCTAACAGTATTGTAGATTTTTTCAAGCTTAGAAGTTATTATTTCCCAAGTAAAATTGTCGTATGCAAATTTTTCAGCATTCTGTCGTATATTATCAAGTCTGTTAATGTTTTGGATTACATACTCCATTCTATTGAAAAGTTCATTAGTATCATTTTTTTCAAAAAGAAATCCATTAAGATTTTCGGATATCAGTTCTGTAATTCCGCCTGATTTTGAGGCAATTACAATTTTACCTGCTGCCATAGCTTCAATTACAGGCATGCCGAATGGCTCGTTCCAAATAGAAGGTAAAATTAGAACATCACTTTTTTTAAGCATTGAATAACTGTCCTGAAATCCGCAAAAACATATTTTCTTTTTAACTTCTTTATCGGTTAAAGAAAGTAAGTGTTCGTGATAATTGGATTTGTAATACTTATTAAGGTCCAGTATGTTGTCATCGTTGCTGATGTCAATAAAATAAGCCTTTGGCATCGATTTTATTGACCCGGCAATCGATAAAAAAACATTATCAAATGATTTTGAAATTTTATTAAAGGCTTGTACCAATATGTGTAAACCTTTTTCAGGCGATACTCTCCCTAAGTATAAAAGATTGACTTTTGTATCTTCAGTTTCCTTCCTTACATATTTGAATTTAGCGGAGTCAAATCCATTATATAAAGTATTGATTTTATACTTAAATTCAGGATAATTTTCAGCAATTTTATCTGAAATATATTTGCTGCATCCAAAAACGATATCGGTATCTTTTATCCTTTTTTTAATTGTTTTCGATTTATTAAGACTTAACCATTCACAATGCATATGCAGAATTATTTTTGTTTTGGGATTAAAAAATCTTATAACACTAACAAATTGAGAATAGTTATGAATGTGTACAATATTGATATTATTAAATCTTATAAATATGGCAGCTTTTAAGGCATAAAAAAAATAATTTATCGAAGATATATATATCGGTTTTTTTTTGGAGGAAATTATGCCGGATTTTCTGAGAAAGAGAGAAAATTTTTGCAGAATATTATCAGTAAACAATGAAACATAAATATATTTAAGAGTGAAACTGTGATATTCTTCGGGGACGGTTCCTCCTTTGCAGAAAATATATATATCCTTCGTCTGTTTGAATTGTTTTATTAAATTACATGTAACAATTCCAATTGAAGAACCTAATCCGATACCATCCCAAGGCTGAGTAACGAAAATAATTTTCATTAAGAATTATTCCTTAAAAAAAATATTTGTGAAATATTCTGCCAAAAATTCTATATATATTTCTAATTTTAATACGTATAAACGCTTTTTCGAAAAAAACACTCTGCACATTTATGGTATCCATCGTCCATTTTTTTTTGTATTCTTCGATACCTAGCATCATATCAAATAATACAATATTATTTTCACAACAATATTTAATTGTGTGATAGAATAAAATAAAACCAGGCGAGTATTGCGAAAAATTTATATCAAACGATGCTAACCAGAATTTCAAAGTGTTATTTTCCAAAAAGCATATCATAAAACTTATCATCTTATTATTCGTTTCAATTGTAAGAATAAGCGGCTGAGTATTACGGTAATAATCGTTTATAGATTTGCCGAAAAAAATCCTATTAAGCTCATTGTTAAAAAAACTAGATCTGATTATATATTTACTTTCTCTAGCAGATTCGATTTCTAAAATTCGATTAAATATTTCTGGGGAAAGATTTTTATATATTTTAAATTCGGGGGAGATAGGATATATTTTTTTCAATTTTCTATTTATACTTTTTACAGTTGATTTCGAAAGAGTTTTTAAATATTCATCAAAAGTTTTTTGAGTGTTTACAAAAGAAGAAGTATAAGAAGTTATAATATTTGTGTAAATTTTATACTTTTTCAAGGATTCAATAAGAGGTTTATAGTTTACCGAATATTCAAACATTTTTACAAATTGAAGTTCATCCCATAATTTATTGTAATCAAATAAGGTTTTTATTATTAAATCAATTACGTTGTTGTTCTTCTGGGAAATTATAAAATCGCAACTGTCGTTTATACCTGAAGCCATAAATGAAATCCTACGGACTTTTACAAGATCGCGAAGTATTTTATAACTGTTGTGAATAACCAATGGGGCGATTCCAATGATTTCATTCGCTTCATAAACAACTATAATAAAGAGAGGTTGGTTTTTCCAATATGTTTGAATCCAGTTTTTGTTCCAATTAAACGTAAGGTTAATGTGATATTGGTTACTTTTAATCAAGAGTTCATCCCAAACATTTTCCAGCTTGAGAAATTCTTCATATGTTTTTATTATTTCAGAATGCATAGTTGACTTATTTTATCAAAAGAAAAACTGCTTTTACATAAGAGTACTTCCCAATATAATTTAAGGTCTAAGAATTCCTCATATATTTTAACTTTTTTAATTATCATTAATATTCTTATACTATTTTAGGTTCGGGTATCGGAATTATAAATTTACCGCCTTTATTTTTAAATTCCTGCTGCTGTTCCATAATTTCATTAGCAAAATTCCAGGCTAAAATAAGCATATAGTCATAATTCTTTTCGGAAATTTCCGCAGGGGAAACAATCGGGAGATGATTCCCGCTGAAAAATAAACCTTGTTTAAACTTGCTGAGATCTGCTATTGCTTCGAGGTAATTGTTCCCTATTCCGAAATAACCTGTCAAAGTATTGGCCTTTGCCGCAGCTCCGTATCCAACTATTGTTTTGCCGTCTTTTTTTATGTTATCGAGCATTTGCAGCAAAGATGATTTAATTGAATGAATCCTTTCCGCAAATTGTTTGTAAATTAAAATATCAGCCACATTTCTGTCAGCTTCTTCTTTTAAAAGTACCTTAACTGAATCTTGCGGATTTTCTTCTTTTTCTATAAACAGTCTTAAAGTGCCTCCGTGGATAGCAACTCTTTCAATTCGGTTAAGAAATAATTTATGCCGGCGAAAAAGTTTATCGAGAGCAGTAACAGAAAAATAGCACAAGTGCTGATGATAAATTGTATCGAATTCGCAATGATCAATTAAATCCATAAGATATGGCGCTTCAATAACAGCAGTCCCGGTCTCTTTCAATAATGTAAAAATGCCATCAACAAAACCGTTAAGATCGGGTACATGTGCAAGAACATTATTTGCTAAAAAAACATCAGCTGATAGTTCGTCTTTATCGTGCAATTTATTTGCAAGTTCCGAAGTAAAAAATTCATTGAGCGAGCGTATGCCTTTATCGTTTGCAATTTTTACCTGACCTTCAGCCGGATCAATTCCAAGAACAGGAATACCTTTTTCAACGAAATTTTTAAGCATATAACCGTCGTTGCTTGCCGCCTCAATAACAAGAGAATTATTGTCAAGTTTCTTTTCTTTGATAATTGAATTTGCGCTTTTTGCAAAATGTTCTAAAAGATATTTTGATACTGACGAGTAATATGGGTAATTTCGGCAGAATAAAATTTCGGGCTGAACTTCTTCTAAAATTTGGACTAAAGTACAGTCCTTACAGAAAGCAAGTGTAAGCGGTACTTTCAATTCCGGTTTGTCAAGCATTTCCTTTGTAAGAAGTGCGTCTGAAAGAGCAGTATCACCGAAATAAATTATTTTTTCAAGATTTTTGCTTCCGCAGCTTCTGCATTCGGTTGTAATTCTATACATTAATTCCTCGCTTTCTAATTTTTCCATCTTAAATCATTAGTAATGTTATTATTCGAAATCAGGTGTTTAATATGAGCAATTCTTTGATATTTTATACCTTCAAATTCTTCCAGAGTAAGACCAATTGATTTGTAAGTTTCGTAAAGCTCTTTTGCTCCTTTTCTTACATTCCATTCGGGTTTAAAATTGGGGAGTGTATTAATTATTTTTGAGGCGTCTACTCTGTAATTTCTTAAATCAGGGCTTGCATCCGAAGCATATTCAATTTTACAGTTTGGAACAGTTTCGGCAACAATATCAGCTATTTCGCGGATACGGTAATTGTCTTCATTCCTTGCAACATTAAAAGCTTCGTTATGAATTTTTTCAAGCGGGGCACTCATTACTGCAATAAAAGCCCTCGATATATCGGCAATGTGAACAATCGGTCTCCACGGAGTTCCGTCGCTTTTAATAAACACTTTTCCTGTAGTAAAAGCCCATGCTATTAAATTATTGAGAACGAGATCAAATCTTAATCTTGGAGAAACTCCGTATGCTGTAGCATTTCTTAAAAAGGTTGGACTGAAATTATCATCAGCCAGTTGAGATACATCTTTTTCAACAAAAACTTTCGATTCTCCATACGGAGTAACAGGGTTAAATGGGGAAGTTTCGGTGAGCATATTATCGCCGCCGGCTCCGTAATTGCTGCATGACGAAGAGAAAATAAATCTTTTTACGCCCGCTTTTTTGCAGAGTTCTGCAAGACGTACAGAAGCTTTATGATTTATTTCGTAAGTAAGCTGAGGGTTTAAATTTCCGAGAGGATCGTTTGAAAGTCCTGCCAGATGCATAACCGCATCAAATCCTTTTACGTCTTCTAATTCAGCTTCTCTTATGTCTTTAATTATTTCTGGAATTTCAGCAATGCCATTCCCGAAAGTGCAATTCCTGAATAAATCGCTATCGTATCCCGTTACTTGATGACCTTCTTTTAAAAGCATTGGAACTAATATTGTCCCTATGTAACCTTTATGACCTGTGACTAAAACTTTCATTTAATCCTCCCAAAGTTTCCACGGCGCATTGCCGTTTTTCCAAAAATTTTCTAAAATATATTTTTCTCTTAAAGTATCCATACACTGCCAGAAAGAATTGTGCTGATATGCTACTAATTGTCCTTCGCGGGCAAGAGTTTCCATAGGCTCTTTTTCCCACTGGGTGTTGTCTCCTTCAATGTAATCAAAAATTTCAGGCTGAAGTACAAAAAAAGCTCCGTTAATCCATCCTTCGGCTGTTTGCGGTTTTTCCGAAAATTCGCGTACAAAACCTTTCTCTTTAATTTCAAGATGACCGTACCTTGCCGGAGGACGAACAGCAGTTAAAGTGGCAAGTCTGCCATGCGATTTATGAAATTTTAGAAGATCGCGTAAATTTACATCCGAAACTCCATCGCCCCAGGTTAACATAAATGGTTCATTTCCAATAAAAGGTTTAAGCCTTTTAATTCTTCCGCCTGTAAGCGTGTTAAGTCCGGTTTCAATTAGTTCGATTTTCCAGTTTGGTTTTACAGACTCGTCATTTTTAACAGTGCCCTTTGCTAAATCGATTTCGAGATTTCCTTGCAGAGAAAGATAATCGACCATATACTTTTTGATATATTCGCCCTTATAACCCAGCGCAATTACAAAATCTTTAAATCCGTAATGCTCGTAGTGTTTCATAATGTGCCACAAAATCGGTTTACCGCCGATTTCAACCATGGGCTTTGGTTTTATTTCGGTCTCTTCAGCCAAACGTGTACCATGTCCGCCTGCTAATATTGCTACTTTCATTATATAACCCCTTTCGCAATTATTTATCTGAACAATTATTTTTTTAATAGATAAAACAAATGTAAAAATTCCCGGACAATATCGGCAATAAAACTTTTCGACCAATAAATACTCCAGTGAAAAGTATGCATTAAACAAAATATTTTTTTTGGAAAATTTATATCAGTACGGAAAATGCTTGAAATGAATTCGCCAAGCCATCTCCATCTGGGCAACTGTATTTTGCCTTTGTTTGAAGGAGAAAACCATTCGGCGCGTTCGCGGTTTCCAGGATTCTTTTTGGAAGACATTTCGGGATGCCGCCTGCGCAGAAATAAATATTCTTCCACTTCGATAAATTTTCCTCTTAGCGCAAGTTCTCCCAGTAAATTCATATCCGAAGTAGGGTATGAACCAATAAGCTTAGTTTTTTCAAGAACATCCCTGCGAATCAAACCGAAGACAGGATCGCAAAAAACAGTGTTATATCTGAATTTGTAAAGAAACTTTTTGTACCTTTCTACAGGATCGCTGCTTTCAAGATTCAAATTATCCGAAATGTATTCTTCTTTTATTCCTTTTTCGTTTATAATAATGCGTTTAGGATAACTGATTGCGCATTTGTTATCCTTTTCTAAAGGAATGATAAGTTTTTCGAGATAGTTTTTTTCGTAAAGATCATCGTGAGCTGCCCATTTAAAATATTTTCCTTTCGATTGATTAAAAACCTTGTTGTAGTTATAAGCTGCGCCTTTATTCTGCTCGTTACGGGTAAGTATAATTCTATTGTCTTTTTCAGCATATTTTATGCAAATCTCGTAAGTAGAATCTGTTGAAGCATTATCTGAAATAATTAACTCATAATCCGAAAAAGTTTGTTCTGAAATGGAAATCAACGTTTCTTCCAGAAAATTACTTCCGTTAAATACAGGTAAACCAAGACTGACCAGTGGTGCTGATTTCATAAATATATAAGTTTCTGATAGGTAATTAAAAGTTTATAAATCAAAAATATACATTATCTGTAATTTTAACAAACAAGAATTTGATTTTGTGATTTAAAACAAATAATTATTTAGTTATCATAAATAAGTGGCATTTTATTTTAATAAATGTTACCAGAAAAAGATAAATATTAATCTGAAAAGAAAATTCGGAAGTAAGTATTTTTATATAATTTTCTTACTCTTATATCTTAATCTTACTCTGCTTTTAGTTATATTTCGCATTATCAAATTGGAGAAAAATGATAATCAATATTTTATTTGTTGGTGATATAGTAGGGCAGCCTGGTATTGAAATGGTGAAAACGTGGCTTCCGCTGCTTCAAAAAAAGTATAATTCCGATATAACTATTGTAAACGGTGAAAATGCCTCGGACGGGAAAGGATGCAGAAAGGAAGAAGGAGAAGTTTTATTAGGTTTAGGCGCCGATGTAATTACCGGAGGCAATCATACTTGGGAAACCTTTCAATCGCAGGCTTATCTTAAGGAAGAGCCGCGTTCGCTTCGCCCACATAATTATCCACAGGGGACTTACGGAAGCGGCTTGTATATTGCGGAAACAAAGAAAGGGAAAGTTGCGGTTTTAAATCTTCAAGGACGCTCATATATGCAGCCAATCGACTGTCCTTTTCGGTCAGCTGACTGGGCAGTAAAAAAAATCAATTCCGAAACGAAAGTGATATTTATAGATTTTCACGCAGAAGCTACTGCCGAAAAACTCGCGCTTGTTAATTATCTCGATGGAAAAGTCAGCGTTATTGTGGGAACCCATACTCACATTCAAACTTCGGATGAAAGAATTTTTCCTAAAGGAACTGCTTATATAACAGATGTTGGGATGACAGGACCTTACGATTCCGTAATAGGGATGAAAACAGATGCGGCAATAAACAGATTTTTGTATCAAACACCTCAAAAATATCAGACAGCTACCGGGCAGGTTCATCTGTGCGGAGTTTTTGTAAAAGTTGATTCCGAAACCGGGAAAGCGCTTGAAATAGAAAGAATTCTTTTGCCCGAATTTGAAAGGAAGAAAAGCTGATGATAAATTTCCCTTTGCCGCGGTTGGATAAAGATGAGGTTTTAAGAAATTTCCTTCTTAAATATTGCAGAATAAAACCCGGCGGAATTTGGGTTGACGAAAAAGGCAAACACAAAGTAGGATGTTTTAATTGCGGCGACGAAAAATTAGTAAACCGCTTAATGGATGGTGCAAAAGCAAATCTTGCCGTTCACGATCCTCCATATAATATGGTTGCATTCGAATTCAAAAATTCCGGTGAGTTTGTAAAATGGTGTGCCGGATGGGTAGAATTATCTTATAAAATTCTTGAAAAAGATGCTTCGTTCTATGTTTGGCTCGGTGCAGATCAGAAGAAAAATTACGAGCCGTTCGCCGAATTCATAATTATGATGAAGGAATCAGGGTTTACTTCAAAAAGCTTTATTACAATGAGGAACCAGAGAGGTTACGGCACGCAAAAAAACTGGATGTCGGTTCGCCAAGAGCTGTTATATTACGTAAAAGGTAATCCGGTTTTTAATGTTGCTGGAGTTTACACTGATATTCCAAAAGTTGTAAAAGGTTACTATAAAATTGTAGGCGGAGAGAAAACTGAGAATCTTGAGCGAAGCAAATCGGATAAAATACGTGCCGGAAATGTTTGGATTGATATCCAGCAGGTTTTTCATCTTATGGAAGAAAATGTAAACGGCTGCTACGCGCAAAAACCGTTAAAGGCAATTGATAGAATAGTAAAGACTTCGAGCAGCGAGAATGATCTTATAATCGATTTCTTTTCGCACGCCGGAACAACATTGCTTGCCTCGGAAAAAAATAAAAGAATTTGCTACACGGTTGATATAGACCCGATTTATTGTGAAATTTCGATACGCCGTTTGGAAAATTTCCGTAAAACAGGAAAAACCGGCTGGCAGAATTCAAATCCTTTCGCGGATGAAATATTAAATGACAAAGAAATTTCGGCGTATTTACAAAATGAATATAAATTAATGGATAAATTATAAATGATACTGCTTGACGGAACAAAATTAGCCGAGGAAATTAAAACAGAACTTGGCGAAAAAATTAAGAAATTAACGGATGAAGGCAAAAAGGTCCCGGGACTTGTAACAATACTTGTGGGCGAAAATCCTGCCTCACAATCCTATGTTAACAGCAAAGGAAAAGCCTGCCAAAAATTAGGGATGCTTTCCAAAACGGAAAGATTGCCCGAAACAATTTCGCAAGAAGAGTTGATTTCAATCATTTATAAATACAACAATGATCCCGCTTTCCACGGAATACTCGTCCAGCTTCCGTTGCCTAAGCACATTAACGAGGATGTAATTGTTGAATCGATTATTCCGGCTAAAGATGTTGATGGTTTTAATCCGGTGAATGTCGGGAATTTATCTATTGGAAAAGATACTTTTTATCCCTGCACGCCTTACGGAATCGTGGAAATGTTGAAGCGTTATAAAATTGAAACATCCGGGAAACACGCTGTTGTTGTAGGAAGAAGTAATATTGTTGGCAAACCGATTGCGAATATGCTTGTTCAGAAGAAAGAAGGCGCAAACTGTGTAGTAACAATTTGCCATTCAGCCGCAAAAGATTTGAAGAAATTTACGCTTCAGGCTGATATTTTAATTGCAGCAATTGGCAGAGCAAATTATATAACCGCCGATATGGTTCGTGAAGGCGCTGTTGTTATTGATGTAGGGATTAATCGGGTAGAAGATAAAACTACAGAAAAAGGCTACAAAATTGTCGGTGATGTCGATTTTGAAAATGTCGCTCCGAAAACTTCTTACATTACTCCCGTACCCGGCGGAGTTGGCAAAATGACAATTGCGATGCTTTTAGTAAATACTTACGAAGCCTATTTGAAGATTGAGAGATAAATGAATAAACAAGAAATTAACAACCAAATAAATAATATTCTGAAAGAAGAATTCTTTTCTGAATTGGAATATGTTTTTGAATCAAATTTTAATTATTCATTTTCTGAAATAAATGATAAAACAATTGCCCGGATGATTGATCATACTTTGTTAAAAACGGATGCGACAATCAGTGAAATAAAAATTTTGTGCGAAGAAGCTTTGCAGTATAATTTCGCATCTGTTTGCATAAATCCTTCGTATGTAAAAGTTTGCAGTGAAATACTGAAAGGGAGCCAGGTTAAGGTTTGCACGGTTATCGGTTTTCCGCTTGGCGCAACAACTACCGAAGCAAAATGCTTTGAAGCAGAACAGGCAATTGCAAACGGAGCGCATGAAGTTGATATGGTTTTAAACGTAGGAATGCTTAAAAACGGCGATTACAATTATGTTTTTAACGATATAAATCAGGTAGCGCTCGCGGCAAAAAAGAATAACTCGATTTGCAAAGTTATTCTTGAAACAGCACTACAGACCGACGAAGAAAAAATTAAAGCCTGCATTATTTCAAAAACAGCAAAAGCCGATTTCGTGAAAACATCCACAGGATTCAGCAAAGGCGGCGCGACTGCCGAAGATATTGCTTTAATGCGTTATGTTGTGGGCAGTTCCATCGGTGTAAAAGCATCGGGAGGAATAAGAACCCGCGAGGACGCTGAAAATATGATAAAGAGCGGAGCAAACCGGATTGGAGCAAGCGCCGGAATTAAAATTGTTAATGGCGAAAAACCAGAAAGCGGCGGTTATTAGTGGTTTTAACTATGATTGTTAAACATTCCGACGACGGCTTCACTGCGGAAGTGCCATCCGTAAAAGGCTGCGAAAGCTGGGCGCATAGTAAAGACGATGCAATTAATAATGTTCTGGAGCTTGTTAGTTTTTATCTGAAACTATCGGATAAAATTAAAATTGACGTTGAAATATCAAATAAGAAAAAAGACAGCACAATTTATAAATTACTCATCGCGCGGAAAGTTTGAGAAAAGTAAAAACTGAAAAAAGATTTGCGAAAATTTTAGAAGCCGCTGATAAACGTCAGCCTTCGCTGCATGTTGTTATCGAAAATATTCACGATAAACATAATGTAAGCGCAATTTTCCGTTCCTGCGATGCAGTAGGGGTTCCAAAAATATCGCTTCTTTACACCAAAGAAAAATACCCGAAAAGGATTTCCAAATGGTCATCTGCCTCGGCATCAAAATGGGTGGAAAAGCAAAGCTATAATGAAGCGGAAAGTTGTATTAACGAGCTAAAAGAACAAGGTTTTACAGTCTACGCAGGGTCTCTTTCGGAAGAATCGGTTAATGTTTTCGATTTGGATTTTACCGGAAAAACAGCGTTGGTTTTTGGCAATGAACACCGGGGGATTTCTGAGGAAATTGCCGCGCTCGCGGATAAAACATTTTACATTCCGATGATGGGAATGGTGCAGAGTTTGAATGTTGCAGTCGCGGCTGCGGTTACTTTATACGAAGCACAGCGGCAGAGAATTAAAAAAGGTATGTACGAAAAAAGCGAATATACCGAAGAAGAGAAAAATCTTTTAATTGACAAATGGTGTAACAAATGAGACAGGAATTTTCGAGGATTAGTAAAATAAATGGCGAACTGAATCTGCCGGGTGATAAATCGGTTTCTCACAGATCGGTAATGTTTTCGGCACTGGCAAAAGGGAAATCAACAGTTTATAATTGTCTTCAATCCGAAGATTTGCATGCGACAATTAATGCTTTCAGGTTAATGGGATGTAATATTAAAGAAGAAGGCAGCACAATATTTATTGAAGGCAGGGGATTCAAAGGATTGCAGAAACCTGAGAAAGAACTTGATTTTATGAACTCCGGAACAACTACAAGATTAATGAGCGGAATACTTTCGGCACAGGATTTTGAGTCAACAATTATCGGCGATGCATCTTTATCAAAACGCCCGATGAAAAGAGTGATTGACCCTTTGACGCAAATGGGTGCAATTATTAAATCAACCGGAGAAGGATTTTTGCCGATGACAATTTATCCGTCCGCAAATCTTCATCCGGTTGAATACAGACTTCCTGTAGCAAGCGCGCAAGTAAAAAGTGCGGTACTTCTTGCCGGAATTCATTTGGATGAGAAAACCACGATAATTGAAGATATCCCGACAAGAAATCATACTGAAAACCTGCTTGGACTGGATGTTAAAGTTGAAGGAACCAGCCGGATAATTACTTCTTTAAAGGCAAATTACCCTCAGGCAGGCATTTATAATGTTCCATCAGATATTTCGAGCGCGGCGTTTTTTATTATTCTCGCTTTGCTTACCCCGAATTCCGAACTGAAGTTAAATAGTATTTTACTTAATGAAACACGCACTGGGATTTTACAGGTTTTAAGAATGATGGGCGCGGAAATTATTGAAGAAAATGTACAAATCCGTTCGGGAGAAAAAACCGGCGATTTGATAATAAAGAGCAGCAAGTTAAAAAATGTAGAAATTCCAGCCGAACTTATTCCGAATATAATTGATGAAATACCAATTCTTTCTGTTGCCGGAATTTTTGCGGAAGGCGATTTTGAAGTCCGCGGAGCAGAAGAATTGCGGCACAAAGAAAGCGACAGGATTAAAACTGTCTGTGATAATTTTAACAAAGTTGGAATTGCTGTAGATGAATATTCAGATGGCTTTAAGTTATCAGGAAATGCGAAAGGGAAATCTGCTTTATTTGAAAGCTTCACTGACCACAGAATTGCAATGGCATTTTCAGTATTTTCTTTGCTTAACAAAGATGGGGGCATAGTAGAAGGTTTTGAAGCCTGCGCTGTTTCTAACCCTGATTTCTTGGAGCAAGTAAAACAAATAGTAATTTAATTTTTAGAATAATATTACGGAAAATGACAGATAAAAGAGCAAAAAAATATAATAAAATAAAACTTTGGTTCAGCATAGGCGAGGGGATAGCAAGTTTTATTATGATCTTTTTATTTGTTATTTCAGGATTAAGTCTTCAGCTTGAAAAGTTTTTATACAGCTTTTTACAAAATGAATATCTCGTTTTTATTGCTTTTGTAATTGTTGCCGGAATTACTGCCTCTGGTTTGTTTTTCCCAATAAATTATTATACCGGTTTTGTTTTGGAGCATAAATATAACTTGTCGAATCAGACTTTTATAAAATGGCTTCGCGAGGATTTAAAAGAAGTTTTAGTAGGTGGAGTAATTGGTGTTCCGCTTCTGCTTTTATTTTATTTCGTACTGATTAAATTCGAAGCTTTGTGGTGGCTTCCGTTTGCAATTATTTTATTCCTGTTTTCGGTGGTGCTTGCACAGATTCTTCCCGTATTAATACTTCCATTATTTTATAAAATTACTCCGGTTGAAAACGAGGACTTGAAGGAACGGATATTAAAATTATCTGCCGATGCCGGACTTAAAGTTGAAAATGTTTTCCGTTTTGATATGAGTAAAAATACAAAAAAAGCAAATGCTGCTTTTACAGGTCTGGGAAAAACAAAAAGAATTCTGCTGGGCGACACTCTGCTGGATAATTATGATAATGATGAAATTGAAACTGTAATTGCTCACGAATTAGGTCATTATAAACGCAAACACATAATAAAAAACATTCTTATCGGAACAGCATCAAGCTTTTTAACTCTTTTTATAATTGCATATTTATACGGAATATCGATAAACTGGTTCAGGTTTAATACTATTACGCAAATTGCCGCAATCCCGCTTATTTCTTTATGGGCAATGCTTATAGGAATAATCCAAACGCCGCTTTCAAATATGCTTTCGCGTAAATTTGAATACGAAGCAGATGAATATGCTGTAAAAACTACGAACAAAAAGAATTCGTTTATAAGCACTCTTGAAAAACTTAACGAACAAAATCTAGGTGACAAAGAGCCACATCCTTTCACAGAATGGTTTTTTTACAGCCATCCTTCAATAAAAAAGAGGATTGCAGCAATTGAGAAAACTGCAGCGAAACCCATTTCTTAATCATTAATCTTAATCTTGCTCTCTTAAAATATTCTTCTTTAATTTTGATGGAATGATACTTAACTTTAAACAATTAAAAATTCAAAATTTAGAATTAAAAATTATCGGTAATATATGAGCGTTACAATAAAAGATGTTGAACACATAGCAAAGTTAGCAAGGCTTGATATAAAAGAAAACGAATTGGAAAATTATACAAAGCATCTTAACAGCATTCTGGATTATATGGAAAAACTGAACGAGCTTGATACAAGAGGGGTAGAACCGCTTTTCAATCCGATAGAAAATACGAATTTTTTCCGCGAAGATATTCCAGTCCGGTCAATTCCACGTGAAGAAGCCCTGAAAAACGCTCCTGCCCGGACAGATGAACATTTTAAAGTTCCAAAAGTAATCAGTCAGGATTAATAATGATACTCGGTGTAATTCCGGCGCGTTTTGCTTCAACGCGATTAATGGGCAAACCGCTTGCAGAGATAGGCGGCAAACCGATGATTCAGCATACATACGAGAGCGCGAAAAAATCGAAATTGCTGCACGATGTTATTATTGCCGTTGATGACGAAAGGGTTTACGAGGTTGTACGAAATTTTGGCGGAAAAGCAATAATGACCCCTAAAGATATAGCCACCGGTTCCGACCGGCTTGCTTATGTTGCCGAAAGTATGACGAAAGCCGAAGTGATTGTAAATATTCAGGGAGACGAGCCTTTTATTAAAGGCGAGATGATCGATCAGGCAATTGAACCGCTTTTTTTTGATACTAGTATTAATGTTTCTACCTTGGCAAAAAGAATTAACACTGTAGAAGAATTAAAATCACCGGATATTCCGAAAGTGGTTTTCGATTATAATAATTTTGCCATGTATTTTTCACGTTCCCCAATTCCTTTTGTCCGCGATGCAAAAACACAGCTCGAAAAAATCAGTCTGGCTGATATTTACAAACATATCGGACTTTATGTATATCGTCGTAATGCGCTTCTCGATTTTACAAAGCTCGAACAGACTGATCTTGAAAAAATTGAAAAGCTTGAACAATTAAGAATGCTTGAAAACGGCTTTAAAATTAAAATAGTAATAACCGAACACGAAAGTCTTTCGGTTGATACTCCTGCCGATTTGGAATTAGTAAGAAAATATTACGAAAGAATAATTCTCAAAAAATATCAATAAACTTTATGGCGAAAGCCTCGATGTTTTCCATTCATTTGATTCCAAACTGTATTTAATCCTATCGTGTAACCTGCTTTCGCGTCCCTGCCAAAATTCAAATTCAGATGGAATCAATCTGTAACCGCCCCAAAAATCAGGTCTCGGAATATCAGAATTTCTGAATTTACTGTAACCTGAGTTCGATATAAAAAAAACAAATAAGGAATTAATTAAGAAATAAGAATGTTTAGCTCGTAGAGCATTTTATTAAAAACTCTATGAAAAACATAACAAAAATCTACTGCGAAATCGA
>Ga0123335_1000682_pt1 | contig 57786 bp, 43 predicted proteins | sample BiotimSIPDNA_2_FD_89707 | JGI IMG/M metagenome (GOLD analysis project Ga0123335, IMG submission 89707) | Anaerobic biogas reactor microbial communites from Washington, USA - Biogas_R2 time_0 SIP DNA | ecosystem: Engineered > Bioreactor > Anaerobic > Unclassified | place: Washington, USA... | reverse complement strand
TGATTGCTGAAGCTATATTTTGACAATACGCGCAGGAGTCATAGTCATCCGATGAGAGCAATTCCATCTGCGGTAGCCTGAAGGTTTACAAGCATTCATCACAAAACTTCGCACATTAACAAATTATAGGGAGAACGATCATGTACAAGCCACATTTCCGCCGTTTTTTCACGCTGATTGAACTCTTAGTCGTCATTGCCATCATCGCAATTTTGGCGGCCATGCTGCTGCCGGCGCTGTCCAAAGCACGGGAAAAAGCCAGGACGATCTCCTGCACCAGCAACCTCAAACAGCTTGGTCTAGGGCAACTGATGTACTCGCACGACAACGAAGAGTACTTCCCGAGCTGTCACTATGCCACCATGAAGATGCCTAAAAACGTCGCGCCCATCCCGGAAATCCCCAATTTTCTCAAATCCCCAACCGAGGCAGACACCTGGTATCCCGGCTGGCCCGATGGGATTTATCCGTATGTCGGCGACATCAAGCCCTACAAATGCGCCTCCAATCTCAACAATTTCTACATGGTCAACTACGGCATGCCTGCCGGTGCCGAATACTATGGCACGCCGCATCCGGAGACGCTGTTCTGGCATCCGCGCGTCGCCCAGTCCATCACCCGCCCCAGCGGCTGTGTTCTCCTGTCCGAAAAAGGCGCAGGCGGCGGCACCCCGTACATTCTTGCGGGCAAATACTACGCCATGTGGATTGGCCACAACAACGGCGCCAATGCCGTGCATGCTGACGGCCATGCCCAATGGTGGAAAGGCACCACCGTGCCTATCGGCGGCAACTGGCCAGCGCCCCACGATACTACGACCTGGGCATATCACATCGTCGATGAAGCCTTCCTGTACTGGAACAAGTGAGCAGCAGCTCGGCTCAAAGCTGACATGGCTCCTACGGAAACCCAAGGCAGCTCCCTGAAAACCACTCCTCCATCCCCGTGATTCGCGCAGGATGGAGGAGTTTTCTATGAACTGAATGGCCGAAGAATTTGTCGCCTTGGTATATTGAACTGCAAGACGCCAAAAACAAGTCTTTCCAATTGAAAATAACACCAGCAAAGGGTATAATAACTTCAAGATAATGGGAAGCAGCAGTCAAATTCTGTGAGATGGACGTACATGCCCTTTCCACTGCAAAGTGCGCGACCATAACCACAGCCAGCCAATTTCATCATAATCATCAAGGAGAAGAATCATGTACACGTCGCATTTCCGCCGTCTATTCACTTTCACGCTGATTGAGCTTCTGGTCGTCATCGCCATCATTGCGATTCTGGCGGCCATGCTGCTGCCGGCGCTGTCCAAGGCGCGTGAAAAAGCCAGGACGATCTCCTGCACCAGCAATCTCAAACAGCTTGGCCTGGGACAAATTATGTACTCGCACGACAACGAAGAGTACTTCCCGAGCTGCAACTACATCACCATGAAGATGCCAAAAGACGTCGCGCCCATTCCGGCAATCCCCGATTTTCTCAAATCCCCAACCGAGACAAACACCTGGTATCCCGGCTGGCCCGATACGATTTATCCGTATGTCGGCGACATCAAGCCCTATAAATGCCCCTCCAATCTCAACAATTTCTACATGGTCAACTACGGCATGCCAGCCGGTGCTCGCTACACCAACTCCGTGGTTTATCCGGAGACGCTATTCTGGTGGCCGCGTGTCGCCCAATCTATCACCCGCCCCACCGACTGCATTCTCTTGTCCGAAAAAAGCGCAGGCGGCGGCACCCCGTACATTCTCGCCGGCCAATACTACGCCATGTGGATTGGCCACAATAACGGCGCTAACGCCGTACATGCTGATGGCCATGCCCAATGGTGGAAAGGCACTACCGCGCCGATCGGCGGCGGCTGGCCAGCGCCCTACAATAGTACCACGACCTGGGCTTCTCACGTCGTCGATGAAGCCTTCCTGAACTGGAACAAGTGAGCCGCCGCCCCAGGCTGCCAGGTACTGCTGAACTCACACATCATGCTGAACACCACGAGCAGTGCCAGCAGACCGTGTTCGAACTGCTTAGCCGCCATTGCGGCATCCGACCCGAGGATAGCGTTGAACACCCCTTCCGCAACTTTTGCGCCACTGACTGGTTCCTGGTCAACTTCCCGGAATGCCTGCCGCTGACCCTTGAATTCAGCACGTGCAGCAACTTTGACCTGCGCGTCGGCCACACCGTCCCGGTTTCCCAAGACACCATCGCCAAGCTCGGCCGCCAGCTCGCCGTCGTCTTGCAAAAACTGATCACTGCCGAGACCTGACCGCTGCCATGCCATAACCTCAACCACACCTTCCCCCGCCCTGTTCTTGCTTCTGGGCAGCGCTTCGCTTTCACTATCCATAATCACGGAAACCCACTGCATGATCTCGAAAATCGACCTTTGCCGCGACATCGCCCTGGATGTACTCAAGCCGTCCAAACGCGACCTTGAGCATGGCCTGGAGCTGCACCGTGACGCCCTCGTCTGGGACGCCTACGCCTTTGCCCCTTCCGGCGCCATCCCACCCGGATGCGCCGCCACTCTGGCCGAGGAAAGCCTCGGCCGTGACGAGCGCACCAACCTGCTTGAGCAGTACCGCCAAGTCGACTTCCTTGAAGATTTGGATATGCGCACTGAATACCAGGCGGCATGGCAAGCGTCTGGGGTCGACTGCGTCTTCCAGAATGCCGGCGTCGAAGGCAATGCCATTCCCCAGCTGATCAAGCGTCTGTCGCGATTCACCTGGCTTCCTGACCGCTATCCGGAACTGTATCAGCGCGTCGCCTTCCCGGATCAAGTCGTCGCCGCCCACCAGGCCAATCGCCGCTCCCTCTATCTATGCACCAATGGCGTCCCCCTGCCCGGAGACCAGTACTCAGTTGAGGAATCGCTGTATTTCCTCACCGTATTCCGCCAGCTTGGCGTCCGCATGATGCATTTGACCTACAACCGCCGCAATCTCCTGGGCGACGGCTGCGCGGAAAGCGCTGACGCCGGTCTTAGCGACCTGGGACGGCGAGTGATCGCTGAAATGAACCGCGTCGGCATCATCCCGGATGTGGCCCACAGCGGCCAGCGCACCAGCCTGGAAGCAGCCGAATGCTCAAGCAAGCCGGTCGTCGCCAGCCACAGCGTCGCTGGCACCCTCAGCACCCACTTCCGCGCCAAAAAGCCGGAGGTCATCCGAGCCATCGTCAAAAGCGGCGGCTACGTCGGCGTCTGCGCCATCAACGAATTTTTCCGCGGCACCGGCAAAATCGACTCCTTCCTGGATCACATCGACCACCTGGCGGAAAATTATGGCTATGACCACGTCGCCATCGGCACTGACCGCGGCCATTTCTGCGGCGAGTCCAAAGCGACTGCCAGGATGCCTAAGTCGCGGGCGATCCTGGAGCAATATTGGCCCCCGGCCCAGGACCCCTTCCCGACCACCGAGGAAATGACGGCCTCGGTCGCCTGGACTAACTGGCCGCTGTTCACCGTCGGCCTGGTGCAGCGAGGCCATCGCGATGATGACATCCGCAAGATCATCGGCGGCAACGTCCTCCGCGTCACCAGAGCAACCTTGACGTAAGCCATAGGCCTAGGAAGACAAAAAAACTCCAAACCGCCAAGCGCACTACAAATGTCAAAAACAAACGGGCGACTGCCTCAGCAGTCGCCCGTTTGAATTTTTCTCAATCTACAATTGCCTGCGCTGGTTTCAGGCTGCCTTGGCCTTTTTCCGACGCAGTCCGCATACAGCGCTCCCTCCCAGGATCAGGCTGGCTAAGACGCCGGGCAGGGGCTGCCCCACGGCGGGCGAGCCAGCTGGCTGGCCGCCGATGACAAACGCAATCACGTCGCCCTTTCCCCACTTTTTGTCGCCAAACGTCCAGTACGTCTCTCCCTTGTTGGTCAAGCCGGAGAAGAAATAGTCCTTCCCGTCGACGTTCATTTCTTTGACGCTGTACAGAATCTGCTCAGGGGTCTTGGCAGAGGAAAGCCAGAAGCCGACCTGGTCGCCAGCGGCAAACTCGCCGAGCGACACCGTGGCGTTTGCCTTGATTTCAAGTTCAGCCTGATTCTGAATGCCGCCCTCGTTAAAGGTGAAATAGCCGAATTGGACATCCTGGCCGTATTTCGAGGCCGGCGAATAATACTTTATGGTCATTATCGAATCCTGCATGATGTCAAACCAGCCGCCCACATTGTGGACAATCGCCCCGGAACCATTGGAGTCATACTGGTAAACAGCCAGCAGCCGAACAGCGCTGACTAACAATGCCAGCGCGAAGATACTTGTCTTGAGGTGGTGGTGATTTTTCATAATCCGCATACTCTAGTGATAAAAACCCAAATGCATACTTCTGTCATGCTTACATCAACATAGGGAAAAAATCCGCAACACAGCCTATGTAGCTATGTAAACCAAAAGGTTTCATCAGGCGAAACCTCTGTCACTTCTTATACTTTACTATGATTTATCTGGTTTTCAAACGCAAATAACACATTTTTTAATATTTTTTATTTGCAAAAAAACAACATTTTGGTTTTTTTATGTTGATTTTTGTTTAGGTTTCGTGTAGCAGCTCTTTTCCGTGGACTGGTCGCCGGTGTCTACCTGCCGTCTTGGCGGCTGGCGCGGCTGGCCGAATAAGCACCTGCGTCCGACTTGCTTTTCCAAGCTTATACGTAGATATTATCTGCTGCTCAGCCGCCCTTGCGCCTGTCGCCATTGCCAGGCAGGTTTCCGGCGGCCTGTTGTATCTTACTCCATCCACTCAGAGGGATTGACAATCATGCCGTCATCCACGTTTCAACGCGCCATGTCTGTCCTGGCGCTGGTGTTTGCCTTGTCCGCTGCCGCCGACGTCCGGCTCTGGCCATTTTTCTATGCCAAGACCGATCCGGTCGCGCACCGCAACCAGCTGGAAGTATTCTGGCCGCTGTACTCCCGCGACGCTGATGCGCAGCGCACCGTGCATCGGATTCTCAGCTTCCAACGCGAATTTCCCGATCATTATCCCTGGCAGGTCTACTTTCTCTGGCCAGCCACCGCCCTTCGCTGCGGCAACGGCCATGACGCCTGGCTCTTCCCCTTCTTCTGGAGCGGCAGCGACGGCGGCAAACGCAGCCACAACAGCGTGTTCCCATTCTGGATTTACTACAGTAACGACGACTATCGAGCGCTCAACCTCGCCATTCTCAACCACAACTCCTGGTCCGACCGGCATCATTCCCATTACCTCTTCCCGCTTTGGTGGGCCAAATGGTCTCATTATGGCAACGCCAAGTTTTCCTCGCACGGGCTGTTCCCGCTGTACAGCCTTTATAGTAAGGATAAAAACATCCCTGACCGTCCTGAATACGTTGCCCGGCAGCGGCGCGGCAATGCGACCTTGGCATACTGGAGCAGGCATGCTGTTCAGGACCAGAAGCTACGCCGCGACAAGGCCTCCTTCGGCATCTTCCCTCTTGCTCACTGGTCCTCGAACGATTTCCTGCGCTGGGACAAGAAGACAGCCGGTGATTTGCTCACCAACCACCAGACCTCGCTATATCTCTTCCCTTATTGGCAATCCACCCGTATCCGCCAACAGCTGCCCTTGCCGCCGGCACCTGGCCAGGACTACACTGAAATGACCGGCAAACTCCGCCACCAGGAGCATTTCCGGCTCCTGTTTCCCTTGTTCTATGACAAGGGAAAGACGACCTACACGGCTGATTTCGCCCTCTCGGAAGCGCGACGCACGACCTGGTTTTTCCCCTATTGGCACACATACCGCACGCAAGTCAACAAGCCTGCCGCCAACAGCGAGTCCGCAGCAGCCAAAACCGCTGTCGCCCCAGAGCCGGCTGAACCCTCTGCCCAGGAAAAGCACACCTCCCGCCATACGGTGCCCCTGCTTTTCAGCCGCACAAGCACGACCTGGGTCAACCCCGATGACACGCCGCCGCAAGTCGCCGCTGACGAAACCTTCTACTTGTTCCCATACTACCGTTCAACCTATCACAGCGCAAACGCGGAATCAGCCAACAACTTTTTCCTGCTCGGCGGCTGGGGACACTCCACCCAGACCAAGCCCGCAGCCAACAAGCACTATGCCTACCTGTTCCCATTCCTGTTCTACAAGCACCAGGCCAAACCCGCGCCGCCCGAAAATCCGGCTGAAGACTGGGCCGACACCAAGCTCTGGATTTTGCCCTATTGGCGCCAGCACGGACACACCGGAAACCAGGAAAATCACACCGACTTCCTCTTGCCGCTCTATCTGCGCAGCTACGAAGCACATGCAAAGGAGCGCACGTGGTGGACGGTGCTGGCCGGAGTCGGAGAAACCCAGGCGCCGGCGTATCTGAAACGCCATTCTGACCCGAATGACGAGGCATCGGTCTCCTGGCACAGCCACAACGTCAGCACCCGTTTTTTCTTTCCGTTCTGGCGCCAAAGCAACACCAGCACGGCCCGCTCTTGGAATATCCTCCCGCTGCTCTGGCACCGCCATACCATCGACGAGCAGAGCACCACGACCACAAGCAACACCTACCCGCTCCTGCTCAGCGGCAGCCGCCAAACCGTCACCGAAAAAGGCCAGGAAACCACTGGCCACGCCTATTTGCTAGGGCTAGGCGGTTGGCGACGATGCCGGGAAAACACCCCTGCCGGCCAGCAGACAACCTCCTTGCGACACCATCTATTCCCTTTTTGGCGCCACCGGCAGTCGTCGCATGAAACCAAAACCTCCATGCTGCTGCCGCCCTTCTCCTATCAGGTTGTCAATCACGCCCCAGACTCAAGCCAGGAGCAAACGCGATCCCTGGCCATCCCGCACGCCTGGCTGCCGCTCTATAAAAGCCAAAGCACGACGAATGACGACAACACGACAAACAACAGCAAAAGCTGGCTGTTCCCCTTCTATGTCCACGAAACCAACTATGAGGACGACTTTGCGCGCTTCTCAGTCCTGTGGTGGGTGTATCAACGGGAACGCTCCCGAGGCGAGACTCGCGCCTGGGGCCTGGGCGGAGGATTGGCCAATTACTATGAAAAAGACGCCAACGGCTTTGTTGAACGCAGCGTCCTCTATCGATTGTATCACCGCGAGGAGCGCAGCTGGTTCGAGGAACTGGAAGTCATGCCGTTCTATCACCGCAGCCGCCAAGAGGACAACAGCGGCGGCTGGTCAGTGCTGGGGGGCATGTTCGGCAGCCGCCAGGACGGCCGCATCAAGACTACCCGCTTCTTTTACATACCCTTCCGAACAACGGTCGCGCCAGCACAGCCGTTCGACGCGGTCGCCAGCTCCCAGCGCCATCTCAAATACGCCCTCAACTACCTCGAAGCCCGGCGCTTCGACCGCGCCGCCATCGAATTCATCTTTGCCGAAGGCAGCTATGAAGCCGACGCCGTCATCCTCGAACAGGCTGGCGACGCCTTTGCCCAGGCTGATGCCGACCACTTCCAGGAATTCTTCCGCCGCGACCTGCCCTCCTCCCTGGCCAAAATTTCGGACAAGGCGCAGCGCTACCGCCAAGACGCCTCTGGGCGCCAGCTGCGCCAACGCGCCATCGAACTCTATCGCCAGGCCATAGCCAATGGCGGCAACCAGGACGACCTGGAGCTGAAAATCGCCGTCTGCCTCGCACCCCGCGACTTAGGCGGCGCCAAAGCTATCCTCGAAGAGCGCTTCAAGCGCTCCGGGGACTTCCATCATGGCCTGGATTGCCTCCGCTTGCGGCGGAAGTGGCAACATGATGAAATATCTCCCCTAGAGGTCATCGCCGAGCTGCGCCGACGCTACCCGGAATATGCCTTGGTTCATTATCTCCAGGTCATGCACGACTTGGACAAAGAACTGGTCAACAGCATCAGGCCCAGGGATTATATCTGGCAATGGAGCTGGCGAAATGCGACCCCCGAAGAACATGAAAAGCTCACCGCTGCCTTGGCCGAGGCTATGATGCTCCTGAAACAGACGGTTGCCCTGCCCCATGTCGACTACCCGCCAGCGCGACCAGTGCGGCTGCCACAGCCCTTGTTGCCCCTGCTCAGCACCGAGTATGATGTGTACCCAACCACAAGCGACGGCCTGCCGACGCCGGCCACTGTTCGAGGCCTTGCCGCCAAGAAGATACTTGAAATCATGACCCAGCAATACCAAATGATCCTGGCGAAGAAGCAGAACACGCAAGACGACAACGCCAAGAAACGCGGCCTGCTGGCCGAAATGATGACCTATCTGCCCCTATTGCAAAACATGAAAAGCGGACTTCTCTATGATGTCTGCCGACTGTATCGGGATTATTATCGCGACCCGGAACGCCTTCTCAATGAACTGCTCAAAGTCCAAGCGCAAATCCAGGCGCCGATGCCAGGAACACCAGCTGAACCCTCCTCATTGGCAAAAAATTGCGCCGACGAGATCACCCGCTTGCGCCGGCAGCTGTCTTACCTCACCCGCTGGGACGTCCAGCTGGTGTCAGGGCAGCCGTCCTCGCTTGGCATCGGGCCCTTTGTCACCAAGGATTGCGGGAATGGCTATGTTGACCTCGACTTTTTCTTCGGCTGCGTTGACAACTGCGCAGTCGAGGCCAACACCGTCGTCGTCACGGAGAAGGCTCAGAAGGCAGTGCTGCTCCTGGGCTTTGACCGCGAATTGACCGTCGAACTGAACGGACGCATCGTCTTCGGCCCTAAGCGCGACCTCATCGCCCGGCGCGACCAGCATCAGGTGCCCATTCAGCTCTTGGCCGGCTCCAACCACTTCAAGATTTTGGCGAAAGACGACAAGCTCAGCTTTGGCTTCTATGCCCGCCTGACGTCACCCGAGGGCGAACCGCTCTTCTTCCCGGCCAAGCCATGAACAAACCGGCCGGCCTTGCTCTCGCCGCCACCAAGCAAACGGGCGGCGAAATCTGACTTCCGCCGCCCGTGCCTGAGCTTGCTTTGACCGATCTTCAGAATTGGTGCAGAAAACGGACGTCGTTTTCGTAAAGCAACCGCAGGTCGTTAATGGCGTACCTGATCATGGCGGTGCGTTCTATGCCCATTCCAAAGGCATAGCCGCTGACCTTCGCAGGGTCATAGCCGACACTGGCGAAGACCGCCGGATTGACCATGCCAGCCCCGCCGATTTCCAGCCATCCCGTGCCCTTGCAGACCCGGCAGCCCTCCCCGCCGCAGACAATGCATGATGCGTCGCACTCGACGCTCGGCTCCGTGAATGGGAAGAAATGGGGCCGGAAACGAATTTTGGTGCGCTCCCCGAACATTTCTCGGGCAAAGGCAGCCAAAGTGCCCTTCAGGTCAGCCAGGGACACCTTCTCGTCAACGTAAAGCCCTTCGAGCTGGTGAAAGCTCATCCCATGCGTCGCGTCTGGCGTGTCGCGCCGATAGCAACGGCCTGGGCACACAATCCGGATCGGCGGCGGGTTGGCCAGCATGGTCCGAATTTGCACCGGCGATGTATGGGTACGCAAAATCATGGTCTCCGGGTCCAGCCAGGAACGCTTCTCAAGGTCAAAATAAAACGTGTCTTCCGGCGTCCGCGACGGATGATCCACCGGCGAATTCAAGGCGTCGAAATTGTGCCAGACCGTCTCCAGGTCAGGGCCGTCAGCGACCACAAAGCCCATGCGCCGGAAAATCGCCACGGCTCTGTCCATGACCAGGTTGATCGGATGCTTGTGGCCAAGGTCGCGCCGACGCCCAGGCAGCGACACGTCCAGCGCATCCTGCGCCGTCTTGTCCTGCCGGAGCCGCTCCGCTGCTTCCTCGAACAACTGATGAATGCGGTTCTTGACTGCATTCAACGTCTTGCCGACGGCTGGCTTTTCTGCGGCCGGCACCTTGCCCAACTGCGACATCAAGCCAGGCAGCAGTCCCTTGCGCCCCAGGATGCGCACGCGGCACTCTTCCAGGCCAGCCTCGTCACTAACCGCAGCCAACGCAGCTTCGACGTCAGCCTGCGCAGCCCATAAATCCGTTTCCAATTCTGCCATGACTTCATTCCTTGTGTTGCCTTGCGGCAATCGTATTTTTACGACGCCGGGCTATTTTCTCAGGCTGCTTCGCAGCTCAGTTCCTTGTTCACCTTGAAGTCCAGCCATTGCCGCGTCACTGGGTGCGGCAGGCGCAGCCGACAGTGCTGCAAGGCAATGCCAGCAGCTGTCCACTGCCGCCTGGCGCCATAGCGCTGGTCGCCAACAATCGGCATGCCTGCATGAGCCAACTGGACTCTGATCTGATGGTACCGCCCGCTGCCCAGGCGCACCCGCAGCAGGGTTCCTGCCGCTCCGGTTCCGACTGCCTCATAGTCCAATACGGCCGGCTTGGCGCCTGGAGTTCCGGCAGGAACCACGGCGGCTTCGTACTCGCCGTGTACCAGCCAATCCTCCAAGCGACCCTCTCTGCCTGGAGGAGTCCCCTCGACCAAGGCCAGGTAGGTCTTTTCACATTCGCCTGCACGCATTGACGCATTCAAACGACTCAAGGCTTTGCTGGTCCTCGCAAACAGCACAATCCCACACGCTACGCGATCAATGCGATGCACAGCTTCCAGGAAAACCCTGCCAGGCTTGCCATACTCGATTTTCAGCCACTGCTTGCCGCGGCTCTCCAGGCTGTCTTCCGAGGTGCCGGACGGCTGCGTCAACAAGCCGCCTGGCTTGTCCAAAACCAGCAGGTGGTTGTCACAATAGATTACGTCCACCAGGGACATGCGACTCCGCCTCTCTCAGCCCCGACAGTCAGGCTTTCTCCACAAAGGCCGCGTGCAACACGCGCTGCGCCTTTTCAAAATTCTCGCGCGCGATGACGAACTGCATGTTCACCTGCCGCGTCGCCTGGCACAGAGCCAGCACATTAATGTCCGCATCGCGCAGCGCAGTGGCCGCCCGCGACAAAAAACCGGGTATTCTCATGTTGCTGCCGATGACCGACACAATCCCCACCGGAGTTCGCGTGACCGTAGCCGAAGGCAGGCGCTGGCAAATCATGTCAACGCATTCATCCAGCCGGCGGTTCTTCTGGGACACAAAATGGGTGATGGTGTTGGCGTTGGTCGTTTTGGCAATGTAGCTGATCTCGGTGTCGACTAAGTTCCGCATCAGGACATAGTCGTAGCCGACCCGGTTGACCATCTCCGGGTCCATCACTTCAATGGCTTCCACGTCATTGCGGCCGCAAATCATCTCTACCCGCGGCTCAGGGGAGACGTAATCGCAGCTGATCAGGGTGCCGGGATGGTCGGGTTCAAATGCATTCTTCACCCGGATGGGAATGCCGCAGTATTCCATCTCCTTCGAAGCCTTGGAGTGAATCGCCTCCATGTCAAGGTCTGAAAGCTGGTCGGCAATGTCAAAGTTGGTGCGCCCAATGACTTTGACTCGGTCAACGCCGATCACCGCCGGATCGCCGGTGCACAGATGGTATTCCTTGTGGATGATGCCTTCACGAGCCTTGGTGATGACAGCGACCTTGCTGAAGGTGATTTCGCTGTAGCCGCGGTCAAAGCGCGTCATGATGCCCTCGTCGTACTTGACATAGCCGGTGACGATCGGCATCACCTCCGAAAAGTCCATCCCGGCAAAGGTCTTGCTGATTACTTCATCAAAGGGCAGAAGCTCATCTTGACGCCAGCCGGTCAGGTCGACAAAGACCGCCTTGACGCCATGCTTCTGCAGAATCAGGGTGGAATTGTAGGCGCTGTGCGCTTCGCCGACAGCGCTCAAAAGCTCGCGCGTCGGCAGCAAGTACGTCTTGGCGTTGAAATGGCCATAGCCGCGCAGACGCAGAAGGTCGTACAAGCAGTCCTTGATGCCGTCGATGCGCTCGTTGACGAAATCATCCGCCAGCTTCTGATCCAGCCCCAAGTCTTCAAACTGGCGATTGCATTCGATCATCCGCTGCCGAACCTGCTCCAGGCAATCCGTCCAGGAAGGATCGCCCTGAGCAAATTTGCCATACACGCCAGGAGCGCCGGTCTTCTTGTTTTCCAGCAGCATATTCGTGATCCCCGCGTATGCCGAAACCACGAAAATTCGGTTGTAAAGCTCGTTGCCCGACCGATTGCCAATAATGACGTTGTTCAGCACCTCGCCAAAACGGCTCATAGAGGTGCCGCCGATTTTTTCCACCGTATGTTGCTTCAGCATAGACGAAATCTCAAATCTTTTGTTCGGTTGAAAGGAATGCCGCAGACGCCTTGAACAAAATATAAGTTCAACAGCAAAATCATATAATGTAAATTTTGCGGGTCAGTTTGCAAGCGCGCCTGTGCCAATCAGGAGCCTGTCGTGCCAAAATTGTCTGACGTCCGCCTTTCCAGCGGTCTGTGGAGACGCTCCGTGCGCTCACCTGCCCTGTATCTCTGCCTGGATGTCCTTTGCTGCTTTGGCCGGGTCAGCGGCGGCCAGGATTGGTCGGCCGACCACGATGTACTGGGCTCCGGCCTGGGCGGCTTCTGCCGGGGTCATCACCCGTTTCTGGTCGCCGAGGCTGGCGCCGGCCGGCCGGATGCCTGGGACGACCAGCAGGAAATCCGAGCCGAATGCCTTCCGCAGGGGAGCAATTTCATGGGCTGAACAGACTACGCCGGGAAGACCGCAGTCCTTGGCCAGGCGCGCCAGCCGCAGCACGGCTTCGGCCGGCGTCTCGGTGATGCCAATGGCGTTCAGCTCGGCCTGGTCCATGCTCGTGAGTACCGTCACCGCGACGACCTGCATGCCAGTGTCAGCGCCGGCCTTGGCTGCGGCGCGCAACATTGCCGGGCCGCCCGAGGCATGCACATTGCACAAATCCGCCCCGATGGCGGCCGCAGCCCGGACAGCCTGCTCAACCGTGTTGGGAATGTCATGATATTTCAGGTCAAGGAAGACCTTCTTGCCGCGGGCCTTCAAGCCCCGCACCACTTCCGCGCCGCAACGGGTGAACAGCTGCTTGCCCACCTTGAACCACTCGGCCGCCGCCCCAATCCGATCCGCCACAGCCAAAGCCGCTTCCTGCGTATCCACATCCAGAGCCGTAATTAACGTCGTTACCATCTCTTCTGACTCCTATTCCTGAACCAAGTTAGATATCGCCGACGCCATAGGACTGGCCATCAGTGACAGCGTCGCGCCTGACGCCAGCTCCAGGCCGGCTGGACAGAATCGCCGCAGCCAGGCAGTTGGCGACGACGTGGCAGCCGCCCCAGAAAACCAAAACCCGCAAAGCGTCGCCGATGATTTTCGGCTGCGTATTCCAAAGCAGGCCAAAATCAAATGCCGCCCCGGTCCCGGCGTTCAGCACCAGTAGAAAGAACGCGCCATGCCCGGCGCAAAGCGGGATGATCACGCCATACACGATTATGGACAGGCTCCGGGAAGCAGCCCGCGCCAGCTTGGCATGGCCGCCCGCAACCGCAGCCAGGCGAACCACCTGCAACGTCTCCAGCCAATGCCAGACTACCGCCGCCAGCAAGAGCAGGACGCAAATCCGGAAGTAAAAATTGCCGTCACTGAGCAAATGCCAAGTCAAGAACGGCGCTAAGCCGGCGACCATCAACGTCGCGCAACGCAGCCGCAGCCAACCAGCCGAAGACCGCGCCGGCGGCATCACGGCCAACAACCCCAAGACCACGGGAAGAACTTGACCATATCCGTAAAAAGGCAACGGAAAACGACGCAACAGCCAAAAGGCAGACATGGCCAAGCCAAGACCTAAAGCTATGCTCAACACCGCCAGGCGCCAGGCAGACATGACGCCTTCAGAAACAGGTGGAACAGACGATGCCGAAACTCCAAAAGCCCCAGCCGCCAAGGACGGATGGGGCTTTGTTCCGGAACAAGCGCAACCAAACAGGCCAGCGCTGCCCGGCAGGACAACTCCGCCGGACGGGGCGGGGCATTCGTCACTCATAACATATCCAAATGCCGTTGGTACTGGCTGGCACTCATCAACAAATCCAATTCGCCTGGATCGTCGTACTCCATGCGGTACAGCCAATGCTTGTAGGGATTCAAATGCAGCAGGCTCGGATTGTCCAGCACGTCCTTGTTGATTTCAAGAACCCGGCCAGTCAGCGGCGAACGCAAGTGGTGAATCCGAGAGCCGATATGCAGATGGATGCAGAACGTGTCAATGTCAAGCTCATCGCCTACCATCGGCAGGTCAACCCCAGCAATCGCCTGGAGCTCCTCAGTCAAAAAATCCGTCATCCCGACGTATGCCTTGCGACCAGTTTCTGCGGGCAGCACCCAGACGTGACGTGCTGTATAGGCGCGGTTGTCGTTGTCTTCAATCATAATTCAAATCTCCGTGTCTATATCGCATGCGCAGCAGGTTAAGGACAGCAGCAAAATCAGGCATCAAGCACAATAAGCCAGGGGCAGCAATGTCTGCATACGCTAACACCCCAGAAGCGCACAAAGTCTTTCCAGAGTATAGGACACCGCGAAGGCCTATGAGTTCGAAGCCAAGGTTTTTTTTCAGCGGTTTTTTCAAAGCCGAATATTAAAACATGGTTCACGGGTTATGTTATACATGATGCTTTACCATCTGTCAAATCGAATTCATGCAAAAGATGACGTTTTAGCAGTTTTTCGCCTGTTTTTCTATACTATTCGCCTAGGGCGACGGCCATCGCCGCTACAACAGCAGGAACCTGACCATGACACAAACGAAAAAAACATACCTGGCACAAAACGAGGCCGGCGAAGAATTCGGCCCGGCAGACCAGGATACCTTGATTCGCTGGGCCCAAGAAGGCAAAATCAACGCATTCTGCAAAGTCAGGGCGACGCTGATACCAAAATGGGATCAAGCCGTTAACGTGCCCTTCCTCAAACCGCTACTCATTGGCCAGCTGGAGGAAAAGCTCCGCAAAAAACACGACTCCTTCTTGGTCAGAATCAAAAAGCGTGCCACTCTCTGCGCCGAAGACGTCGTCGCAACTAATACCCTAGTCAAACTCAAGCTGGAGACGTTTAACAACGCTAGCCTGCCACACCGCTTCATGGCCGGACTCATAGACGCTAGCATCATCGTCGCCGGCACCATCCTCATCTACCTGTGCTTCGCACTGCTCTTCTATCTCGGCCTAGTCGGCCCGGGAAAAATCTTCTATTTCGGCTTCGTCATCTTCTGGCTGTGGCTGCTGCTCTATTTCACGCTGACAATTAGTTTGGGCGTGCAGACGGTCGGACAGCGGTTCTGGGGCATCTTCCTAGTTCGGCTTGACGGACGCCCCTTCTGGATGGGACGGGCTTTCTTCTTCACGCTTTTTCTCATCCCCTTCGGCTGGCTGACCGTCCCCATCGGCATGTTCAAGAGCTCCTACCGAGGCATACCGGAAAAAATCACCTATACCCGCATGGCGAAAATGAAGCTGCTCAGCAAAAAGCCGCGCTGAAAGAATCTTGCCATGGCCAACGACTGTTCCCAGCCTGCACCTGCGCACCGACGGCTGTCCCCCTCTATACTGCGCTATTTCGCGGCCAGCTTCGCGACCCCACTGGCCTGCGCCCTGATTGCCTTCGCTGTGCTTTTCCTGGTCAACGACGTCTTTGATGACCTTGGCGACTTCATGGGGAAAAACGTCCCCGCAACCGTGACTATGACGTACTTCCTGGCCTGCCAGCCGCAGAATTTCGTCCATGTCGCGCCGATTTCGACCTTGCTGGCAGCCAGTTTCATGATGATGATCATGGGGCGAAGCAACGAAATCACGGCCTTGCGCGCCGCTGGATTGTCGATCGCGGCCTGCGCCATGCCAGTCTGGGTGATCGCCGCCCTCGTCTGCGGCGCCATCTTCGCCGTCAATGAAGTGGTCGCGCCCCGCTCAGCCAGCCTGGCCCAGAAGCTGCGCACAGAATGGACCGAGAGCAAGAAGCAAAAGGAAAGAAACAGCATCGCATTCCATCATCCGGTGGAACGGCGTGACTGGTTCTTCGAAGACTTCGCCCCGACAGGGCAGTCCCGCGGCGCGATCGTGCGGCAATACCGCCCTGACGGCTCTACCGCGTGGGTGCTGTCCGCCGCCCGCGCCGAACATCGTTTCGACACGTGGATTTTCACTGCCGGCGACGTGAAGGTCTATCAGCAAAACAGCAACAACCTTGACGGCCCTCCCACCTTCTTTGCCCAAAAGCTGTGCCATTTTCCGGAAATTCCCAAGAACATCCTCAGCCACAGCCGCAACTGGGAGCAGCTGACTATTCGTGAATTGTACGAGGTATTGCGCGCTGACATCATGCCGACGGCCAAGACCAAGCGACTGCTCATGGTGCTGTTCTGGAACCGAGCCACCTTCCCCTTGGCCAGCCTGGTCGGTGCGCTCTTCGGCGTCGCCTTTACCATCGTGCCAGGACGCACCGGGATGGTGCGCGGCTTTGCCGCCGCAGTAGCCATGCTGGTCCTGTTCTACCTAATCAGCCAGTTCACTCTCGTGCTTGGCAAAAACGGCTGGCTGCCGCCATTCGTCGCCGGGGCAAGCACTAATCTTGCCTTCCTGGCGACAGGCATCATAGCTATGTGGAAAAAACAATAAGGCGCACCTCCCGCCCAGCGCTTGCCGCGCCAGCAGCGATGACGCCAGCTTCCGATTCACGCAGCCGTCCCAGCCAAGGCAATCAAAGGACGACCAAACATGCCCAACCCGCAACAACGCACGCCGCCGGAAACGACGGCAAATGGCGCCGACTCTGCGGCGAAGAAACCTCGTCGCCTAGTTGCCGCCAAATCACGGCCGGCCAACACGGCTAACCCGCCGTCAGAAGCTGAGGCCAAGTCGCCGGCAACGACAACGCAAACTCCCATAGGCAAACGCCGATGGGAAATTCCACCCCGAACCCAACCGGAAGCCGGAACTGCGAGCCAACCCCAGCGCCGACGGCGCTTTTCCCGACGCCGCTATGTCTTATGGGCATTTGAGCTGGTTATCCTCCTCAGCTGCTTAGAGTGCTTCATCCTCAAGCCCAGGCGCGCCCGACAGCAGCATGAGGCCAAGGCGACACGACAAACAGCAGCCGTGCCGCGCCAGCTGGAACCCATCACGCCCCTGGCCGAACGAGCCCAGGCACTGCCTGGCTTGAGCGAAGTGGTCCCGGCCTATCTCGCACCCCTTGACGGACTTGCCCCCGGCAGCGCAGAAATGCGCGACACCCAGCTCAAGGTTTTGGAACAAGAAGGACTGCCCATCGAAGTCCAAAACACGATCGGAATGCTGTTCCGCCTGGTTCCGGCTGGAACCGCAATCATCGGCAGCCCGCCCACCGAACCAGGCCGGGGAATCCAGGAATGCGAACACAGCGTGGATTTCCCAAACCACTTCTATATGGGCAAAATGGAAGTCACCCAGGCGCAATGGCGGCAAATCATGGGCGATGACAACAACCCGTCAGGATTCCGCGGCGATGACCGCCCAGTCGAGGAAGTCAGCTGGTATGACTGCCAGCGTTTCACGCATCTCCTGTGCATGCGCGAAAATCTGCCGATAGGCACCTACAGACTGCCGACCGAGGCAGAATGGGAATACGCCTGCCGAGCTGGCACGAAGACCGCCTACTGCTTCGGAGACAACCCGGCCAACTTGAAGCACTGGGCAGACTATGCCGGCAATAATTACCGGCGAACCAACAGCGTCGGACGCCGCCGCCCCAACGCACTCGGGTTGCATGATATGCACGGCAACGTCTGGGAATGGTGCCTGGACGACTATACCAACTACCCAGGAGACGACACCCCGCCCGCAGAATATCACCAATACCCCAATCTGCGTGGCGGCAACTGGTATGTCGAAGCCCCCGAATGTCGCTCGGCTAACCGCGCCCGCCTGCCAGGAGCATCAACCGGCAACATGCTCGGATTCCGCGTCCTGCGCATGATCGCAGCGCCGCCCACCGTTCGCTCCACCTGGGAACCGCCCCGCCAAATCGAACTGGCGCCAAAAGAGCAGCAACCATAAGCAATTAGCCCCTAACGAATGATGAATGATGAATGATGAATGACAAATGCGCCTCAGCATTCAGCATTCAGCCTCTATTCCTATTCACTGTCCGACAACACGGAAGGCAGGCGCTGCGGCTTTTGGCATAGGGACAAAATCGCGCCGCGCCATGGTGTGTCGGCTATGCATCCGAATCGAAGCGGTCACCTGGCAGTTTTCGATTTTTTTCCCACCTCTGGCCATCAGCTGCATGGGGTTGTATTGGCGACGCACCACCACCGCTTCGCCCACGCGCCAGCTCACCGCAGAACGGTTGCCATGCGTCAAGGGCACCGAGTCGTTGAACAACGGACCTGCCGCATTGGCCATTTCCACTTCCATAACGCAGTCAAACTGCATGTCGCCCGTGCATAGCCAAAGGTATTCCACCTCGACGCTTTCATGGAATTGACTGACCGCAGCCGGCGTGACCCGCAATCCGCACCAGGTTAAAGCCGGCGTAAAGCGGGCCATCACCGGCGCTGTCCCCTGCAATGCCTGGTAAAACGCCAGAATCTCGCGGGCATTCTCGCTGAGAACCAGGCCGCCTGGACGGCTGCCGGCCAGCTTCTCCAAACGCAGCAAAACATAAATGTTGCCGGGACACAATTCCAGGCTGCGCAGATAGGCCTCTAGAGCCTGCTCCTGGGCACCGGCCAACTCATGCGCACGACCTGCAAAAAACGGCAGCAGGTGCTTCTGCAGCCAAGTGCCATGCTCGCCGTCCTCAAGCATTTTTTCCAGGCGTTCAAAGCCTTCGGCCCAAAGCTTGGCCGTCTCCGCGTCGCACTCTGCCCGGGCCTCGGCACCCAGCAGCGGCAAGGCCAGGCGCAAAAAACGCTCCCTGATGTTGAAGGCGGAAAAGCCCTCCTCGCCAATTTGCGCCAGCAGGTCGACGGCCTGGCTCAATTCCGCTGGCGACGGCGGAGTCAGCATTTCATACGCAAAAGGAAGCAGGACACTCGGCGCTGTCTCGGCTTTGCCCAGCGCTATGGCGACCTCTGCCTCTCGCTGCAGCGTCGGAAAGGACAAGGGCATTTCCTGCCGCAGTCCAAGCAAATATGCGGCGGCCTCGCTGGTCTTTCCTGCGGCGCAGAACTCATCACAGCGGCGCAGGCGGACGCCAGCGCTGACAGCCGCCAGACGCAGATATTCAGGCATCAGCTCAGACCGTTTTCCCCACTGGCCAGTCAAGCCCAAAAGCTGAATCTGCCGCCCGTGCCAGTCTCTCCATGCGGCGGCGGCTTCAAAGTCGTTGTCCTGGCCTGCTGGCAACCCCTGGCGCATTTTTGCCTGCAACTCAAAGGCAAGGTCATAGTTTTGGCTGGAAGCCAGAAAATCAAATAGCATGCGGTTCATCTTGGCGCCCTGCGGCATGATTTCCAGCAACTGCTCTGGACTGTCGATCAAGTCCCTGACCATCGCCACCAGCTCCTGGGAATAGATGCCGCCGGAACGCAGGTAGTCCAAGGTGAGTTCCAAGGCACGCTGGCGCTGCTGCTCAGCTAATGCCGTCGCCTCGGGATCCGTGCGGCTGGCCAGGCGTTGATACGAACGCCGATACGCTCCGCCGACTTCGCAGATCATGTTCCCGACCCGGGGCTGGCTGGCTAAAGCGCTCTCGTAAATCTGCGTCACCTGCCGCTCGTCCACCCGCCCATCCAGAAGCCCGAAATGCTCGTGGACATTGGCGCAGATGCGCAAGGTGTCCCCATCCGCCGGCAGCCGCAAGCAAGCGGCCGCACTGTCAGCCTTGGCGGCAGCCATGTATTCTAACGACTCCCCAGGAAGAAGATAAGCCAGCGGGACGAGACTGATGGCGCGCATGCGCAATATTGCCGGGTGTCCGGGATAGCCGACCAAAGCCGCGTCAGCCAGACCGACCCGGCGCTGATAATCCTTCCGCCCAGGCTGCCAGGCAACGCCTTTTGATTCGACTTCATCATACAGCTTCGTATGCTGCCAGGCCGCGTCAATGCGTCGGACATGCCAAGGAATCAATGACAGCGCCGCCAGTCCGACCAGCAGAAACGCCAGTCGTTGCGGTTGCCAGGGCCTAAGCTCCGCGATTGCCTGCCGACCAGACTTTGACTCGTCCTCTGGTGACGGTCTCGGTCTTCCGCACAGGAAAACTATAGCCAGCAAGGTCGAAAACAACATCGCATTTGGCATGGCCAGCAAGTTGAAGTCAAACATCTCATGGATCAGCCCGCCCAGAACAGCTGCCAGTGCGCCCAGGCCAATCCAGCGCAAAGTCATATCTTGTTGTCGCCAGATTCTGCTGGCAGCGCGCGCCAGCAGCCATCCAGCCAGAAGGATAATCACCGCCGCCATTGGCAGGCCGACTTCGGCCGTCATTTCAAGCCAGTCATTGTGGGCGTGCTCAATCAGGCCGTCGGTGAAAAATCCTTTTTCATACGGCTGGATTGCGTCACCGTATGCGCCCAGGCCGGTTCCGAACCATGCGTAGTCCTTGATCAACTTCCAGGTCGTATGCCATACGATCAGCCGGTCTTCGCCAGCAAGCGAATCGTTGGCAAACAACTCCCGATAGCGTTCAGACAGCCGACTGAGCGCCGGCGGCAAGGCCAGCAGCAGAGCCGCCCCAAGAACAATGGCCAAGGCAAAAATCTTTTGGCGGCCGGCAGCGACGCGAGCTCCACGCACCAGCCAGACCAACCCGAAACAGGTGGTTCCGATAACGGTTGCCATAAAAGCGCCCCGCGACAAGCTGAGTACCTGTGCCGTCTGCATCGCAAACAGCATGAACGTAATAGGGATGAACATCCGCTGCCAGACAGACGGCACGTCATACGCTGACGTGCGCTTGGTCGCCCCGACAGCAGTCAGGAGTCCCATGCCCGCCAGTATGCCCAACAACATCATAAAACCGAAGTGGTTACGATTCAGGAAGACGCCAGTGAACACGGTCAAGGCAGACATGCCGCCGCTCTGATCCAGACGCCAGAATTTCCAAAACGCAAACCCGGCGTTGGCAAAAGCCGACAGGACGACGGCGGCCATTGCCAGGCGCAGCCCTGTTCGGTGCCTGGCCTTGTACAGCAGCAGCACAAAGATGAGCAGGCACAGCAGCAGCAGCTCACAGGTCCGCAGCGTGTAGTCAGGCGCCAGCGACAGCCGTGCCGGGGCCTCGCCTAAACCAAGGCGCTCCAGGTTTTCCCACCATGACCAGCTGACTGGCGACAGCCTGGCCACGACGCCATCTGGCAAAGGCAGGAATTGCACCAGCCCCACAGCCAGTGGGAGAACGAACAGCAATATGCCGGCATGCCAGCGCCAGCGCACGGATTCGCCGCCCCGCCACCAGGCAGCCAGACTCCATAAAGCGTAGAGCAATGTCAACAAGCAACTGGCCGTCGGAAGCCACCAGTATTCGCCGCCATGATAGGTCAGTGGAAGCATGACCAACAGGAAAAGCAAACCATAAAACGGCACCGCTTCCAGCTGTTTCATCAGCCCATCAAAACGCCGCAACAGCCTCCCCCACCAGGAACGCCGAGACCGACGCGACCGATGACGGCGAGAATGATGCCGCATTGACGCCGAACCGGATTCATGGTCGGCAGCGACGATATCCGCACAGTCCGAAGAAGAACGGAGACCGCTGACAGATGAAGGCGACGAAGCAGGAAAACTCACGGAATCATCTCCAAAAATGTTGCCAAAACAGAAACGTCAAGGACGGCCCAGCCAGTCGCTGTGCGCCCCAACCGGCTTTTAATTAAACTGAAAGTTCCTTAGGCATTTGAGGGTTTTTTCGACAGTAGGGTAGTCGCGGAAAAAAAATCCGCGTTGTTCGAACCATTCGGATTGTTCAAGTTGGTCGCGCAGCTCTCGGTCGTTGCAAGCGGCGCGGTCAATGCCGATGATCAGAGGCAGGGTCGGGTGCTTCGCGACTTGCTTCAGGCGGCTCTCCAATTGACTGCGATGCCAGCGGTGAAACAACTCCAAATGCACAACCCGGCCCTGTTCATCCGTAAAGCTGAAGTCAGGAAAAATCATCTCGCCGCCTCGAATGCCAGGCAGATGCGACGTCTCGTCCAAGATGCGCCAGTCGATTGCCGTCTGACGGAAATGCCGCTCAAACATAGTGATTTCCTCGGGCACATACGCGCCTGAATGATGATAGTGCCCAACCAGGCCGCTGCTGTCATCCAGTTCCAGGTTGCCTTTCTTGCCCCTCCAGGTCACTTCCGCTCGCAGCCGCCAATTTTCCAGGCCGCAGACAGCCGGGAAAAAACTTGCCAATTGCAGCCCGTATCGTTTTGTCTGCTCCAGGACGCTGGCTGGCCCGTCAATGGTCAGGCGCAAGCCCTCGCCCCGCTTTTCCAGGCTGGCCAGCAGGCGGAAAAATTTCACATAGCGCATCAGCCGTCGCAGCCGCGCTGGCGACGACGCGCCTGTGTCAATCACCAGGTTCTCAGCGTGCAACAGGAGTCCTTGCACAAGCCCGCAATTGTAGCGTTCCAAGAGCTGCCGGGCGCTGAGCGCCGGATAGGCGCACAAACGGTCGTTGGCCGGCAGATCAGCGTACAAACCGCCGTTTTCCAACAGGGGCTGGCCGGGCAGGCGCTCGGCAACCGCCGCCCGGTAGGACTCCTCGTCCTCGTGCTGATTCAGACGCAGCAGCTCTGCAGCAGTTTGCAAAATTTCCAGCCGTGCGCCGGCATAGTCCAAGTCCGCTGGCTGCGAAAATTCCGCCAAGTCAGTCGCTATCTTGAGGATTCCCCGAGCCTGGCGCAAATTCGGCCATTCCGCTGTCATAGTCGAGGTCAATTCCTCGATCTCCTCGCGGGTCGGGTTCTTTTCGACATCAAAGGCCGTCAGGATTTCCGCAGCCAGGGTCAGGAAGCGCTCGTCATCAACCCGGAGAAAAAGCGGCCGCAGCCGGCCACCGCGTTCATTCCGGCATAGAATCAGGTCTTTCGTAAGCACGATGCTGTCGTCTCCGATCACTCACATTCCATTCAGCAGTTCCGTAGCTGATCAGCTCATACAGCACGGCCTGCTTGCCAGCGGCCGGTCGCAGAATCCGACCTAAGCGCTGGACATGCTCGCGGATGCTGCCGCTGCCTGAAACGACAATCCCGACACTGGCCTCCGGGACGTCGACGCCCTCGTTCAACACCCGACTGGTCACCAAGACAGGCAAGTCGCCGGCTCGGAAGGCATCGAGCAGAACCCGCCGCTCCGTGATTTTCGTATGATGCGTAATCACAGGAAGATAAAACCGCTGCCCCAGCTCGTACGCCGTCCGATTGTCAGCGGTAAAGCATAAAATCCGTTCCCCGGCATGGCGACGCAGCAGCGTCCAGACTTGCCGCAATTTGGCGCGGCAGGTCTGGGCTAGGCGGCGCTGCGTCAGGTAAGCCCGCAGAGCCTCCCGACCGCCAGCCTGCCGGGAACATGCCAGAAGAAATTGATTCCAGCCTCGTGGCGCTGATAAATTGATCCGGTTCGCATGCAGGAACTGGATGTACACCGCCCGGTTCGCCTCATAATCGCGCATTTCGTCTTCTTCTAAATCAAGGCAAATCCGCTCGGTGCGATAGGTGGCCAGGACGTTTCCCTCCATTTCATCAATGTCCCGGCGATAGCAGATTGGCCCCAGCAGCTCGTCGAGAACCGCATCCCCGCCGTCCTGCCGTTCTGGCGTAGCGCTCAATCCGAGGCGGTAGGGTGCGATGGCGAACCGAGCCAGCTGCTGGTAAATCGGGCCAGGCAGATGATGGCATTCATCGACCACCAGCAGTCCAAACCGATTGCCGATGAAGTCCATCATCATGGCAGCAGAATCGTAGGTGCTGATGGTGAGCGGCCGCACGTCCCGGCTGCCGCCGCCCAGCAGCCCGACCTGGACGCCAAAGGCCATTTCCAGCTGCCGGGCCCACTGCTCCATCAAGTCAATAGTCGGTGCGACCACCAGCGTCGAGCGCTGTACCTTGGCCATGGCTAAATGCGCGACGTAGGATTTCCCGGTTCCGGTCGGCAGGACGATCAGGCCGCGACCGCCGCTGCTCCACCAGCTGTCAATCGCCTCCTGCTGGTATTCCCGCGGCGGATGGCGGTGGCGCCATTGCAAGGACAGCACTTCATACGCCCGCGCCCGGTCGTCATAACCAAGGCCCTGGCGGTACAGATGCAGGATGATCGCCGCATAATGCCTGGCCTCGGCGCGCCATTGCCCGACCCGGTCGTCAAAAACTGCCCAGTCAGCCAAAGGCAGCGGTGTTGTTGCCGGGGCGTCCAGCAACAGCGTCCCATCCTGGAAGGTAATCTTTAACGGCTGGTAGGACACCATGCAGCAGTCACCTCTTCATCCTTACTTCTGACTGCGGCCGCCAACCAGAAACTCCAACCCGGCCTGAATCCACGTGTCCCAGAAACCCCAATTGTGCGTGCCTGGGCCTTCCCGATATTCAAAGCCCGGGTACCCAATGGCTCGCAAATGGTCGCGCAAACGAAGGTTGCCCTGGTACAGGCCGTCCTCTGTGCCGCAGACCATCAGCAGACGCGGCGGTGCCGCTGCCCGGATCGCCTCATCCGCCAAGGCGAACAAGTCATTGCCTCGCGCTGCCAGCTGGTCAACGCCGCCGAAAATCCATTTCCGCTCCGGGTCGTTCGGCTGCAAGTCCAGCCAATGGCGGACGTCGGCTACGGAAGACAGCCCCACCGCAGCGGCAAAACGGTCTGGACAACGCAAAGCCAGCTTCAGAGCGCCATAGCCGCCCATCGACAATCCAGCCGCATACGTATCCTCCCGCCGAGTACTCACCGGAAACAAGTCGGCCACTATGGACGGCAGCTCTTCGGACAGCATGGTCCAATAGCGCGGCCCGCATACGTTATCGGTATAAAAACCGCGGCCGCCGTCCGGCATAACGATAACCAATTCGTATTGAGCAGCATAGCGCTCTATGGACGTTCGCCGCATCCAGATGGTGTGGTCATCGCTAAGGCCATGCAGCAAATACAGCACCGGGTAGTTCTTGCGCCCTGAGCCAACGCTGTCCAAGCCGATCTGATTCAGGGTCCGCTGCGGCACTATAGCCAGCATTGAACACGCCCGCCCCAACACATTCGAATGAAAATGACAATCGATAAAGGCCATCTTTGTCTCCTTGCCAATGCGCCGATTCTTTCCGCCGCCAGCTGTTACAGCGGCGTCATGGTCAACATCGTCTCCCGGGTGATTTTCCCGGCTTCGAACAAATCCCGCAAAGCTCGTTCCATAGTCACCATGCCGTCCTTGGCCGAAGTCTCCATCATGCCCCGCAGCTGGTGGGTCTTCTTCTCCCGAATCATCGCACGAACAGCCGTGGTGCCGATGAGAACCTCAAACGCCGCTATCCGGCCGCCTTCGTCACCTTTGCGCAGCATCAGGCGCTGGGAGACAATCGCCTCCAGGCAGGCCGCCAGCTGGGAACGAACCTGGTTCTGGCGCTCGGAGGGAAACACGTCGATGATCCGGTCAACACTCTGGGTGACGTCGTTAGTATGCAGCGTGGCAAAAACAAGATGGCCCGTCTCAGCAGCGGTGAGAACCGTCGCAATCGTCTCTGGATCACGCATCTCGCCGACTAAGATGACGTCAGGGTCCTGGCGCAGGACGTACTTGAGGGCATTGGCAAAGCTGAGCGTGTCAGCGCCGATTTCGCGCTGCTCAACCAAGGCCACCTGGTGCGGATGCACAAACTCGATCGGGTCTTCAATGGTGATGATATGGCATGGCCGAGTCCGATTGATCACATCCAGCAGTGCAGCCAGCGTCGTCGACTTCCCTGAACCGGTCGGCCCTGTCACCAGCACCAGCCCCTGCTGTCGCGTTGTCATCCGCAGCAACGCTGCCGGAAGACCCAGAGACGCTGGCGCCGGAATCACGGACGGGATGACGCGGAATGCCGCCGCAACGCTGCTTTTCTGATAAAAGCCGTTGACGCGGAAACGGTAGTCACTCTTGCCGCCTTTGACCTCTAAGCCCTTCACGCTCAAGGCAAAGTCAAGCTCGCGGCCGCTTTCAAAGTCGGCGCGCTGGGAAAAAGTGAGGACGCTGAACAGCAGCTTCTGGGTGTCTGCCGAAGTGAGCACGGGCATGTCAAACGTCCGCAGGGCGCCATCCAGGCGGATGACCGGCGGCGAGTCGACAGTGAGGATCAAATCCGAGGCGCCGTAGCCGATAGCGTCCCGGAGCAGTTTCTTGATGCTGAGTCCCTGGTCGGGATCGCCAGAGTACGACCGCAAGGTGTCGATGCCAGTCTCCATCCCCTGCGCCAGGAGCAGAAATTCGTCTTTATGGCTGGCAGCGTTGGCAGCGACATCCAGGCTGACGATGCCTTGCTGGTAAAGGTTCAGCAGAGACCGATTGAAGCTGATCATGCCCTGGTTGGCGCCGGCCCTAATCACTTCCGGCAGGGCATCCAGCTCGCGGCCAGCGATCAGGCGTTGCGCCAGCGGCGTCTGGACCATGATTTCAAAGGCAGGCGCCCTGCCCTGGCCATCGCGGCGGGGCAACAAGCGCTGGGACACAATCCCGCGCAGCACCAGCGACAAGTCCTGGGCAGTCTGTTCCCGTATGTCTTCCGGGAAATAATTGAGAATGCGCTCTACGGTCTGCTGCACGTCGACTGTGTGCATGGTCGCTGCCACCAGGTGGCCTGTCATGGCCGCTGACACAGCCATCTGCACCGTCTCCTTGTCACGCATCTCGCCGATAAAGATGATGTCCGGATTCTGGCGCACGACATGGCGCAGCGCTGAGGCAAAATCGCGGGTGTCGCCGCCGATTTCCCGCTGCGAGATGACCGCCATCTGGTCCTCATGCGTGAATTCAATCGGGTCTTCAATCGTGACCACGTGCTTGCGCATCGTCGTGTTGATGTAATGGAGCATGCAGGCCAGGGTCGTGGTCTTGCCAGTGCCCGTCGCGCCAGTCACCACGATCATCCCCCGCGGCGCATCAGCCAGGCGAATCACCGTCTCCGGAATCAGCAGCTCGCGGTAATCCAGCGCGCCAGACGGAATCCGCCGAATCGCCAAGCTCCGCCGCCCGCGCTGGTAAGACAAATTAATGCGGAAGCGGCCGCCTTTGTCCAACGCCACGCCCAGGTCAAGGTCGCGTTCCAGCGCCAGGCGTTCTGCCGTTCCCGGCGGCAGGTGGCCGGTCAGGAACGCCTCCACGTCGCTGTCCGTCAACACCGTCCCACCCGGCGTCGGCGCAATCTCCCCGGCTCGGCGCATACTGGGAACCCGGCCTACGCTCAGAAACAAGTCCGAGGCCTGCCACTCCGCCATCTTCAGACATAATGCGACTATATCCATAACGACGTGCTTTCCTTGCTCAGGCTTCCAACTCCTTGCCGTACCGACCACATTTTTCAGCCTCGTGTGCTATCTCGCCCCTTTAACATATACCGACTTCAGCCGGGATTCTTGCAAGCGCTGTTGTTTTTCCGTAAAAAAATGGCCGCAGCCCATTTGCTGTTTCCTATCCGTCGTATAAGATTAAACTAACGTCATGGGTGCTTGCGGAATTTGCCAGGCGCATCATCCTTATTGCCGGTCACTGCCCAGTGTGGCGGCGTCCTTGTCACCCCTTACATAAAGAGCACGCATCATGGAAAAACTCAGAGTCGGAGTCGTCGGAGTCGGTTCAGTCGTCCGCGAAATCTACCAGTATCTTTACTTCCGCAGCGACTTCACCCCCATCCTTGACATTGTCGCTGTCGCTGATCCGAACGACGAATTCCGCGAATGGTTCTGCGACACTTACAACATCCCGCCGCAACGCCGCTACCGCGACTACAAGGAGATGTTCGCTCAAAACGAGCTTGACGTGGCCCAAATCAACACCCCAGACCACATCCACGCGGCGCCGGCCATTGACGCCCTCAAGGCCGGCATGGACGTAGTCGTGCCCAAGCCGACCGCATCCACCGTCAAGGACACGCACGCGATGATCCAGACGGCCCGCGAAACAGGACGCCTGCTCGGGGTCGACTTCCACAAGCGCGAAGACCCGCGCTTCAAGGAGGCCGAGGCGCGCTACCAGAGCGGACGCTATGGACGCTTCCAAGCCGGCGTCTGGTACATGCTGGACAAACTGCTGGTCGCTGACCCCAACCACTCGCCGCGCTTCTTCGCGTCCCCAGACTTCGCAGAACGCAACACACCCATCTCCTTCCTGACCGTCCACGCCTGCGACGCCTTGATCAAAGTCGTTGACCTCAAGCCAGTCGAAGTACGCGCCACTGGCTTCTCCCACAAGATGCCATCGCTGTCCCCTATCCCAATCAAAGGCTATGACGTGGTCGACACGGAAATCGTCTTTGACAACGGCGGCGTCGCCCACATCTTTGCAGGCTGGCACCTGCCCAACACCGCCCACGCCCTTACTGTCCAGTCCAGCCGCATGATCTGCTCAGAAGGCATGTTCGACATTGGCCTCGATACCCCCGGACTGCATGAAATCCACCCAGACGGCATCTTTGAAATCAATCCCCTGTTCAGGAACTTCGAAAAAGACGGCATGGTCACCGGCTACGGCATCAGCAGCCCGGGACGGCTGTTCCAGAAAATCCTGGCCGACCGCAATGGCACGCTGACCCCGAAAATGCGCGACCAGATGATGACCGCGACCGCCCTCGGATTCTATACCTCGCTCGTCCTTGAAGGCGCCGAGGAAAGCCTCCGAAAAGGCAAAGAAATCGCAGAAGGCGTGACCCGCGGCATCGCCATCGACCTGAAAGCCCTCCTCGCCCGGGAATTAGGCCAAAGCGCCCTGGCCGAATACGGCTATTGACAAGAAGCCGCCAGCCAAAACACGCTGCCAGAGCCGTTGGCTGCGCCCAAGCTTTTCCAGCCTGAACTTTCCGCTGCCATCCAAACACGTTCCCCCTAACCCAGAGTCTCCTCATGATGACGACCGACCCCATCCCTCCCTTTGCCATTCTGCGTACAGAACTGTCAACCCTGCCGCCTGAACAGCCGGTCTGGCCAGAAGGCGTGCCTGATTTGCCCTTGCTCGACGGTCACACCCCGGTCGAACGCGACGATAGCCGCGGGGCCGTTCATCTCGACCGTTTCATCGGCAACATCAGCGTGCCAGGGCTATTCGCGTATCCGGCAGCAACGGCCAGCAACACGGGCGTAGCGGTCCTGGTCTGCCCCGGCGGCGGCTATGGCGGCGTAGCCATCGACAAAGAGGGACACGACCTGGCGCGCTTTTTCAACAGCATCGGCGTCTCGGCATTTGTCCTCAAGTACCGCGTCCCAGCCCCGGACGACCGGCATGGCCTGCTGACTTACGCCCCGTTGCGGGACGCACAGCGCTCCTTGCGCCTGATTCGCAGCAAGGCCAAAGACCTCGGCATCAACCCCAGCCGAGTGGGCATCATGGGCTTTTCCTCGGGCGGACACTTGGCCGCCACGGCCTCCACCCTGTTTGACGATGCGCCAGAGAGCGCCCCTGCCCTGAAACAGTTTTCCGCCCGGCCCGACTTTACCATCCTGGTTTATCCAGTCATCTCCATCACCCAGGAATTCATGCACTCCGGCTCGCGCCTGCGACTGCTCGGCCCAAACCCCGACCCAGCCCTGACCCGGAAGTTTTCGCCGGAAACGCAGGTCAAGGAAGACACTCCGCCCTGCCTGCTCATCCATACTGGCGACGACTCCGTGCCAGTCCAGAACAGCATCGCGTATTACCAAGCCGCCCAAAAAGCCAAGGTACCTGCAGAAATGCACCTGTTTGCCGCTGGCGGACATGGCTATGGCATGAAAAAACGCGGCCTGCCTATCGACACCTGGACCGACCGCGTAAAAGACTGGATCAGCAGCACAGTACTGACGCTGCCGTGATCCAAGGCCTTTTGAAAAGGGTCAAAAAGCACCGGCCCTGGGCAGAATGACTGACCAGGGCCGGCGCTTTTGTTGCTACATATCTTTCGACGCTTGCGTCATTTGCCCATCAGAGAGCGAATGATCAGGCGCTCCAGACCCTCGTAGTCGCGCTCAGCGATGAAGCCGTCAATGACCTTGTCGTCAAGCGAACGCGACACAGCCAGGAGATCCAGGAAAATTTCCCGGCTGTTGCTCAAGTGGCGCGTGTTCTTCTCCAGCTTCTGCGTCCGCATCACCTTGACGTCCAGGCCGACGGCCTCGCCTTTGTTGCCATAGCCGTGCTTGTCAAGAATCCTGACCTGGTTGAAAGCGCGGCGCAGGTCTACAGCGCCGAACGACTTATCCTGGTCGAACTTGAGTCCATTCTGGTCGTTCAAGTGTACCGAGAACAGCTTTTTATGTGCCAGCGCATAGCCCATTTCATCGGACGGGTCAAGGTTGGCCAGGATCGCGTGCGCGCTTTCAATGTTAACGCCGACTCGGGACGGATCGCTCGTCAGCATTCCGAGAGCAATCGCATGCCCGGTGGTCGGGATGTAGGCGTGATCCATCGGCTCATTCGGCTTCGGCTCAATGGCGACTTTGATGGTCGGGCAATATTGCAGCATCTTGTCGATGGCCGCCGCAATCCGCTCGACGGCGACCGCGCTGTCCTTCGCTTCGCGGATGTACGTGCCTTCCCGCGCCAGCCACAACACAATCAGGTTGGTTCCCAGCGCCTGTGCGATATCGACCGACTTCTTAAAACGCTCCAGAGCGAACGCCCGGCATTTCGGACAGTTGTTCGTGAAGCCGCCGTCAATCGTACGCGGGTCAAACCAAAGGCGCGGCGCTACGAATTCGGCAAACAGACCGTGCGAATCCAGTTTGGCCTTCAGCGCCTTCGCAGCCGCTTCGATTTTCGCCGCTGTCATATCATTCAGATTCGGGACAGCGTCGTCATCATGAAGCTGCACGCCATCATAACCAAGCTTCTTGTACATCGCCAGCTTGGTGTCAAAAGCCAAGGATTCACGCACGTCTGGACCAAATGGGTCGGAGCCTTCATGAATGTTCCAGGGCCCAAACGTAAACACAAACTTGCCTGCCATGTTCGCTGTTCTCCTTTGCATCCTTAATAAATTTGAATCCCTACTGGAAGCGAGCCGCTTCGCCAGGAAGAGCGGCCTCAATCCGAATTACTCTTAACAGTATAACACCGGAATAAACTTCTGCCAGTCTAAACTAGAGAACTTGACAGAACCGAGGCCAAGGTGTAAAATTTATTGACGTGCAAATCGTTGCGTTGAACACTCGCAGTTGCCAAGCGGTGATTCCTTGCACCAATATAACTGAAACCCCATTTCGCGAATTCGCAATTCTACCTGTCTTGAATGCATGAAAATACAAGCTGTGGTATGCAAGGTGCTACCCACGCCAGGAGGCGCATGATGTCAGAGGAAATCAGCCGCGATGTTATTCTGGATGTATTGGAAGCCATGCTCAGCTCCGGCCTCCGCGCCGTCCGTGAAGCGAAGCGAGCTGCTGGCACTGCCCCTTTGCGCCGCCGCAGTCCAAGAAAAAAATCGAACATCAAATTAGTTGAAGACATCCTCAAAGCAGCCAACCAACCGCTTCATGTCAACGATATCATTGCTCGTGCGGAAACCGACTACGGCGTGCAGCTTCGCCGAGAGTCCATCGTCTCGGCACTGACCAAGAAGGTCTTAGAGAGGAAGGTCTTCCGCCGGACGGGACGCAACGAATTCGCCCTGCTCGAAGCCGAAGAGAAGTGACTGCGTGGTAATCTGTCTGCGATGGATACTTGTCGTCCGGTAAGCTGCAAAGCCAAGCGCCCCGAGCAAGGTACCCTAGGGACAGTCCTGACTTCTCCTCCGCTCTCCGAGGATACCCTGAAGAACCGTTTTTTACTTTGCGTGCTGACGCTGTCGTCAGCATACAGCGCAGACTTTTCGCAGGTTGTTTTTCATTCAAGCTGAGACAGGGCTGCGATCTGTTCGGCATTTAGGGCCAAATCGTAGATGCGCAGGCCACTAATGCAGCCTTCAAAGCCGTATCCGGACCTCTGGTCGGCTGATGCGCCGATGCGCATCTCCAACTTGCGTATTATAGGCATTTTGACCTGTACGCCATCGCAGCTGCCTTGCAAAAGACCATTCACATAGACCCGTGCGCTGCCTTGTCCGTCATAAACCGCCGCGACATGATACCATTGTTGCGGGTTTATGCTCAGTTCGAAGCTATTGCTGCTAGGTCTGCATAGCTGCTCCCCATCGCCCAAGTAAAACCAAAGCCTGCGCCAGCTTATCAGCAGTCTAAAACCCGGCCCCTTTGACGTGTGGTCAATGAAATTGACGATTTCATACTGTCGGCTGCGGTGCAGACTAGGCGGGGTTTTAACGAAAGCCACAATCGAAAAGGCCGATTGGACATCAAAGGAGGGCGGCAATTGGCAACTGATCATGCCGCGTTTCTGTTCCCCTCCATCATTTTCAAAATAGAGTGTTTTCCCGGTAGGCCCTTCTACCCATTTGATATATTCCTGATGGTGCACTCTTAGCGGCTGTTCAAGCCCCAGGCCGCGCAAAGCCTCGAACTTTCCTTCATTAAATGGAAAATAAAACAAGGGTTCGGGCAACTTCTGCAACTGTGCCAATGTTACGGCCTGAAAGCAAAACAAGAGCATCAGACAAAAATTTCTCACAGCCATATTTTCTCCTATTCTCCTAAATTTGTCTATGCAGCAGATATCTGCGGACTTATTTCTCATAGACTTCAATCTCATAAAGTCTGGAATTTTTACCGCGATTTGCTGTGATCATCAAGCGCAGAGTTTTTGCGCGCACCGGTTCGAAGCTATGCGTCAGCACTTCGCCGTCAGCGCCTTTGATATCGGCGATCGTAAAATATTCACCATTTTTTTTCACTTGCAGCTGATAATCCAGAAGAGAATTTTCCACAGGATAGAGCAGCACTTTGCCGATATTCACTTCCTCGTGAAATTCCAACTCGATCCAGTCCGGCAGCTCGTCAGGCGTATTATCGCAGTAGATCATGGCGCCTTCCGAATGCGTATTTTTGGCGACCGGGCCATCGGTGAAGCCGTCAGTCAAATGCCAAAGCACATTATCCGCTCTGGTTGTACCGTACAGGTTGCTGGAGGCCGTGACTTGCAGGCGTTCGCCTTCGAAACGCTGATAGGCCAGATTGCCAGGCTTGGCCAGACGGGCGTATTCAGCTTCGATGATCGCATTGATATCAGACACGGTTTTCAGTTGCGCTTGCGCTGCCAACTTCGAGTCGGTATATACCCGCACCTCAAAGGGCCTGAAGCTTTCGGTCAGGCGTGAATTTTTGAATCTGACCTGCCGCGCTTCGCTAAGCACATGCACCTCCTTATCCGGCCAAACCGGCCAAAAAATTTCCGTCTCAAGCGGTTCTTCGGAGACGCTGGCTGCCAGCAGCCAGAAGCTGCCGTCAGTGTTAGCCTTGCTCAAAAGCCGCAGCTGTGCGTTAGAGCTTAGCGCTGTTACTTCCGCATCAGGCTGAATTATCGCCTGCTCGCCTATCAGCTTCTGTTCTTTCACCAAGTGCGGCAGACCCAAGTACAGTTCAGGGTAGTGCTCCACAGTGCGGTTATAATGGAAAAGGCCTACTGCTCCCAGCACAAAGCTTAGTATATTTTGATTGCGAAATTCTTCGTAGCTGGGAATGCGCGTGTTGCGGTTGGCGCAGTCGCCGTAGTTGAAGCCCTGATGCATGTAGGTTATGCTCTGTTTGATAGGTGAGGTGGCAAAAAAATCTCGCGCCTTATCCATCAACACCACGATTTTGCGGAAGTTGCTCATAGGTTGGCCCAGTACCGGATTGGGATAGCAATGAAAACCATTGATTTCGCCACAGTCAGCATAGCTGATAATGCCGCCCGAGCCGGTTGAGATAATAATGGGATGATATGGGTCCTCATCTTCCAAAACCTTGGCAATACCGGCAAAAAGTTCCCTGGTATGGCCGGTGCAGTCAGGCTCATCAACCAGATAGTGCCCAAACAGGTCTGGATCATCTTTTGCAGCTTTGGTGCGGGTTCTGTACAGTTCCAGCGTCTCCGGACTGGCGCCCTCGGTCTTGAGTCTTTGCCAAAAGGCGGCGCCAAAGCCGAAGCCGGTTTTGCCGTTAAGGAACATATTCAGATAGCGCCCTTCCTGCTTAAAGGTGGCGTTGTACTCCGGCAACAGGCTGCTTTCGCCGACGCCCCAGCACATCAGCAGAAACACCCTTTCGCCGTCCACGCGCCAATGTCCATCCTTGTCGCGCCAGACTTCATTTTTCTTATAGGGCAGCTTGCGCAGTCTGGTGGTGCACTCATTTCGATTTGCTTCTTGGTCGTCAAGCAGTTGGGCAAAGACCTCCCAGTCTCCATCAGGCAGTTCAGCCGTCTCGAAACTAAAGTTATTATGCCCTTGGGCGTTCAATGTTTGGCCCAGCACCGTATTTTTGCTTTGCGGATCGCGTATGCCGCTATGCAGCTTTCTTCCAGCGATGTTTTCTTCCGGCAGGTTGATATCGACTTGGTAATTAATCTGTTCCAGTTTTTGGGTTGCAAAGATCGCTTGTCGATAGTGTGGGTCCACCAGAGTGATGGCCATGGGCACATAATTCAAGTCCAAATCGAAATGCTTGCGGCTTAATATGCGATTGCTTTCCAACTCCCTGAGCGTGATAGCGGCCTGGTAGCGGCCTGGTTCAGGCAGTTGCAGCGAAGGCCAAAGCAGTTCAAAGGCCTCCAAGGGTCTGGCTTCATAATTCAAGGTGCTGAGGAAACGCTGTCCTTGCTCCGAGAAAAAGGAGAGTTCGGCCTTGATTTTATGCATTTGCTCGCTCAGATTCCGAATGCTGCCCTTGCCGTTGATCTGCAATTGACCGTCCCGCACCTTTTGCTGTAGATCACTTAGGGATGTATGCCAGAGGTAAGGCGACAAGTCCAGTCCAGGTCTCTGTAAACGAGCGAAGTCTGCCGCCGAATGCGTTTGGCCGCGTCGTGCCAGGCTGGACACCTCATGACCGGCTGAATCAAGATTGTAACTTTCTCTGACGGCATTAAAACTCCAATATGCAGCTGCGGTCTGCGAGAGTTCGAGTGAACTGTAGGGCAGCGCTATCTCAGCACACCAGTATTGCTCGTGGCGCTGCACCGCACTATGCCAGTCACAACGCCAAGCAGTGGTGCCGACAAAGCCGCCTTGCTCTCGCGAAGCCACATATCTGGAGTTGACGCTATTGACGATAAAATGAAAATAGCTGTCGGCGCCGCCGTCCGGCCCCAGCATGATTTCCACGCAATCTGTGCCGTATGGCTTCATGCTTTGGGCCGTTGCCTCGTCTGCCAGCCTGTCGGCAGGCACAAAAGCCTTGAAGCCGAAGACCATAGCGGTGTCTGTATGCAGGATGCGCAGTTCGGTGCGTCTCGACGCTTGGCGCTCTGTTTGCATGACCGTGAAATTATCATAGAGTGCAGCGTCAGCCCAAGCGGCCTCGTCCAATTTTCCATCAATGATGGGCGGAATCGAACTGTAATGGCTGATCAGGGCTTCTTGTGAACAAAGAAGACAGGAGGCCAGAGAAAAGCAGGAAAACAATAGTGAAAAACGCATGGCGAGTCCTTTTTACAGGGTTCAGAGGCAGGCATGGGGCGACCTAAGACGTGACATCAGGAGCCAAAGTGCTGATTTTTTATTAATTTTACATAAAAATAAATACTTATCGATAATAAAAATACGCCAAAAAGGCACATCAAACAAATCCAGATTAACACAACACCTGAATTAGTATAAAAATATGTTCCGTCTTGATATATAACGCTTTGAGAACCAAGTATTTTTTCCGGTTCTAAAAATAAAGTAATTTATCAAAGATTTCATCTCTGAATACAATCATAATAACGCCTGTGTGAAACAGAAAAGTTGCTCCCAAATATGCAATGATTTTTTTCATAATTAAAACCTTATTGGATTATGATTTGAAATATAGTATATGAGGCTCATCGATTTTCCTTACTACCGATAGGAAATTCCACAAACCCAACTGTTTTTATATTACCTTTATAATTCTCTCGCTAAGTGCGAAAAAATAAGTTGCAGCCACTCCCCAAAATTAAGATTAGGCAAAGAAATATAGCAATGTAAGTCTTATTCATCTCTGTTTTCCATTGCCTTTGGTGAAATAGAATATAATTGGGAGTCTGGAGCGACACATAATTCTAAACGATGTACGGCCTGTACTATATCCTGTATCAGAAGGCGCCGCATATAGTTCAGACTTCAGTTTGCCATAATTTTTGCGCTTTTAGCGTTTCTGCCGCTGTGTGGCTGGTTTCCCCGTACAACACACCCTAAAAAAATCTGCGTCATCAGCGTCATCTGCGGATAAAACAACAATTTCTCGCCCCTCGTATCAACGGATGACCGACGACGTTTCTTGAAATCGTCGCTGTCAAGCATTGATGATAGCCAGAGAAAGGTTACATTATATCTAAACTGTCTCCGTCTCTTCGCTCACGAGCGCCTCAATCGAAGGGCCAGCCATGTTCTTTCAAAAGCTCTGGGAAGAACCCGTTTTTTACTTTTCCTGGATTCTGATCGTCGTCTTTTCCATCTGCGTCCACGAATTCGCCCATGCCTTGGCAGCCCGCAGCCAGGGCGACGACACTGCCAGCGCCAATGGCTTTATGAGCCTTGATCCCCGCCGAGTCATGGGCTATCAGTCGCTGATCGCGTTGGCCCTGTTCGGAATCGCCTGGGGCGCTGTCCCGGTTGACCCCAGCCGCTACCGGAGTCCGGCCAGCTCCGCCCTGGTCTCCCTGGCCGGACCGCTGGCCAATGCCGGCTTGGCTTTCTTCTTCGCCGTCATTCTAGCCGGCATCGGCATATTCGGAAACCATTTGCCGGAAAATTTCGCCATCTCCTTTGCTTGCTTTTTCGGCATCGCTGTCAAGGCCAACTGCCTTCTTTTGGTCTTCAACCTCCTGCCCATACCGATGCTGGACGGCTGGAGCGTGGCTGAAGCCATTTTGCCGCCTTTGCGGCGCCTGACCGCTGAACAGCGCGGCGCCTACAGCCTCGTCGCCATTTTGCTGATCTGCTTCTCACCGCTCCAAAACATCGTCTTCCAGCTGTCCGGCATGTTCGGGGGAGTCATCATAAGCGCTATTTGCGCTATCGCGAACCTGCTTAAACTCGTCTAAGCAGACCTCTCCATCTCCTAAACAGCTTTTGCCAGCCCCCTTGGACACACACTTACCATGATGCTCAAAAAACTGCTCATCGCCATCCTGCCCTTGGCCATCATCATTGCGATTCCCCTAGTGCTGCAAAAGCCGGCCGAGAAAATCGACTTGAGCGCTGACCAGCTGGTGATTGTCTCGCCTCACAACGAGGCCATCCGCTTTGAATTCGAGCAAGCCTTCCGCGATTATTACCGCGCTCGGACTGGCCGTTCCGTCTCTATCGACTGGCGCACTATCGGCGGCACCAGCGAAATCGCCCGCTACGTTGCCAGCGCCTTCACCGCCAACTTTCGCAACCTCTGGGCCAATGAACGCGGCAACCCCTGGTCTGACGAAGTCGCCGCCGCCTTTCTCGACCGTAAACTGAAACCCGACCACCCACTGTTCCCGGCTCGCCAGGCTTTTCTCGACTCTGACCTCGGCATCGGCATTGACCTGTTTTTCGGCGGCGGACAATACGACCTCCACAAACAGGCTGGCATGGGCACCCTCGTCCCCTGCGGATTCAAAGACCGCCATCCAGATCTGTTCACTGGCGACCAGCCTGTTCTAGTCCAGAAAATGGGCGGCGAGGTCTGGTATGACGAACATGACCGCTATTACGGCACCTGCTTCTCATCCTTTGGCATCTGCCAGAACCTGGACCGTCTCGCTGAACTCGGCTTCACAATCACCGATGACACCCCGCCCCTGACTGCTTGGACTGACCTCGCTGATCCGCGCCTGCTCGACCATATCGGCGTCGCCGACCCCACCAAAAGCGGCTCCATCAACAAATGCTTTGAAATGCTGGTGCAAAAGCAAATGCGCGACACTCGCCAGCAGCTCCTGCCTCAAATCACTGCCGGGACGCTGACTGAACAGCAGGCTTTAGACCAGGGCTGGGAAGACGCTATGACCCTGATCCGGCAGATTGGCGGCAATGCCCGCTATCTGACCTTCTCAGCCGGAAAAGTTCCTATTGACACTGCCGCTGGCCAAATCGCTGCTGGCATGTGCATTGATCTCTACGGGCGCTCGCAGGCGGAGTGGGAGGAAAAGCACGTCGGCCGCCGTACCATCGTCTATCACACTCCTGCCGCCGCCTCCTCGGTCTCCGCTGACCCCATCGGCGTGTTCCGCGGCGCGCCCAACCGCGAACGCGCCGAGATGTTTATCGACTTCGTGCTCAGTCGCCAGGGGCAAAAGCTTTGGAACACCATCCCTGGCCGACCCGAAGGCCCGCGCAAATACGCTTTGCACCGTCTCCCCATCCGCCGCGATCTGTACGGGGAAGACGACCGCCGGGACATGACTGCGCCGGAAGCCGACCCGTTTGGACTTGCAGCCGAATTCACCTACGAAGGCGCTTGGACCGGCCCGCTCTTCGACACCCTCCGCACCCTGATCCGGGTCATGGTCATCGACTGCCAGGATGAATTACGGACCGCCTGGAAAGCAATCGTCCAGGCTGGCGGCCCTGAAGCCGCGCCAGCCGCTCACGACGCTTTCCGCAAACTGCCGTTCGCCCACCACGAAGCCCTGGATATCGCCAAAAAACTCCAGACGCCGGAATCGCAGACTGTCACTGTGCGCGAATGGACTCTCTTTTTCCGCCAACAGTACCGACAAGCCGCGGAGCTGGTCCCATGACAGCCGCCGTCCCCCCTCCCCCGGCCGACCTTGCCCAGCGGCCGACGCCCAAATCCGGCCTGAACAGCATCCGCGACATGCTGCTGCGGGACTTGCTGCTGCTCTGCCTGGGGACGTGCTTCCATGTCTTCATCCTTTATCCCCTGACTGCGCATGAGGACCTGTTCACCCCGGAAGGACTCATCCCAGTTCCGCCCGGGCACCTGCTCATCGGCTACTTGCTCCTTATCTTGGCTGGACATGTCCTGCCGTGGTTGCGTTTTTTCCATCTGGTCAGAAAAGAGCGCGTGGCCTCGGCAGCCGATGCCACTCCTCCCAGTATGTTGATGAGCGGGGCCATCGCCATGATTCCCCTGCCCCTGTACCTGCTTGTTTTCCCGGCCAACCCATACGCCAGCATCTTAGGCATCGCCGCCGCCATGCTCCAGGCCCGCCTGCTTATGCTCTCCGCCCCGGCTGGCGCCAGCCGCAATGCCTTCAACTTCCGCCGACTGCGCTCGTTTGACGTCACCCGCGAAGGGCTGCTTCAGCCGGCCACCCTGCGCCAGGCCAAGCTAGCCCTCGCTGGCCTCGGCGTTGTCACCCTGTATCAGGCTGGCGGCCTCCTGCTCCCGAAGTCCCCCATGACCGTCGCAGCGACGCTCCTGGCAGCCGGAACGCTTTTGGCAAGCCTAGTGGTGGAAATCAAAATCCTGCGTCATTTCAAGCTGATTGTCAGTTGGAAGGCGCGCTATCTGCCGCCAGAACACCCCAGGGTCGCCGAAGCCGATCTGAAGACAATCATCACAGCCGAATTCTGGCGACGTCTTCCCGGCAGCTTCTGGGCGACGGTTGCGCTTACCGCCGCCTTTCTGATCATCATCGCCCTGCCCTCAATGCGTCATCTCGGCCTCATCGCCCTGTTTATCCGGCAAATCGCCGCCACCGTTTTTCTTGGCAAGGGCGCTCCCCGCCCGTACGGCTTTTGGGACCGCCTGTTCGAACGGCCAGGCCAGCTTCTGATCACCAGCTTTCTCGCCCTGATTTTCTGCGGCGGCATCATCCTGGCGCTGCCGGTCTGCAGCGCCAGCGGCGAAAGCGTCGGCATCATCAACGGCATGTTCACCGCCACCAGCGCTGTCTGCGTCACTGGCCTGTCTGTCCTGGACATTGCCACCGCCTTCACTGCCACCGGCCAAGCGGTCATCATCGTCCTGGTCCAGCTCGGCGGCCTCGGCATCATGACCATCTCCTTGTTCGTAGTCACCATGCTCAGCCACAAGATCGGCGTCCGCGGCGACGCCGCCATGCGCGAAATGACTGGGGAGGAGCGCAACCGCGCCGCGCAACGACTGCTCAAAATCATCGTCCTCGGCACCTTTGCCCTCGAAGCCATTGGCGCCGCTATTCTCGCCAGCGTCTATTGCTTCGACCTCGGCTACCCCATCCTCGCCAGCCTCGCCCACGCCGTTTTTCTCAGCGTGAGTTCCTTCTGCAACGCCGGCTTTTCTCTACATTCCGACAACCTGATGCTCTTTACCAGCAACCCTCTTGCTCTGCTCACCGTCGCTGGTCTCATCACCCTCGGCGGCCTGAGTTTCATTGTCATCATCGGCGTAATCCAGAGACTATTCTCACGCCGGCGCATTCCCCTTGGTTGCTACGAGCGCCTCATCCTCACCATGACAGCCATCCTCACCCTGTCTGGCTTAGTCTTGTTCCTTCTTTTCGACCGCCATGTTGGCTTTCGGGACCTAAGCTTCGTCGATGCTGTCTGCAATGCCCTGTTCATGTCAGCCAGCACTCGCACGGCCGGCTTCAATTCCATCAACATGAGTAGTCTGACCGCTGCCAGTGTCCTGGTCGCCATTGTTCTCATGTTCATCGGCGCTGCTCCGGGCTCCACCGGCGGTGGCGTCAAAGTCACCACGGTCGGCGTCTTATTCCTGCTGCTGCGTTCCTGGCTGGCCGGCGAACGCGACGTCATCTACGCCAAGCGCCGCATCCCTCCCCAAATCATCATGCAGGCCGCTGCTGTCGTGACCTTGACCCTCGCCGTCATCGCCATCGCTATCATCAGCCTGACCGTCATCATGCCCGGCGAAAACATCATGCTGATCATCTTTGAAGCCGTCTCGGCCATGAGCACGGTCGGCCTCAGCCTCGGCCTGACGCCCCGCTTGCCCGAGGCCGCCAAGCTGATCATCATGGCTATCATGTTCCTCGGCCGCATTGGCCTGCTGACTTTCCTGATGTCCCTGAAACCGCGCGTCGTCTCCAAAGTCCAATACGTCGACACCAGAATTCTGATCGGCTGAACGACATGTCCTGCAAAGGGATTGGCACTATGCAAAAACAAATCGCTGTAATCGGACTCGGCATCTTTGGCCGGGAAGTCGCTCTCTCCCTCATCGCCCGCGGCTTCACCGTCTTGGCAATCGACAATGACATGGAAGCCCTGGAGGACATCAAAGACCGGGTCACCGAGACGCTGCAACTGGATACCACCCAGGAAAAGGCCTTGCGCGAAGCAGAAATCAGCCAGATGGACACGGTCGTCGTGGCCATCGGCACCGGCCATTTGGAAAACAGCATTTTGACCACTGCCCTGCTCAAGCAAGTCGGCGTCAGCCACATCATTGCTCGCGCTGCCAATGATTTGCATGAAAAGATTCTGCGCCAGGTCGGAGCGCATGAAGTCATCAATCCTGAACGCGAAATGGGCCAGAAAGTCGCCAATAAGATCGCTCGCCCCGGCTTCTATGAGATGTTCTCACTGCCGGATGGCGTCTGCGTCGCGGAACTACCTATCCCAGAGAGCTTTATCGAACACACCCTGGAGGAGCTGAACGTGCGCCGCCGCTTTAACATCAATGTGCTGGGTGTGCAACGGCTGCGGCATTCGGAAAGCGCTGGCCACACGGCCCCAGAACACGCCGCAGGCAGGCCTAAGGCAGCAGCCAGACTTGAAGGCGACGACATCCGCCCAGGCGAAAGGCCGGGGCGCCGCATGATTATGAACATCTCCCCAAGCAACGACCGCTTCAAGCCCCAGGACATCCTCCTCGTTATGGGACACCAGGACGACTTGAACCGGCTCCTGGCCGAACATTGACCGCAAGCAGCAGCTGCCCAGCCACACCGCCGCCTTTCCACACTCCCGTCTTCAGACCAGAATTGACGCTACCATGAACGAATGGCTTTTCGTCGGCATGTTTTTTCTTGACTACGGCCTGTTGCTGCTGTTGTACCAGCGCTACGGTCGTCTCGGGCTGTTCGCCTGGATTCCCTTTGCCACCATTATCGCCAACCTGCAAGTGATCAAAGTCGTCGAGCTGTTCGGAATGACTGCCACCCTCGGCAATATCGCCTACGCCAGCATCTTCCTGGCCACGGACATCATCTCGGAAAACTACGGACGCCGCGACGCCTACGCCGCCGTCGGCATCGGCATGTTCAGCATGATAGGCATGACTCTCATCATGCTCCTGGCAATCGCTTTTGTGCCAACGCCCGACGACTTTGCCCAGCCGGCCCTGAAAAGCATTTTCTCCTTTGTGCCCAGGGTCGTCCTCGGCTCCCTTGTCGCCTACGTCATCAGCCAGCACCATGACGTCTGGAGCTTCCATTTCTGGAAAAATCGCCTCCCGCAGACTAAATTCCTCTGGGTCAGAAACAACTTTTCCACGCTTGCCAGCCAGGCCATTGACACGCTGATCTTCACTGCTATCGCCTTTTTCGGCGTGTTTCCCACCAACACCTTCTGGTCCATCGTCATCACCACTTTCCTCCTCAAAGCCTTGATCACCCTGTTGGACACGCCATTCATCTACCTGGCCAAATGGCTGTTCGTCACCAAGCGAATCCGAGAATTCTAACCCCACCTCATCGACATGACTGCCAACAACGACTCTCTTCGACCAGTACCGGTCACCACCCCGACCGCCAAGCACGCCAACCGCACCTTCCAGGGCATCCCTGGCTTCACCATCGCCCCTAACGGACGCTTTTTCGCCTGCTGGTACGGCGGCGGCAAAGGCGAAGGGCCTGACAACTTCGTCCTGGTCAAGACCAGCGCTGACCAAGGCCGGACTTGGCAGGGGCCAATTGCCGTTGTCGACCCGCCCGGCCCCAATATTCGAGCCTTTGACTCGACCCTCTGGACTGACCCCGACGGCCGGGTCTGGCTGTTCTGGGCACAGTCCTTCTCTCCAGGCATCAACACCATCGCAGATGGCGTTAACGGCGTCTGGGGAGCATACCTGAAACGGCCGGATGACTTCTCCGACTGGTCAGCCCCCATCCGCATCTATGATGGCATCATGCTGAACAAGCCGACTGTGCTTCCAGACGGCGCTTGGGGCTTCCCAGTCTCAATCTGGGCGCCAGGCGTCGGCGGCGGCAACCCGCCCGAGCGCCTGCTCCCCGAAGTCGGCGCAGGACTCGTTGTCACCAACGACCACGCACGCACTTTCACGCGCCGCGGCGGCTTCCTTCTTGACCAATCCATCTTTGATGAACACCATATCGTCGCCTTGCGGGACGGACGCCTGTGGGCGCTGGTGCGGACGCGATACGGCGTCGGCCAAGCCTACTCCCGCGACGGCGGCGTCACCTGGACTGACACCGGTCCAGCCGCCATCGACGGCCCCAACTCCCGCTTCTTCCTCACCCGCCTCCGCTCTGGCCGACTCCTCCTCGTCAATCACCGGCCGCCAGCAAAAACCTCTGAAAGCGACGCCAAAACCATCTGGAAGACCAGAAGCCACCTGGCCGCCTATCTGTCAGACGATGACGGCGCCACCTGGGTCGGCGACCTGCTCCTGGACGAACGCAGCCAAATCTCCTATCCGGATGGCTGCCAGGACAGCGACGGACGCATCTGGATTATCTATGACCACGACCGCTACGGCAAAGGCGACATCCTCCTGACTGCCTTCACCGAGGAAGACATCCTCAACGCCCAAAATGCCGCCCCGCAGCCCCTGCCCAGGTGGACAGTCGACAGCCTTGCCGCCCAGAAATAAACCGCCTTTCCCGCCCGAGACCGTTGTCATGCCCACCCCAACCTTATCCTTCTACTACTCCTGGCAGTTCGTGCCGGATGCAATGATCCCCAATATCATGGCCGAATTCCGCGAAAATGGCGTGCGCCATCTCGTATTCAGCCATATCTGGCTACAACGACTCATGACTGAGCCGGATTTTCTGCCCAAGTTGCGGCAGATGACCCACGACCAGGATATCACCCTGGCCGAATGTCATGGACTCTGGGGACGCGGCAAGGACCTCAATTGCGTTGACCCGGACCGCCGTCCTGCCATGATAGCCGATCACCTCCGGGCTATGCGCATCGCTGCTGACAACAACTGCAAGACCTACACCGTACACCTCGGCGCCTTTGAGAGCGTCACCGCCAAAACACCCAATGACATCCTCCGTCCACTTGCCATCAACACCCTCGAAGCCCTCATCCCGGAAGCCGAAAAACTCGACCTGATCATCGCCCTCGAAAACAGCTATGAACGCTCCAACACCCCAGACGAAGTCGTCTTCCTCATTGAGTACTTCCAGTCCAAGACCCTGGGCTGCTGCTTTGATGTCGGCCATGCCAACCTGATGGCGCCAGCACCAGGGAAAAAACGAGAGAAGTACTTCTCGGAAATGGACGCTGCCTGGGGTGACGTGATCGAAGAATACCCGAATGCCCTCGAACGGCTCGCACCGCACATCGTGACCGTCCACATGCACGACAATAATGGCTACGAGGACAGCCATAACCTACCAGGCACTGGAACCGTCTCTTGGGACGTCTTGATCGACAAGCTAAAAACCCTGCCTCGGCTCCTTACTCTGCAAACCGAAACCAGGACCATCCCTGGCGCTATCACTATCAAAACCCTCGCTGGCACCTTTGCCCGGCTGATGCGCCGCTGGTAAAGAACACGACCGCCTCAATCTGACCAGCCTGACTGCCTTTACCATGCCCATGCTCCCCATGACCAAAGCCGAAATGGCCGCCCGCGGCTGGCAGGAACTCGATATCCTGCTCATCTCGGGCGACGCCTACGTCGACCACCCGTCCTTTGGCACACCGCTCCTCGGCCGCCTGCTCGAAGCCAACGGCTACCGCGTCGGCATCATTGCCCAGCCTCGCTGGGACACGCCTGAAGACATCGCCCGCCTCGGCCGACCGCGACTGTTCTGCAGCATCGGCGCTGGCAGCCTTGACTCCATGCTCTGCCATTACACCGCCTTCCGGAAAAAGCGGCGCGACGACGCTTTCACGCCGGGCGGCAAGGCCGGCGCACGCCCTAATCGCGCCAGCATCGTCTACGCCAACTTGGCCCGCGCCGCTTTCCCCGGCATCTTCCTGGCCTTAGGCGGCATTGAGGCATCGCTGCGGCGCACTGCCCACTACGACTTCTGGTCTGACTCCTTGCGCCGCTCTCTGATTTTCGATGCCAAGGCCGATATCATCCTCTACGGCATGGCCGAAAAGTCCATCCTCGAATTGGCCCGGCGCTTGCGCGACGGCGAGTCGACCGTTGGCATCCCCGGCACAGCCCGAATCAGCGACCTGCCCGAAGACGCCACCCTGCTCCCCTCCTACGAGGACATTCTTGCCAAACCGACCCGACTGCTTGAGGCCACTCTCGCCATCGAAGAGCAAGTCCACCACGCCGGCCCCCGCCTGGCGCAGCCGCACGGCAAAAAATTCCTGCTCTTAGAGCCACCGCCGCCACCGTTGTCCCAAGCTGAGCTTGACGCCCTCTACAGCCTGCCGTTCACGCGCCAGGCGCATCCGTCCTATTCCCAGCCTATCCCCGCCCTTGACATGGTGCAATGGAGCATCACGGCCGTACGCGGCTGCGCGGGGGGCTGCGCTTTCTGCTCCCTGGCTCTGCACCAGGGCCGCCGCCTTGTCTCGCGCTCGCCGCAGTCCCTAGCCGCTGAAATCAACGCCCTCACCAAGATGCCTGGCTGGCGCGGCACCATCTCCGATGTCGGCGGCCCTACCGCCAATTTCTGGAACGCCGCCTGCCGCGCCAATCCCTCCACCTGCCGCCGTCGAAGCTGCCTGACCCCCAAAATCTGCCCGCACTTTGACCTGAAGCAAAAGGAATACCTCCAGCTCCTCCGCCAATTGAAAAAACTCCCTGGCGTCAAGCACCTCGGCATAGCCAGCGGCATCCGACACGACGCTGCCCTGCAAGACCCTGAATTCATAGACGGCCTGGCCGCAGAGTTTGTCAGCGGCCAGCTGAAACTGGCCCCTGAACACGCTGCCCCGGCTGTCACCACCCTGATGCGCAAGCCAGACTTCAGCCAATTCGAACGGTTCTGCGAACTCTTCACGGCATGCAGCCGCGAACACGGCAAGGAGCAATATGTCGTGCCCTATATCATGAGCGCCTATCCTGGATGCACAATGGCTGATATGCAGCGCCTCGCCGCCTGGTTCCGACGGCGAGGCTGGAAACCGCAGCAGACGCAGTGCTTCATTCCCACCCCAGGGACTGTCGCCACCGCCATGTTCTATGCACGCTGTGACCTGGACGGCAAACTGCTGTATGTGGCCGCCACTGACCGCGAACGAGAAGACCAACACGCAACCCTGCTGCCTAAGAAACGTTCATGAATGCAACAAATGTTCAGCGCCCGTTGTCCGTTATCTTAAAGAGGTATTACATTAATGCACGATTCATGCCCGCCACGGCGGGCCAAACCCAGTTTTCCGTAGGTCGCTGCCATGAAACTGTCAAGATACATGCTTATTTCGCTGGTCTTGTCACTGGCCCTGCATCTGTTGCTGATGCTGTTCCTGTCGCGCATGACTTTCCCGACCTCGCGCCTGGCTGCCCTGCCGACGGAAGAAGCGCCCAAGCGCGCCCCGACCATCCAGACGATTGACCTGCGTGACCTGGCCAAGCCAAAACCGCCGTCGCCCAATACCAAGCTGAATCGCCAAGCCACCGCCGAAATCAAAACCGAACTGGCGGAAATAGGCGAACAGGCAGTCAAGGAAATACTGCAAAAAGAAAACCTGGTGATCCCGCCGCCGCTGCCCAGCCTGCGGTTTGCCGGCGTTGATAAAGCCATCCTGACCCCTAAGCTGCCGAACGCCGAGCCGCCCCGCCAAGCCACGGCGCCGCGTCCGAAAATCATGGCCATAGATTTCAACGACCTGCCCCCAGCCCGCCAAGCTGTCCGCCGCGATGACATCATCCCTGGCGTCGAACGCATCGATGTGCCAGACCTGCACCTGCCCAGCCTCCTGCCGCACGGCCCGCTGACAGCAGCCACCGGAGCAACCTACGATGTCGGCATCAAACTGGGTCCCAATCCAAAATTCGGCATCCCAGAAGGCATCGGCGAGGAAGACACCCCGTCCCCTCCCACCCCCGGCAAAGACCTGGCCACACTCCTGAAAGAAGGCGCACTTGCTGCAGGCAGCGGCAACGGCAAGGACATCGCCCTGAATAACCTGGGCGACGCCGGCCTAAAGCAGCCGCCCAAGCCGTTCGACGCCTTTGTCGACGTCGTCGTGACCGTCTGGGAAGACAAGAAAAACGGCGGCGGCTACTTCAAAATCGCCATCACCCCGAACCGCGAAAGCGATTCCCTCCATGACATCCCCAAGGATTCCCTCATCATCATCGACCACTCAACCAGCATTGACGTCAACAAGCTGAGGCAATTCAAGTCCGCTGCTGTTGACGCCCTCTCGTATCTCAACCGCCAGGACAGGTTCAACATCGTCGGCTTCAATGAAAAACCAGACCAGCTGTTTCCCGACTTCGTCCCCCTGACTGACGACTCCCTCGCCGCAGCCAGAGCCTATATCCGCAACCTCTACCGCGGCGGCATGACCGACGTGTTCGGCGGCATCTCACCGTTTGTCCAAAAAAGCAACCGCAACGCCCAGCGCCCCCTCAACATCTTCCTGCTGACGGACGGCAAGTCCACCATCAACATCTACCGGGAAGACGACTTTATCCGCCGAATCGTAGGCATGAATCCCGGCAACGTGTCCATCTACCCGTTCAGCGCCGGGCAGGACGCCAACCGGCAGCTGCTCGACTTCCTCGGCTACCTGAACCGCGGCTACAACTTCCATGTGCCTGACCTGAAACACTTCAAGAACCAACTTTTGTCCTACATCGGCAATCACTCCAACCTGATCATAAGCGACCTCCAGTACATGGTCGAAGGGCAAGTGGGCAACGAAATCTTCCCCAGGCGCCTGCCACACCTCTACCGCCAGGAAACCCTCGAAATCTTCGGCCGCTACGGTCCCCAGGACACGGAGCTGGTCTTCACACTGGCTGGCAGAGACGCGGAAGGCAGCGTCCGCGACCTGGTGTTCCGGCGCCAATACCAGGACTGCCAGACAGCCAGCGAGGAACTCCCCCTGCAATGGGCAGCCAAGAAAATCTTCTATCTCCTCGCCCAGAGGACCTTGACCGAAAACCCCCAGGAACGCTTCCAACTGAACCAGGAAATCCAGAGGCTCGGTCAAAACTACAACATCTACATCCCCTATTGATAGCGTCCTACGAACCATGCCCAGGACGCTTGCCCCCACCCTCAAACGCCTCGTAACTCAGGATTGACGATGCCCCAAAAACCGCTCTTAGTCGCCATGGACCTCGAAGGAGTCCTCGTTCCCGAAGTCTGGATTTCCGTCGCCGAAAAAACCGGCATCCCAGAACTGCGCCTGACCACCAGGGACTTCTCCGATTACTCCGCCTTAATGAGCCACCGCATGAAAATCCTTGACCAGCATCGCCTGACCCTGCGGGACATCCAGGACGTGATCAACACTATGCAGCCCCTGCCCGGAGCCGTCGAATACCTAAACTGGCTCCGGGAACGCCACCAGGCCATCATCCTCTCTGACACCTTCTATGAATTTGCTTCACCTCTGATGCAAAAACTCGGCTGGCCGACTCTGTTCTGCAATTCCATCCATGCGGACGAAAATGGCCGGGTGACAGGCTACACCATGCGCGTGGACAACGGCAAAAAACGCGCCACCCTCGCGTTCAAGCAGCTTAATTTCAGGGTCATCGCCATGGGTGACTCCTATAACGACACCGACATGCTCAAAGAAGCCGACCTCGGCATCCTGTTCCGCCCTTCCGAAAACGTCAGGCGCGAATTTCCCCAATTCCAGGTCGTCAGCGAATTCACCGAAGTAGTTGACATCATCAACGCCTTCTGCAACCAGCCCTGATGACCGCCTTTAACCCCATATCGTCCCAGCAAGGAGCATCGACTATGACTCTTCCGCGCGTTTGGAATGAACCCCTGACCGGGCAAATCAGCGGCCAGCTGCGAGCCGAGGCCGAACGGCTGTTCCGCGTCCACCAACTCCCCAAAGCCAAGGACGACTGGCTGAAACTCCGCGAGGAGCTGCGCAGTCAGCTCTGGAACGCCATGGGCGTCAGCTATGACAGCGCCATTCCCCTGGATGTCCAGGTCACCAAGACGATTCCCTGCGACGGCTATAAAATTCTCTGTCTGCACTACCAAAGCCGACCGGGCATCCGGGTCACCGGCAATCTCTATGTGCCGGACGGCAAAGGGCCGTTTCCAGCCGTAATCAACGTGCATGGCCACTGGGCCCAGGGACGGCTGGCGGAAAGAGTCCAATCCCGCGGGCATTCCCTGGCTAAGAACGGCTATGTCTGCTTAGCCGTTGACGCCTGGGGCTCTGGCGAACGCTGCACTGAACACGGCGTCTATACCTATCACGGCTCCGCTGTCGGCTCTTCGCTCCTGCTACTGGGCGAAACCCTCCTCGGAGCGCAAGTCGTGGACAATATGCGCGGCGTCCAACTGCTCACAGAACTGCCCTACGTGCAGGCGGACAAAATCGGCGCAACCGGCGCCTCGGGCGGCGGCAACCAGACCATGTGGCTGACGGCTATGGACGACCGCATCCAGGCCGCCATGCCGGTCGTCAGCGTCGGCACCTTCGCATCGTATGTGATGCGCTCCAACTGCATCTGCGAATTGCTGCCAGGCGGATTGACCTTCACCGAGGAGTCTGGCGTACTCGCCCTGGCCGCACCCCGCGCTCTCAAAATCTGCAACTGCCTGAGAGACAGCAACCCGACTTTCTTCGTCTCGGAAATGCTGCGTTCATTCAACGAAGCCCGCAAAGTCTTCCAAGCACTTGACGCTGATGACAAATTCAGCTACCAGGCTTTCGACCTGCCGCATGGCTTCTGGCCAGAGGTGCGCGAAGCCATGCTGGGATTCTTTGACCTGCACTTGAAAGGCATCGGACATGGCCAACCGCGCCGTGAACTGCCCTTCACCTGCCTGCCCGAAGAAGAAGTCATGGTCTTCCCAAAAGGAGAACGGCCAGAAACGATCACCACCATCGTCGACTATTGCCGGGAACAGGGCAAACGACACTTAGCTGAGCCGATGCCTGCCTTGGGGCACCCCCAGGAAGCCGGTTACCACTTGGGAGAAATCATCAATCCCTCGGATCAGGAACCTGACAACGTAATCAGCTACTATCGGCACGATGATGAGGACGGCTGGCAGCGCTGGAGCGTGTCTACGTTCGACGGTCGGCTCATCCCGGCTCTCTACCGCCCACCGGCCGGAGCCAGCGACGTCGTGGTCGTCCTGTCGTCGCCAACCGGCAAAAATGGCCTGGAAAACAGCGCCCTTTTATCAACGGCTCTGAACGAAGGCAACGGCGTCCTGCTCTTTGACGCCTGGGGAACAGGCGAAGCCCCCAGCGACAATGAAAGCAGCTCTCACACACCCTTCCATACTCTCAGCCGCGGACTGCTCTGGCTGGGCAGAACCCTGATGGGAGAATGGTGCCTGGAATTCGACGTGATGACGGAATTTGCCGTCGATTATCTCAACGCCAGTAAAGTCACTCTCGGCGGCACCGGCGACCTGGCTGTCGCCGCCTGCTGCACGACGGCAATGGGCGTCGGTGCGTCATCACCCAAAGTGACCGAAATCATGGTCGAAGATATGCCTGAAACGCTCACCTGGCAGGATGGCTCGGACGGCACCGTAGCCAAACGAACCATGGCATCGTTTATCCCCGGCTTTGTGGAATGGGGCGATATCAGGAAAGTCAAGGCAATCCTGAAAGAACTCAACATCACCATCCGCACAGTCACGGCCTGAGCTGAAAATCAGCTTCCTCTTATCTTGCGTCAACGCAACAGCGAGCCGGACAAAAATTCGGCTCGCTGTTTTCGTATTGTCACACAGAAAAATTCCGTTGTCCGAGCTTGCAGTTTTTGTCGTTGAGCAGTAAACAAGGAGAAAACGTCATGTGTGTATGGGTAGCATATACTGGCAAATGCGAGTCAGCCCCTATTCTGTGGGAATGTGCCAAACGAATTGAAGGACTCTGGAGTGGATACTATACGGGCATTGTAACCAATGACGGCGAAAAATTGCAGCTAGCCAAAGTGGCTGGACACAGCCGCTTTTGGGAGGAAAAGTATTCCCTGAAAGAGATGCGTGGGACTACCGGACTGTGGCATAGCCGGACAAACAGCGGCGGCGATCATCGAAAAGCCCACCCGTTCCTCGGAAACAATGGCCAGCTTGCTCTCATCAGCCAAGGCAGCGCAGGGATATTCGCTGATCGTGGCCCAATCCACAACCAACTGATGAATCGCCATTTGCGTGAAGGAATGGCCTTTGCCAGCGCCTCCGAACCATTAGGCAACATAGCCTGCACCCTCGAAAATGGCAAACAAGTACACTGCTCGGACTTTGTCACACAACTCATTGAAAAAGAATTTCTGCGCACCGGGGATCATATTGGCGCCCTGCGCTATGCCCTGACCGAATATCAGGAGGAAGCATCAAGCATCGTAACTTTCCTCGACCAGCCTGGAAGACTCTATTTTGTGACAACCAATCAGCGCATCGTGGCAGCACAATATGCCGATGGCATCGCACTCTCAATCACTGCACTATCATTCGGAAAAAATCCTCCGAAAATCACAGAGCTTCCGGTCAATTCAGTCGGTTACATTGACGCCAATACCCTGCATGTTGAAAAGCTGTCGCCCCAGTATGACGACATCAACGAAACGATGCCAGACGGTTGCCTCAATGCCATGCGGGAATACCTTCGCCAAAATGGCCCGTCCCTTCTGGGTCATATCTGCGATCGAGCAATCAAACCATTGCACACTGGGCAAGGCATGCAATGCCGTGCCATTTCAGCTTACAGAGCACTCGAAACCCTATATTTCAACGGAGAAATTGAGCTAGTCCATCAAGAAAACCAAAACCCGACAAATCGAGTGACCGGCATAATGTATCTGATCAAACTGCTGGATTGACTGGAATGAACCTAGGGTGGACTAACCGTCCACAACCTGTTTTGGGGACAACGTGCAAAATCTTGTGATGAATACTCGTATGCCTTTGTGTTGTCCTTTAGCCATAGCGGCGTTCATGTCTTGCCCTTTCAGAACTCAAAAGTAGCGCCCCGCAAGAACACTACCAGACGCCTGACAAACCCGACCACTTTGTCAAATCTCCCTTCCTGTCACAAAACTTCGAACATTGCCGAAAAGCTTGTTGTGCCTTTTTAGCCTCAAAAAGAGCCGAAAGTGAGTAAGTCGGGCTAAAAAACCCCAAAATAAGTTCTCACTCAGCTCGATCACCTTTTCATTTTGGTGCCGCATTTATCGCAAATCGGCGGTTCTGCTTCCCCAAGCAGTCGAGACAATAGGCTCGGGCCACTGTGCATGATCAATAGACTCCGGGGCGCCCCTGTGATTGTCTTATGCCCGCATTTCGGACACTTCCACTTGATGTACTGGGGTGGCGGCTGAATAAAATCACTCATGGTATTTCCTCCAGACAACTTGGGGTTTTGGTACGTAAGCGTCCATTCAGGACATCTGGCCGACGTCGAATCTTACATTAAAATAATTCAAATGCGGGAAAAAAACTACCCGCTCAGGATTCCAGACCCCGTGAAATGTCCTGAATGGACGCTTACTTTGCGGACGTCTTTTTCCATTCATTTCGTGGCATTGTGCTTTTGCGGCAGTCCGTTAAGCTATCCTGAAGCGGGATTTTTTCAATGCCGGAACAGTCGTTTTCCGAAATACACGGTGGCAGCTCCCAGGAGGAAACCCGTCGAAGCGACTATGAACTTCTCGTCTTCCAAGAGTTCTTCGATTTTTTCGCCGATGTCGTCGAGAATGTCCGAACCGGTTTCGCTGCCAGTACTCGTGTCGCCGTCATCTTCTTCCGTTTCTGCGGCTTCCTCCTGTAATTTTTCATTGGCAGCGGCCTTTGCTTCTGCGTCAGCCAGGCGCTGTAGCTCATCATCTAACGTTTTTTCCAGCTGTTGGCGCAGAGGGGAATCCTCTTCCAGGCTTTCGATGAGGTTTTTCAGTTCGTTGATTTTGTTTTCCATGGTGCTTGCTCCTTCTTTGCTCAATGTTTGGTTGGCTGCCTTTTGCATTCAACGCAGTGCTTGGGCTTTTGCAGAGGCTCTGCGTTAAAAGGAAATGGGCATCTTGAGTTTATTTACTCTATACCCGAGCCTATGACAAAATACGTCAGGGTGGTTTTAATTCGGAGAAAAAATGCAACCGGTCGGTAATGGGTCAGTCATTGATACTCGGGGTTCCGGTGAGCTTCAGAGCCAGGCACCACGGATGAGATGCTTTAGTGGACAGTGGACCAAGGACGAAAGTGGACTTTAATGGACACCAGTAGACGATGGACTGTGGCTGAAATGGACATGAGTGATGAGTGGACGTGGACTGAAGTGGACTTTAATGGACAGTGGAGCTTTCGACACGTGGCCTCCACAGGCTTCCAGCCAGCAAAATTGTATCATGCTTACAGTCAAGCCCTTTGCGCCGTAGGTGATTAACCATGCTTAACCCCTGGCTTCAGCCTGGGGGAGGCAGCACCCAAAAGTGGTGCCCCGTAGGGGGACTACCAGACGTCTGACAAACCCGACCACTAGGTCAAGTCTCTCTCCGCCATAGGTTTTCGCACTTTAACAGCTACTGTTGTTTAACGACATTTAATGCTTGATGCCGTGAAACCTGTAGTTATCTCACGGCGCAATCGAGGTAATTACAAATTAAGGTCAAATGATGTAGGTATCTCACAGAAATGAAAAGTTTAGGTAAACTGCGCAACCCCATCGCCGCCGTTCATGTACGCCATCACCAGCGTGACCGGGATGCCTGCGTCGTAAGCGTCCATTCAGGACATCTCACGGGGTCTGAAACACTGATTACATTAAATGGCAGTTCCACCATTAACCAGGGAGACTGCCATGAGCACACGAGAAGAATTCTGGCGCGGGACGCTGTCCGAGCTGTCTGCCTCCGGCCTGTCCATGCGGCGATTCTGCCGGGACCGCGACCTGAAGTATCACTGCGCCTTGTATTGGCACCGACGCCTGGGCGAGCAGAACAATGCCTCCTTGTCCTTCGCGACCTTGCAGCTGCCGGTTCCAGTGACACTGCCCGAACCGGCGCTGTCGGACGACAACGGCGTGGCCGTGGAATGCGGTGGACTCCTGGTGCGCCTGAGTCGCAATTTTGATGAATCCGTCCTGCTGCGGGTGGTGGCTGCGCCGTCCGGTCGGCGGGAGGCGTGAGATGCTTTCACTGTCCTCCACCGCCTGCATCCACCTCTGCTGCCAGCCGGTCGACATGCGCAAGTCCTTCGACGGCCTGGCGGCTGCCGTTGCCAGCCTTCTCGGCCAGGCTCCCGCCTCGGGCCATTACTTCGTCTTTGTCAGCAGGCGGCGGAAATTGCACAAGATTCTTTGCTGGGAAGGCGATGGCTATGCGATCTGGAGCAAGCGGCTGGAGCGGGGTCAATTTAATTTGCCAAAAAACGTCTATGGGAATCCGGTTATTTCCATCCGGGATTTGCATATACGGTAAATCTTAGCATACTAACCCGCGAGGAAACGGAGTCCATCGCGGCGCAAATGCAGGCGACGATTATAGAACTGAATTTGACCTTGGGAAAGGCCATGGCGCAGATCGCCGATTTGAAGCGGCAGATCGCATCGCTGACAAATATGGTTTACGGCCATAAATCCGAACGCTGCATCAACGACGGCACGCCGCTGCTCCCGGGGCTGATTCTCCCCGAGCCGGCCAAGCAGCCGGAGGACGGGACGAAAGCCAAGGTTAAAGGCCATGACCGCAATGTCCCCAAGCCGCACCGCAACGCCGGCTGGAACGAGTTCCCCGAGCACCTGCCCCGGGAGGAGGTCGTCGTTGACCTGCCCGACGCCGAGAAGCAAGGCCTGGTGCTGGTCGGGTACAGCGTCAGCGAGTGCCTGATGAAGCACTGTGAATATTACATCCGGATCACCAAGCGCGCCAAGTACGCCACCCCCGGCCGCAAGGGGCTGGGCGTGGAGGCGCCCGCCCCCTTCCCCAACGTGCTTTCCGAAAATTCCGACCGCGCCCGCTACGACCTCACCGTGGCGGCCCACGTGATCGCCGACAAGTTCATCAACCACCTTCCCTTCTACCGCCAAAGCGAGGGCCTGAGGCGGCAGGGCATCATCATCGGCCGCAGCCTGATGTGCAACTGGGCGATGGATGTCGGCAGGCTGCTGGAACCCCTCTACCTGCGGATGGAGAAGCTGGCCATGAACTGCGAGGTCATCTACACAGATGAAACCCCGGTGCGGGTGCTGGAAAGGGGCAAGTGCCGGCGAGCCTACATCTGGGTGAGGGTCAGCGGAACCGACCCGCCGCTGAGGGTGTACCGCTATGCCGCAAGGCGGAATCAGGAAATCGCCTCGGAATTAATGGGGGAATACTTCGGAACCTACGTCAGCGACGCCTGCGCCGCGTACAACCTCCTGCCCGGAACCCGCAGCGCCTGCTGGGCGCATGCCCGCCGGAAGTTCTTTGAAGTCCCGACCCTGGACGATCCCGACCGCCTGGAGGCCCTGGGCCTGATCCGCCAGATGTACCTGAACGAGCGCCAGGCCGTGGACGCCGCCGCCAGGAGCCAGGCGGAGACGGCCCTGGCTAAGGCCAGGAAGGCCTGCTGCCGGGAGACGCGCACGCTCGTCGAGAAGTACTTCCAGCTTTGCGGGCGCATCACAATCGGCGGCCGGCTCCCGTCCGACCCGCTGGTCAAGGCCGCCGTCTACTCGCTGAACCAAAGGGACGAGCTCCAGGTGTTCCTGGGCAATTTCCACGTGGGCATCGACAACAACCCCGCCGAGAACGCCCTTCGCCCCTGGGCGCTGGGACGCAAGAACTGGCTGTTCTTCGGCAATGACGAGGGCGGGCAGACGGCCGCCGTCATCAACAGCATGGTCGCCACCTGCGAGGCCAGCAAGGTCAGCTTCGAAACCTGGCTGATCGACGTCCTCCCCAGGCTGGCAACCACCCCGGACAAGGACATCGACATCCTTCTGCCGCACTTGTGGAAGCCGCAGGCGAAGCAGGACTGATTATCAAAGGGCATGCCGGGAAAAGCCATCCGCAGCGCGGTCAGCGCGGCGGGTGGCTTTTTTCCGTATTGGAGTTACTGTAATGCAAGATTCGACGTCGGCTATATGACCTGAATGGACGCTTACATTGTAACGCCATAAAGCGGTGTTGCAGAAGTCTTTCTTATGAAGACATGTGCTAAGCTCCGAATTTTATGTTTCCTGCTTGACTAAGAAACACTCTATCGGGTAAAAAGTCTTTATAGTAGGGAAGTATATGGAACAAAAAAACTCATTTAAACGTCGTTATAGGAACTTTTCTATTATGTTAGGCTGTTGGTCAGTATACATGATGGCTTTAATGTTGCTTGCCAGCTATTACAAGCCGACGTCGAACACTCCATTTATTTTCTTTGGGGGAATCGGCCTTCTTTGTGCTTTCTTTCTAATCATAAAGTCAATGGGCTTCAAATGCCCGAAATGTGGCAGGCGGTATGACGTAAGATCAAGGCCTATGTTCTGCCCACATTGTGGTGCATCCCTTGAAGAATGATAAGGGGCAGGTATTTTGGACACCTAAAATGGGAATGTTCAAAATACTGTTGGCAACGGCGAAAAATGGTGCGCTTTTGACGGTTTAGAGTGGCGATCGCGGCACCTAGAACGCAAGTGACCGCATCCCATCAGCCTTAGACTGCAGGGAGCTTGAATGTGGGCGCCTTGTTTATCGGTTGATTTGCGGCGCCGCCGTCACGCATGGCGTTGCGACGCCCGAGCCGGGTAGTTTTGGGTGTCGACCCGGGGTGCGTCGTCAGGCATGGCGGCAGGTAAGCGTCCATTCAGGACATCTCACGGGGTCTGAAACACGGATTACATTAAATGGCAGTTCCACCCTTCTAAGAGCCAAAATGGGAAACGGGCAAGCTTTCAAAGGGAAAACTTGTCAAGTCGTAAAAGAAAAATTATGATTCTTTGTTGTTGTTTCATGGCGGCAATGGGTCAGTCATCTGTAGCCCCCCTACCAGGTGCCACTTTCGGGGGGATGCCTATCCCTAGGCGAAAGCCCCGGGTTAAGCATGGTTGAGCGGCTGCGGCGTAACCTCTTGCGTCTATGCTATATATGCCTGCCTTCTGTTTCCTATATGGAGGGTAAGCGACTGCTTTAAACCAGCAATTTTTTTTTCAGGAAGGGATAAAGTTACAATGCAGGGCTATGTCTTCCCTTATGTGCCCCGTTGGGGTGTTTTCCGCAGGGCTGTGCACACAGCACAGTCATGTTGGGGAACTTCATCCCGCAATATTTGCATACATATTGGGGCTTGTCGCTTCCTTCATAAAGGGCATGGCGTCCTTTGTGAGGACCATTTGGATGTCTTCCGCAAGTGCCGCATGTGAGGGCTATCGTATGCGGGAAAGTCATTCCGCAGTATTTGCATTTTGGCATCGTGAAACTCCTGTTGGACAGTTGACTCTAAGACATTACATCCCAACCTGATAGTGCCGAGTCTATTTTGAGATAGACGCAGCAACAATTTATTCGCGTCGTCGATTATTGCCAGTGTTGAAGAGTGA
>Ga0123335_1000677_pt1 | contig 58077 bp, 46 predicted proteins | sample BiotimSIPDNA_2_FD_89707 | JGI IMG/M metagenome (GOLD analysis project Ga0123335, IMG submission 89707) | Anaerobic biogas reactor microbial communites from Washington, USA - Biogas_R2 time_0 SIP DNA | ecosystem: Engineered > Bioreactor > Anaerobic > Unclassified | place: Washington, USA... | reverse complement strand
TCCGTATGGACAGGACAGGCGACCTGACACGAGATCAGTTCCCGATGGTAATTCTCTCCGGGTATTTCCGCCTTCAGCTTCCTCATTCGACTCCTGACAGGTACGACAGCAACGTATCCATCACCCGGTTCGCCCGCTCATACACCGCGTCTTCCACGTGCAGCAGTTCTTCTTCGTTCTGTACAAAGGAACCTGGAGAGAGATCATCCCGGCAGTTGTCTACAAGCGACCGGACGCTTTCGGGCGTCGCCTCCAGATGAAACTGCAGCCCGATAACCTGTCTTCCCAACTGAAACGCCTGATTCTCGCACGCCTCGCTCCTGGCGAGCCGAACTGCGCCGCGAGGCAGAGCGAAGGTCTCACCATGCCAGTGGAAGGCGACGCAGCGTTCGGGCAACGCGAATACGGCGCCTTCGTGACGCATCGCCGTTACGGGAAACCAGCCTATTTCCTTCTGAGCATTCGGTGAGACAGCCGCGTCAAGAGCGCTCGCAATGAGCTGCGCACCAAGGCATATGCCGAGAGTCGGCACTTTCAGTGCGATTGCGTCGCACAGCAGTTGTTTCTCCGCACGAAGCCACGGGTAGGCGGCCTCGTCGTTTACACTCATGGGCCCCCCCATAACGATCAGGAGATCGAGCCCGTCGAGTTGCGGCAGAATGCTTTGTTCAAAAAAGCGGGTGTAGGTTATTGAGGCCTGATGCCTTTTAAGCCAGGCATCTATACTCCCGATCCCCTCAAACGGTACGTGCTGCAATACATGAACTCTCATCACCTGCTGGTTCCAATCACGGCCCGAAGCCGGAATATTTACGTTAAGCCAGCCGAAGCGGCGCTTACTTGATGCAAGTCAAGAAATCGAAATTTCTCTAAGGTTTTTGGCCGTCAGAGACCGCCTATGAACTGAATCATTGCTCAATACGGCCGATATTCAAGAGCAGGCCTTAACTTCAGCCACGCCACGTCACGTCCATCGTGGTATAGTCACCCCGCGCGAACTGAAAATCCTAGAAAGAGAGACGCACATGTCACGGGACTCTGAGTCCGGATCGCACACAAGGCTGTCGTTCGTAGAGAACGTCGGTTTCGGCCTGGGTGACACGGCCTCTAATTTCTTCTTCCAGACGTTCAATATCTTTCTGCTGTACTACTACACCGATGTTTTTGGAATAGACGCCGCGGTGGCCGGAACGATGTTTCTCCTGACTCGTCTCTGGGATGCAGTGAACGACCCGATCATGGGTTTGATCGCAGACCGCACAAAGACGAGGTGGGGCAAATACCGTCCCTATCTCCTCTGGATGGCCGTTCCGTACGGCATTTTCGGATACCTGATGTTCGCCAACCCCGACCTCGGCCGGACCGGCAGGATCATCTATGCATATTTCACCTACTCGATGATGATGATGGCCTACACCGCCATCAACGTCCCCTACTCCGCCCTGATGGGGGTTCTCAGTCCTTCGTCACATGCCAGGACGATAGCGTCCAACTTCCGCTTCGTAGGTGCCTACGGAGGCGGCCTCCTGATATCGATGTACGTCAGGACCCTGGTCGAAAAGCTCGGAGGGGGGAACGAACTGCTCGGGTTCCAGTACACCATGGCACTGTTTGCCGTCGCGTCCGTCATTCTTTTCTGGACCTCGTTCGCCACTACGAAAGAACGTGTTCAGCCACCGGAAGGACAGCGGCAGAACATCAGGGAGGAACTTGGTGAGCTTCTTAAGAACAGGCCTTGGGTAATCCTGTTTTTTGCTGCGATTTTCTCCACGACCTTCATAGCCACGCGCGACTCGGTCACGATTCATTTCTTCAAGTATGTCGTAAGAGCGGGCAATGAAACGGTTTTTCTCGGTATGGACCGGGCCTCGCTTTTCCTGAGCCTGGGCAGGCTCATGATGATGCTCGGCGTGCTGTGTGTCGGATTCATGGTGCGGCGCGTCGACAAGAAACCGCTCTCGGCTGTCCTTACGATAGGGACGGCGGCATGCTGGTTCGCCTTTTATTTCGTCCCGGTGGACATGTACGGCCTGATGATGGTGCTGAATGCCGTCGGTTCGTTCATGCTGGGCCCCACCTCCGCACTCGTGTGGTCGATGTACGGTGACGTGGCCGATTACGGCCAGTTGAAATTCGGACGGCGCTCGACCGGCTTGATCCATTCAGCCTCGCTGTTTGCTCTCAAGACGGGAACCATGGTGGCCGGGTTTCTTGGCGGGTGGCTCCTCGAACTTTTCGACTTTGTCCCGAATCAGCTGCAGTCTGAAAAATCGCTCCGGGGAATACTCCTGATGTTTTCCGTCATCCCGGCGATTTTCGCGATCGGGAAAGGGATATCGCTCTTTCTTTATCCTCTCGACCGGAGGAGAGTTGCGGAAGTGGAGCGGGAGCTTGCCGCCCGGAACCTCCCGGAACCGGCAATCCATCGGTAATGACTATGGGTCGCAATAAGAACTTTCATCCACGAGTGGAAGATCTCCTTTCGAGAATGACGCTGCGGGAGAAGATCGGACAGATGGTTCAGGTGGCCGGTCCCAAAGGCGGCATTCCTGATGCCCTGCGCCGGCAGCTTCGTGAAGGACGGATCGGATCGATGCTCAACGTGACCGAACCTGCAATCAGCTGCGAACTCCAGCGCATCGCAGTCGAGGAGAGCCGGCTGGGAATCCCGCTGATCATAGGACGCGATGTCATCCACGGCTGCCGGACCATATTCCCGATACCGCTCGCACTTGCAGCAACATGGGATCCGCAGGCGGCAGAGACATGCGCGCGCGTGGCCGCACGGGAAGCGTCGGCGGCAGGGTTTCACTGGACATTCGCCCCGATGATGGACATCACACGCGATCCGAGGTGGGGACGAATCGCCGAAGGTTTCGGCGAAGACCCGTACCTTGCCTCTCTTTTCGCTGCCGCGATGGTACGCGGTTTCCAGGGGAGCGATCTTTCTTCCCCGGATACGCTGGCCGCATGCGCCAAGCACTTCGCCGGCTACGGCGCGGCGGAAGGGGGACGCGACTACGACGCAGCAGTGCTTTCAGAAAACCTGCTGCGCGATGTGTATCTCCCTCCTTTCAAAGCTGCCGTTGACGCAAACGTAGCGACGGTTATGACCGCTTTCAATGAAATCAACGGAGTTCCGGCAACAGGGAGCATCCATCTTCTGAGGAAGATACTGCGTGAGGAGTGGGGATTTTCCGGTTTCGTGGTGAGCGACTGGAAGAGCATCGAGGAGATGGTGAATCACGGATTCTGCGAAGACGGCCGAGATGCGGCCCGCAAAGCCGTCCAGGCAGGTGTCGACATGGAGATGCAGAGTTCCACTTACAGTGACCATCTCGAGGATCTGGTCGCGACAGAAGAGATCCGGGAAGGACTCATTGATGATGCGGCCGCCCATATCCTCGACATCAAGTTCCGGCTCGGACTTTTCGGGGAGCGGCCGCTGTATCGTGCCGCCGTGCCGGGCCAACCGGAGCGGGAAGCTTTGCTGCAGGCGAAGAACGCCGCTCTCAGAAGCATCGTGCTTTTGAAGAACAATGGAATTCTGCCGCTGTCGCCCGAAACGCGGAGGATAGCAGTCGTCGGTCCGCTGGCCGATGATCCGTACGAGGTTCTGGGCACCTGGAACCGAGACGGGAGGACTGAAGACACCATCACTCCCCTGGCCGCTATTAGAAGTCTGCTTGGCGAGAAAACAGAAATCCTACACGCCGGTGGGATGAAGTATTCCCGCAGCAGAGATACAACCGGGTTCGCACAAGCCGTACAGTGCGCGAGGGAGGCTGACGTCGTCATCTTCTTTGCGGGTGAAGAAGCCATTCTCTCCGGCGAGGGACACAGCCGTGCCTACCTGAATCTGCCCGGCGCCCAGGAGACGCTGCTTGATGAAGTAGCTGCAACCGGAACGCCGATCGTGCTGGTGGTTCTGGCAGGCAGGCCGCTGATTATCGGGAAAGCGGCCGAAAAGGCTGCGGCGGTTCTTTACGGCTGGCATCCCGGCACCATGGGCGGTCCTGCACTCGCGGATCTGATTTTCGGAGTCGAGTCACCGTCAGGGAAGCTTCCGATCACATTCCCCAAAGCCGAAGGCCAGATACCGGTCTACTATGCTCACAAGAACACCGGCCGCCCGCCCGAAAAGCTGTCTCTCACGATGATCGACGATAGTCCGGTGCGCGCGTATCAGAGTTCATTGGGAGATGCGGCAAGATACCTGGACATCGGGTATCAGCCGCAGTACCCGTTCGGCTATGGCCTCTCTTATACGAAATTTGAATACTCCGATCTGCGTCTTTCGGCCGGGACGGTTCTGCCCGGCGACACAATCCAGGCGTCGGTCAGACTGGCCAATTCCGGAACAATGGAAGCCGAAGAGGTCGTACAACTGTATGTCCGGGATGTGACGGGCAGCCTGACGCGTCCGGTGAAGGAATTGAAAGGATTTCAGCGCATCCGCCTCAAGCCGGGAGAGGAGAGAATTGTCCGCTTCTACATCGAGACCGGTAAGCTGGGATTTCACAACAGCGCGATGCAATACGTCGTCGAACCCGGAAGATTCACTCTCTGGATCGGCGGGGACTCCCAGTCGAGCCTTATGGCGGAGTTCCACCTGCTACCCACTCGAGACATGAACAAGCGCTAGTCGGTGCTGAACCGCCTTACACCGTTCCGATCCACCTTCTGCAGCAGGTCGGCAACGCGCTCGTGCAACACGGGGTGCACGATGTCGGGCGCTATTTCGGCAAGAGGAACCAGAACGAAGGCGCGTTCAGCCATCCGCGGATGCGGAATTACGAGATCCGGAGATTCGAGCACGATATCGTCGTACAGCAGGATATCGATGTCGATCGGGCGGGGAGCGTTCCGGAAACTCGCCTTCCGCCCCATCTGATCCTCGATGAGCTTCATCTGGCGCAGCAGTTCGTGGGGCGGCAGTTCGGTCGTGAGAGCCGCTACCATATTAAGGAAATCAGGCTGATCGAGGTAGCCGACAGGCGCAGTCTCGTAGCAGCTGGAGATCTTCTCTACAGAGCTGAAGCTTCCGAGGCGCTGAATTCCCTGCTCGAGATTCTCGAGCCGTTCGCCCAGGTTAGATCCCAGACCGACGTAGACGACGTGTTGTGCGGCCATAGCCTGACCACGTTACCTGATTGCGCCCGTTTCGGCAGGTTGAGGCATGTCGGCAAGTTTCGTTTTGTTGTAGTCAATCCGAACCCGCTCGACTATTGCATTCACAGGCTCGTCCAGGTACTTCGTAAAGAAGCTCGGATAGATTCCGATCCAGAAAGCCAGGATGATCAGGGGGACGAAGGTCGCCAGTTCTCTCATATTCAGGTCCGGAAGCGCTTTGTTGAGAGGATTCTCGAGTTTCCCGAACATGACGCGCTGATAGAGCCACAGCATGTAGGCGGCGCCCAACACAATCCCAACAACCGCGATCGCTGCATAAATCCACAGCCCGGGCGCGGCGAAGGTGCCCTGCAGAATGAAGAACTCTCCGATAAACCCGTTCAGTCCGGGCATGCCGATCGAACTCAGCGTCATTATGAGGAAGACGGTGGCGTAAATCGGCATGATATGGCTGAGTCCGCCGTATTCGGAAATCAGCCTGGTATGGCGCCGTTCGTAGAGTATTCCAACGATAAGGAACAGTGCGCCGGTGGAGATGCCGTGGTTGATCATCTGTAGGATCCCTCCCTGCAGTGCGACCGGCGTGGCGGCGAAAACGCCGAGCATCACGAAACCGAGGTGACTGACCGAGGAGTACGCCACGAGCGATTTCATGTCTTTCTGCATCAGGGCCACGAGTCCGCCATAGATGATCCCGATCAGCGACAGAATCAGCAGCGGCTTCAGGAAGTGCATTGTAGCCCAGGGAAACATCGGCAGCGAGAAGCGGACGAAGCCGTACGTCCCCATCTTCAGGAGCACGCCGGCCAGAATCACGGAACCCGCGGTTGGAGCCTCGACATGCGCGTCAGGAAGCCAGGTATGGAACGGGAACATCGGGACCTTGATCGCAAAGCCGATGAAGAATGCAAGGAAGACCCACCACTGCAGATCGGTCGGGAAGCCGAGCTTCTGGAATCCGACGATATCGAACGAATAGATCCCGGTGACGCTGTACTGGTAGAAGTAAATTGCCAGAATCCCGACCAGCATCAGGACCGAGCCGGCCAGCGTATACAGGAAGAACTTGATCGCGGCATAGAGCTTTCGCGGTCCGCCCCACACGCCGATGAGGAAATACATCGGGACCAGCATGATCTCCCAGAACACGTAGAACACGAGGAAATCCATGGCCATGAACACGCCGAGCATGCCTGTCTGGAGCAGGAGCATGAAAGCGTAATACTCTTTCACACGCTCTTTGATCGCCGTCCACGACGAGAGTATTGCGATGGATCCGAGCAACGTCGTCAGCAGCACAAGCAGCATGCTGATACCGTCGATCCCGAACTTGTAGTTGGCGCCGATCTGCGTGATCCATGCGCGGTCAAAGACGAATCTGTATCCGTCAGGGCTGATGAAACGAGGGTCATTGAAAGAAGTCAGGAGCGGGATGGAAACCAGGAACCCGAGAAAAGCGGTTATGTTGGCGATCCATCTGATCGTGTTCTCGTTCTCCCGCTTTGTGAACATAATTACTATCAAGCCCACGATCGGGAGATAGCAGACTATGTTCAGAATGTTGTCCATGAAAAAGCCCATTTCCAACTCCTTGAGAAGGCCTTCCAGCCCTTGATTATCCTGCGAGCTTGCCAAAAACGCTCAGCGCGTCGCTGTAAATCAGGATGAATACGATGATCCCGACAACCGCAAGAAGCGCGTACCGCTGCACCAGCCCGGTCTGAAACGCAGTCGCGATCCGGTTCAGGCGCATGTTGATCCACCCGACCAGGTTTACCAGCCCGTCAACTATGTAGGTGTCGAACAGTTTCGAAACAAACGATGTGCCGCGCGTTCCGGCGCCCACGAAATTGACCAGCCCGTCAACCAATTTCGAATCTATGAAGAAGAGCGCTCTTCCGGCATCCTTGGTCCGGTTCACAAACAGCGCATCGTACAGCTGGTCGACATAGTACTTGTTGTAGACCAGTGTGTAGAACCCTTTGATCTTTGCAGTCACCGCGCCGGCCGTCCCGGGCCTCAGGACGTAGAACCGGTAGGCGAGGAAAATGCCGGCCGCGGCAATCGCCACCGAAAGACCGGTGAAGAGAAGTTCCTGGGCAGCAGAGTGGTGAGCCGCGCTGTGCGATGCCTCGGGCAGCATGAGGATCGGCTCGAGGAAATGCTCAAACCTGTTCGCTATGCCAGTCCATGCGGGAAAACCGACGAATCCGCCGACGATCGACAGCACTGCCAGGGCGGCAAGCGGATAGACTACGCGCTTTGGAGACTCGTGGATGTGATGCCTGGTGTGTTCGTCCATCCGTTCTTTTCCCCAGAAGGTAAGGAACAGAAGCCTGAACATGTAAAAAGCCGTCATCCCGGCACCGGCCCACAGAACAAACCATACAACCGGATGTCCATTGCTCCATGCTTTCCAGAGGATCTCGTCTTTGCTGAAGAAACCCGCCAGCGGCGGAATTCCTGCTATTGCGATGGTGCCGATCAGCATGGTCCGGTAGGTCCACGGGAGATACTTGCGCAGACCACCCATTTTCATCATGTCCTGCTCATGGTGCATCGCCATGATGACGGAACCGGAGCCGAGGAACAGAAGCGCCTTGAAGAAGGCATGGGTCATCAGGTGGAACACTCCGCCGACGAAGGCTCCGACACCGAGGGCGGCAAACATGTATCCCAGCTGACTCACGGTCGAATAGGCCAGAACGCGTTTGATATCGGTCTGGGCGAAACCGATTGTGGCGGCAAAGATCGCGGTCAGGGCGCCGATCACCGCAACGATCATCATGGCTTCGGGAGCCCGGCTGTACAGCGCATTGCTGCGGCAGACCATGTAAACGCCCGCGGTTACCATCGTGGCCGCATGGATCAGGGCGGATACCGGAGTCGGACCTTCCATGGCGTCAGGCAACCACACATATAGAGGGATCTGGGCGCTCTTGCCGCAGGCCCCGATGAAGAAGCAGACGGTTGCCCAGAAAAGGAACGTGTGTCCCGTCTCAACCGGCAACTGCGCAGCCTTGGCAAACACCTCTTCGAAGCGCAGCGAGCCGAAGTGAACGAAAATGAGCATCATGCCGAGGAGGAACCCCGCATCCCCGATGCGGTTCACGATAAATGCCTTCTTGCCCGCGTCTCCGGCGCTCTTCTTGTCGAAATAAAATCCGATCAGCAGATACGAGCAGAGACCCACACCTTCCCAGCCGACGAACATCATCACGTAGTTGTTTGCCAGAACCAGGGTGAGCATGGCAAACATGAAGAGGTTCAGGTATGCGAAGAACCTGTAGTAGCCGCTGTCGTCCCACATATATCCGGTCGAATAGACGTGGATCAGGAACCCGACCCCCGTCACCACCAGGATCATGACCGATGAAAGCGGATCGAGCTGAAACCCGCACGGGACCTCGAAACGGGCCATTCCCCCGTCCGCCAGAGGGAGAGAACCGCCGTTGAGCCAGGTGAACATGTCGATGGTAAACAGTTCCTTATGCTCAACCGCGAAAAGCTGATAGACCAGAACGACGCTCAATATGAATGCAAGCCCGACGGAAGCGAGAGCTATGGCTGAGACGATTCTCTTGTCGAGTTTTTCGCCCGTCGCTCTCAGTCTGAAGAGGCCGAGCAGACCGATAAGTGCACTTCCGGCTAAGGGTAAAGTCGGTATCAACCAGATGTAATCAAGCATATTTTCCGTCTATGGCCAGGGTATGTGAGATCTGCCGATTCGGCCGAGGAGAAATGATCCATGCAATCGCCACCAGCAGGTCTCTTGAATAAAGCGCCTCAGTGACTGAACAAGAAAGGACGCACTAGTAACATAGAGGACTCGAGATTGTCAATTTTTATGTTCCGTGGTCACACCTGCAGCCGGGCTTACCTGCGCTCCTTTGACCTCATTGCCTGAACGAGCAGATCGCGGTGAATCGCCTCAACCTGATCCCGTGTCTGCCTCAGCGTCCCCGATGTGTCTATCGTAAAATCCGCAAGCTTGAGTTTTTCCTCGACCGGCATCTGGGAATCCATCCGTGCTTTTGCCTCAGCCTCGGTCAGGCCATCGCGCCTCATCAGGCGCGAAACCTGCAGCGCCGGATCGCAGATGACCACGATCAGCTTGTCGTACGACGTGTGGCTCCCCGTCTCAATGATCAGGGCGGCGTCGACAAGGATGATTCCGGCCGGCGAGGACTGTTCCAGTTCTTCGATGCGCCGGCTGATCTCGGCGGCCACGTCTTCATGCGTCAGGCGGTTGAGCAGCAGCCTCTTTTCCTCGTCGAAGAAGACCACCTGCCCGAGTTTCCTGCGGTCGATTTCCCGGTCGGGCCTGAGTATGGTTGCTCCGAAGGCCTTGACAATCTTTTCGTAAGTCGCGGTTCCGGGATTGAGCAGGTCATGGACCACGCGGTCGGCATCGATGACATGAGCCCCGAGTTCCGCAAAAAGAGATGCGGCGCAACTCTTGCCCGACGCTGTATTCCCCGTCAGTCCGACGTGCAACATGCGCATCATCATATCACTTACAGCCATTGACTGTCCGGACATTTTTGGGATAGCTTTGAGTCACTTGATTGCACAACAGAAAACCTGAATCTGGAGATACATCATGCGTGTCCTTATAACCGGCGGTGCAGGTTTCATTGCATTTCATCTCGCTAAGGCATTGCAGAAGAGGGGAGATGAGGTCGTTCTGCTCGACAATTTCAATGATTACTATGATCCGGAAATCAAGAGGCGGAATGTGGCAGATCTGCAGTCGTCGGGATACATGCCGCTTCACGTTGTCGACATCCTGGACCGGGACAGCATGGAAAAGGTTTTTGAGGACACCAGGCCCGAAACGGTCGTGCATCTGGCGGCATGGGCAGGCGTACGCCCTTCCATCGAGAAGCCCGAGCTTTACTCGGCCGTGAACGTTACCGGCACCGTGAATATGCTCGAGCTCGCGAAGAAATTCTCCACGGGCTGCTTCATATTCGGGTCTTCCTCGTCAGTGTACGGCGGGAACACCAAGGTTCCCTTCTCTGAAGACGATCCGGTTGACAGGCCGGTTTCGCCGTATGCCGCGACGAAGAGGGCGGGAGAGCTTCTCTGCCACACCTACGCGCACAATTTCTCGATGCATATCACCTGCCTCCGTTTTTTCACGGTCTACGGGCCTAGGCAGCGTCCCGAGATGGCGATACACAAGTTCGCCCGGCTGATGTACGACGGCAAGGAGATTCCCGTGTACGGCAAAGGCGATTCCAGGCGCGATTACACGTATGTCGAAGACATAGTCTCGGGAATAATCGGTGCTGTCGACGCCAATCACCCGTTCGAGATCGTGAATCTGGGAGAATCGCAGACCATAACTCTGCTCGAGATGATCACGTGCCTCGAAGAGGCGCTCGAAAAGAAAGCCCGCCTCCGTTTCCTGCCCGACCAGCCGGGGGACATGGAAGTCACGTACGCGGATATAAGCAGGGCGCGACGGGCCCTCGGCTATGATCCAAAGACGCCCTTCAGGGAAGGTATCAGCCGGTTTGCGGAATGGTTCAAGAGCAATCAAAGCAGGACCGCCGGTTCCTGCTGAGCGGTTACTCCAGATCGGCGATGACTATCGAGTTCGAGAGTTCATTCACGACATAGACGGTACGGCTGTCGGGACTGACCTCGACATCGGTGGGACCTTTCTCGACCGCGAAGGTCTCGATTTCAAGGCTGCTGAGATCAGCCGGTATGATTGACACGTTGCGCGATTCGTTGTTCACCACGAAGACACGCTTGCCGTCGGGGCTTACCGCGACGCCAAAAGGCATCTTCCCTATCGGGATCGTTATCAGTACGCTCATCAGCTGGGTATCGATCACCGACAGATCGCCTGTCCGGCTGTTGGCGACAAAAGCGCGCTTCCCGTCAGGAGTGATCGCTATTCCATCCGGGGCTTCTCCCACCGCAATCTTCTGAACAACCTCACTCTTCTCCGGATCGACGACCCAGACTTCATTGTCCCCTCCCACGACGACAAAAACATGTTCAGTCACCGGGGAGACCGCCAGCGCGAAGGGCGCGGTTCCCATCTGGACGCTGCCAAGCAGGCTTCGGTCGCGCACGTCTATTATGTGCAGCCATCCCTCACGGCTGCGTCCATATGCTGAAACATACGCGCGATATCCCCGCGGCCCGACGGCAACCGAATTAGGCTGCCCCACAACCCTGACATCGGCCGTCACCCTGAACGCCTCGAGATCCACAAAGGTGACCGTACCGGAATCCTTGCAGGCGATGACTGCGGTCCTGCCCATGTCGGTGATCGCCAGCCCCAGGGGAGAGGATCCGACCTTTACGCTTCGCGTGACCACTTTCTTTGCAGGATCGACTGCCAGCAGTTCGTTTGTGCCGTAAGACGTCGCGTACAGGGTGGAACCATCGGGACTGAGAGCGATGAAATTGGGAGACACCCCCACTTTTCTGATTCTTGAAGTCTTGATCTGATTGCCGAAGGCCGGCGGAAGGAAGAGCAGAAATGCGAGTATCAGTAGAATGCCCTTCGGTTTTCTCATGGCAACTCCTAGCCTCATTTCGTGGCCGCGATCAGGCTGAAAACGCCGGAATGAGGTGATGCGGGAACGTTCAAGCCCTGGATCAGGACCTGTTGAAATCCCGCCTTGAAAAACAGGCCGATAACTTCCTCCCGATCATAGTATACGGCACGCGCTTCGATGAAGTTCTTTTGAATGAACTGAAGGTGTATTCGCCTCCAGATTCGGGAGAGAGACCTTCGTCCGGACTTCGGTTCCAGTAAATCCGCAACGATCAAATTTCCTTCAGGCGCCAGAATCCTGAACGCTTCCGCCAGATACTGCTCCGCGGGGTGACGGTGAAGGTCGAAAACCGACACTGCCAGATCGGCGAATCCATCCGGAATCGGCAGGCTCGGTTCCTGGAAATGCCTGAATTCGACTGCCTGCTGCAGATCAAGGTGAAGAGCGCGCTGCTTCGCCCTTTCGAGCAGTGTCACATTTGTGTCGTACGAGTATATCCGCCCGGGAAATGCCTTGCGCCCCGCCAGCCGCAGAGCAAAAGTCGCGGTATCGGTGAGGAGGTCGACCACCTTCAGTTTTCTCATGCTGACCACGAAATCGACGATCTGATCCATGGCAACGTAATAGTCGAGTCCGGTTCTCCACTGGAAAAACCGCGCAACTCCCTCTTCATAGGTATCGATTCCGGCGGGCAGGCGCGAGACAAATGGACGCGGCTGGGACGGGGAAAAATCGAACTTCTTCTGTGCATCGCGCGGAGGAGTTACGCTCTTCACTCGTATCGACCGATATCAATTCCTGAATTGCACATGCCCTGCAAACTGATACTTCATTCCTTGAGCCGGTAAAGACGGAAATGTTCGGTTTTCAGGGCGAGAGAATATCCGGCTGCCCACTCCGGGTCAACCTCGAGCTTTTTCGATATTGCATCACCGTTTTCCGAGCACAACCATCCGACCTCGCCGGCGGGATTGTTCAAAGCCCGGTGCCAGAGCTTTTCGCCGCCCTCATTATAGATGAATTCCCTCACGTTTAATCCTGAATCGTACACCAGCGGAGCCTGTCTCCCCATATCGATAAGGATTTTGGTTCCATCATAGTTACGTCCGATGTACTGCATCACCTGCGCCCGTTCGGGTTCGATGAATTCATGTTCCAATGTCTCAGCCATCATCGGCCGGTTCTCCCTTGCTAGGGGAGGGATCTGCATCCCCAGAACACAGACGAGCGGCAGCATCCATTCGTAGTGCCTCTTCGACCGCGCAATCAGGAAGAGAATCAGGCCTGTCGCGGGCAACAGAACGGCTCCTGGCCCGGGACGAAGCTTGATGCCGTAAAACCAGGACAACCACGGAAGAATCATCATGATGAGCAGCACTGCGAGAAAAGCCCGTTTCTTTGCCATCCGCGAATTGACTGCGAGGCTGCCGAAGACGGCCACGGCAGGGATCAGCAGCACCGAGTAGCGCAGCCGGTAGATCAATCCCCAGTACAGAGCGGCGATGTTGATCACCGATGGGAGCCACAGAAGAAGAAGCGGCGCGCGATATCGCAATTCCTTTCGCTGCCTGAAGAAGATGATCAAGCCGAAGGCGGCGACGGCCAGCGGGATCAGTGCGGCCATCTGGGAAAGTTCTCCAAGATGGTAGACGAACGAAAGGAGAGGACGCTTGAACGTTACGTATGGATCGGCCCTCCCCTGCGCAACCCGCAGGAAGAAAACGTCTCCAAGCCGGTAATAAATGTATCCGAAGTGAGCAGCTGCCGGGATGATGAAGACGGAGAAGAAAACGGCCGCCGCCCTGACTACTCTGCGCCTCGGCTGATATCCCGTGAGAAAATCATAAAGGAGCAGCAGAAACACCCCGGCCGCTACGAACCAGCCTTCATAGCGGCAGAGGGCGCCGAGTGACACCCACGTTGCGGCAACCCACGGCAGGCTCTGACCGTCCGATTCGCGCCAGGAGATGAGGCTGTCGACTCCCAGCAGCAGGAGCATCATGTACAAAGGTTCCGTCAGGGGACAGCTCTGCAGGTATCCCAGATTCGGGTTCGCCATCAGGATCACGGCGGCAAATGCCCCCGACGCGATAGAACCGGTGACGCGGTAGGAAATTCTGTAGGTGAGCCATACCGACACTGCGAATGACACGACCGAAATAAGGCTTGGCAGCAAGCCCGAACGGTACTGTGATTCAAACAGAACTAACGGGAGGTAAATCAGATGTATCAGGGGGAGCCAGTGCGCCCCCATCTGGGCGTAGCCCGGCTCGAGAGAATCGACGATCCGGCGCGCGACAAGAAGGTGGGCCTTCGCGTCATAGTGGGCGACTGTAAGCTGATGCGCGTAGTAATAGATGAAACAGACCGCTCCTGTGACCAGACCGGCGACGAATATGAGGCGCGAGACTTTCTTATTCCCCATTTTATCCAGTTCGCCCTGCGTCAGGGATAGATTCTGTAGAGCATGCGCGGGAACGCGATCGCTTCACGAAGGTGGCTCAATCCGCAGATCCAGGAGACCACTCTCTCGATGCCCATCCCGAAACCCGCATGCGGAACCGTCCCGTACTTGCGCAGGTCCAAGTACCACTGGAACGGCTCGGTCGACAGGTTGTGATCCTTCAGCCGTTTCAACAGCAGATCGTGATCGTGAATACGCTCTCCTCCCCCGATAATTTCGCCGTATCCCTCGGGAGCGAGCATATCGACGCACAGCGCCAGTTCCTGACGCACAGGATCCGGCTGCATGTAAAACGCTTTCACTGCGGCAGGGTAGCGGTGCACCATCACTGGAGACGTATATTGCTCCGACAGAATCGTCTCATCTCCTCCTCCGAAATCCCCGCCCCACTGGATCTCCGATCCGGCTTTCTGCATCTTCTCAACAGCTTCGTCATAGCTGACGCGCGGGAAAGGACGGGCGATTCCCTCCAGCGGCGCGAGATTACGCTCCAGGGTTTCGAGTTCGGCTTTCCGGCGCATCAAGACTCGCTCAATCACCGAGCAGATGAGCCCTTCCGCGAGATCCATGATATCGTCGAGGGTCGCAAAAGCGACCTCGGGCTCCACCATCCAGAATTCCATCAGATGCCTGCGCGTCTTCGATCTCTCGGCCCGGAATGTCGGCCCGAAACAGTAGACTTTCCCGAAGGCGGCCGCAGTCGCTTCGTTGTATAGCTGTCCGCTCTGGGTAAGGTAGGCGGTTTGATCGAAGTACTCGGTCTGGAATAGGGTGGTCGTTCCCTCGCACGCATTTGGAGTAAATATCGGGGTATCGACGAGAATGAAGCCCAGGTCATCGAAGTAATCCCGGCATGCCTTGATTACTTCGTGGCGGATTCTGAGAATCGCATGCTGCCTCGAACTCCTCAGCCACAGATGCCGGTTCTCCATGAGGAAAGCCGTTCCATGTTCTTTAGGAGTGATGGGATAGTTCTCCGTCACCTGAATTATGTTGAATCCGGTCACATCGAGTTCATAGCCGCCACGGGCACGAGAGTCTTTCCGCACCTTTCCGGTGATCTCGACGCTCGATTCCTGGGTCAGCCGGTCGAGGGCCTCGAACTGCTCCGGCGAAAAGTTCCCCTTGAATGCCACGCACTGGATAATTCCGGTCCCGTCGCGCAGCAGAATGAACTGCAGCTTGCCGCTGCTCCTCTTGTTGTAGACCCACCCGCGGACCGTTACTTCGCTCCCTTCGTGTGCCCCGACATCCTCGACATATACGCCCTTCATGTCTTTCCTCCAGTGCCGGTTCAGTCCCGGTTTTCCCGAAATACCATGAACCGGGAAGCCACGCCCTTTTCCCGGCAGTACTCCAGATACAGAGTATAGTAACTGGCACGAAGAAATCCTGATTCAGGGATTCCGAGCTTTCCCGCCAGCTGCCTTATCTGTTCCTCTGAACCTTCCAGCTCGACGTAGTTCCCTATGGGAGTCTCGTCTACCGCGACATAGGTTCCATCCACCAGATACTCCCGGCGGTACTTCTGATACCGGAACTGGACAGTCATTCCAGTCTTTTCGAGAATCTGAACCGCGACATTGGCGCTGTCCAGCCTGACTTCCAGTTCCTCGCGCGTCTTGAAGATCCCCTCCGGCCGTGGCGGACCCTTGTAGGTAAGGAACGCGTCATCGCCGGCAAATCGCACCCGGAGCAGACTCCGGGAGTTCCTGAGTCTGTGATCCGGAAAATCCAGCAGGAGATTGTCCTCGAAATGCCTCCCCGAGACGGCTTCGGGCGCGAGAGCATCCAGCAGAGAGCAGAAACTCTCCGCATCATCAATTCTGATTTTTACTTCAGTCTCGGTGCTCAATGGTTTTCACAACCTTTTCGGCGCAGTATGTCAGACCTTGTGCCGGCGAACTATCACGCCGCATTCCTTCAACAGAGAAAGCGCCGTCCCATTGAGAGGATAATCCTGGTTATAGACAACCTCGACAATGCCCGAGTTAATAATCATCTTAGTGCAGAGGAGGCACGGAGCAAAAGTCGTGTAGAGCGTCGCGCCCTTCAGCCTGATGCCGTAGTAAGCCGCCTGGGTGATCGCGTTTTCCTCTCCATGGCTGCAGAGGCATTCGTCGAGCGCGGTACCGCTTGCGACCATGGCGTTGCAGCGAGGACATCCCCCTTCATTGCAGTTTCTTGCCCCCCTGGGGGTGCCGTTATAGCCGGTTGAGATTACTCTCCGGTCCTTCACGATAATCGCGGCGACTTTCCTTTTCATGCAGTTGCTGCGGGTTGCCACGACCTTGGCGATGCTCATGAAATACTCGTCCCAGCCTGGGCGATCGAAACGGCTCATCAATGGCGGCAGCACCTGGTCAAGGTGCCGGTGCAGGTCTTCGAGGGTGCCGTTGTTGGTGACGACCAGATCGGCCTTCTTCCTGGTCAGTTCAAGCTGCTGGCTTGCGGGGTTGTCGGATTCGAGTTCGCGCCGTTCCTCTTCGATAAACTGCTCGAGCGTCTGCGCCGCCTGTTCCCTCCCCCGTTTCCTGCTGCGCTCAAAACGAACCTCAGGGTCGGCAACAACCGCCAGCAGAACGAAATCCTTGCGGCGTCTCAGAACGTCGACCTCGGAAGGATTGCGAATCGAATCGACAACGTAATTGCCGCCGAGCTCGAGGTTTTTCAGAATTCGTTCGGCCAGCGCTCCCGGTCCGAACCTCTCCCGGAGTTCATTCCCGACCCGGATGAGCATGTCGCGTGTTATCTCGAGCCCCCTGCTACGTATCTCCTGCCTGATTTCATCCGACAGCGAGAAATATTCAAAGCCACGGCTCTTCAGGTATTCTGCGATCTGGGTTTTCCCGGATCCATTTCCGCCCGTCAGTCCTATTATCATAGGCCCCGCATATTAGCATATTTCAAGACACTGCTGTCGAGATTAGCCGATCAGTACAGGAGGTAGGGAGATCTGCGCCGAAGAAATGATGCGACGTCCTCCTCCCAGCTTTGCCGTATCTGATCAACGGGGGTGTGGCTGCTGATCATGTCCGGAATCCCGCATCCGCCGCACAGGATCTCGATCGGCATTTTCTCATTTTCATATTCGTATGGAGGCTTGCGCCACGCGAACGATTCGGGATAGAGATCGTGAGCGGCGGAAATGACCGCGATTCCTGCGAGGTAGGGTTCGAACGCTTCTCTGTCGGTAACATGAATCTGTACTCCGCCGCACATTTCCCCCGCCCACTTCTGGAAGGTGGGCTGAAACCAGGCGGGTCTGAATTTCACACCTGGAAGCCTGAGTTCATTCAGACGCGCCGCATAGCGCCGGCTGTCGATGAAAGGTGCTCCCACGAGCTCGAAAGGACGGGTGGTTCCCCTGCCTTCCGAAAGATACGTTCCCTCCACCAGAACCATTCCGGGATAGACCGTTGCGGAATCGAGGGTGGGCAGGTTGGGTGAAGGCTGCACCCAGGGAAGTCCCGTCTGATCGTACCAGCCGGCACGATCCCAACCTTCCATTTTCACCACCGAGAGATCGCAGCCGATTTCGAACTCAGAATTGAGGAACAGGGCGAGTTCCCCGACACTCATGCCGTGGCGCATCGGAATCGGATACAGGCCGACGAACGAGCGGTACGCGGGATCAAGGAGATTCCCTTCGACGTGGACGCCGCCGATCGGATTCGGCCGGTCAAGCACAACCATCTTTTTCTCATATTCGGTGCAGGCTTCCATGCAATACGCCATGGTGTGGATGAAGGTATAAACGCGCGTCCCGACATCCTGCAGATCGAACAGGAGCACGTCGATCCCATCCATCATCTCCCGCGTAGGACGGCGGGTTTCACTGTAAAGGCTGTGGACGGGGAGGCCGGTGTCGGGGTCCCGGTAGAACTCCGACTCGATCATGTTGTCCTGTTTTTCACCGCGGGCGCCGTGTTGCGGGCCGAACAGCGAAACCAGCCCGCACCCGGCAGCCTCGAGGAGAACGTCTGCGGTGTGACGCAGATCGGGCAGAACAGATGCGGGATGAACGACGACTCCGACACGGCTCTCCCGCACAAGGTCCATGTTGCCGCCGAGCAGCACTTCAATACCGGGTTTTACTCGCATGACGATCCTTTTGATAGAATTAGTGCATGGAAATCTGTCCGACAAGACACATTGTCTCTCAAAAAGCGTTCGGGTTCACATAGTTCCCTCTCTAAAACCGCTTGACTGAAAAAATCTCTTATATTTGAATTACTTCAGCTTTACGCCAGAAGAGGTTACGGCACGTACAGCAGTAGAAGTTCTTCTTAGCTCGCGCGATTATGAATTGGCGTGATTCATTTTGAGAGTGAGCCTGAATGGAACATACGCTGGTCCTGAACGCAACCTACGAACCGATCAATGTCGTGTCCTGGAGAAGGGCACTGTCGCTCCTCTGCCAGGGAAAAGTCGAAGTCCTCGCCGAGTACGATCGAGAGATCCGTAGCATCAGCTTCACCATCAGGATGCCGAGCGTCCTGCGGCTGCTGAAGTACGTCAAGATCCGCAGGAAGTTCCAGCATGTGAAATTCTGCAGGGCCAACATCTATGCAAGGGACCATCACACCTGCCAGTATTGCGGCAGGAAGTGTCCCACCGAAGACCTTACGTTCGACCACGTAATCCCGGTTGTCAAAGGCGGGACAAAGACCTGGGAGAACATCGTCACCTGCTGCTTCGAATGCAATCACCGGAAAGGCGGCCGCACACCGGACGAGGCGGGAATGAGGCTGATCCGGCGCCCGAAAGAGCCGGAGTGGGTCCCGAACATGCTGCATATCACGATCGGGGTCAAGTCAGCTCCCGACTCGTGGCGTGATTATTTCTACTGGAACGTGGAACTCGAGAAGACCGGCGGGTAGCGTCACGCTGCCGGCGGACTCTCCAGGAATTCGAGCGGCCGGAGCCCTGGGATAAGGTTCTGTCGGGCAGCCATCTGGTGAAAGGCCTGCAAACCCTCTATGTGGCCCCGCCCCAGATTGTAGTCTATGTTGTTCCGCAGGTAATCATCCAGAAACGGCACAGGGAGATTCAAAGACCGGCCGAAGACGCCGGCAATTTCGAGCCGCCTCTTCAGTCCCCAGTCCCTTGCTTTCTGGAAGGTCGAGACCAGATCCGCAGAGGCCGGGACAGAAGACCGGCAGGCCCAGACGGCGCATACAAACGGTCTCGCCTGCCAACGGACCCATTCCTGGGCCAAATCGATGGTGTCGTAATCTTCCGGATTTACCAGAAGCGCCGGATCTCCGATCACAACCGCAGCGTCACAGCGTTTAAGCATCTCGGGCGGGTTTGGCGGGTGAGGGACATATTCCGGATGAATCTCCAGTTTCTGCTCGAGCAGGATTCTCGCCAGCGTTACTGACGTCCTCGAGCACGTATCCATGGCGACGGAGCGTATTCTGTCGGTTCCTTTGGATCTGATCAGCAGAATGCTGCGCACGGCATCCAGCGAGGAAATCGAAATTCCGGGAATTATGCGCAGATCGGGTATCCGCTGGTATTCGATGCTGGGGATAAGACCGATGTCGGCCTCTCCCTCTGCGAGCTGGTCCGCGCAGTCTGCCGGCGATGAGGGAATCACCTCAAAACCATCGCTTAACGGGCCCTGAAGGAAAGCCCACCCGAGGGGGGCCGAATTAAGGTAATGAACCAGGGAAATTCTAATTTTCATGCCGACCTGCCGGAACAAACCCGCCAAATGCAGAAGCTGCGAAATAAAGGGCCACATTATGACACAGTTATCCGGCGATGAAACATGAATCGACGAACCCGGCATTTGGCCGGAGCGGGGGATCGGAATGGACGACGCCGGCGAGGCCGTTATCAGGGACACGATTGAGCTCACGCTGATTCCGGGGATAGGAACCCTGACCCAGAACCGGATCTGGAAGAGCCTTACTGAAATCGGCGAACTCTTCCGGATGGGAGCGAAGACCGCAGAGGCGCTCGGAGTACCCGGCGAAGCGTTCCCGCTGATTCATGCACGGGCGTACAGAGAAATCGCGAGGGAAATCTACGAATGGGGGAATCGTGAGGGATGCAGGTTTCTCCTGAGAGGATACTCAGGCTATCCGGCGCTGCTCGACGAGATCTACGATCCCCCGCTGGTTCTGTATGGCCGCGGTAGCATGGAACCGCTCGAAGGGCCGGCCGTTGCAATTGTGGGGACGAGAAGACCGACGGTCTACGGTCTCCAGATGGCTGAGGGAATTGCGTCGGATCTGGGGAGCAGGGGGATTACGATTGTTTCGGGCCTTGCCCGCGGCATTGATGCCGCCGCACATCGTGGTTGTCTTGCGGCGAATGGAAAGACAATCGCGGTGCTGGGATCCGGCATAGATGTGGTTTATCCGCGCGAACACCGCCAGTTGTACGAAAAGATCACCGCCCGGGGGCTGGTCCTTTCAGAATTCCCGCCGGGGACTTCTCCATCACCTCAAAACTTTCCGGTGCGAAATCGCATCATAAGTGGTCTGGCACTGGGTGCCCTGATTGTTGAAGCCAGTGAATACAGCGGTTCTCTGATTACGGCGCGGCTGGCCATGGAACAGAACCGGGAAGTTTACGCATTGCCGGGCAACCTCACGTCGCCACAGAGTTTCGGCCCCAACTTCCTGATAAAGCAGGGCGCGAAACTGGTACAGTCATGGAGGGATATAGTCGAAGAGCTGCCTGCGGAAGTCCGGCATGAAATACTGGTGCAGGAAGATGCAAAACCTCCGATAAAGCGCGAATTGCCGCTCATTTCCGAGGAGGAGAACAGGATTCTGCAGACGCTCAGGACTGACGAGGTTGTTCAGTTTGATAAGATACTGTACGGAAGCGGTCTGAGCGTCCCCCAGTTGAGCGCTCTGCTGCTGAATCTCGAAATGAGCGGGTGGATCCGCCAGCTGCCCGGGAACTTGTACGTAAGACTTATTAAATAGGAAAGTTGGAGACTGATGAATCGGCCGGAGCGGAATTTTTTCTTGGAATTTCCTTCCGGCTTGGTATAGTTTGCGCGCTTCTATGGCTAAATCACTTGTTGTTGTCGAATCTCCGGCCAAGGCTAAGACGATTAGCAAATATCTTGGCAAGGACTACATTGTTAAAGCCTCCGTCGGCCACATCAAAGACCTGCCTAAGAGCAAGCTCGGGGTCGACGTGGATGATGATTTCACGCCCCACTACTCTGTCATTCCTTCCAAAGTCAAGGTAGTGAAGGAGTTGAAAGCGGCGGCCAAAGGGATCAAGGATGTGTACCTGGCGGCCGACCCTGATCGCGAGGGGGAGGCAATCTGCCAGCACCTGTTCGAAGAGCTGTCCGGGAAGTCCCGCAACGTCTATCGTGTTCTGTTCCACGAGATTACCCTGAACGCCATTCAGGATGCGTTCAGGAACCCGGGACGGATCAATGAAAACAAGGTCCATGCACAGCTCACACGGCGTATCCTTGACCGTCTCGTCGGTTACAAGATAAGCCCGCTGCTGTGGGACAAAGTGCGCCGTGGACTCTCGGCCGGAAGGGTGCAGACGGTTGCGCTGCGGCTCATCGTCGAAAGAGAACAGGAGATCCGGGCATTCAAGTCGGAGGAGTACTGGACACTCGCAGCCCGTCTGGCTGCAGAAAATCCTCCCGAATTCTCGGCCAAGGCACGATTGCTCGACGGCCAAAAGTGGAATGTGTCCGATGGCGACACCGCCAACCGGATAGTCGAGGAACTCAGGGAGTCGCGCTTCGTCGTCAGAGACGTCCACAGGAGGGAGAAAAAGAAGTATCCGGTTCCGCCGTTCATTACGAGCAAGCTGCAGCAGGAGGCTGCCCGGAAGCTGAATTTCTCGGTCAAGAAGACGATGACTTTGGCCCAGCGGCTTTATGAAGGAATCGAGGTCGGGCAGGAGGGGGCCGTCGGGCTGATCACCTACATGAGGACAGACTCCAGCCGCGTCTCGGAGAACGCCCTGCATGAGGTCCGCAACCTGATACGCCGCGATTATGGTGAACCGTATCTCCCACATCACCCCATCTACTACAAGTCGAGGAAAACAGCCCAGGAGGCGCACGAGGCAATACGGCCTACTTCAGTGGAAAGGACGCCGGAGAGTCTCAAGAATGATCTCGAACCGGAGATGTGGAAGCTCTATTCCCTGATCTGGAACCGCTTTGTCGCTTCCCAGATGAATCCGGCCATTTTCGATCAGACCGACATAAACATCTCGGCGGGACGTGTCGAACTGCGGGCCACCGGATCGATTGTGAAATTCCCCGGGTTCCTTGCCGTCTACCAGGAATCCAAACCGGAAGAACGCGACGAGGGGCAGGAGGAGACAGAATCGATTTTGCCGGAAGTCAGAGAAGGCGAGGTTCTCGTTTTGAAGGATCTTCTGCCGGCGCAGCATTTCACACAGCCACCGCCGCGCTACAACGAGGCCAGCCTGGTGAAAGCTCTCGAAGCCAAGGGGATCGGGAGACCCAGCACCTACGCTACCATCCTCAGCACGATTCAGGACCGCGACTATGTCGACAAGCACGACGGCAGGTTCTACCCTTCGGAAACGGGAGAACTGGTGCTGGAGCTCCTTGTTGCCAGCTTTCAGGAACTGTTCGACTATGAGTACACGGCCCGCCTGGAAGATCATCTCGACCGCATAGAGAGGGGACGGGAAGTCTGGCTGAACGCCATGAGGGACTTCTACGGCCGTCTTGCGAGCAAGCTGCAAGTGGCGGAAAAGGAGATGCGGGATGTCAAGACGGAGGCGATCGAAACCGAAGAGATCTGCGACAAGTGCGGCAACAGGATGGTGATAAAGTGGGGCAAGTTCGGACGATTTCTCGCCTGTTCGGGGTATCCGGAATGCAGGAACACGCGCGAAATCCCCAAGGTATGCTCGCTCGGGCCCGAGACAGACGAACCGAAGCAGGAAGAGATCCAATGCGAGAAATGCGGCAGGCCAATGGTCTTGAAGAGAGGACGCTTCGGGGAATTCATGGCCTGTTCAGGGTACCCGGACTGCCGCAACACGAAAAAGATCGTCAAGTCGGCCGAACAGGTTACCGTCAAACAGGACATTCCTCTTGATGAGAAGTGCCCGCTCTGCGACAAGAACCTGGCAATTAAGCATGGCCGTTTCGGCGAGTTCACCGCCTGCAGCGACTATCCTGCCTGTAAGTTCATCAAGCTGAAGTCGACCGGGGTCTCCTGCGGCAGGAACGGATGCGAGGGAGAAATCGTGGAGAGGAAGTCCCGCAGGGGGAAGACCTTCTACGGCTGCTCCAATTATCCCGATTGCGATTTCGTGCTCTGGAACAAGCCGCTCCCCGATCCGTGTCCGATGTGCGGCGCCCCGTTTACCCTGATGAAGACGACAAAACGGACCGGCACGATTCGCATGTGCAACAGTGAAGGGTGCAAGTTCCAGGAGCCAATGGACATCGAGTAACAGCCGGAGCGTTCCTACCTTTTTGCGGCTGCGGACGACTGACGTTGAAGGGCATGGATTCTTTTCTCGGTCGTCCCCATGGGACTTGTTCTCTTCTTTTGCCCTTTCCACGTTCCCGGCACTCACGTGCCGGCCTACTCTCGGTCGTTCCTCCGGGACTCGGCGCCCTGCTTCCCGATACGCACCGGTTACATCGGTTGATGTGAACCAAAAACCACGGCGGACGCGTCCCGCTAGTTTAGGCAAAATTGCCTGGCACGGAAGTGCCGGGACTCAATAGGAACAAATAAAGAATCAAGTCCCGGAGGGACGACCGACGTTGTACCGGATGAATTTTTCGCCGACGTGAATGTTGTGTCATTGGTCAAGGCCAGCCACGAAATTCATCACCCTCGGATCTTGCTTCTGGCTTCAGGCCGAAGGGTTTCTATGGTAGTATGGCTTTCTTTTGCCATACCCGCTATTCCTCCTGAAAGGAGTCTGTTATGAGGGTTTTTGAGAGTGATTCTATTCGAAATATCTGCATTGTTGGTCACGGAGCCGCGGGAAAGACCTCATTGACATCAGCGTTTCTGTTCGATTCCGGGGCCGTCAATCGTCTGGCCCGGGTAGAGGATGGCAACACGGTCACCGACTGGGAAGACGAGGAAATCGAACGTAAGATCAGCATCAGCTGCGCTCTTGCGCATTGCGAGTGGAACAAAAGAAAAATCAACATTCTGGACACGCCCGGCTACAGGCCGTTTCTGGCTGAAACCCAGCTTGCCCTGCGAGCTGCAGACGCAGCCGCAGTGCTGGTCGACGCCGTTGCGGGCGTGGAGGTGCAGACCGAGAAGGTATGGGAATTCTGCGACGAGTATTCCCTTCCTCGCATTATCGTGATCAACAAGATGGATCGCGATAATGCGAGCAGCGAACGCAGCATGGCATCTCTCGAAGAGTCTTTTGGACGTGGTGCCGTCGCCGTCCAGATCCCGATGGGGAGCGAAAAGGACTTTACGGGCGTCATCAGCATCATCAGCAATAAGGCATACAGGTATGCACGCGACGGATCAGGCAAGTTTCAGGAAGAAGATATCCCGGCAGAGTACAAAGACGAGGTTTCGGAGAGACGAGAGAAGCTGATCGAGATGGTCGCGGAAGGAAGCGACGCTCTCATGGAAAAATTCTTCGCTGAAGGGACACTGGAACAGGCTGATCTGGTCGAAGGACTCAAAGCCGCGGTCCTTCAACGAAGCATCTTTCCGGTTTTTTACGCCAGCGCCACTCTCAACATCGGGATTGCGCAGATCCTGGACGGTGTGATTGACCTGCTGCCGTCTCCCGCCGCCGTGGCCAAGGTTACGGGGATGGATCCAAAGACGAAAGAGCCGGTTGAGCGATCCATATCGAGCACGGAACCATACGCAGCTTACGTCTTCAAGACCATAGCCGACCCATTCGCCGGCCGCATCAGCCTCATAAAGCTCTATTCCGGAATCATGCGCTCAGACAGCACTTATAACAATCAGTCCAAGGGGAAGCCGGAAAAACTCGGACCGCTGCAGATCCCGCAGGGCAAGACCATGATTCCGGTGGGAGAAGTCCACGCGGGAGACTTCTTCGCAGTCACCAAACTGAGAGAGACCACAACGGGAGACACACTCTGCGATCCTTCGGCCCCGATCATCTTCCCGAGCGTGGAGATCCCGGAACCGTCCATGACATTCGCGATCGAGCCGAAGAGCCGCGGCGATGAAGACAAAATCAGCAACGCACTGGCGCGCATCGCCGAAGAGGATGCGGCAATCAGGTACAACCGCGACGCACAGACCAAGCAGCTTCTCCTTTCAGGATCGGGACAACTCCATGTGGAGGTAACGGTCGCAAAGCTGCGGAAACGCTATGGCGTTGAAGTTGTCCTGAAGACTCCCAAAATCCCTTATCGGGAAACCATCAGGGGGAAAGCCGATGTTCAGGGACGACACAAGAAGCAGACCGGTGGACACGGGCAGTTCGGCGACTGCTGGATCAGGATGGAACCGCTTCCGCGTGGCGGGCAGTTCGAGTTTGTAGACGAGATCTTTGGCGGAGCGATTCCGCGCAACTTCATTCCGGCAGTGGAAAAAGGTATTCTGGAGGCCGCCGCCCGCGGATACGTTGCCGGCTATCCGGTCGTCGATTTCAAGGTGACGCTTTATGATGGAAGCTACCACCCGGTCGATTCCTCTGAAATGGCCTTCAAGATTGCCGGCAGCCTCGCCTTCAAGAAGGCCATGGAAGAAGCCAACCCGGTCCTTCTCGAGCCGATCATGAATGTTGAAATCTACGCGCCCCAGGAGTATGCGGGAGCGCTTACCGGCGACCTCAGCGGGAGGCGTGGAAGGCTCCAGGGGATGGATATCAAGAGAGACACGCAGATTATCAAGGCCCAGGTCCCAATGGCGGAGATGGTCAGCTATGCGCCCGTCCTTACGTCGGTAACCGGAGGACGCGGGACTTACCACATGGAGTTCTCTCATTATGATGAGGTTCCGGCGCACATAGCCCAGAAAATCGTCGAAGAAGCCAACAAAGAGAGAAAGCAGGAGGAAGAGTAGTTCCCAATGTATCCAAAAATCCTGGATCTGGGCCCGGTCACGGTCCACACCTACGGCTTGCTGCTTGCAGCGGCTTTCATCGCGGGCATCTGGATTACCAGCCGCAACGCCCGTAAACTGGGCATCAGCCCGGATACGATCTGGAACATGGGACTGGTCGTGATCTTCTCTGCGCTGGTCGGCGCGAAGATCCTTCTGCTTTTCTCCAACTACCAGTACTACTCCGACAACCTGCGTGAGATCTTTTCGCTCTCGACGCTTCGCTCAACCGGCGTGTATTACGGAGGCCTGCTTCTGGCGCTGGCGGCAGCCGCCATCTACATGGTGAAGAACCGCCTGCCCGGATGGGTGCTGGCGGATGTTGCCGCTCCCGGAATCGCGCTCGGCCAGGCTATCGGACGGCTGGGTTGTTTCTCGGCGGGGTGCTGCTACGGCAGCCAGACGTCGCTGCCATGGGGAGTAGTATTCACGAACCCATACTCGTATGAAAACGTGGGGGTTCCGCTCAACGTCGCGCTGCATCCGACACAGATTTATGAGTCGGTCGGGGCGCTCTGCCTGTTCGCTTTTCTCATGTGGCGGCTTTCGAGGAAACACGTCACCGGACAGATCATACTGGAATACCTGACGTTGTACGGGCTTCTGAGATTTGCTATCGAGTTCTTCCGTGGCGACGACAGGGGGGTTGTGCTGTACGGCCTCCTGTCGACGTCGCAGTTCATTGCCATCCTGACAGTTCTCGGATCGGCGGTCACATACTATTTCCTGGTCCGCCGACCGGCCCCAGTGCCTCAGAATTGAGCGAGAAACGTGAAATCTGGATTATCACGCCCGACTCCGTGCGGATGCGCCTTGATCAGTTCCTGATCAGCCGCATCCCCGGAGAAAGCCGTTCCCAGATCCAGAACTGGATCCGGAAGGGCTATCTGCTGGTAAACGGGGAGAAGATAAAGACGGGGCACCTGACCCGCCTCAATGATCGAATCGAACTGCGACTCCCTTCCCCGCCTCCCGATACCCCTTTTGCGGAAGATATCCCGCTGGACATTCTCTATGAAGATTCAGATCTCGCCGTCATCAACAAACCCGCGGGTCTCGTCTGCCATACGGGAGCGGGCGTGAGGTCGGGAACGCTCGTCAATGCCCTGTTTCACAGGATGGGCCCCATTGAAGCGGGAGATCCGCAGCGGCCCGGCATTGTCCACCGGCTGGACAAACTCACGAGCGGCGTTATGCTCGTGGCGAAAAACAATCAGGCTCACAGAAAGCTCTCGCAGCAGTTCAAGAACCGGGAAGTGCGGAAGGAGTATCTCGCGCTCGTCCATGGATCGCCGTCTCCTCCTTCGGGAACAATAGATGTGCCGCTGGGGCGGGATCCGCACGACCGGAAGAAGATTTCTCCAAGGGCGCGCCGCACACGCAGCGCGGTGACGCATTATCACGTCAGGCGCAGCTACGGCGCGGTGTCACTGCTCGAAATCGGAATCGAGACCGGAAGAACGCATCAAATACGTGTTCACCTGGCCCACAAGGGGCATCCGGTCGTCGGCGACCCCGTGTACGGATCCGGCCGCAATCTGCCGGCCTCGCTCCTGAAAGCAGCGCCCCGACTGCAGCGCCCTTTTCTGCATTCACACATCCTTGGTTTCCATCACCCGAGTTCCGGAAAGGAGCTTCTGTTCACAGCATCGCTGCCGGAGGAACTCCAGCAGTTTCTCGACGCGGTAGACAGTGCCAGTGGCACCAGTGGGCTGCTTGACTCGGGCCGGAGCCGACTCTTATAATCGAAAGGCTTTTGTGCCAAAGGATACTATGATGCTTCACCGTTCTCTGCGCCTGTTTGCCATACTTCTGACCTTCGGGGCAATTCTGTCCTTTCTGCCCGGCCAGGAGAAACGGCTTCCTGAGCGGATATCGGATCAGACCTACCGAGTCAGCGTCGACCTTGTCAACGTCCTCTGCTCGGTCTTCGACAAAAAGACCAACTCCTTTGTGACAAACCTGACTCGTGACGATTTCCTGATCTATGAAGACAACCAGCCACAGGAAATCCGGAATTTCTCGCGTGAGACTGATCTTCCCCTGACGATCGCGATGCTGGTCGATACCAGCGGAAGCGTTACGCCCAAACTCAAATTCGAGCAGGAGGCCGCAATCGCTTTCTTCCAGAGTGTGATGAGGGAGAAGGATCGCGCGATGCTCGTCAAGTTCGATTCGGGCGTCAGCATGCTGCAGGATTTCACCAATGATCCCAACAAGCTGGCGGATAAAATCAAGAAACTGAAGACAGGAGGAGGCACGACGCTCTACGATGCCATCTACGTCACCTGCGACGAGAAGCTGATCCGCGAGACCGGACGCAAGGCGATAATTATCCTGTCGGACGGCGATGATATGTCGAGCAGAGCCACTCTCGAGCAGGCTACTGAAATGGCACTGCGGGCCGAAACGACGGTCTTCGCCGTCAGTATCAGCAAAGGCGGGTTCTTCGGCGTCGGGGACAAATCGGAAGGAGACTCGATTCTAAAGGAGATCGCCAACGCCACCGGAGGAAGGATTTTCTTCCCCTTCAAGGTAGAGGAACTCGATGAGGCCTTCCGCCAGATAAGCCAGGAACTCAGGAGCCAGTACAGCCTCGGCTATGTATCGAATAATCCTGGTAAACGGGGAGAATACAGGAAGATAGAGATTAAAGTTCAGGAAAAGGATCTGAAGCTGTCCTACCGGAAGGGATACTACGCGCCCACAAGCTAGGTCGGGGGAGGGATCGCCAGCGCAGCCGGAACCACTGCATCAGGATGCTGCGGCTGCCGGCAACGCTGGACTTTTGCCGGGCTGTTTTCAAACGGTCAGGCCACCCGATGCTCCTGTTGCCTCGACTCCAACATGTTTTTCACAGTCCAGAGCTGTTCGGGCGCAGTAATCTCATTCTCGAGTACGTTTTCGATCATCTTCTCAGGACTGCCGTCAAAGAAGCGGGTAAGAACATCACGGACCTGGTTTCGCGTCGCCTGCTGGCGGGATAAGAGCGGTTTGTAAACATATGCGCGGCCAGATCTTGTATGAACCAGTGCCCCTTTTTCCTCAAGGATTCCCATCAGAGTCAGAATGGTGGTGTAGGCGGTTACCTTCTTCTGGGACATGGCGTCGCAGACTTCCTTCACAGTCGCCTCGCCCTTGTCCCAGACCACCTTCATGATCTGAAGTTCCTGTCGGGTCAGGATAATAGAGTCTAAATCCTTTTTCATTGTACCTCCAACTAAGTGGATTTAGCAGTAGTTGCTATGAATTCATTCTAGCATTGAACTACTTTACCGTTAATACGTTGTTATCCGGCACGGGATCGGACTATGTCTTTAAGGGGATATTTTTCTGCGTTCAGTCCGGCGGGAGCTTCTCGGGAACCGGCGAATCACTCAGGATTCCTTCGATCCGTGAAGCGAACAGGCGGCTTTCCTCATCGTCGGAAATCAGTCGTATCTCCGCGGCCGAACCGGCTCCGAGTCCCAGTTCAACCGCGCGGCGGATCTGTTCCTGTTCGAAACAGGATCCCTTGTTCAGGGGAGCACCTGCGCCCAATAGCCTGAGAACCGCCACCCCGACCGCGTCGAGCGCGACACGGTCCCGTGAGGCGGCAATAAAGCCGGGATCGGCCGTCCGCCCCGATTCGGGCCCACCCTGGACGAACACCTGCATAGCGTCCATGATCAGAAGTTCCGGCGTGTAGCACTGATTGACCTCCGCGATCATGCTGCATTGCTCCTTCGAGGAATGAAGCTCAGCCATGTAGTTCAGCGCCGGATCCTTCGATGCATATTTCGCTACCAGACCGATCGAATTCTTCAGGGACGCGGAGAACTCACCGCCGAAGCGGTGCGTCTTCAGATTGCAAACCTGTACCACGCACCCCTTTTCCAAAATGAAGTCCGGAACCTCCGGGACGTTCTTCCAGTGGGAGTCCTTCAGATCCGGCTTCTTCCAACGGTCGGGAGGGAGTTGTTCGAGCGGAAGGAAATTGATTCCAATGTCACGTGCGATTTGCACTACCCCGAGCCTCTCGGCGATGTCCTGCGTCACCCCCATCCCGCTTCTTTCAACCAGAGTGATCTTTCCGCACCCTGACGATTTCAGCACCTCAACGGCCGCCCGCAGCGCATCGGGATGAGTGGTTGCAGGGAAGGGATCAGGACTGTTGTAATTGCATTTCAGGTAGACTTCCCTCCCCTGCAGTCTGAGCGGTTCCAGCAGGTCGACCGCCTTCCGGATTCCCATACCGCGATTCCCTGTCTTTACAATCGAAACCGGTATGCCGGCCCGCGGCGCGTCTTCCTGGAATCTGAACAGCGCCATGCCTGACATGAGCGAAAGTCTGTTGAATTCCCTTCTGGAAATGAGCATGCCCTGCATTGTATACCGCCGGTTCCAAGAAAGAAAATTAGTCCGAAGCAGCATCAATCGGGTGTTGGAAAGACCTGCGCATGCGACTAAGATTACGTGCGTGAAAAAGACAATTATCATTCATTATCATGAGATTAGCCTGAAGGGGCATAACCGCGGCTGGTTTGAGAACCATCTGCAGCAGAACATCGCTGCCACGATTAAAGGGCTGACGTATGAGTCCATGCGGCGCTTCGGCGGCCGTCTCCTCATTGAGCTGAGGCAGGACTCGCCTGTCGAGGAGATTGTCGGACGCCTTACCCGTGTCTTCGGGGTTGCAAATCTCGCGGTCGCCGTCGACGTCGACGCTTCGATGGAAGCAATTAAGTCGGCTCTGGTCGAACTGATCTCCCAGACCCGTTTTGGTTCGTTCAGAATAGACACAAGGCGCGGCACCAAGGATTTCCCGCTCAATTCGCAGCAGGTGAATCAGCAACTGGGGGCATTCGTTCAACAACTCTCCGGGGCGGAAGTCAGGATGGAGAATGCCGACGCCGTCTTCTTTGTTGAGTTGGTCGGGCCCAGGGCGTTCATATATGTGTCCAAAATCCCCGGAGCCGGAGGACTCCCTTCCGGAACCGGCGGTAGGGTTCTCTGCCTTCTCTCGGGCGGAATCGATTCGCCCGTGGCGGCATTCCGGCTGATGCGCCGCGGCTGCCGTGTGGTGTACGTTCATTTTCACAGCTTCCCCCACACTACCCTCGAGTCGCAGGAGAAGGTGAGGAGCATTCTTCGGATCCTCTCCCGTTTTCAGCTGCAGTCTCAGCTTCACCTTGTCCCTTTTGCCGAAGTTCAGCGGGAGATTGTCGCGTATGCGCCGCCGCCGCTGCGCGTTGTTCTCTACCGCCGTTTCATGGTGCGGATTGCGGAGGAGCTTGCCAGGAAAGAGAAGATCCTTGCGCTGGTGACCGGCGACAGTCTCGGGCAGGTGGCAAGCCAGACGCTGGAGAACATCACCAGCATAACGGCGGCAACGGCCATGCCCGTTTTCAGACCGCTGATCGGTGACGACAAGGAAGAGATCATCCGGACTGCGCGCCAGATAGGAACGTATGATATCAGCATACTTGCCGACCAGGACTGCTGCTCTCTTTTTGTGCCGCGCCATCCCGAGACCATGTCCAGTCTCGAGCAGGTGGAAAAAGCGGAGGAGGGACTGGACATTCAGCGGCTCGTCCAATCAGCGCTGCAGGAAGCGACACGGGAGACGATTTTCCCCGATTTCTCTTCACAAGGGTGAAAAGGCATGAACGCGAACAACAGAATCGAGATAGTGACCGGCGACATAACTGTCCAGGAAGTGGACGCCATCGTGAATGCGGCAAACACAACACTTCTCGGCGGCGGCGGCGTTGACGGGGCGATTCACCGCGCAGCTGGCCCCGAGCTTCTCGAGGAATGCCGGCGGCTGGGAGGATGTCCCACCGGTTCTGCAAAAATGACCAAAGGCTATAGACTGCCGGCAAAATGGGTGATCCACACCGTCGGCCCCGTCTGGCGGGGAGGAACGCATGGTGAGGAGCGGCTCCTGGCCGGCTGCTATCGCACCTGCCTCGACCTGGCCCTGCACTCCGGAATCAGATCGATCGCATTTCCGTCCATCAGCACCGGCGCCTACCGGTTTCCTGTCGAGAGAGCTTCACGCATCGCTGTCGAGGTGATCAGGGCGCATCTGGATCAGAACCCGCTGCCCGAAAGCGTGCTGGTTGTGTGTTTCGATGCAGCCACGTATGAGACTTATGCGCGGCTTCTTCAGGAAACATGACGCACAAAGGGTCGGACTTCCCATTGACAAAGCCGACGGTGTTAATAAAGGATTATCAGATCAGGTGTATCGGGGGGATGGAAGGAAAGGCGGACTCGTATGAATCAGAAAAAAGAGAATTACCGGCTGGCCACTCTGGCGCTGCATGCGGGGCAGGAACCGGATCCTGCGACGACCTCATGTGCAGTGCCGATCTATGCAACGAGCAGCTATGTCTTCAAGAGTACCGAGCATGCGGCTGACCTCTTTGCGCTCAAAGAACTGGGAAACATCTATTCCCGGCTGATGAATCCCACCAACGATGTGCTCGAGAAGAGGCTTGCTGCGCTCGACGGCGGAATCGCAGGGCTTGCATTTGCAAGCGGGCAGGCTGCCATCACGGCGGCAATCCTCACCATCACCCATGCGGGGCAGAACTTCATCTCCTCGACGAGCCTCTATGGAGGGACGTGGACTCTCTTCTCCCAGACATTCAAGAAGCTGGGAATCGAAGTACGGTTCTTCGATCCGGATCATCCGGAACAGATTGCGAAGCTTGCGGATGAGAAGACCAGGCTGGTGTATCTCGAGTCGGTAGGAAACCCGAAGAATGATGTCCCGGACTTCGGGAAGATTTCTGAAACGGCACACGGGCTGGGACTGCCGGTGATTGTCGACAACACAGTCCTGACTCCCGCCCTGCTTCGTCCGATCGAACACGGAGTCGACATCGTTGTTTATTCAACGACGAAGTTCATTGGCGGACATGGCGTGCATATCGGAGGAGCGATCGTCGACAGCGGCCGTTTCCTGTGGGAGAATGAGCCGCAAAAATGGCCCGAGTTCGCCGCTCCGGACGACGCCTACCACGGACTGGTCTTCACTGAGGCGCTGAAGCCGCTGGGGAATCTCGCATACATCGTGCACATCAGGACGCATTGGCTGCGGGACACGGGCGCCTGCATGAGCCCCTTTGCCGCATTTCTTTTCCTGCTGGGCCTTGAAACCCTGCCGGTCCGGATCGAAAGACATACGGCCAACGCGTCGGCGCTCGCGCAGTGGCTCGAGAAGCATCCCGCGGTTCTGTGGGTAAACTACCCCGGACTCGAGAGTCATAAGCACCACCAGATGGCAAGGAAATACCTGCCGAAAGGCGCTGGTGCGATACTCGGTTTCGGAATCCGGGGCGGGCGCGAAGCAGGAATCAAGTTCATAAACAACGTCAGGCTTGCCAGCCACCTTGCGAACATTGGAGATGCCAGGACCCTCGTCATTCACCCGGCGTCCACCACCCACTCTCAGCTGACTGAAAAGGAACAGCAGGAGACTGGTGTCACGCAGGAGTACGTGCGCGTCTCGGTCGGCATCGAGGACATTGAAGACATCAAAGAGGACTTCGATCAGGCGCTGCGCATTTCTCAGAGCTGAGTTGAAGGGCAGAAGCAAGAGCAGTTTGGGTGAATATGGAGACAGAGACATTTCAAAGCAGTGACAGCGGGCGCTCCGCGCGCCCGCTGAAGCATGTCCAGCATGTAACTTTCGACAATCCGCTTGAACTCGAACTCGGCGGACGGCTGCCTGAAATCACGGTGGCCTTCGAAACCTACGGCAGACTCAACGCGGCAAAAGACAACGCAATCCTGATCTGCCACGCGCTGAGCGGAGATTCGCATGTGGCGCGCCACGACGACAATGATGACCCGGGGTGGTGGGAAATCATGGTGGGGCCGGGAAAGCCGATCGATACGGATCGATATTTTGTCGTCTGCCCGAACGCGCTTGGCGGCTGCCGCGGAACAACCGGGCCGAACAGCAGGAATCCCGAAACAGGAAAGCTCTATGGAGACGATTTCCCGACCATCACCACACGGGATATCGTTGAAACCCACAGAAGGTTGATTGATTATCTCGGAATCGACAACCTTCTTGGTGTGATCGGCGGATCCATGGGAGGACAGCAGGTTCTTACGTGGGCAACTTCCTATCCCGAGCGCGTTGCGGGAGCAGTGGCGCTCGCGACCTCAGCCCGCCTGACCACGCAGGCGCTGGCATTCGACATCGTAGGCCGGAACGCTATCCGCCGCGATGCGAATTTCGAGGGAGGACGCTACCTGGAAAAGGGGACCGCTCCGGCTGCGGGACTTGCGCTGGCGCGCATGCTGGGTCACATCACGTATCTGTCGCCGCAGGCCATGAGAGAGAAATTCGGCGCCGACCGCTTTGAACCGCGCGAATTCACAACCCAGTTTGAAAAGCGTTTCAGCGTCGGCTCCTATCTGGCCTACCAGGGAGACAAGTTCGTTGAGCGGTTCGATGCCAACAGTTATCTCAAGCTGTCGCTCGCAATGGACCTGTTTGATCTGGGAGGAACTCCCGAAAAGCTTTCGCAGAATCTCTCAAAGTCGCTCTGCCGCTGGCTGATCATCAGCTTCACCAGCGACTGGCTGTTCCCGCCGGAGCAGTCTCTCGAGATGACGAATGTGCTGATACCGCTAAGAAAGCCGGTAAGTTACTGCAATATAGTGAGTTCGTGCGGGCATGACGCTTTTCTGCTGGAAGACGATCTGCCTATATACGGAGAGCTTGTCCGGGCTTTTCTGGACAATGTCCACAACGGCACGCCCAGAGAGGTGGAAGACGACGCTCTCGATGTCTATGCGCCCACGAGTATCTTCGGCAGCCACCTGCGCAACCAGCGCATCGACCATGACCAGATTGTCAGACTCATCCAGCCGACTGCGAGCGTTCTGGACTTGGGTTGCGGCCGGGGATCGCTCCTGGTAAAACTGCGCGCGAACGGCAACAGAGGTCTGATGGGACTTGAACTCAACCAGGAAGACGTCCTTGTCTGTCTCCAGCGCGGATTGAACGTAGTACAGGCTGACCTGAACTCGGGGCTGGATCCCTTTTCCGACGGGCAGTTCGATTACATAGTCCTCTCCCATACTCTGCAGGCCGTACGCGACGTCGAACGTTTGATTTCGGAGATGCTCCGGGTCGGCAAACGGTCGATCGTAAGCTTCCCCAATTTTGCTTATTACAAGCTGCGGAAGATGCTCTATGAGGACGGACGCTCTCCGATGTCCTCCGGCCTGCTGCGACATCAGTGGTACAACACGCCCAACATCCGATTCTTCACGATCGCGGATTTCGAGGAGTTCTGCAGAGAACGCGGTATCCGGATCCACGAACGGATCGCGCTCGATACCGAAGAAGGGAAACTGATCGACGAAGAAGCCAACCTGTTCGCGGACATGGCTATATTTGTCATAAGCAGATAACCTGGCATCTCCCGGCTCGCCAACCTGCCGCATACGAATCCAATTTCAAGGGAAGAGTGTCAGAATTTTAACGCACTAGTTTGAATTTCTGTGCGCGGCGTCACATAATGTAGCTATGAAAATTAGAGTTCTCCTCTTCCATGACTGATCGACCTCTCCAGAAGCGAATTGGGCTGATCAGGAGTATTGGTTCACCCTCGACAAAGCGGTAACTACGATGATTCACATAAAGATACGTCCGCGTTGTGAAAGCTTGCCAGGACTGGGCTCTCAGGACACCGGAGAGACCACGCGGTCTTTCCAGTTGAGGGAGCACCTTTGTTCCAGATGGTTTGTCTTGATCGTCGTCTCAGGGATAGCGCTCCTGGCGTTTCTTTATGAAGCCAGGACTTCAGCGCTGCAATCCTGGATCCTGTCGAGCTATGCACAGAAGATGTCGTACAGAGTCGAGCCCGGACCCAGCCCCAGGATTCTGTTTCCAAGGCATGGCCCCTTTGATGTTCGTGCGGGATACACGCGCATACCGGAATTCGAAAAACGTTTGCGCAAAGCGGGTTATGAGGTCACCGAGCAGGTACGCTTTTCGCCGGAACTCCAGCGCGTCGCGAGATGGGGTATATTCCCCTACTCGGAACCGGTCTTTTCGAAACTGACCATCACCGGGATGGATGGTCACCCCCTCTTTGAGGCGCCGGTGGGAGGCCATTTCTTCCGCGCCTTCGAAGAGGTTCCGGAACCGGTCGTAAAGGCGCTGCTCGTCATCGAGAATCGTGAACTTGAAGATCCTGCAGATTCAAGAACCAATCCCGTGGTTGACTGGGACAGGTTGTTCAAAGCTGCTCTCCTGTACACGGGCAACAAACTGGGGCTTCCGCTGTCGGTCGAGGGTGGAAGCACACTTGCGACCCAGATGGAGAAGTACCGTCATTCGTATGAAGGGCGCACCAATTCTCTGCTCGCCAAGCTCCGCCAGATGACCGATGCCAGTCTGAAGGTCTACAGAAAGGGCCCCGACACGCGCGAGACCCGCAGGGAGATCATTCTCGACTACCTCAATTCGATCCCGCTGGCTGCGGCTCCCGGATACGGCGAGATTCACGGCATTGGAAACGGACTGAAAGCATGGTTCGGTCTCGAACTGAAAGAAGTGCAGGCGGCTCTCTCGCTCCCCGATGACCATCCCGACAAGGCGCGTGCATTCAAGCACGTACTGGCGCTGCTCTGCTCCGTCAGGGCCCCAAGCCAGTATCTGGTAAACGACCGTGAAGCGCTTCAGAGGAGAACAAATTTCTATACGCGTCTCATGGCCAACCTTCAGGTCATCTCGCCCCGTTTTGCACAGGCAGTCGAGTCGGAGCAGATGGCATTTGCCTCCCGGCGACCGAAGAACACGCTCCCTTCCTTTTCCGAGCGCAAGGCGACAAACGAGCTCAGGTCGCGGCTCATGACACTTCTCGGCGTGTCCGGACTGTATGAGCTCGATCGCATTCACCTGGATGTCAAGAGCACGATCAATCCCGATCTGCAGCAGACGGTAGTCAACCTCTTTCAAAAGCTTCATGATCCGCAATTCATCGATGCGGCGGGACTGCGCGGCGAACGGCTGCTTGCATCCGGAGACCCGTCCAAAGTTGTTTACGGCATGATCCTGTTTGAGAAGACACCGCAGGGGAATCTGCTCCGGGTCGTGACCGATACCTTGAACGCGCCGTTCGATATAAACACCGGAATGAAAATGCAGCTCGGGAGTACGGCCAAGCTGCGTACTCTGGCGAATTACCTGAGCATCGTGGCGTCCCTGTACGACGAGCTCTCGCCTCTTGATGCAGAATCATTGAAAGAGCGCGCCGGATCGGCCCGGGATCCCATAACGCGCTGGGCGGCTGAGACTCTGGTTTCCACCCCCCGCCCGGACCTGGATGCGCTGCTGCAGCTGGCACTTGACCGCAAGTACTCGGCCAGTCCGGGAGAGGCTTTCTTCACAGGGGGCGGCCTCCATACTTTCGGTAATTTCAACAAGAACGATAACGGACGCATCGTCACGGTGCGCCAGGCCACGGAACATTCGATCAACCTTCCCTACATCCGTCTGATGCGCGACCTGGTGCGTTATTACGAAGCCCGGCTCCCTTATGACACCACGGCCGTGCTCTCGGACATAAATCATCCAGTGAGACTGAAGATGCTGCACGAAATTGCCGACGAAGAGTCGAAAATATTCCTGTCCCGGGCATACAGGAGCTTCAAGGATCGTTCTCAGAAAGAAATCATAGCCGAGTTGCTGGGAAACAAGGCTGCGTCAGACCGTCATCTTGCAATCCTTTTCTACGCCTGGCATCGCGGCGCCGATGAATCCGGACTGCACTCGTGGCTGCAGGATCATCTTGGAGACGTCACACCGGCACAGGTAGCCAGGCTCGCAAAGGCCTACGGCAACCCGCGGCTGAATCTGGCCGATTACGGTTACCTGCTCGGGATACACCCGCTGAACGTCTGGTGTGCGGCGGAAATGGCAAAGGACCCTTCGATTGAATGGAGCCGGCTCTGGGAAGCCAGCATCGAAGCACGCCAGGTGTCTTCCTCGTGGCTGTTCAAGACGCGCAACAGGAAGGCCCAGGATCTGCGGCTCAGGATACGGATCGAACAGGACGCATTCCTGCGGATGACCCCGCATTGGAAACGGCTCGGCTTTCCTTTCGACAGGCTTGTGCCGTCACTGGCTACCGCGATCGGAAGTTCCGGCGACCGGCCTGAATCACTGGCACAGCTGGTCGGCATCTTCCTGAATGACGGAATGCTCAGACCTGTGATCAGAATGGCCGAATTACGCTTTGCCGCCGGCACTCCTTACGAAACGGCCATGGCTCCGGCAGACACTCCGGGGAAACGGGTGATGCCGCAGGCAGTGGCCCGCGCAATACTTCCCGTTCTGGCCAAAGTCGTCGAGGGCGGAACGGCCATAAGGCTGGCGGGAGCATACAAGGTGGGCGACAAGAAACTGGTCGTCGGCGGCAAGACCGGATCGGGCGACAACCGTTTCAATGCAGTAGGGCGCGGAGGAGGAGTAATCGCCTCACGTGCAGTCGACAGAACTGCGGCATTCGTTTTCTATATCGGAGACCGCTACTTCGGAGTCATCACCGTCTTTGTTCCCGGTGCGGAATCCGAGGGATACGGCTTCACCAGCTCGCTCCCGGTGGCTATCCTTAAGCTTCTGGCGCCGGAAATCGAGAAGCTCTGGGAGGAGCCCGATAAGAAGGATTCCAGGGGAAACATGATGCTCGTCTCCAGTTCACCCTTGGGGGCGGCCGCAAAACCTGCTCCGGCCAAGCCCATCAAAGCCACCGCCCGCTAGCTGCATCCGCGGGACAAGTGCGCTACTCTTTGATAATGAGTAAGTCGAATCCTCTGAGGCGTGGCCACCGAATGAGCCGCAGCCCCGAACCATCCATGATGGTAATTTTCGGCGGTTCCGGAGACCTCACGCGCCGCAAACTCATCCCTTCCCTCTTTCGTCTTTCCCGCAGCCGCATGATCCCCGCCGGGTTCACAATAATCGCCGTATCCCGCTCGCGCATGACCGACGACAGCTATCGTGAGATGCTCCGTTCCTGGGCCGATAAAGATGGGCAGAACGAGACATGGAACAACTTCGCGCAGGGGATCTTCTACATGTCCGCTGACTATCGCGATCCGGCGACCTATGAAAGGCTGAAGGAGCTCATGTCGAAGAAGGAGGCCGAGAGGCGGACGGGTGCGAACCGGCTCTACTATCTGGCCACTCCGCCGGCGGACTATCCTGATATAGTCAGGCACCTGGGGGAGAACGGCCTGAGCCGGGAGGATTCCGGCGGAGCGGGCTGGATCCGCATAATCATCGAAAAACCGTTCGGTTACGACCTCGCGTCCGCACGCGAACTGAATCATGAGGTGAGCTTTCGGTTCGAAGAACGGCAGGTCTACAGAATCGATCATTATCTTGGGAAGGAGACAGTACAGAACATCCTTGTCTTCCGGTTCGCAAACGGCATATTCGAGCCGATCTGGAACCGGCAGTTCATCGACAGTATTCAGATCACCGCGTCGGAGAACATCGGCGTCGAAGGTCGTGGCACATACTACGAACAGGCCGGAGCCCTCAGAGACATGGTGCAGAATCACATAATGCAGCTCATCGCACTTGTGGCGATGGAGCCCCCGCCGGACTTTCATCCCGATTCAGTCAGAGACGAAAAATCAAAAGTCCTTCGCTCGATTCGCCGGATCGCCCCGGAAGAAGTCTCGAGCCTGGCGGTAAGAGGTCAATACGGGCGTGGCTTCACGAGGGGAAAAGAAGTCGTCGGCTACCTCGAGGAACCAGGCGTTGCACCGGAATCGAGGGTCGAAACATTCGCCGCCATCAGGTTCAACATAGACAACTGGCGTTGGGCCGATGTTCCTTTCTACATACGGACCGGGAAGAACATGGCCAAGGGTGTCACTGAGATTGCGATCATATTCAGGGAGACTCCGCATCTCATATTCCGTCAGGAGCCCGGGGCGGGAATTCGGTCGAACGTCCTGGCGTTTCGGATACAACCCGACGAAGGGATCACTCTCAGGATCGCTGCAAAGTTGCCGGGACAGACAACAGAGATGCGCCCGGTGAACATGGATTTCAGATATGGAAGTACTTTCGGCCCGCACCTTGCGGGCGCGTATGAACGTCTGCTGCTTGACTGCATGCTTGGAGATCCGACACTGTTTAACAGGATTGATTCCGTGGAAGCTTCATGGTCGCTCATCCAGCCGATTCTCGACACATGGAAAGCCGATCAATCGACTCCCATTCCTCAGTATGAATCGGGATCGTGGGGGCCCACGGAATCCGACCAGCTTCTCGCGCGCGACGGGCGCGCATGGCGGCTGCTATGAACGGAACATACGCCGATCTGCTTGAAGTCGACGTTGCGGCAATCGAGCAGGAACTCAGGGAGTTCTGGAAGTCCACCGGAGAATCCGGGCAAGAGGCGGTGATGCGGGCGTGCTCCTGCAATCTGGTTGCAGTCGTCAGCAACCGGAAGGAGGCCGCCGAGTTTCCACCGATCGTCGCCAGAGTGGCGGAATCACACCCGAGCCGCTCCATCATCGCGTATGTCGAACCGGAAGAAGCGACGCATTCCAGCGCCATCAGGGCATGGATCAGCGCCCAGTGTTCTCCAGCTGTGTCGGTCACTCCACAGGTCTGCTGCGAATCGATCACTCTCGCGGCACAACCGGGCGCCGCGAAGGACCTGCCCAACACCATTGTTTCGCTCCTGGTCCCGGATCTCCCCGTCTTTCTCTACTGGCGCTCCTTTACGGCAGCCGGTCGCATCCTGGTGGAACGGATCGCGCGCTTTTCAGACACCCTGATCGTCGATTCCCATCGTTCGCGCCAGGACCCTCAAAACAGGCTCAATCTGCTTCAGTTGCTGATCGCTCAGCCTGAAAAGACGACGGTAAGAGATTTGAACTGGTCCAGGATTACAGCTTGGCGGGATCTCATAGCTCAGTTCTTTGATCCGCCGGATGCGCGGAAGCATCTGGACCTCATATCGACCATCGAGATTACGAGACAGCTCTCCGCGCCAGGAAGCATTCCTACCCGCACACTGCTCCTGACAGGATGGCTTGCTTCGAGCCTCGGGTGGCGTCGCACATCTGCCAGGCGCCGAGGCGATCAATGGTTTTCGAGCTGGAGCACAGGAGGAGGCGAAGTAAAGGTTACGTTTACCGGCACTGAGGCGAGGCCCGGAGAGACTCCGGGAATAAGCAGAATAGCGATCCGCACACGTGGAGGCGAAGCGAAGTTTGTCGTCAGTGCCGAACCTGATTCATTCCGCCTGAATGCCACTACGGCCATCGAGGATTGCCGCATAAGCCACTCGGTCGCGCAGGACCCGCTCGATGAAGCATCGCTCCTGATACGTGAGTTGTCGCATTCGGGCAGGGACGTTGTGTTTGTGCCGGCGCTCAGAGAAGCGCTCGAACTGGAGAAATCATTTCGCGAGGACACCCAAGGATAGACGTTCATGCATCCCGATCTACAGGTTTATCCCGATATCGAGGCGCTGAGGAAAGCGGCGGCGGAGAGGATAGTCACGATCCTTGACGAAGCGCACGCAGGGCAGGAGACGGCCGCATTCGTGCTCACCGGAGGCGATACACCGAAACCCGTCTACGAAACCCTGGCTTCCCTTCCTTACCGGGAGCGGGTCGCATGGGACCGCATCCATTTTTTCTGGGGGGACGAGAGATGCGTCTCCCCAGACCATCCCGACAGCAATTTCGGCATGGCATGGGAGAGTATGCTGTCAAAGCTGCCTATTCCCCCGGGCCATATCCACCGGATGCGCGGGGAAATGCCGGATCCGGAAGAAGCCGCCGCCCTTTATGATCAGGAAATAAGGAATGTCTTCGGGTCGGCGGCACTCCCTTCCTTCGATCTCGTTCTTCACGGCATGGGCGATGACGGACATACGGCTTCTCTGTTCCCCGGCGCGACGTGGGACGAAGAGAGGCTCACAATTGCCACGAGCACTCCCGCAAACGCCCGGCGCATCTCAATGACTCCACGCATCCTGAATGCGGCGAAAAACGGCATTTTCCTGGTGGCCGGCTCGCGAAAAGCCGCCGCGCTTTCGCAGGTCATCGACGATCCCGGGGGCGATCTTCCCGCATCACGAATCCGCCCCACACGGGGAACGCTCGTCTGGATGGTCGACGCTCCGGCCGCACGCCTGCTGCGAAGATAACGAGCACACAGTCTAGCGCACGTCGTAACGGAGAAACGAGACACAGGCGCCTGCGAAAAACACGATGATCATCCCGATCATCAGGCTGAAATCGGGCAAGGCTTTGTACAGGGAACTGCTCAGGTTTTCCGGTTCCAGATGATGGAGCGGCATATCGTCGATCCTGACCTGTTCGCCGCCGGTAAGGACACTGATCGTCGTCCCCATTTTCGAATTGATCCATTTCGTGTAAATCGGTTTGTATGTTCTGACGGACGACAGGAAGCGGTCGTACTCATCGACCCCCGTCCGCGCCAGAGTCATTGAGCCGAAAGTCAGGGCGGAAGCCGGAGAAATCCTGGAGAGATTGACGGCCAGATTCTGCTGCTCCTTCTTCTTCAGCTGGTAGTCCTTCTCAAGAGCGGCATTGTTGGCGTCGATTCTCGTGGTAGCCTCATCCTGGATTTCCTTGACATACTTCATGATCATCTCCTGTGCCGCTTTCTGGTCTCTCGGGAAATTGCGAGCGTTCTTTTGAATCCATTCGGGCAACCCTTTGTTCACTTCCGCCGAGACCTGACGCAGAAAGGCGTCCTTCTTCGAAGTGATCTCATGAATCGACGGCACCGGCTTGATCCGGCTTGCAATGATCACTGCAACTTTCGGAACGACCATCACGAAGACGACCCATATGAACAGGAGCACCAGGAAACTGGTGGAGGAACGCGCGGTCCGGGTCGAGACAAACAATCCCAGGCTGAAGAACACGGAAAGATAAAGAAAAAACATGCAGAAGATGAAGAAGAGCCGGCTCCACTCGGCGCGGCCGAGAGACAGGTCCGGGGCAAGCAGGAGAATGATCAGGCTCAGGAGAACCGGAATCAGGAGTGGAAGCAGCAGACTGATGTACCCTCCAATTGCCTTTCCCAGGATGAATTTGTCCCGTGGAACGCTGTTGGACAATGCCAGTTTCAGCGTCCCGCGCTCCTTCTCGCCGACGATCGCGTCGTAGGTGAACAGGATCGCAAACAGGCTGAGCACGATCTTGACGATGAACATGAGATCAAGCGCGCCAAAGACCGCGAACACCGGATTGCTCTCATACTTTGATTCGATCAGGTTGGGATCACTCGCAATATTGACCGGGGCGACACGTCCAACGGCTTCTTCGATTCCTGTCACAATCGTCCCGAGAACCTGTGGCGGCTTGTTGATCTTGATGCCGCTGGCAAGCGACTGGTAGTCACGCCGGCTCTCCATGTTCTTCCGGTTCAGGGCGACGCTCGCGGTGTGCTCCTTCTTCTCGGCTGAATAGTTTGCGACTCCGGTATAGACCGAAAGCAGAATGAGAATCGTACAGAGCAGAAAGGTGAAGACAAACTTCGGGCTGGTGATGTTGTCGAGGATTTCCTTCTTGATTATGTCTCTAATCATTGGCCTTCACCTCCGTCTCTGGATTAACACTGCCGCGCATGTAGTCGAGATACAGATGCTGCAGGTTTTCGTGCTTCAGTTCGTCGCCGGTACGCTCCATGACCTTCCGGCCTTCTTTCATGATGCCCACCCGGTCGGCCACATCCTTTGACCGGAAGATATCGTGCGTTGACATCAGGATTGCTTTTCCCGCTGAGCGAAGTTCCGTCAGAGTCTCGAGAAACTCCGCCCCGGCCTTGGGATCCAATCCCGACGTGGGCTCGTCGAGGAGCAGTGCCGGAGCATCCTTGATGATTGCGATCGCGATTCCCAGTTTCTGTCGCATCCCTTTCGAAAACTCTCTGACCCGCTGCTCAAACGCCTTTTCCGGCAGTCCGACCTTCTGCATCGCCTGGTAGTAATCGTCTTTCCTGAGATTGCGTTTTCCCCCCAGCCTGGCAAAGAAATCAAGATTCTGCCGCGCGGTGAAGTTGCCGTATAGCATGACATTCTCAGAGACATAGGCGACATATTCCTTCGCCTGGAGCGGATTTCTGGCGGCGTCGATATCATTGAGCAGCGCCTGTCCGGAAGTGGGTTCGATGAAGGCGAGAAAGATATTGATGGTGGTCGTCTTCCCGGCTCCGTTCGCTCCCAGTAGACAATAGATTTCTCCCGGGTTCACACGCAGGTTCAAATCATCAAGCGCAAGAACGTTGTCTTCATAGCGCTTGCTCAGATTCCTCGCTTCGATCATGTTGGGTCCTTTCGGTACGTTAACAGCGGATTAACAGGTTCAGCGGCGCGTCAACTTCACTCCGAAAACCACGATTCCCAATACGATGACGAGCACCCCCCCGATCAGCGCCGAGGTACCCCAGATATTGGCAGGAGCTTTCACGCTGATACGATAGATCTTGTCCTCGGAGGGGACTCTGCGGTTGTATGCGTAGCTTTCAGTCTTCAGCTTCACCTCATAGTCACCCACCGGCACACCCGGCGGAGGCACTATGCGAAGCTTCAGATTCGATTCGCGATTGATTTCGAGCAGCGGGACAATATCCGGAATCACGTCCACGCGCCAGTTGAGTGGAGGATCAGCAGAGATCCTGATGTTATCGAGTCGTCGTGTGCCCGTATTGCGGACCGTGAAGCCGGCCTCCACCGAGTCCCCGACCAGAATCTCGGAATACAGGCTGGCGGCGGAGACTTCGATCTCCCCGATGCCTCTGGACATGATGACCAGGCGCAGCCTTCCGGCGCGGCTCTTTTCGATTTCAGCAAGACTGTAAATCCTGTCCTTCTCGAACAGCTGCGCCTGTTCAGCATCCAGTACGAGAGCCCAGAATTCGAGCGGTTTGTCGACCGGAACCTGCTCATCCGCCCGCGCAGGCAAATAGAGGCGCAGATTGAGGTTCTGCTGAGTAACTCCGGAAGGAAAGTTGACCTGCGAAAGACGCGCCTGGCTGCCTGGATCCAGAAAACTGTAGCTGATCTGATGGGGAAGATTCACGACCTTCAACTGGAAGCGCCGCACATCCACCGACGAACGCTCGAGTTTCAGGTCGAAGGTGGCTTCCGCGCCCAGATCGGCTTCCTGAGAAGCCTGCATGGAACTCATCGTAACGGTGTTCTCGGTTTCAGCCTGCTGCAGCTGCACCACAATCTCCTGGTTCTGTCCCTTATAGCTGGACGCAACCACCACGCTGTTTACATCGCGCAACAGCTGGAATTCCATCGTTGTCGACGCGCCATACTTCAGCTCGGGAATGTGGACTTCGTACGGAAGAGCAATCGTCGTTCCGCGTGAGGCTGTTTCGTTCCCCGTCGGGGCTTCTCCGGTCGCCCGCAACGAGACGAAAATGTCCAGAACGTCGCGCGTGCGCAGAGAGTCGGGAATCGGGTCGGCGCCCTCGAAATTGCTCAACAGCTTGAATTGCGAATCGTCGAAAGTGGGAGTAAGGTTTGTAACCGTCAGGCGCACGAATTTGCGTCCGTCGCTGCTCTGGTATTTCATTGCCTCCCTGACGCTCAACCGCGGCTGCAGACTGAGCAGTGACAGCACCGCTTCCTGATAATTCAGCTGCGCCGTGTCAACGGCTGTCTGTTCACGTTCGATTTCGCTCTGGGGCACCAGCCCCTGCTTCGCCAGCTCCTGAATTCGCCTGAGCTGCGCGCGCCTTGAACTCAGATCGATCTGGCGCCGCCTGACCTCGAGGAATCGACGCTGATCGTCAGAAATCACCGTCTGGGCAACAGCCGGTACACACACACTCAAAATGAAAAAGAAGACCGCAAGCTTTCTGGACATACTTCTGCGCTCCGGAAAAAAGTGATCACTGCCGCTCACTTTCGCGGCAAATAAGCCGGTTTTCTCTTCTAATTCGGAGAATACTTCGGTGACGTCTTCGCTACTGCACGTTTCTTGCCAAACATCCTATTTCGTATCTTAGAGGCAAAAAGACGGGTTCTCAGGCAGTCTATCTCGGTTTCAAGCCCTATCCGCGCCTGACCGGCTGGTGTATCCCGCCTCAGACGAGGCGGGATACACCAGCTCGGCATCGATATTGTGCTCCTGTGACCTGGGACACATGACTGAGGGACTTTTTGTCATATTTGTAAAGAAAAGAGGACAGGCAGACGTATTGAGAGACGGAAACAGATTACAGTTCGTTTCGACTGTTCACAGAAAAGACTAAAGTCAATAAAAGGAAATGCCGAAAGGAAGAATTAGGGTTAAAAGGCTCTGAATGAGGTGTGTAGAAATCGCCCTCGAGGAAGGACTATGAACTCGCAAAGGCATTCAGGCAGGCTCGATCCCTGTGCAGGGACAGTACGACCGGCGCAGGCGGGGTTCGGACTTGTGGACATTGTGATAGCAATCATGCTCATGAGCATACTGGCCGGAATGGCTGTAATAGGCATAAGTTCCGTTCTGCCGGCAATGAAAACCGACAAGGCGATGCAGGAAGTTGTGGCACAACTCAGGCAGGCAAGGAACATGGCTCTCGCGCAACGCCGGAATATCGAGCTTGCGTTCTCGGGAACAAACCAGGTCGAGATTATCCGCATCGAAGAACCTGACAACACTCCAAACGTAATAAGCACACTTACCCTGGGAAACAAGTGTGAGTTTATAAATCCGGACCAAATTCCTATGGATACTCCTGACGGCTTCGGCAATACCGCGGCAATCGATTTTGGAGACGCGGAGAAACTGATTTTTTCTTCCGAGGGAATCCTGGTTGATGAGTCCGGAGATCCCGTCAACGGGACCGTGTTTGTCGGACTGCCGGACGAGCCTGAACTTGCGCGTGCGGTGACGGTGCTGGGATCGACGGGACGCATTCGCGGCTATCGATGGACAGGAAGCATGTGGACGGCCAAATAGCCCAAATAGCGAGGAGGCTTATGCTGACGACCCCAAGACCACATACCGGCCAATCAGGCTTTACGCTCGTTGAAACAATGATCGCACTGATCATCCTCGCAGGCGGACTGCTGGCCCTCGCAGGTGCGTTCGCACAGGGAATGGTCATGGTCTCGGGCACACACTATCATCAGTTCGCCAAAGAAAAAGCATCGGAAGCGATGGAGAGCGTATTCACGGCGCGGGACGCCGGCAAGATTCCAAGCTGGGACTGGATTCAGAACAAGAGCTCTCATCCCAACGGCATTTTCAAGGACGGAGCGCAGCCTCTGTGCGGAGCCGGAGACGACGGCCTTCTGAATACGGATGACGACGAAGACGACGAACTGGAGACTCTGCCCGGACGCGACGGTATCCCGGGGACCGACGACGATGAAGTCCTTACGATCGAGCGGTTCTCGCGAGAAATCGAGATAACCCAGATCCACGCGGGCCTGCGCAGGATCCGGGTCATCATTAGATACCGGCTGGGGAATCTGACCCGCGAGTACGAGTTGGTTTCACACATTTCCCCATTCGCGTGATGCGCGCAACAGGAGGCCATATGAAACGAGAAGACGGAGTCAGTTCCGTTGAGCTGCTGATAGCTTCGGCGATCACGATAGTGATACTGGCCGGCACCATGGGCGCATTCAACAAGAGCATGAGTCTGAGCAGCCAGAGCAATCAGCTGGCCGAGCTCGATCAGAACCTGCGTGCCGGGATAAACTTCCTTGTGCGTGACTTCATCAGCGCAGGCTGGGGAATCTCAACCGGCGGTATCCCAATCCCTTCGGGAACTGGAGCATCCGCCGTCCGCCGCCCCGGGCCGCCGGGTACCAATTACACCTTTACTACGCCAGTGCTTTCGGCCGTCAACCCGGGGGCAGGGATGGGACCGCTATGGAACGGGCGCCCGACCGACATGGTCAACATCATCTATGGGGACGAACGGCTGGAACTCGACAGGTACGAACTCACAGAAGTCACTTCAGATGCAGGTGGCGCCACAATCACAGTTGACAATCGCACCTCGATTTCCGCTACTGAGCAGCCGGTCCGGGAAGGAGATCTTATCGTCCTGAAGAATGCCAACGGGAGCACGTTGCTGTATGTCACCTCTGTTGAAGGACAGATGATATCCTTCGCGGCCAACGATCCCTTGCGTCTCAACCAGCCCGATGCACCGCAGGGTTCGATTGAACAGCTCAGGCCCGATGATGAATCACCATTCCCCCCGACCACGGCCACACGGGTATGGATGGTCACTTATTATCTCGATTACACATTCGATCCGACAATGCCCCGGTTAATCCGGAGAATAAACAACCGGAATGGAGAACCGATCGCTCTGGTATTGGAGGATCTGCAGCTGACCTACGATCTCGTCGACGGTCTCACGAATCCGACCAAAGTCGATACTCCGGTATCCCCCAATTCACCTAACGAGATACGGAAAGCAAACATCCTGGTATCGGGACGATCCAATTCGCCTCTGCCCGATACCGGGGACTATATGCGAAGAACCCTCACGACCCAGGTGAGCCTTCGCAGCTTGTCGTTCATCGACCGCTACCGCTAGATGACTGGAGGAACAGGCATGAGAATGAAAAGCGAATCAGGGATTGCACTGATCAGCGCACTGCTGGTTCTGATTCTTCTTGGCGTACTGCTCGAGGGATTCATCGTCTCGGTAAACTCCGACCAGGAACTGCTCTCCATTGACCGAGATCAGAACCGGGCCTTCTATGGCGCCATGGCGGGCCTCGAACAGCTGACCGCCGATCTGGGGACTCTCTACGACAGGAACTATGCCCCGACAGTGACTCAGATCAACGCTCTTACCACAAATCCACCGGAATTGCCGTACATCTCGTTCGTTTCACCGGGCGGCGGGTCGGGCTACCAGATACACTATGATGCGGACGCGTCCGGAAAACCGAAGTCCGAGCAGCGCGCCATCCCGAGCGGACCTTACGAAGGGTTGGTGGGACTGATGACCCCCTTTGAAATGACCGTTACCGCCCGCACTCCGACAGGCAGCGAAGTACGGATGCGCAGGAGCCTGCAGACGGTTCTCGTGCCCGTATTTCAGTTCGGGATCTTTTCAGACACCGACCTCAGTTTCTTCGCCGGGCCGGAGTTCGATTTCGGAGGACGCGTCCATACAAACGGCAATCTGTTCCTGGCCGAAGGCGACGGGAAGACTCTCTGGATGAGAGACCGGGTAACCGCGGTGGGAGAAGTAGTCCGGACGCATCTCAACAACAACTGGCCGACCAACAAAACGTATAATGGAAACGTAAGCATATCGGACTCAACCGGGAACTTCAAAAATCTGAAACGGGATCAGGGAAGTCTGGTCGGGAATCTGGGTTCATCTCAGAATCCGCACTGGGAGAATATCTCAAAAAGCACATACAACGGAAATATACGCAACTGGCGCACCGGGGCACGCAGAATGGATCTCCCTCTTGTGACCATGGGAGCGACCCCCATAGATCTGATACGCAGGCCGGCATCCGGGTCCAATGAAGACACCGCGAATCCTGAAGTGTACGATCAGAGATACTATGCCATGGCAAGCCTCCGGATCCTGCTCTCCGATACGAAAGCGGACATCCTGGATTTGCCCGGCGTTACGTCGACTGACCCTATACACCTCGCCAATCCATGGAGTCTGACATGGGAAGAGATTGGGGAAGCCGCTGATACCAGCAGTTTCAAAAGCCAGGAGGGGACCAACCTGATTGACGGCTACATCAAGATCGAAATGCAGGACAAAAGCAGGAATTGGCACGACGTCACCGAAGAGATCCTGGGCTTCGGCATCTCGGGCAAAGATCTGACGAATAAATGCACAAGCTTCTTCCCCAATTCGATCATCCGTGTTCAGCGTCTGAAGGATGGGATTTCTTCGGGCAGGTGTGACGAGGACAGTGACGAGCATGATTTCTGGCCCAATGTGCTGTACGACACCAGAGAAGGCATTCTGAGGGACAACATTTCTAAAACCGATTACAAGCCGTACCTTGGTGGAATCATGCACTACGTGGAGCTGGATATCGAGAACCTCTGCCGGTGGTTCCGCGGTGAGCTTGGGACAAGCGGTCCCAATGCAATTGACGAAACCGGGTACGTCGTTTATTTCTCGGATCGACGGACGAACCGGAACGATTCGGACGAAGAGACAGGGGAATACGGTTTCGAGGATTTCGTTAACCCGGGAGATATTTCAAACGGGTTACCCAACGGGATTCTTGATCAGGGAGAAGACGTCAATGGCTCAGGCGCCCAGGAGGATTACGGTAAGACGCCGCGCCTGCCGGCCGGAGCCGAGACGCCTCTCAATGGAAGTGCCAAGCCCTGGTTCAATCGCGTTTCGTCTCAGAATGTAACTCGAGAGATCGCCCGACTAAACCGGCCGATCTTCTTCAGGCGCGCACTAAAGCTGGTGAATGGCGCAACCATTGACCTGGGAGTGGACACCGACAACATCCCTCTGGGACTGGCGATTGCATCTGAGAATCCGGTTTACGTACAAGGGAACTACAATGCACAGGACGGCTTTGACCACGGAACGCATGTGGCCGCGTCTATCCTCGCAGACGCGGTGACGTTCCTCTCAAAAAACTGGGATGATCGGAATTCGTTCAACTGCCCCCATAGTCTGGATTCTACCTGCGACGGCGGCAAGCCGGGCCGTGCCGCAACCACCACATGGTACAGGATGGCCATCATCGCAGGCAAAAGCCTCCCCTTCCAGAATATAGATATGGCTGACAGCGGCAAGAAGGATTTCGGCACGGACGGTGGAGTTCACAATTTCCTCCGGTACCTGGAAAATTGGGGCGGCGCAAAACTGAATTACAGGGGATCGATTGTGAGCCTGTTCTACAGCCGTCAGGCGACCGGCACATACAAGTGCTGCACCAACGTTTATTCTCCACCGGAACGCGGCTACGCCTTTGATGTGGAGTTCCTTGACCCCAGATTACTGCCGCCTCGAACCCCGAGATTCCGCGACGTAAACATCACCGGCTTCATCCAGGTGAAGTCGCCGAAACAGTAATCAATCGCATAACGCGGCATTCCGACGCAGGGACGACCGAACTCTTCGGCCGTCCCTACGGGGTCCTGAACGTTGTGCCGTTGGGGGACACCGTAACATTGGCGGGATTCTTCCACGGAATATTCCCGGCACCTGGGAACAACTATCACCGTCTGCGTCCCGCTAGGGACGCATTGAAAATAGCCCGGCACGGAAGTGCCGGGATTCAGTAGGAAGAAGAAAAATCAAGTCCGGTCAGGGACGACCGAACTCAAAATGAATCACTGCTCGGCACTATTCTGCCGCGGCATTCGCCGAACCCGATGCCCACAAAACCGTCGCGCTCGGCACGTCCTCGCATCACGACTTCATCGCCATCCTCAAGGAAACACCTTGTGTCCCCCTGCGGCAGCTTTACCGGCTCACTTCCCCGCCACGTCAATTCCAAAAGGCACCCTCCTGTCCCCTTCCCCTCTCCCGACACGGTTCCGCTCGCGATAAGGTCTCCGGGACGAAGATTGCACCCGTTGCTGCAGTGATGCGTCAACAGCTGGGAAAAGGTCCAGTACAGGTCCCTCAGATTGCTCCGGCTCAACAGCACCGGCGACTTCCCTTCCGGACATAGGAACACTTCAAGCCCCAGATCAATGGCTCCCGATTCCATATCCTCCTTATCAGCAAGGTAAGGCAGCGGCGCGGGGTCTCCCAAAGGGCGCTGCATCGCCGGGACGCGGAAAGGGGCGAGGGCTTCCATGGTCACGATCCAGGGCGATATGGTTGTAGCGAAGCTCTTCGCAAGAAATGGCCCGAGCGGCTGGTACTCCCATTTCTGAAGGTCCCTCGCGGACCAATCGTTTACAAGACAGAATCCGAACAGATGAGCATCCGCCTCCCGGATACCGACCGACTGGCCCAGCGCATTGCCGGTACCGACGAAGGCACCCACTTCGAGTTCATAATCAAGCATGCGGCTCGGTTTGAATTCCGGCGCACTCTGTCCCTCCGACTGCCCCCATGGGCGACGCACCGGCGTGCCGCTCACAACCACCGAAGATGCGCGCCCATGGTACCCGACCGGAACATACTTGTAGTTCGGCAGCAGAGGCGTGTCGGGACGGAACATCTTCCCCACGTTACGCGCATGATAAATCGACGCATAGAAATCGGTATAATCGCCGATCCGTGCCGGCATCACCATCCTGGTTTCGCTCATCGGCATAAGTGAGGCTTCGATTTCAGCGGCCTTCTGACGAGATGCGTCTCCGGCGCGCAGCAGAAGGCTGATACGCCTGCGAAGCGCCGACCAGTGTTCCGGCCCGAGAGCCATCAGATCGTTCAACGATTCGCTCCCGACACCCTCGAGCAGCCTTTCGTCCAAACCTGCAAGCAGCCCTTTTTCCCTGGATTGTTTCAGATCAAGTATCCGGTCACCAATTGCGACCCCGATAGCCGGACGGCTTTTGCAGTTAAGGCGTATGAAAACTCCCAGTGGAAGATTCTGGATCGGGAAGTCAGTCCGGGGATCGTGCGCGGATTTCACCCGGCATTCAAGAGACGGATCATGAGTTTCGTTCACCGAATACTTCATAACAGCCCGAGTGCGCGTAATTCAGCCACCGGCTCCTCGAAAGAACATGATCCAAAAGAGACAAAAAAGAGCCGCGTCCGGCGGAGTCGATCCCCGGTTATACGCTTCCCTCTCCAGGTGATTTCTCCGCTCTCAAAAGAGAAGGCGTCGTGCTTCTCTTCCTCGATTATCGCTTTGAGAGTCGCCGCATCAGCGCCCTCGAGAGCGAAGGCTGCGGCTGCAGCCACATTCAGGAAACCGTGCATCGTTCCGGAATGGAGTGCGTGATGCAGACCGGCCGTGGCCTTGAAAGACAGCGATTTCTTCGCACATTCGAGAATAAACCGCGCCAACCGGTCGGCGGCAGGCGTCATACCTTCTCTTACTCCACCAGTCCTTATCTTGGCGCGCCCTCCGCCTTTAGCCAGGCCGGAGAGGAACGCCTCGAGCCTCTCATCTACCGCAAGTTCCCAGTAAGTCGGCATTCCGCCGCAAAGTTGCTGCACCCGGCTCAGTTCTTCAAGTTCCGGCACGTTCAGCTCGAGTGTATCTATCGTGAAAAAGGGATCGTTCCGGTTGTTAAAATCTCTGATGCTTCTCAGATCCGATTCCGGGTCATCCCCCACCAGTGCGCTTATACGCCAGGGGAGTGTTTCTCTTACCTTGCGCCGCGATTTGTTCAGCGCCGCCTCCATCTCGGCGAGCCTCGACGCGGGAACGATGAAACGGCCCAGAAGCCGGCACCATTCTCCCGCGCGGTATTCAGCGTAATTGCCGACCGCCTTATCCATAGTCAAGCCCGCGGGAGGAAACAGGCCGGCGTAATCTATAATCGAGTCCGTCAGGATCACTCGGCGCTTCCTTCCTTCCAGGATAGATAATACTTTTTGTCCTCGATCTCGAGCGCCTGTCTGCTGACCCTTAGAGGACGGAATGTGTCGAGCATGACTGCCAGCTCATTGGTGGACTCCTTGCCAATGGAATCCTCCATGCGGCCCGGCTGCGGTCCATGCGGCATTCCGCACGGGTGAAACGTAATCGAACCGTACTCGATTCCTTTACGGCTCATGAATTCAGCATTAGCGTAATAGATGACCTCGTCCGACATGACATTGGAGTGGTTATAAGGAGCGGGTATAGCCGCAGGATCGAAATCGTACGGGCGCGGGCAGAAGGAGCAGATCACGTAACCTTCCCCTTCGAATGTCTGGTGAACCGGGGGAGGAAGATGGAAGCGGCCGACCCGTGGTTCGAAATCCTCGATGTTGAGTGCCCATGGATAGTAGTAGCCATCCCACCCTACGACATCGAACGGATGATGATCCAGGATGATTTCCGTGAGCTGGTTACGGGATTTTATGACAACCGGGAATTCGTCCTGCTCCTCGTACACAGTCAAATCCTCAGGCCTTCTGATGTCTCGCTCGCAGAACGGGCTGACTTCGAGCAACTGCCCATGGTCGTTCCTGTACCGCAAAGGAGTCCTCACCGGCCCTGCGCTTTCAATGATCAAAAAGTCGACTGAGCCCGGATCGAAGCGATAGCGGTGGAGAATCCCTCGGGGGATTACTACGTAGTCGCCCTTCCGGAACGGAAGTTCTCCCATCTGCGACTCCAGCACCCCGCTCCCTTCGGAGACAAATACCAGTTCATCCCCCTGTGCATTGCGATAGAAGAACTCGTCGGCACGCTCCGGACGGACAAACGAAACCGCCACGTCCGCGTTGAAGAGCAATGGTGTACGGTTGACTACCGGGCTCGCACCGTGCAGTTCCCGGGTGCGGAAGTGTCGCAGCCTCAGGGTAGAATCAGCGTCCGCCGCCCATGTCAGTTCCATACGCTGCCTGACGTGCAAAACAGACGTGGGTCTCCTGAGGTGATAAAGCAGAGAAGACAGCCCGGAGAAGCCCTCGCTCCCGACAAGTTCTTCATAAAAAAGAGAGCCTGCCGTGTTTCGAAAAACGCTATGTCGTTTCGGGGGGATTCGCCCTGCTTTGTGATAAATAGGCATGTCTACCTCGATTCGGAAAAGCGCTACAGGTTACCCCGCCGCGCCTGTTCACGCTCGATCGCCTCGAAAAGAGCCCTGAAGTTTCCTTTCCCGAACCCTCTGCTCCCCGCACGCTGGATGATTTCGTAAAAGAGCGTTGGGCGGTCTTCCACCGGTTCCGTAAAGATCTGCAGCAGATATCCTTCCTGATCGCGGTCGACCAGGATCCCGAGCCGCCTGATCTCCTTCAGATCCTCTTTGATTGCCCCGACCCTTTGCGGCAGAATTTCGTAATAGCTGTCCGGCACCTTGAGGAATGAGACGCCATTTGTTCTCAAAACTTCGACAGTCCCGATGATATCTTCGGTCAGAAGCGCAATGTGCTGAACGCCAGGTCCCTGGTAGAAGTCGAGATACTCCTGGATCTGGCTCTTCTTTCGTCCAGGGGCGGGCTCATTGATCGGCATCTTCAGCGCAGCCGCTTCATTCGACATCACGATGCTCATCAGGGCGCTGTATTCGGTGGAAATGTCCCTATCATCAAAAGTCAGATAACGGTGGAACCCGAGGACCCGGCTGTACCATTCCGCCCAGTAATTCATCTTTCCCAGTTCCACGTTGCCGACGATGTGGTCGACGGATACGATGCAGGCGCCTGTGCTTTCCCGGACCGCCACTTCATATCCCGGGAGAAAGGGGCCGTTATACGACTCACGGGAGATCAACGAGTGGATGGTATCGCCGTAGGTCCGGATCGCCGCATGCCGGATCGTTCCCATGGCATCAGACAACGTCCGCGGACGCACCGCCTCCTGCGCACCTTGGGATACCGCATAAGCAAACGCCCGGTCGACATCCTCGACCTCGAAAGCTATATCGCGCGCGCCGTCTCCATGCCTTCGGATGTGCTCGCTCATGTCTCCCGAGGAAGACAGCGGCGTCGAGACAACAAACGTCGCATTCCCCTGCTTCAAAACATATGAGGAAAGATCGCGACGTCCGGTCTCGAGCCCGGCATATGCTTCGACGCGAAAACCGAATGCCTTATGGTAGAAGAAGGCAGCCTGTTTTGCGTTTCCGACGAGAAACTCGACATGGTGCAGTCTTTTGAGTTTGAGAGGATTTTCGGTCATCTTCATCTGCGCTTCCTGCTCTGTCCCACTACCGGAAGCAGGACCGAATTGCCGGCGAACGGATGCGCCGGGCGAGGGGGGATTCTATGCTTCATGATAGGTGAATTCCTGGCGGTTGCCAACTCCGATTCAGATACAAAATTTGCACGATCTCGCGCGGATGTGTACTATTTGAGTAATCCCCCCCTTGGTGGTCCCAATAAAAGCTTGGACTTCCCGGCCGACACCTGGCCGGGACATGCCGCAAGTTGTGTCATGTCTGGAAAGGAGCAAACAATGCACCGCAACGTGGGGAATAGGGAGAGGAATATACGTCTTGCCGGCGGCCTTGTCGCGCTTGGGCTCGGCCTGTTCGCACCGCTCGGCAAGCCGGGAAAAATCGCAGCAATCAGCATCGGCGCAGCCGAATTGTTCACAGGGATAACGAAGTACAGTCCCGTCAATCAGATGTTAGGCATCAAGAGGCACAGACGGGGCCCGATCCGGCAGATCGGCCACGGTATAGGAAAGATCCGGGCGATCGTATGAACCGCCAGCCTCGCGAATCGGACATTGTCAAGACTCAGACGCCGCCCCGTGTCCTAAACCGCATCGAGAAGAAGAAGAGGAAGATCGAGGAGAGCATCCGGCATTTCGCGCTGCAGCCTGAGCATCTCCTTTCCCGCCGCATCGAGGAACTGGACCGCAAATGGGACATCGAACGCGTGCTCGAAGTGAATGCATCAATCCTCGGTCTCTCAGGCCTCCTGCTGTCGCTCAAAGTTGACAAGAGATTCCTGCTGCTGACCGGCGGCGCACTGGGATTCCTGCTGCAACATTCTCTCACGGGGTGGTGCCCGCCCGTCTTTGTCCTTCGCCGGCTCGGGTTTCGCACAAGACAAGAGCTCGACCGCGAGAAGTTTGCTTTGAAGGCCCTCCGGGGAGATTTCCAGTCTATCTCGCCGAACCGGTCGAAGAAGACGCCTTCACCGCAGTGAAATGCCAGCCATCAGGGGTGGGCCGCGCCGCCGTCTCACCCCGTCTTGCCGTTCTCTCTTCCTGAAAAAACCGCACGGAAAACTCCGGGTTATCGGTATACTGGGCGCTCCCGGCAGGAAGAGGTATGCGGCATAGGAATATTCGAAGTTTTCTCGAGACACTCAGGCGCGAATCAGAACTTCACGTCATTGAAGTGCCTGTCGACCCGGATCTGGAACTCGCTGAAATCCAGAGAAGGGTTGTGGCACATGAGGGACCGGCACTTCTGTTCACGAATGTCACTGGATCGAAATTCCCGGTCGCAACCAATCTTTTCGGTACGCGAAGACGCATTGAACTCGCCTTCGGAGAGGATCCCGAACGCTTCTTCAGAAGAGTGGCCGAGGCGGTTGAAATCCTGGCTGCGCCATCCGTTTCAAAGCTATGGGAATTCCGGGATATCGCAAAGACGGCTCTGAGACTGGGAACCCGAAGACTCCGGTCCGGACCGGTAATCGAATGCGTTATGAATCCTCCGCGGCTCAAGGACCTCCCGCAGATAAGAAGCTGGCCGATGGACGGAGGAGCATTTCTGACCCTGCCCCTGGTTTATACCGAGCATCCCCTGACAGGCAAACCAAATCTCGGCATGTACCGGAATCAGATCTTCGATGACCGTGTCGCCGGCATGCACTTTCAGATTCATAGAGGCCTCGGATTCCATTACCACGAGGCGGAAAAGATGCTGAAACCGCTGCCGGCGAATATCTTTCTGGGAGGCCCGCCCGCACTGATCATGTCGGCGATCGCACCCCTGCCCGAAAACGTCCCGGAAGCGGTTCTGGCGTCACTGCTGCAGGGGCAGAAACTGGAAATCATAAGAGATGAGCGAATCAGTCGGCTTCCGGTTGTTGCAGAAGCCGAGTTCGCTCTCATCGGACAGATTCCCTGTGAAATTCGGCGCACCGAGGGTCCTTTCGGTGATCACTACGGCTATTACTCACTCGCGCATCCCTACCCCGTCTTTGAGGCAGCCCGTGTTTACCATCGGAAGGACGCGATATTTCCGGCAACCGTAGTCGGGCGTCCAAGGCAGGAAGACCACTACATCGGGGAATACCTCCAGGAGTTGTTCTCTCCGGTTTACCCGCTGGTGATGAATGGTGTCGAGAGAGTATGGGCCTACGATGACGCGG